>Ga0209562_1000031_pt1 | contig 78730 bp, 84 predicted proteins | sample WorMetvacBELIZE2_FD_187399 | JGI IMG/M metagenome (GOLD analysis project Ga0209562, IMG submission 187399) | Marine gutless worms symbiont microbial communities from Max Planck institute for Marine Microbiology, Germany - Olavius vacuus BELIZE.2... | ecosystem: Host-associated > Annelida >... | reverse complement strand
CATTATTTATGAATCAGCAGTACCGTAAGCGAATAAGGAATCCGGATGAGCTTGTACACTAAACTTTTTTATGAAAAGCATTTAGATGACAGTCTCAGTTCTGCAGAGATTGTCGTTCCTATAATTATTGAATTGCTAACTATATCCAATGCTGATCATAAGAATAATGAGCTATCAGTGCTAGATGTGGGTTGTGGGATTGGAACCTGGACAAGAGTTTTTCAAGATAATGGATTTGATGTTACCGGTATTGATGGCGAACATATTGATCAAACACAATTATTAATTGAGCCTAGCCGCTTCATCAGTTCTGATCTTTCTTCTGATTTTTGTTTGGGAAAACAGGCTGATGTCCTAAGAAAAAAATACTCTATTGTTATTTCCCTAGAGGTTGCGGAACATTTGCCCAAATCAGTTGCTGGAGAATTCGTAGACCAATTATGCAAAATGGGCGATACTGTCGTATTTTCTGCTGCCATTCCAGGCCAAGGAGGTACGGGACATGTTAATGAACAATGGCAAAATTATTGGGTTAGTCATTTTAATGAAAGAAATTTTGGATGCCAAGATATTATTAGACCAATAATATTCGACAACAGTTTGGTTAAGTATTGGTACAGACAGAATATATTAGTTTTCAAAAAGGATATTATCAATGATAGACCTCTGATGCATTATAGGCGTGTTACGGTCGATCAATATATCAATAAAACGAAATTTCGAAAAAAATGAAAAAGAAAGAAGCTAAGACCTCAGAACAAGCCCGAATCATGCGATTACACAATGTAGTGAGAGGCGCACATTCCGGGAGTCAGTACACGAAATGCTTGTGTTTTCTTAAAGATAACGCTTTAATTTTTTGGAGGAATAGTTATGTTTAATCCGATAACAATCCCGTTTGGTGCCGTTATGCTAAGTAATGTGGTTAAGTTAAAAGAGGGCGTATCGATTGACGATGTTGAGCTGGCGCTCGGTGAGATGTGTAACACTGTAAAAAACACGTACGGCAATGATGCTGGAGGCTTTATTGGAGGTCAGGTCTTCAAATATACCGGTTTTGTTTCAGACGAAGGCTCATTTGACTCAAACAAAAAGGCAGATGATCACATTCTCATAGTGACTTACTGGGAATCTTTCGAACAACATGAAAACTCACATGCTGACCATGTATTCAAGCAGAAGTTTGACCAGCTTTCCGAGTATTGCACAGAAACTTATGAGCTGGGTTATAAAATGTTATGGCAGGGAACACCGGAGTAATCCTTACCCGGGCTTCCTTATACGTTATCAGGGAGTTCCCCGAGCAATAAAAACTCCATTAGGGCTTTTTGGGTGTGTAGGCGGTTTTCTGCCTGCTCCCAGACGACTGATTGTGGACCATCGATTACTTCGGCTGTAACCTCTTCGCCGCGGTGCGCCGGTAGACAATGCATAAATAGTGCCTGTGGTGCCGCTGCCATAATTCCGGCGTTTACCTGCCAGTCGGCAAACGCGCGTCGGCGTGTCTTGTTTTCTGCCTCAAATCCCATTGAGGTCCACACGTCAGTGCATACCAGACTGGCGCCACTAACCGCTTGCAATGGGTCGGCAAATTCGTCGTAATGCCCAGTGCCACGCAAACCTGCGAGATCCTGTTTTACTTCATACCCAGGTGGAGTCGAAACATGTACCATGAAGTCGAGCGCTTCTGCGGCTTGTAACCAGGTATTACAAACATTGTTGGAGTCTCCAATCCAGGCCACTGTCTTGCCCCTAATGTCACCGCAATGCTCGATAAAGGTATAGATGTCAGCCAGGATTTGGCAGGGATGGTGCTCGTTAGTCAAGCCGTTAATAACCGGTACGTGTGAACGGGCGGCAAAACGTTCGATAATGCTTTGCTCAAAGGTGCGAATCATTACCAAATCGCTCATGCGCGAAACTACCTCTGCCACGTCTTCTACCGGCTCACCCCGACCCATTTGCGAATCACGTGTATTGAGAAAAATGGCGGATCCACCCAGTTGCTGAAAGCCGGCTTCAAAGGAAAGGCGCGTACGGGTACTAGCTTTTTCAAAAATCATCACCAGTGTACGGTCGAGCAGCGGCTGCCAGCGCTGGTAAGACTTGAACCTTCGCTTGAGTTGGCCCGTACGGTGAAACAGATACCCTAGCTCACTCCGTGATATATTATTAAACTGCAGAAAATGTTTCATCTTCTGCCGACTTTCCCATCATGATGTTTCATGGCGAGGTTTGCTCAGTTTTCAAGATGACGCTTTATTAGTTCCGACAAGCGCCTTACAAGTTCAAGGGCCTCTGCTTCGCTAATAATCAGCGGCGGCAACAAACGCACCACTTTGTTTGCAGTGACGTTAATAAGCAAGCCTGCGTCAAGCGCTTGCTTGACAAGGCTGCCACAAGGCTTTTCCAGCTCAATACCAATCATCAGGCCCATCCCCCTTATGTCTACAACTTGTGCTACATCTGCCAGCCCCAGGTTAAGACCATTACTAATGACCTCGCCCAGACGCTCGGCATGGGCTATCAAGTCCTCTTGTTCGATAACATCGATGGTGGTCAAAGCTGCGGTGCAGGCCAGCGGATTGCCACCGAATGTAGAGCCGTGATTGCCAGGAGCGCATAGTCCGGCAGATTTGCCTGCTGTCAGGCAGGCGCCGATCGGAACGCCGGATCCCAGCCCTTTGGCCAATGTAACTATATCGGGTATTACTTCAGCATGCTGGAAGCCAAACCAGCGTCCGGTGCGTCCTGTGCCACATTGCACTTCGTCACAGATCAGTAGCCAGTCGTTTTGCTGGCACAGAGCGTGCAAGCCGCGAACATATTCCGGTGAAGCAATGTTAATGCCACCCTCTCCCTGGATAATTTCCAGCATAACTGCAACTACGTTAGGGTTATTGACGGCAGCTGCCTCGACGGCTGCCAGGTCTTTATATGGCACGCGTGCAAAGCCACCTACCAGCGGCTCAAAACCGGCCTGAACCTTACGATTGCCAGTGGCCGAGAGGGTTGCCATGGTACGTCCGTGGAAAGCTTGTTCCATCACAATAATCGTAGGAGCCTCTATACCCTTCGAGTGGCCATAGAGTCGCGCAATTTTGATCGCTGCTTCGTTAGCCTCGCAACCCGAATTGCAAAAAAAGACTTCCTGCAGGCCGGAAATTGCACATAGGGTTCTGGCCAGTTCTTCTTGTTTTTCAATCTGGTATATGTTTGAACAATGTATTAAGTCGCTTACTTGACGCGAAAGCTCAGAGCTGAGACGTGGGTGGTTATAGCCGAGAGTTGATACGGCGATACCTGAGAGGCCATCGAGATATTCCCTGCCTTCGGTGTCATAAAGGCGGCACCCTCGCCCGTAGCGGAATGCCACCGGCAAGCGCGAGTAGGTGTTCATCAGGTGTTTGTGCATAGGTTGCGCCTTGCGGGTTCAGCCGTACGTTTGGCAGCAGCCAGAAAATGCTGCGAGTTTACCAGCTATTCCCTAGTTCCCCGCTATCCCGGTATTGGAAGTCGAGGGGTTTTGCAGATATTTTATGATAGCTGGCTGCACGAATTTGCTGACATCGCCGCCAAGACTGGCTATCTCACGTACCATGGTGGCCGAGACGAACATGTATTGCTCGCTCGGAGTCAGGAAGACTGTTTCTACCTGCGGAAAGAGAATTCTGTTCATTCCTGCCATTTGAAATTCGTACTCGAAGTCAGAGGCGGCACGTAATCCACGCACGATGACGCTTGAATTGTGTTTTTGTAAAAAATCCATCAACAGGGTATCGAAGCCATGTACCTCTACTCCGGTTATGTCGTCAAGAACCTCGCGTGCCATGCTGACGCGGGTTGATAAATCGAAAAATGGTCGCTTGGACGGACTTTCCGCAATTGCTATGATTACCTTGTTGAACAGTCGAGCAGCGCGGCGAACGATGTCTTCGTGACCGCAGGTAATTGGGTCGAAGGTGCCTGGGTATATGGCTACACCGTAGCTTGCCTTGCTAGCGTTCATAGGGTGTCCTTTATGATGTTGGGAGTTGTTGTCGTTGGGCGCCAGTTTAACCTCTTTCTGTGTTGCGGCGCATCAAGTGATAATACACTTGCATGGTGTGTCCGCTTTTATAGCATTGCCAATCTGATAATTCGCTCAGAGGTGTTTCCGCCTCAACGTAAAGTATGCCGTTAGATTTGAGTAAATTCTTTAAATATGGTTCCAGAGTCCTTAACCAATGCTGTCCAAATGGCGGATCCAGAAATAGCAAATCATAGGCCGGACTACGTTTACTACTGCTAACAGCGATTGCATAACTTAAAGCGTCGGTACGTTGCACTTCGATTTGTGTGGTTGGCAACCCGATTAAATTGCTACGAAGCGCTCTGGCGATATGCGTGTTTTCTTCGACCAAGACGACACGCTTGGCGCCACGCGAGGCGGCCTCGATCCCCAGGGCACCACTACCAGCAAATAGATCGAGACAGGTTAGGCCGGTTAAGTCCTGGCCTAGCCAGTTAAACAGGGTTTCTCGCACCCGGTCGGGAGTGGGCCGTAAACCAGCACATGAAGGAAAACGCAACACTCTTTTGCGCAATTTCCCACCGATAATTCTGACTTGCCCGGTGGTGTTCATACCCAGGTGGCCTACAGACGCAAGGCTTATTTTTTATGCATGGGCGGCAGGTCTGTACAACTATCGTGTGCCACTTCCGCAGCCATGCCAATGGATTCGCACAGCGTGGGGTGTGGGTGAATAGTGTTGCCAATATCCTTGGCGTCGCAGCCCATTTCCACCGCCAGGCATATCTCGCCTATCAGGTCGCCAGCTTGCTGGCCTACTATGCCGCCACCCAGCAGGCGGTGGTTTTGCTTGTCAAAAAGCAGTTTGGTGAAACCTTCATCGCGACCATTGGCAATAGCACGGCCAGAAGCTGCCCAGGGAAATAATGCTTTATCGAATTCAATATCGCTGTTCCGCAGAGTATCTTCTGTATTGCCTGCCCAGGCAATTTCAGGGTTGGTGTAGGCAACCCCCGGAATCTGAATTGCGTCGAAGGCAGTGCGCGCAAGAGTCTGATCGCCCAAGAGCTCGCCAGCGCAAACTTCCGCTGCTACGTGAGCTTCATGTACCGCTTTATGCGCCAGCATGGGTTGCCCAACTATATCGCCAACGGCAAATATGTGCGGGATTTTGCTTCGCATTTGCACGTCAACTGTAATGAAGCCTTGTTCGTCGACGACGATGCCTGCCTTGTCGGCAGCAATTTGCTTGCCATTCGGCGTACGCCCCACAGCAACCAGCACCTGGTCGAAGCTGGCTTGATCGCCGTTTGAATAGGTAACGTTGACAGCTTTTTTGCTCGCAGAGGCGCTACTAACGGCGGTATTGAGCATGATCTGCTTAAAGTGTGTATTGTTTCTTCTTTCCCAAACCTTGACCAGATCGCGGTCAGTGCCTGGCATAAGCACCTGTCCCAATTCAACGACACTGATCTGCGAACCCAGGGCGCTATAAACTGTTGCCATTTCGAGTCCGATAATACCGCCGCCGATAACCAGCATTTTTTCTGGAATATGTTTTAACTCCAGAGCACCGGTTGAATCAACTATACGCGGATCATCAGGCATGAATGGAAGTTTGGCGGATTGCGATCCGGCAGCGATGATGGCGTATTTGAAACGTATGCTCTTTTTACCACCGCTGGCAAGATCAACCTCAAGATGATGCTTATCAAGAAAGTGGCCTGTACCGTGCACGTGCTCTACCTTGCGTCCTTTTGCCATACCGGCTAGTCCGCCGGTTAGTTTAGCGACCACTTTTTCTTTCCAGCAGCGCAGCTTTTCGATCTCGATCTTTGGCGTTCCGAAGCTGATGCCGTGTTGTTCAAGTGTTTGTGTTTCTTCGAGTACGCTGGCAATGTGCAATAGCGCCTTGGAAGGAATGCATCCCACATTAAGACATACACCTCCCAAAGTGTGGTAACGTTCGACAAGTGCAGTGGAAAGCCCCAGATCGGCGCTGCGGAAAGCAGCAGAATACCCACCTGGCCCGGCCCCCAATACCAGCATGTCGCATTCAATGTCGGCGACGTCTGGAACCTTCGTTTCAGTTGTGTTATTGCTCATTGCTGACTTGCTCCTTTGGGAACGGATGATTGTAAATACGTAGCTCGATAGTGCCCACTTGGTCTATTTTACACAAGGGAGATATGGCAAGGTGTAGTACGAAGGTGGTGCCCACTCGGGAAGATGCGCCTGCTTATGTTTTGATAGAGCTGACGGTTGCAATCCGAAAGTGCCTTAAACATGGCGGACAATGGATAGAAACGGAACGTGGAAAGAATCAAAAGGTAGACGCTGGCTGGGCTATGAATTTTTTTTGACATGTCATTTGAATTACTTATAGAATGCACGGTTTTATAAATTTTGGTGCATCAGGTATTCAGGGAACAAGCAGGGTGCTGAACGTTGAGGACATTGATTGAGGTAAATTGCAGTCAGTCAATACACATACGGTTGTTTTTCTGCTGCTTGCCTGGGGTTTGGCGGTGAATAATGGGTGACGGTTGCGCGGGGTATGAGCGTGTATAGTGCTGTTGTGTTACAGATTTCACTTACGGGGCTGTGCGCCCTGATTGCGGCGTTGGTTGTGGGTTGGCCAGGTGCTGTCTCAGCTTTGTGGGCCGGGGTAGCAGTTTTTCTTCCTGGTTTGTTGATGGCTTTACAACCCAGGCTTGTCGATTCGTACTGTTCTGCTTTACGGACTCGTGGCACGGAAGTGCCATTGCAAACTCAGGTCAGTATGGGATCAGCTATGTTGCTGGTAGGTGCCTTTGTCAAGCTGGTGCTGTCAATAGCCATTATGGTAGCCGCGGCATTTTGGTATCAGGAGTTGGTTTGGTCTGTGTTTTTGTTTACCCTTTTTGTGGTTTTGCACGCCGGGTGGGGTGCGTTGCTTATCAAGCCGGAGTTCGATAGATGGTTTGGTTACAAGCCATTATCCTGACTGCGGGCATGGCCGATAGACCTGCACGGAGCGTGGGAGTAGTCGTTGAGTGAGTTGGGTTACAGGTTTAGGGTTTTTCAGTTTGCGAATAAAATACAAACGATTAGTTGGTGACTGATACATGAACACAGGTCAAGCCGTCGCTGAAGCCGACCAACATGTCGGCCCCACAGCTTCTGAATACATTATTCACCATCTAACGCACCTCAACAATCTGGGTAAAAAGCAAGATTCTCTGGTTGACTTGAGCGTATTGAATTTTGATACGCTGTTTTATTCGGTTGGTCTGGGCTTGCTTACAGTGTTATTCCTCGCCATGGTAGCGCGGCGGTGCTCCGCTGGCATTCCGGGGCGTTTGCAGGCGGCTGTCGAAGTATTGGTCGAAATGGTAGATAGCCAGGCTAAAAGCATCGTCCATTCCGACAAATCCAGAAAATACGTCGCTCCTTTGGCCTTGACAGTGTTTATATGGATATTCTTTATGAACGCCATGGATCTGGTGCCGGTAGACCTGCTGCCCAGGTTGTGGGAGGGCTTGTACAGTGCTGCCGGGCGTGACCCGCACCATGCATATATGCGGGTTGTGGCCACCGCTGACCTGAACGCGACGCTGGGTATGTCTCTTGGCGTACTTGTCTTGTGTGTGTACTACAACGTCAAAATCAAGGGACTGGGTGGATGGGCGCATGAATTATTCACCGCCCCATTTGGTAACCACCCATTGCTATACCCCTTTAACTTCTTCATGCAGATTATTGAGTTCATCTCCAAGACACTGTCGCATGGCATGCGGTTGTTTGGCAATATGTACGCCGGTGAACTGATTTTTATGCTCATTGCACTGATGAGCGCAGCCTGGACTGGCACCTTTAGTAGTGGACTGTTGTGGTTGGGAGGGGTGCTTTCTGGCACTTTGTGGGCAATTTTCCACGTACTAATTATCACCTTGCAGGCCTTTATCTTCATGATGCTGACGTTGGTGTACGTTGGGCAGGCGCACGATAGTCATTGATAGTAGCTTTTGCGTGTAGCGTTGCGCTTCAGGCCGAGCGGTTTTATTGGTAGTTATATTTTTTTATCAAGGAGTTAACATGGAAAACGTTGTTGGTTTTGTTGCTCTGGCAGCGGGGCTGATTATCGGCCTGGGTGCTGCTGGAGCCTGTATAGGCATAGGTATCATGGGTAGCCGCTTTCTCGAAGCTTCAGCCCGCCAGCCAGAGTTGATGAATACCTTGCAAACCAAAATGTTCCTGCTGGTTGGCTTGATTGACGCCGCCTTCATTATAGGTACCGGTATTGCGCTTTGGTATACCACGGCGAACCCGTTCGTTTAGAAGTTTGGCATTCATTCATTAACAGGGAGCGATTGCCGTGGATTTGAACGCAACGTTATTTGCGCAATTGGTTGTCTTCATCATCCTTGGATGGTTCACCATGAAATTTGTCTGGCCGCCAATTATGACGGCGCTAGACGAGCGTAGCAAGAAAATAGCCGATGGGCTTGCAGATGCCGAACGTGGCAAACTGGATTTGGAGTTGGCTACCCAACGCAGCACCGATATGTTGCGTGAGGGCAAGGAAAGAAACGCCCAATTGATAGCTCAGGCTGAAAAGCGCGCTGCCCAGATTGTAGAAGAGGCCAGACATAACGCCAAGGTTGAATATGATCGAATTGTGGCCAGCGCCCAAGATGAGATTGATCAGCAGATTCTGCATGCCAAGGAAGACTTGCGTGACCAGGTGGCGTTGTTGGCAGTGGCTGGCGCAGAGAAAATACTGCGCCGTGAAGTCACCCACCAGGCGCACAGCGACATGCTAAGTAGTCTGGGACAAGATCTCTAGACATGGCTGGATCATCATTAACAGTGGCGCGCCCCTACGCGGAGGCGATTTACCGTATCGCCAGGGAAGTAGACAAGGTAGATGACTGGGCTCTTGCTTTACAGGCCCTGGCCCGAGTTGCCAATGTCGCCCGTGTTGCCGAGTTGATTAATAATCCGCGTTTGTCTAACGAGCAACTTACCCGGACAATTGCGGACATTTGCAGCAGTATCGTTAACCATTCGCTGTCTTTACCGGCCGAGGTTTACAATTTTTTGCTTGTGCTGGCTGAGAATGACCGCCTGGAGCTGTTGCCAGAAATTTACCAGTTATTTGATGAGCAGAGAGTAGCTGCGCAGGGAGTAGCGGTTGCAATGATTGAAACTGCTTTTGAGCTTGAGCCGGAGCAGGTGCTGCAACTGAAACAGAGACTCGACCGTCATTTTGACAGCAAGCTAAACCTCAACGTAACAACTAATCCGGAATTGATAGGCGGCATACTGGTCACAGTAGGTGACAAGGTGCTAGACCTTTCTGTGCGAGGTAGCCTTGAATCAATGTCAAAAACGCTCAGGAATTAAAGAAATTACATAGATTAGTATCAGGAGAACTTGATGCAGTTGAATCCTTCAGAAATCAGCGAATTAATTAAAGCCAGAATCAAGGACATGGATTCTGGCGCTGAAATCCGTACGCAAGGTACGGTAGTTTCAGTTACCGACGGTATTTGTCGCGTCCATGGTCTGGCCGACGTTATGCAAGGCGAAATGTTGGAGTTTCCAGGCGACGCCTATGGCATGGCGTTGAATCTGGAACGTGACTCAGTCGGCGCGGTCGTGCTCGGTGAGTACGAACATATCTCAGAGGGCGATGTAGTCAAATGTACGGGACGTATCCTCGAAGTCCCGGTTGGCCCGGAGTTGCTGGGACGCGTGGTAAACGCGCTGGGCCATCCTATAGATGGGAAGGGGCCGCTCAACAACGCAGCGACTGATAACATCGAAAAAGTCGCACCAGGCGTCATCTGGCGCCAATCGGTTGCCGAGCCGGTACAAACCGGATTGAAGTCCATCGACGCAATGGTGCCAATCGGGCGTGGTCAACGGGAGCTGATCATTGGTGACCGCCAAACTGGTAAAACGGCGGTAGCCGTTGATACCATCATCAACCAGAAGGGCCAAAATCTGTTTTGCATCTACGTGGCGGTTGGTCAAAAGGCATCGACCATAGCCAACGTAGTGCGCAAGTTTGAAGAACACGGTGCTATGGAATACACAATAGTAGTGTCGGCTTCGGCAGCTGAATCTGCTGCCTTGCAGTTTATTGCCCCCTACGCTGGTTGCACGATGGGTGAATTCTTCCGCGACCGTGGCCAGGACGCGCTGATTATCTACGATGACCTAACCAAACAGGCGTGGGCTTATCGTCAGATATCGTTATTGTTGCGCCGTCCGCCTGGTCGTGAAGCCTATCCTGGCGACGTGTTCTATTTGCATTCCCGTTTGTTGGAGCGCGCAGCAAGGGTTTCATCGGCCTGGGTGGAAAAGGAGACCAATGGCGAGGTTACGGATCAAACCGGTTCGTTGACAGCCCTGCCGGTAATCGAAACGCAGGCCGGTGATGTCTCAGCTTTTGTTCCGACCAACGTTATCTCGATCACCGATGGGCAAATATTTCTCGAAACCGATCTTTTTAATTCCGGCGTTCGCCCTGCCATGAACGCGGGTATTTCTGTTTCCAGGGTTGGTGGTGCAGCCCAAACCAGGGTTATCAAGAAACTGGGTGGTGGTGTTCGACTTGCACTGGCGCAATATCGTGAATTGGCGGCTTTTGCACAATTTGCCTCCGACCTGGACGAAGCGACACGCAAGCAGTTGGACCGGGGGCGCCTGGTGACAGAGTTAATGAAACAGCCGCAGTATTCGCCGATGACGATTGCTGAGATGGCAATTACGCTCTACGGGGTTAACGAAGGTTACTTTGATAACGTGGACATCAAGCGGGTATTGGAATGTGAAAAGGCGTTGCACTCCCATATCAAGGACAACGCTAAAGAACTGGTCGACAAGATCAACGATAGCAAGGAACTGGACAGCGAGGCAGAAAAGGCGCTGGATGATGCTGTGAGCGCCTTTATGGAGAGCTGGGCATAAATCTTGAGCGAGCATTTGCCCATACGAACAAGGGAACCAACTTATGCCCAGTAGCAAGGAAATCCGCAATAAAATAGGCAGCGTTGAAAACACGCGCAAAATAACCAAGGCGATGGAAATGGTGGCGGCCGCTAAAATGCGCAAGGCGCAGGATCGTATGCGCTCAGCCCGCCCCTATAGCAACAAGATACGCCAGATAGCAGCAAATCTGTCACACGCGCTGGCTGAGTATAAGCACCCATTTTTGCAAAAGCGGGTAGTTAAAAACGTAGGCCTCATATTGGTAACAACTGACAAGGGACTGTGCGGTGGACTTAATGCCAACGTGCAACGCCTTGCACTGGGGAAGGTGCGTGAATGGGAGTCGGCTGGACACGGACTGATTTCTACCGCTATTGGTAACAAAGGCCTGGGATTTCTGCAACGCATTGGCGTTGATGTGGTCTCAGAGGTCGTGGGCCTGGGTGACACACCGCATCTGGACCGTTTGATTGGCGCTCTAAAAGTGCAAATGGACGCTTATTTGGAAGGCAGGATTGATTCACTGAATATTGCCTACACACGTTTTGTGAATACCATGAAACAAGAGGCGATTATTGAACAATTACTACCGCTCTGTGGCGATGCAGTTGGTTCAGGTGGTGGTAGTTGGGGTTACGTTTACGAGCCAGACGCCAAGGTAGTTATTGACGACTTGCTGAAACGTTATATTGAAGCGTTGATCTATCAGGCGGTAGCCGAGAATATGGCATCTGAGCAATCGGCACGCATGGTGGCAATGAAATCTGCCACTGACAACGCCAAGAACGTAATCGACGAGCTGAAGCTTATTTACAACAAGGCCAGGCAAGCGGCCATTACCAAGGAGCTCTCGGAGATTGTCGGTGGTGCAGCCGCAGTATAAAGGGCAAGCGACATAAAGTAATATATATATATTTGATATGATTTTAAGCTGATGTAATTAAAGGAATAAACTATGGTTCAAGGTTCGATTGTACAGTGCATCGGCGCGGTGGTAGATGTTCGGTTTCCGCGCGATGCCATGCCAAGGGTCTACGATGCTCTGTCGTTGGATGATAGCAACGAAACAGGCATGGCTGAAAAGGGACTGACCTTTGAAGTACAGCAACAACTAGGTGATGGAGTGGTGCGCACAATAGCCATGGGCACCTCTGATGGCCTGAAGCGAGGTATGAAGGTTATCAATACTGGCGGGCCTATCTCCATCCCGGTAGGCGAAGGCACACTGGGCCGGATTATAGATGTGCTTGGTCGTCCAATTGACGAAGCAGGTCCGATTGAAAGCCAGGAGCTTCGTCCTATCCACGCTCCGGCACCTAGGTTTGATGAATTATCTTCGTCGGTTGATCTGTTGGAAACCGGCATTAAGGTTATTGACCTGGTTTGTCCATTCGCCAAGGGTGGCAAGGTCGGCCTGTTCGGTGGTGCTGGCGTCGGCAAGACAGTTAATATGATGGAGTTAATCAATAATATTGCCAAACAACACAGTGGGTTGTCAGTTTTTGCCGGAGTTGGCGAAAGAACACGTGAGGGCAACGATTTTTACCACGAGATGAAGGAGTCGAACGTTATTGACAAGGTGGCGATGGTCTTTGGCCAGATGAACGAGCCACCGGGCAATCGTCTGCGCGTCGCGCTGACTGGCCTGACCATGGCCGAGCGCTTTCGCGACGACGGGCGCGATATCCTGCTGTTTATTGACAATATTTACCGTTTTACGCTGGCCGGAGTTGAAGTTTCAGCCTTGTTGGGGCGTATGCCATCAGCGGTTGGCTATCAACCTACGCTCGCCGAGGAAATGGGGCGTTTGCAAGAGCGCATTACTTCCACCAAAGGCGGCTCTATTACCTCGATTCAGGCAGTATACGTGCCAGCAGATGACTTGACCGACCCGTCTCCTGCTACCACCTTCGGACACCTCGATTCAACCGTCGTTCTTTCACGCGATATTGCCTCGCTTGGTATCTATCCGGCTGTTGATCCACTGGATTCCTCCAGTCGTCAGCTTGATCCGCAAGTGGTAGGAGAGGAACATTACTGTGTCGCACAAGCTGTGCAGCAGACGCTGCAACGCTACAAGGAACTGCGCGATATTATTGCCATTTTGGGTATGGATGAGCTCTCGCCTGAAGATAAACAGCTTGTGGCTCGTGCCCGTAAAATGCAGCGCTTCTTGTCACAACCATTCAATGTGGCAGAAGTGTTTACAGGCTCGCCGGGCAAGTTTGTTTCACTGCAAGATACTATCAAGGGCTTTCAGGGTATAGCCAATGGTGACTATGACGATCTGCCGGAGCAGGCTTTTTACATGATTGGCAGCATTGAGGAAGCAATAGAGAAAGCCAATACTCTGTAAATGGGCTGGCATAGAGGGCTATATCATGGCGATTACAATTCATGTTGACGTTGTCAGCGCCGAAGAATCAATTTTTTCCGGTTTGGTTGAGTTTGCCGTCTTCCCCGGTGAAGCAGGAGAGTTGGGCATACTGCCGGGGCATACTCCTTTGCTCACCCGCATCAAGCCTGGATCGGTACGCTTGAAGCTGCCGAACCGGGAAGACTATGACCTGATCTACGTTTCAGGCGGTATGTTGGAGGTGCAACCTGGCCTGATTACAGTGCTGTCTGATACTGCCATACGTGCTGATGACCTGGACGAGGCAAAGGCTCTCGAGGCCAGAAAACGCGCCGAAGAAACGCTGTCCAATAGTCAGACCGAGGTTAACCGGGCCGCCGTTGAAGCAGAACTGGCACAACTCAATGCCCAACTACAGGCTATCAAAAAGATCAGAAAAACAGCTACCGGATCCGGTAAGCTAAACTAGCTGGCTTGACCGGCCCTGATTGCAGGGTTCTAGCTAGGCGGTTTCACCGGAATTGTCAGTGTGACTGGAAGCTGCTTTACCATCTTCTTCAATTTTACGCCTGGCGTAGGAGAGCAAGAAAAAAGCTATGACAACGACAAAAACAATGGTAAAAATGCTCAACCAGCCGGTCCACGTGCTAAATAGTTCGCTCCACGCCATGAGACTAACCTCCCCTGTTTGTTAAGAAGAAATACACGGATAACGCGCCAGAATGAAAAGCGAGCGCCACAGCGCTACCTGATAAAACATCATATCCTCATGATTTCATTGCATTTTGGCACGCATTTTCAAGTTGCCTTCACCAGCATTGTCCATTTGCCATGTGCCCGTTAGCCGCCATTTTTTTTCGGCGTCTTCCATCATCACGTTCCAGCGACCAATAGCCGGTTTGAGCAATTCGCCAACATAATAACCTTTGGCTTCATGTTGCAGGGTCACCAGCTGGTCATGGCCTGATAGCGTTGGATGTTGCAGCTTCAAGTTTAGCGTTTCCGGCAACCCGTATGACACATCGTTGCTGTGCAAAAAAGCACGCAGGTTGGTGCCAGAGCGCATCACCTCGGCCTGAATACCCATTTTTGCCGCAGCTTGCGCCTTGTCGATCAAGCGGTTAATCGCCAAACCCTGCTTATAATAATCATCACTCAAAACAGGGTCGACATGCTTAACAGCAATCCACGCAGTTACAATGCCTGCGATAACAACCAATGTTGGGCCAGCCATTAAAATCCATGGCCATGGTTCCTTGTACCAAGGGGTGACGCTTTGAAGGCTGGTTTGCATATTGTGTTTTACTGCTTTGTTATAAGGTTAAGGAAGCATGAAGGTCGTTTTCCCTTGTACCGAGATATCTTCAGCGTCCACATCCTGTATCTGCATAATGATGCGGTTGGCGCCACTATTGCCTATATCAGGTTCGCCGCGTACGCTGATATTTGCCATCTTGTTGGTGGCGGGCGGCAAATCTACCGTTGTTTTGCCGTTTACCTCAAGGCCGGGCAAGCCGTTAGCGCTTATCGTCACGCGGCGTCTTTGTTCAGAGGTATTCATGATGCGCAAATTGTACATGTTTTCGATACGACCATCTGAAAGCTCTCGCTGTAGCACTGAACGGTCACGGATAATATCCAGCTTCAAAGGGTTGCGCAAGTACAATGACGCAGCTGTAGACAAGATGATTAACCATAAAATGGCCGTATAAACCATGATGCGTGGGCGCATTATATGGGAGAAAATTGACTGCATGTCGTAATGCCTGGATAGGGCATTTTCAGAGGTATAGCGCACTAGTCCCTTGGGCGAACCCACTTTGTCCATGACATCATCGCAGGCATCTATGCAGGCCCCGCAGCCAATGCACTCGTATTGAAGTCCGTCGCGAATATCTATGCCGGTTGGGCACACCTGTACACAAATGCTGCAATCGACGCAGTCGCCTGAACCTGATGCTTTATGATCAATACCTTTCTTGCGAGCGGCGCGTGGCTCGCCTCTTTCAGGGTCGTAGGTTATGACCAGCGTATCAGGATCGTACATGACGCCCTGGAAACGCGCATACGGGCACATGTATTTGCAGACTTGCTCGCGTAAGAAGCCAGCCTGCATATAGAAGAAGGCGGAATAAAACATAGTCCAAAATAGCGACCAGCCTCCCATGTTGAGGCTCAAAGTGTCTTCAAGCAATAGTCGCACTGGGTAGAACCAACCTACCAGTGTCCAGCCCGACCACAGGGCGATTAACAGGAAGACTGTGTGCTTTGTCGTTTTTTTCAGCAACTTGCTAGCCGTCAGCGGGCCGTTATCAAGCCGCATGCGCTCGGAGCGCTTCCCTTCAATCTTCTCTTCAATCCACAGGAAAATTTCAGTGTAAACTGTCTGTGGGCAGATATAACCGCAAAAAAGTCGACCGGCGACGGCAGTAAACAGAAATAGGGAGTAGGCGGAAATAACTAGTAAAAGTGCCAGATAAACAACATCTTGTGGCCATAAGACCAGGCCAAATAAATAAAACTTGCGCTCCAGAATATCGAACAACACAGCCTGGCGGCCATTCCATTTTAGCCAGATGGTGCCGTAAAATACTAGCTGAGTCATGGCAACGAAAGCCCAGCGCCAACTGGCCCACCAGCCTTTGACCGAACGAACGTAAATGGTCTTGTGCTTCTCGTACAGTTGTAGAGGCGTATTGTTATCTTGTGGCGTGGCGCTGCTTTCGTTCATTGATTGTCACGGATTGCTTGTTATTCAATTCCAGGCAGATCACGGATCCTTGAGTAGCTTTGCTCTAATTGTTTCGGGTTAAAAAAAACGGGGCAAAGTCTGCCCCGTTTTTTCTTGACATTCCTCAATATACTTGTCCATCAATTCTGGCAAGTGAGGAAACGTGCATTCGTTTGCTTTCCGCGACTCTTCCGTTTACTCAGAGGAGCCTGAATCTCCAAGACTGATGATGTAGGCAGTGAGCAGATGTACTTTCGCGCCGCCGATAAAGCCCTGCCAGGCTGGCATTTTGTTGTTACGGCCACCGATAATGCCGTCGACAATCGCTTTTTCCGAGCTACCGTATAACCATATGCGGTCGGTTAGATTGGGAGCTCCTAATGCCTGTAGTCCAGTTCCATCTGGTTTGTGACAGGCAGCGCATACCTGGGCGAACTTGACTTTACCTTTCTCGGCCAGCGCTACATCGTGACGCAAATCAGACAGAGAGCGCACGAAGTTGGCTATTTCGATAGCTCCTGCCTCTCCGCCAACAGCGTCAGGATTGCCACCGTAGGGAGGCATAATACCAGTGCGTCCGCTGGCGATAGAAGCCTTGATAACTTCTTCCGAACCGCCGTATAGCCAGTCATTATCGGTCAGGTTGGGGTAGCCGGGCGCTCCCTTGCCGCCTGATCCATGACACTGCACACAATAAGTCATGTACAGATTCTTGCCGATTTCCTGCGCTTTAGGGTCAGCTGCGACTTCCTTGAGATTCATGTTGGCATACCGCTCAAAGATCGGCGCGTATTTTGCCTTGGCAGTATCAACCTCTTGCTGCCACTGACCAAGTGAAGTCCAGCCAAAGATCCCCTTGAACGAACCAAGACCCGGATAGAGGGCCAGATATACGAGTGAGAATACTATCGTTATATAAAACATCCAGCTCCACCAACGCGGCAGCGGGTTGTTGTACTCTTCCAGGGTTTCATCCCAGCAATGCCCGGTAGTTTGACCACTGGCGTGTCTGGCTTTGCCCTGGCTCCACAAGAATATGCCGCAACCAACAATACCAACCAGCGTAATCACGGTGATAAAAACGCTCCAGAAACCGCTTGTAAAGTCACTCATTTCTATTTCCTTTTCCTTGTTGTTCAGCTACTGCCTCGGGCGCTATCTGCCTTGTTGATACCTCTTTTTTGCATCTCGTCGTCATCATCGGCAAAGGGCAGATTGGCTGCGTCCTTGTACAGCTTGTTACTCCCTCTGCGAAACACCCACCAAACCGTACCTAGAAAGAACAAGAAAAACAGCACGGTTATGAAAGAACGAAAATCGTTGATGTCCATTGCAGGTATCTCGTGGTCAGGCAGTTGGCTAATTGAACTCTTGATTCCCTGGTTGGCTTTATTTTGCGGACCCAACCGAGCCCAGAGCCGTACCTAAACCTTGCATATAGGCAATAAGCACATCCATCTCGGTTTTATCACCAAGAGCGGCTTTAGCGCCAGCAATATCAGCATCGCTGTAGGTAGGTAAGCCCCGCATATTGGCGAGTGTGCGCAAGGCTTCCATTTTTGTTTCAATATCGGCGCCTACCGTATCGGCGGCACGTGCCTCGTCCAGCCATTCAAATGATGGCATGTTGGATTCCGGAACCACGTCACGCGGATTTAACAGGTGGGCACGCTGCCATTCGTCTGAATATCGTCCCCCCACACGTGCAAGATCAGGTCCGGTACGCTTGGAACCCCACTGGAACGGATGGTCGTACACAAACTCACCCGCGACCGAGTAGTGCCCGTAGCGCTCCGTTTCGGCACGGAAAGGACGAATCATTTGCGAATGGCAGTTATAGCATCCTTCGCGTATATACACTTCCCGTCCGGCTAACCTGACCGCGTCGTAAGGCTTAACCCCAGACACCGGCTGAGTGGTCGACTTCTGGTAAAACAGCGGCAAGATCTGTACAAGCATCGCCCAGATGAGAGCCAATACGATAAAGAGGATTAACAAACCAACGTTTTTTTCAATCTTTTCTTGCGTAATCATTGTTTTCTCCCACCTATGCGTGTTGTGCGGCCGGCATTAGTACCGGCGCATCTTCAGACTTGCCAGCGGCGATTGTCTTGAACATGTTGTAGGTCATTATCAACATGCCAAACAGGAACAATAGGCCGCCAATAGTACGAATCGTCCAGAACGGATATGATGCGGCTACTGACTCAGCGAAGCTATAGGCCAAGGTGCCATCTTCACTCACCGCACGCCACATCAGACCTTGCATGACTCCCGAAATCCACATGGAGGCGATATAGAGCACGATTCCCACAGTTGAAACCCAGAAATGCACGGTAATTAGTTCTACGCTGTACATTTCAGTGCGTCCGAACATACGTGGCAGCAGATAGTAGATTGATCCGCATGAAACCAGCGCCACCCAACCAAGAGCGCCTGAGTGCACATGGCCTATTGTCCAGTCAGTAAAGTGTGATAGTGCGTTTACTGTCTTGATAGACATCATCGGGCCCTCAAAGGTTGACATGCCGTAGAAAGACAACGAAGTGATGAGGAATTTGAGGATCGGGTCGTCACGCAGTTTGTGCCAGGCGCCCGACAGAGTCATTATGCCGTTGATCATGCCGCCCCACGAAGGTGCCAGCAAGATGAGCGAAAACAACATGCCCAGCGACTGTGTCCAGTCAGGCAGGGCTGTATAGTGCAAATGGTGTGGCCCGGCCCACATGTAGGTAAAGATCAGCGCCCAGAAGTGTACAACCGACAAGCGGTAGGAATAAATAGGGCGCCCGGCTTGCTTGGGAACGAAGTAGTACATCATGCCCAGGAACCCGGCTGTGAGGAAGAAGCCAACCGCGTTATGACCGTACCACCACTGCATCATGGCGTCCTGTACTCCGGCGTAGGCAGAGAAGGATCTCCACATCGAGACAGGAATGGCAGCGCTGTTGAAAAGGTGTAAAAGGGCGACTGCTATGATAAAAGCGCCAAAGAACCAGTTGGCAACATAGATATGCTGCACGCGCCTTTTCATGATCGTGCCGAAGAAAACAACCGCGTAAGACACCCAAACGACAGTTATCAGGATGTCGATTGGCCACTCGAGCTCGGCGTATTCCTTGCCAGAAGTGATACCCAATGGCAGTGTAACGGCTGCCAGGACGATGATCAGTTGCCAGCCCCAGAAGGTGAATGCCGCCAGTTTGTCGCAAAACAGGCGCGTATGGCAGGTGCGCTGGACACAATAGTATGACGTTGCAAACAAGGCGCAACCACCAAATGCAAAAATGACCGCGTTGGTGTGCAAGGGGCGCAGGCGGCCAAAATGCAGCCATGGTCCTATATTAAGTTCTGGCCAGACCAATTGGGCAGCAATGATGACGCCAACCAGCATCCCGACGACGCCCCAGATGACCGTCATTATGGAAAATTGGCGTACCACCTTGTAGTTGTAGGCCTCCGACATGGATTCACCTCTCTTCATGTATAGTTAATAAAAAAACTCTAGCGTCCGGTTTAAAAAACAAGCTGTAAAAGCGCCTCGAAACCCGCTCCAGCCCGGTTACGCTCCATTACTAGACTACAGAAGCGCATCTATCAACCGATATCAAGTTCAGTTGATATGGTACCGGGAGAATAAACGTCCTCTCTGTTTACAGGTTAAGAATACTCGCCATCTGCCTGCCAAATGTTCAGACCGGATTCTATGTCAAACAGCTGCCCATAAACTTGACAAGGATCATTTTCGGCCAGGCGCTGCCAATATTTCCTGTTGCCCGACCATGATAGTTCCACTGCTGTAACGCCAGTGATGACACAGGTCAACATTTTTTTGTAATTTCTCAAAACCTGCTTGCATGAACATGGCCTGGCAATCATCAACCTGGTCAAAGCCGTGTTCAAGCAACAAGGAACCTCCCGGGTAAAGATATTGGGGGGCTTCGGCAATGATGTGACGTATGGCTTGCAATCCATCATGGCCGCCACGCAAGGATTGTTGGGGCTCCAAAGGCAGACCATCTGTAGCCAGATGTGGGTCATTATCGGCTATATATGGTGGGTTTGAGACTACAAGATGAAAGCGTTCACCTGACAGGGCATCAAACCAGTTGCTTTGCAACCAGCGAATATTAGTAGCATTCTGACAGATCCCATTCTCGCATGCTAACGCCAGCGCTTCAGCTGACAGGTCTATGGCAGTAACATTGGATTCGGGGTGATTTTTAGCCAGGGCAATAGCTATAGCGCCACTACCGGTTCCCAGATCAAGAATTGCCGGATGCTCAATGGGGAGCTCGCCAATGTATTGCAATGCCAGGTCGACCAGCAGCTCTGTTTCGGGGCGTGGAATCAAAACAGACGGCGTTATCTTAAGCTCAAGACCATAAAAGTTTGTTCGGGCAAGCAAATAGGCAATTGGTTCACCAGCCTTGCGGCGTTTGACTTGCTTTTGCAGGCTGGCCCAGGATTCGGCCGAAAGAGTGGTTTCCGGGCTGGCAAGCAAGTCAGCGTGCTTGCAGTTGGCGGCATTCTCCAGCAGCAGGCGGGCTTCCAGGCGGGCGTCGTCGCTAACGATTTGTTTGCTGGCCCAATCGTATGCCTGGCATAAGTTCGGCAGGCACGAGCTATGTAGCGTTGACGATGCAGACTGGGGAAACATTAGTTATTTTTGCTCGCAGTCTTCGAATTAGTCGCCAGTGTCCCCGAGCGCGGCGAGAAGCTCGGCCTGATGCTCGGCTGCCAGAGCATTGAATAACTCTTCCAGGTCACCATCAAGTATAGAACCGATTTTATGCAACGTCAGGTTAATTCGATGGTCGGTTACACGCCCCTGCGGGAAATTATATGTGCGGATTCGCTCGGAACGGTCGCCGCTGCCGATCAGGCTTTTACGGGTGTTGGCCAGTTGTTGCTGCTGTTCGCGTATTCTAATATCGTGCATGCGCGCGGCAAGTACGCGCATCGCTGACAAGCGGTTTTGATGTTGTGAGCGCCCGTCCTGGCACTCAGCAACCATGCCGGTTGGCAAGTGGGTAATTCTTACAGCAGAATCGGTTTTGTTAACGTGTTGCCCACCAGCGCCGGAAGCACGATATGTATCTATGCGCAAATCGGTGGGATTGAGTTCTATCTCTTCCAGCTCGTCGGCTTCGGGCATGACTGCAACCGTGCAGGCAGAAGTGTGAATGCGCCCTTGTGTTTCGGTATCTGGCACGCGCTGTACACGGTGACCACCAGACTCGAATTTTAGCCTGGAGTACACGCGCTCCCCGACCAGGCGGCAAATGATTTCACGAAAGCCTCCTAGATCCGATTCGCTGGCTGATAGTACTTCCAATTGCCAGTTTTGTCTTTCAACGAGGCGCTTGTACATGCGAAACAGGTCAGCGGCAAAAAGCGCTGACTCTTCGCCCCCCGTACCGGCGCGAATTTCCAGAATAACGTCCCTGTCGTCGTCCGGATCATCAGGTATTAACAAGCGCTGCAGTTCGTTGGCAATTAGTGGCAGACGTTCGTCTGAGTTGGAGATTTCTTCTGCGGCCATGTCCTTAAGCTCGGGGTCAGACAACATTTCCACCGCTTCGCCTCGGTGCCTTTCAAGGCTGCTGTATTCCTGCCAGGTGCTCACCAGCGGCTCTAGTCCGGCGCGTTCCCTGGCGAGTTTTTTAAACTCATTAATGTCGGCGGTGACGTCCGGCGCCGCCAACAACTGATCAACTTCTACCAGACGCCGTTGCAGATGCTCAAGTTTGTGCCTAATTGATTCCTTCATGGTCTAGCGTTCGGCAGCTTCAATTGTATTTTCCAGCAGCATGGCGATAGTCATAGGCCCAACGCCACCTGGAACAGGTGACAGCTTGCTGGCTTTGGCGAGGCAAGAGGCAAAGTCCACGTCTCCACATAGCTTGTTGCTACCTTCTGCGCGGTTGATACCGACATCAACTATTACCGCCCCGTCTTTTATCATGTCTCCTGTTACAAAATTAGGGCGTCCAACTGCGCAAACCAGCACGTCAGCGCGGCGGGTGTGATTTGCAATATCTTTGGTCTTTGAGTGGCAAATGCTTACGGTAGCGCCAGCCATCATCAGTAGTAAGGCCATTGGTTTACCAACAATATTTGAGCGTCCCAAAACGACTGCTTCAGCTCCTTCCAGAGAAACTGATGCTTTTTCCAGCATGCGCATTATGCCCTTAGGTGTGCATGGCACTATGCGTGGATCGCCTTGAGCGAGAGCGCCAGCGTTACTTATATGGAATCCGTCCACATCCTTGTCCGGGTTTACGGCAGCCAGCGCGCGCGCTTCGTTAATGTGTTTTGGCAATGGCAGTTGAACCAAAATACCATGAATGTTTGGGTCAGCATTCAGGCTGGCTATAGTAGCCAGCAGGGTGGTCTCGTCAGTGTTGGCGGGTAGCAATTGTTGGCGCGAAAGGATGCCCACCTCTTTGCAGTTCTTGATCTTGTTGCGAACATAAACTTGTGAGGCATGGTCATCACCTACCATGATTACGGCCAGACCTGGCCGAAGGCCAGACTGTGATAACCGTTCAACCCTTGTTTTGAATTCAATGCGCAATTCACCGGCAAGCGCAGCACCGTCAAGCAAGTCAGCAGATGGCATGGCAATTTAACCTCAGAAATAGGGGACAGACCACGGTTTTTTTAATAGACTGATTATTTTTCATACATTGCTCACTATTTAACTATGCCACGTCGCGCACGATTAATTGTTCCCGGAGTACCACTTCACCTGATCCAGCGCGGTGATAATCGTCAGGTTTGCTTTGTTGCTGATGATGATTATCGCATTTATCTTGACTGGCTAAAAGAGTATGTACTAGTCCAGTACATTTTGCACTCGGGTGATTGTTGGATGAGGAAATCATCGACCACCGAAGATGGGGCAGGCTCGATGATGAAGCGTTTAGGGTAACGCTACGTGTAATACATCAATCGCTCCTACCGACGAAGTGGAACTCTTTTGGAAGGGTGTTTTCGTTCCTGTCTGGTTCAGAATGATGGCTATTTGCTGTCGTGTAAGCACTATATTGAACTAAACCAGGTGCGTGCAGGCATGGTAACGCACCCAGCCGAATTTCCGTGGTCCAGCTATCGGGCGAACGCCCAAGGTGAGGAAGCGCCATTGCTCAAGCCACATAGCGTTTATGTGACAACTAGACAACGTCTGACCATACCGCGAACTCATTTCTATTTGTATCTGCAAAGTGGAAGCGCCTGCCGCCCGGGAAAGAAAAAATCGGCTTTATGATGCTACCACCGGCACTCTCAATTTTGCTTAAAGTGCCGCTCAGATCCTTGCTATAAAACACAATCAGCGCACTGCCCTTTGAGGTGTCGGCAAATAGAGCCGACCTGAAAAAGCCGCCATCGAGACCCTCGTTGGAAAAGGCAGTATATTCAGGGCCGTAATCGGTAAAGGACCATCCAAAGACTTTGGCAAAGAACTCTTTTGTTTTCGCCAGGTCTTTCGCAGGTAACTCGACGTAATTTATTTTTTCATGTTTGTTCATGCTGATATTCCCATTGATAAGCGGTTTGTAACGTCAGCTGTTGCGTACTACTTTTAATCACATTCCGCCCCGGAGTTATCCTCTGACTATCGTCAGAGGAGTTTTCAGGCTGATGATACAACAAACAAGAGCACATGATCATGAGCCATACGATTCACCTCCAGGCCCGCACAACGCCACTGATGCGCGGGGAAATTCAGAAGTCCCCTCTTTCGCAGCGCCAGATATTCCATTCCGGTTTACACTCTCAAAGGCACCTCTGGCGCCAATACAAGGAGCGGATAGCTTGATTTGCCACAAAGTCGGATATTCCTGCCGGATATTCCTGCCTATTCCTGCCTATTGCCAACTTAAATTGGCAAAATGCTTGACGCCGCACTACAACTAGCGTAAAAGGCGAAACGTCTGCTTTTAGCAAACACGCAGAGGGGCAGGCCGTTTTATTTTTTTATAGGAATATGTACAATATGGCAACAGGTACTGTAAAGTGGTTTAATGATGCCAAGGGATTTGGTTTTATTACCCCGGATGATGGTAGCGAGGATCTTTTCGCTCACTTTTCTTCCATAACAATGTCTGGTTTCAAAACCCTGAAAGAGGGTGAGAAGGTTAGCTTTGAAGTGGTCCAGGGCCCAAAGGGCAAGCAGGCCTCCAACATCGCGCGTGCGGATGGCAGTTAAGTCGTGCGTCCATAAGTGACCTGACGGAGTGGCAGCCGTGGTCGCACGGTGGTCGCTTATGTCGATAGCTTGACAAAATCCAGCGGGCTGTCTTTATTGCCAAGGGGGTAATTACCTCCCCTACTGCGGAATCATGGCTTACAGTAGCTGTCATGTGACCGTGCCGGAGGCTGTTTTCAAGTTCCTCAAGTTCCCAGGGGGCGTAGCGATGTTGCCAGCTTGTCGAGCACTCCGTTGACGTACTTGTGGCCGTCAACGCCGCCAAAAGTTTTTGCCAGTTCTATACATTCGTTTAGCACAACCTTGCATGGCGTTTCTGGCATGTAGACAAGCTCAAAGGTGCCTTGCAACAATATTGCCCTTTCCACTGGCGCCAGTTCAGCGACAGGCCGATCAAGCAGCGGCACGATATAGGCAGTCAATTTATCTATTTGTCCGAGCACCCCGTGAAGCAATCGGGTACATAAATCCTGGTCAGCGCGTTTAAATCCCTCCAGACTGGAAATGTGCGTTAGTATAGCCTCTGGTTTATAACCTGTTAACAATGCCTGATACAAACCCTGGATAGCAAACTCTCTTGCCCGGCGGCGCTGTGAGCGGTGCGGCGAACCAGGATTTTGCGTAAAACCCGCCGCGCGTAGATCCAGCGGCTCCGATTTATTCTGATCGCGCCTCGCGGGCGCTCTCTTTGTTGGTATCCTGCGCCCACGTTCGCCAGCACTGCCCATCATGCTTTAGCCAGTTTGCGCAGCAAATTACACATTTCAACTACAGTACGAGCGCAACTGGCGGCCTTGTGCTCCATGCGCGACCAGGCTTGCTCGCTACTATCTACTGTAAGTATACCGTTGGCGATAGGTATATTGTATTTCAACTGTACCTGCATAACTCCTCTACAAGATTCGTTGGCAACAACTTCGAAGTGGTAGGTATCACCGCGTATTACTGAACCCAGTGCAATGATGGCATCTACATTGGCGCTAGCCGCCATTTGTTGCATAGCGATTGGTATTTCCAGCGCACCTGGAACGATTATCACGAGCAAGCCATTAGCGCTATCGAGGTGCATTTTTTTCAGCTCTGCGCTGGCGGCGAACAACATGGCTTCGCCAATTTGCGGGTTAAAGCGGCTCACCACGATACCGACGCGCAACCCTGATGCGTCGTCAATTTGTGCTTCGACGAGGTCGACACCATCAGGACTTTTTAATCTACTATCGATTGTATCTCGCACTACGCCGTTCCTCTTAAACTCGTGTCCCGGGTCGGTAATTAAAGCTGAAAAGCCGTCGGCGTATTAATAAAATCAACCACCTCGAGGTCAAAGCCATGAACAGAAGGTATCTTGCGTGGGCTACTCATTAGTCGTATTCTACGTACGCCAAGGGAGCGCAGGATTTGCGCGCCAATGCCGTGCGAGCGCGGATCCCACTTGGTCTTTGCAGGCACGCTTTCCGGGCCAATCAGACGGTTAAAAATCGAGTCACCATCCTCTGTTTTGTGCATCATCAAAAGTACTCCGCCGTGACGCCCTATTATCTGCATTACCTTATCGACCGTAAAAATGCCAGATTGGTGGGCAGGGTCAATAAAATCCAGCACCGACAGCGGTTCATGCACCCGCACCAAGATATCCTCGTGACTGTTAATCTCACCCTTGACCAGCGCCAAATGGGTATCGCCAGAAGTATTGTCAAGATAAGCGTGTAACGTGAATTCACCGTGCACGGTATGCACGGGTTTCTCACACACAGCTTCGATCAGACTTTCAGAAGCAGCACGATGGGCAATCAAATCAACTATGGTGCCGATTTTGATCTGATGTCGTTCAGCAAATTCTATTAGATCCAGCAAGCGCGCCATGCTGCCATCCTCATTCAGGATCTCGCAGATAACCGCAGCAGGAGTTAAAGAGGCCATTGCGGCCAGGTCGCAGCCGGCTTCAGTATGACCGGCGCGCACCAGAACACCTCCAGTACGGGCAATTACCGGAAAAACGTGACCTGGCTGCACCAGATCTTCCGGCCTGGCATCAGCGGCAATGGCGGTACGGATGGTGTGCGAGCGATCCTGGGCTGAAATACCAGTAGTAACTCCCTGCGCTGCTTCTATGGAGATGGTAAATGCAGTGTTGTAGGGGCTGTTGTTATGGTTGGTCATGGGAGACAACCCGAGAGAGCGGCTCTTTTCCTCGCCCAGTGTCAGGCAAATCAGACCACGTCCATGTTTCGCCATGAAGTTTATCGCCTCCGGCGTCGCATAATCGGCAGCAATAACCAGATCGCCCTCGTTCTCGCGATCTTCTTCGTCAACCAGAATTACCATGCGTCCGGCGCGTAACTCTGCAATTATTTCTTCAGTATCTGCAATTGCTGAGTGATTAAAAGCGTTCATTTGGCATACTGTTGTTTTTGGCACAAGCGTTCCAGATAACGGGCGACAAGATCAACCTCGATGTTAACCCGGCTACCTTCGACAAGAGAGTGCAGCGTAGTTGACTGCAAAGTGTGAGCGATTAGATGTACTTTAAAGACGCATCCGGCCCGCGAGTCACCCTCGTACTCAAAACTGTTTACGGTCAGACTCACTCCGTCGAGCGTAACCGAACCCTTGACAGCCACGTAACGGGACAAACTGACTGGTGTACGAATGGCAAGTACGTTGTTATCGCCAACGTATTCTACTTTAACTACCTGACCAACGCCATCCACGTGACCGCTAACCAGATGCCCGTCCAGGCGGTCCGAAAGACGCAGGGCCTTTTCCAGGTTCACCTCGCCTACAGCCGCCAGGCCGGTACTGCAAGCAAGCGTTTCAGGCGAAACATCTACCGTATAAACTGAATCTTCGATGCTGGTTATCGTCAGGCAAACACCGTTGTGAGCGATGGAATCACCCACCACAACGTCAGTTAAATCAAGCTGCGGAGCCTTTACCGTCAGGCACAGCCCTGCTGATTCCGGCACGCGCGGTGTAATATCGACGATCTGACCCACGGCGATCACGATACCGGTAAACATTTACGACCCTTTGTGAGGAAAACGCCGATTCTATCAGAAGATATAACGTACCATTATTCAACCCCGGCAGCTGCTTTGCTTTTTCGCTCGGCCGGTAGATATATCAAATCAACCCGCCGGTTACCATGCCAGGAGCGTTTACCAAACGCCGAAGGTAAAACCTTGAAGCCGACAGAATCTATACTTTTCCTGCTCAGGCCAATATTTAACAGTTCACGCTTAACAACCAGCGCACGCTTTGCAGCAAGTTCTTGAGCGTTTACGACTGCGCCTTCGTCAGCATATGCCAGCAGGCGGATACTGATTTTGTAGTGATTTAAAAAGCGTACGTTAGCGGCCAAAACGCGACTGCTCTTCTCGCTCAAGGTTGCCGAGTTGGCCGGAAAATAAACGCTGCGTGACGCTTGATAACGCAATTCCGTTGACGAAGCAACCTGTGGTGCAGGCAGGCTTTGCAACAAGGCATCGTTTACCTCCAGAACTTTCTCACTGGATGGCAAACGGTAATATTTGGTTTGCTCACCAGAACACGCAGCCAACATGAGTGTGGTCAAAATCATCACGCACATGGCACCGGAGCGTCCGGCCTCGTTGATAAGCATCCTAAAACCGCAAAAGCATGAAGATCGGGAGCAAAATTGCCACATAGAAAAAATGCTGGCTAGCGCGAGGCACGCGTTATAATCCTGCTGAGAATAATAGCGCCTAGTCATCTAGTCATGAGCGCTCATGCAGTATATCCGGTCAACAGGAACAGCGCCACAATGGTTGGAACAGACGACCGAAACAGACATGCAACAGGAGGCGACAAGCCGCGCCCGCGCGTATTATCGCTCAGCGTTCACTCAAAATCTACGTTGTATGCTGCCTACATTCCCTTTTTCAAGAACGGCGGTTTTTTCGTGCCAGGCAGCTCTAAATTCAGAATGGGCGAGGAGGTTTTCTTGATGCTCACCCTTATGGACTTGCCTAATAAATTTATGGTATCGGGCAAGGTGGCATGGATCACACCTCCTGGGGCACACATGTCACAAGCCGAAGGTATCGGCATTCATTTTGGCAGCGACGATAACAGCAAGTCGGCGAGAAGAGAGATTACCCGGATTCTGGGCTCCTTGCTAGGCGCAGATCGCGCCACACACACAATGTAATTTTCTATTCACAAAAGTGCAGTTCGCACATTATCTCCCCGCTTGGCACCCCAACAAACTAATCTTTGCCAAACAAGGCATGTATAGCGGAGAGTGCGGATAGATAGTTTTTTTCTTGCCGCAGCGTTGTCCAGTTACCAGCCTTCGATGAGCAACTACGCTGCTGCAGGTTCGCCAGACGTTGGCAATTTGATGCCCCCCATTTGGCTGGCATCTGCCAGCTTTCAAGCAGGATTGCGGTATCATTCGGCGAGTTGCAGACTAGTATCATATCACAGCCCGCGCTGATAGCAGCGTTGGCCCTGGCCACAGCATCACCTGCCACAGCAGCGCCAGCCATTGACAAGTCATCGCTGAACACAACCCCATCAAAACCAATTTCATTGCGCAAGATTTTAAGCCAGACAGACGAAAACCCGGCTGGCTGCGCATCAACTTTTGGATAAATGACATGCGCGGGCATAATCGCCTGCAAGCTACCTTCACGGCACAATTCGCGGAACGGGAAAATATCGTCCTGCAACTGCTCAAACGTACGCTCGTCTACCGGAACGTCGGTATGAGAATCAGCGGCAACCCATCCGTGACCTGGAAAATGCTTGCCACAGGCGGCCATTCCCGTCGCTGCAAGCCCTAGGCAAAGTTGTCTGGCCAGGTCGGCGACTGCTTCTGGTTGAGCATGCAAGGCACGGTCACCAATTACCGTAGAATTGCCATAGTCGAGGTCAAGCACTGGCGTAAACGACATATCAACACCGCAGGCGACTAATTCCGCCGCCAGTATGTAACCCGTTTGTCTGGCAAGCTGCAAGGCCACCTGCCGATCATCAGCGTAAATTTTACCCAGCGCTGCCATCGGTGGTAGACGGGTATACCCTTCACGGAAGCGTTGTATACGACCACCTTCGTGATCCACAGCTATCAATAACTTTGGCGAGCGCAAAGCGTGGATTTCTGTCGTCAGTTCACAAAGCTGATCTACGCTGGAATAATTGCGCGAAAACAAAATTACGCCGCCGACTAGCGGATTAACAAGATTTTGCCGTTCAATATCGCTAATGCTGGTCGAAACCAGATCAATCATCAACGGACCGAACGGTATCGGCGCGGCAGCTGGCAGCTCAGACATACTCAAGTATTACCTGTGCCACAACAAGGCCTGCTTCGTCAGAGAGCGACACATGCCCGACCACTTTTCTGAAACCAACCTCAAGGGCAAGCTTATGTAAATACTTCTCTAGCTGCGGTGAAAAGTGAACTAGCGGCTGCCCACTGTCAGCATGACACAGGCTACTGGCCTGAAACCCGGCCGGTGCAGTAACACCAGTACCCAAAGCCTTGCCCAATGCCTCTTTAGTTGCGAAGTGTTTGGCGAAAAAAGTTCCCATGCAAGTGTTTTGCCCGTTTTTATCCAGTACAGGTCGGGTGGCTATATTTGACGAATAAATCTCAAGTAAGGATTGTTCTTCAACACTTAGTATACGTCTGGCCATAGCTTTGCCGTGACGTTGCCACATAGTGGTAAAGCGTTCTATATCGACCAGGTCAACGCCAGTACCTAGGATCATGGCCTTGGCCCACTGGCAGCTTCAGTCTCCAAGCACGCCGCATCGCGTATCAGTTGTTTCATTTCGCGCACGGCTGATCGAAAGCCGGTGAACACAGCGCGGCTAACAATTGCGTGGCCTATATGCAGCTCCCGCACTCCCGTCAGAGCGGCCACCGGCTGCACATTGTAATAATTGAGCGCGTGCCCGGCGTTAAAACGCATTCCCAGGGCTCGCACGGCTTCTCCCGCCATGCGTAGCCGTTTCAGTTCAGACGCCACTGCAGCACTTTCAACGTCACGCCCACCTGCGTGAAAGACATGCGCATAGGGTCCGGTATGCAGTTCACAAACACGCGCGCCAACTTTGGCTGCTGCCTCAACCTGTGGAATATCGGCGTCAATAAATACGCTCGCTATTATTCCAGCTTCAGCAAGCGATCCAATGACGGTTTGCAATTTCTCCGCTTGTCCGGCAACGTCGAGTCCTCCTTCAGTGGTTACCTCGTCCCTACCCTCCGGTACCAACATGGCCATATGTGGCTTGATGTAGCAGGCTATATCCAGCATCTCGCTGGTGGCGGCCATTTCGAGGTTGAGCTTGACCTGTGTTAGATCCTGCAGGCGGCGCACATCCTCATCTTGAATATGACGCCGATCTTCACGCAAGTGCACTGTTATGCCGTCGGCCCCGCCCAAATGCGCTTCGACAGCCGCCCACAGTGGATCCGGTTCAAAGGTGCGGCGCGCCTGGCGTAGCGTCGCCACGTGGTCAATATTGACGCCCAGTTCTATCAAAACATTCTTTCCTTTTTCAATCCCGCCCTGGTTAAATAGCATCGCCGAACATCTTGCGCGTTTGCAATGGTGTATCGCCCAGATAATGGGCCAGCAATGCACGCATGAGATTTTTTGCCTCCTGTCGGGAGCGCTGCGCCGAAAAGTTTTCCGACGCCAAATCAAGCAGGGTTCGCCCACTGACAGAAAGTTTTGACTTACCAGCCTCAGCCACGCGAATCGGCCCCTGTTCAACCTCGTAAGCATACCACCCATCAGCCTCCACGGGCTGCCCGGAACAATCGGTTTGCAGACTCAGACCGTAACCCAATTCCTGCAAGAGGCGTTTTTCAAACCGGCGCAGGTCGGTCTCAGAAACTTGACCTTCCGGCGTGTGCGCAAGGTAAGCGAGAATCTCTGCATAGCTGCCAAACAAATACGGGTGCGCATCCTCGCGCGGCAACAGGCGCAGCAACAACTCATTCAGGTAATAACCACAAAACAGTGCCTCACCCTGCAACAGTGGCATTCCCCCCTTCCATTCAGCCTTATGCATGGTGTATACCTCGCCCTTGCCGGACCAGCCCAGTAGCATTGGTTGAAAGGCAAGTAGCTGGCCGCGTAACGACGAGCGTGGCCTGCGAGCTGCCCGCGCCAACAGAGGAACTCGCCCATAGTTGCGGCTAAATACTTCAGCGATCAGACTGCTCTCCCTGTAGGGACGGGTATGTAACACATAGGCTTCCTCGCCGTCTATCCGGCCACGCATGGCAAGCCCCTTATTGTGATTGTGCAGCAATCAGCAATTGCAAGCGCACGTAACATGAGCAGCTTTGGCATCTGAATTTATAATGCGAACGGTGGGAAGTAAGCCAGCCGATGTTATCAAGTAATAGCAAGCAGCGAGGGAAAATATATTTCATCAAGCTTTCAATAGCGATTCGCGTTCACCAAGCCAAAAGGCAAGGTGTTCATTCGCTACCTGCGGAGCATAGTGCAGGATCTTATCGGCCAACTCATTGGCAGCTTCTATGAGCAGTACGTCGGTTTCCAGATCAGCATAACGTAATAGCGGAGAGCCGCTTTGCCGACTACCAACAAACTCACCTGGCCCACGTATTTGTAAATCCAGACGTGCAATCTCAAAGCCATCTGATTGCTCGTAGATAACCCTCAGTCGTGCCCGCGCCAGTTTGGAAAGCGGTGTAGCATAGAGCAATATGCATCTGGACGCGCTGGAGCCACGTCCAGTGCGTCCGCGCAGTTGATGCAATTGCGCCAACCCGAAACGCTCAGCGTGTTCGATAACCATCAATCTGGCGTTGGCAACGTCCACGCCAACCTCGATGACCGTAGTTGCAACCAGCAGATCAGTTTGGCCGTTGACAAAAGAGCTCATCGCCGCCTGTTTCTCTTCGGCACTGAGGCGTCCATGCACCAGACCAACATTTAATTCCGGCAATTCTTCGCATAGCCGGGCGTGGGTATCTACGGCTGTTTGCAACTGCAATGCTTCTGATTCTTCGATTAATGGACAAACCCAATAAACCTGTTTTTTTCCTCCCGCCTGGCGACGTACAAATTCGATTACCTCGGCACGGCGGCTCTCGTTGATCAATTTAGTCTCTACCGGTTTGCGCCCGGCTGGTAATTCATCGAGCACTGAAACATCCAGATCTGCATAATAGCTCATGGCCAGCGTACGCGGAATCGGCGTCGCCGACATCATTAACTGGTGTGGATTTCTACCCTTTTCCCGCAGGGCCAGGCGTTGCGCGACGCCAAAGCGATGCTGTTCGTCTATAACTATTAGCCCCAGACGACTAAAGTCGACCTTTTTTTGGATCAGCGCGTGTGTGCCGACACACAGCGCGGCACCTGCCGCCAAATGTGTTTTGGCTTCTGACTTGTTCCGGTTTTTCTGGCTACCCGATAACCAGACCACCTTAATGCCCAGAGGCTCCAGCCAACTAGCCAGATTAAGATAATGTTGCTCAGCCAGTATTTCGGTTGGAGCCATGAAGGCGGCTTGCCACCCCTGATCTATGGCTTGGCAAATAGCCAGCGCCGCCACCACAGTTTTACCGGCACCAACGTCGCCTTGTAGTAACCGTTGCATGGGGCAATTTGCCTTGAGATCATCACTAATCTCCGTAAAAACACGCTGTTGCGCATTGGTTAGGCTAAAGAGAAGCCGTTTTTGCAAACGTTCGGCCAATGGCACGCCACCGGCGGATGCTTCCTGGACAGGTGGCGCAGGTAAGCGACGGCGAGCCAGCCAGGCACGCTTCAGCGACAATTGTTGCGCCAGTAGTTCGTCAAATTTAAGGCGTTGCCAGGCCGGGTGTGACTTATCTTCCAGGGAGCCAATATCGGCATCTGGCGACGGATGGTGCAGATAGCGCAAAGCCGTATGTCGCTTCCAAGCCTGTACAGCGCTAGGTAATCTGCATTGCGCAAGCCAGCCCGCCAGCGGATCACTATCTGGCAGCATTTGCATGGCGTGCGCTACCAAATTTTGCAAAGTTACTTGCGTTAACCCGGCAGTGGCTGGATAAACCGGCGTCAGACTTGTTGGCAGAGATTCGCTCTCCTCTACCCGTTTGTAGCGTGGATGGGTCATTTCCGGCCCGTTAAAGCCATTATATATCTCGCCAAACAAGCGCAACCTTGTTCCGGCCTGCAAGTCTTTTTGTTGCCTTGGATAGATGTTGAAAAAACGCACCTGTAATCTGCCGCCTTCGGCATCTCTCAGCCAGAGAATATATTGTCGGCGGGCAGTTGATTGTTTTAAAGAGCCGACTACCTCCAGGCTTTCGACTACTCCTTCTACTTGCAGCGGTTTGCCGGGGTTGCTGGTATAGGCCAATTTGCAAGCTACTGCCAAAGACGACAACTTTGTTTCGTCCTCGTAACGATATGGCAAAGTCAACAACAAGTCGACGTGGCGGTGAATATTTAAACGCGCCAGCTTTTTACTCATTGCGGAAGAAAGCTGTAACGGCTCAAGTAGTTGTGCACCGCACAACCCTGGTTCCACTGATAACTTTTTTGCTTCTTGCATTAAGCTGAACTATTTCTGCACCAGTTCAAGCGCTGGCTCCCGATCCGGTCTAATCCGGAGTAGCGATCCCAGATCTTATCTGACTGAGCGATAAACATCGCCGCGACTGCGATGACTCAACACCAGCTGCCACAACTGTCCCTGTCGCGAACGAAAATAACCTGCACACATTAACAGATAGTACTTCCACATACGGTAGAAGCGCTCGCTATACCTGGAACGCAAGGCAGGCCAAGCACGGTTAAAGTTATCCCACCAGGCCATCAGGGTCAGGTCATAATCAATGCCGAAATTGTGCCAATCCTCAATTAAAAAGCGATCTTCGATGACGGTGGCAATTTCGCTCGCTGACGGCAACTTGCCGTTTCTGAAAATATATCGGTCAACCCAGCGATCAGTGGTTGGCGCAGTTTTATAGTTACCGATAGTATGCAGCAAAAACAGGCCATCACGGCGCAGCAAACGCCGTGCAGTATCAAAAAACATCGGATAATTTTTACCACCTACGTGTTCAAACATACCGACTGAAACAATTTTGTCAAAAGGATCCGCTTGCAGGTTACGGTAGTCCATCAATTCAATCCTGACCGGCAACCCGTCGCAACGCTTCAGCGCCAGAGCCTGTTGCTCCCTGGAAACAGTCAACCCCAGCACTTCAACACCGTGATGCCTGGCAGCGTATTGAGCCAATCCTCCCCAGCCACACCCTATCTCCAGCAGTCGTTCACCGTGGTGCAATTCCAGCTTGCGGCAGATCATATCCAGCTTGCCCTCTTGCGCCTCCTTCAGGTTATTGGCATTATGCCAATAGGCGCAGGAGTAGCTCATGGTTGGGTCAAGCATGGCAGAGAAAACATCGTTGCCAATATCGTAGTGCTGTTCGCCAACCTGCCAGGCACGCGCTGGCGATTGCAGGTTAAGCAGCCGATGGCGCAAGATTTCACCCAGCAGGAGCATGCGCCTCCAGCCACTTATCTTTTCATCAGCGTCTATGCTGAGCAGGCGGCATATTAATTCGTCGATGCGTGGGCAATCCCACAACCCATCCATATAGGCTTCCCCAAAGCCCAAAGAGCCATCTCTCAACACTCGATAATACAACGCTGTATCATGTACAGTCAGATCCCAGGCCGCCTCACCGTTGATGCGAATACCTGCTTCAGAAAGAAGCTCCTGCAGAACGCGCGGTGGCGAGCTTTGGCGCTCCCCGCTGGCAAATCGCGCCTTCTTTCTTTCCGGCTTCCAATTGCTATCGCTATAATGACTTAACATTTTCGCGCCTTTCGAACCACAACAGGAACGCTTTGAGCGCTTGCGGATCGCTGGTTAAACTGCAATTGTCAAGGCTCAACAGCGTGGTTTGCACTTGAAAACAAGCATTGACAGATGCCAACACAAGCGCCAACAAACGAGACACTGGCAATACTAGCGCCATATCGCTTTCGCTTCAATTATTATCTTGGCAACCGTTAGGATCCTAAACTGCCCGTTAACAGGGCAACAGACGCTTCACCCTCCACGGTCCACGGGCTAAGACTGTAAGCAATTTAATAATTCAGCAAGGAAGAAAAGCCAGCACGTTTGTACGATAGTCGAAAAGTGCTTAAATCGAGCGTGGAAAACTGCTACCCAGTAGCGGCCATCATATAAAAACTGGTTTCATCATTTAAAGTTAGTGTAACCATCATCGACAAGATGGCGATATATGACGGAGCGTACGGGCATTTAATAACACCCGTAACTCTGTGTTCTATAAATGCCATGTCTAAACCTGTGCCTATAATTGAAGTAATCAGGTCACACTCGGATATTTACAACAATTTGGAGAAAGCATGTTTATTCGAAGAGTAGCTTATCGGATCAAGCCAGAGTTTGATACCAAAGAAGGAATAAAAAAAGCCATCGAGGATGCGGTGCGCGTTCCTTTTCAAGCGGTCGAGGGCTTGATGAGTTCCAACTTCATGCCTTCGATCACCCGGGGTGAATATCAGGTGATCTCGGTGTATCAAACCGAGTCGGATGCCAAGGCGGTCACCGACAAGGTAGACGAAACCTGGGCGAAAGTTGCGGACAAACTGCAAGGTCCGATCGAGCTGGTACGCTATGGCGCCCACTTGCGCGACTAAGCCTGAAGCTTCGCTGCGCGTACACACCCTTAACCCCATTAACGACTCAGGAAACCGCAACGATGAAATTTGAATGCGTGCTGTATCACGCCAAAAAAGGCATTGCCGAGATTCGGCTCAATCGTCCGGATCGTCTCAACGCCGTCACCGAGCAACTCTACGATGATGTGCTGGGCGCCCTCGATGTGGCCGAGCACGATTCCGCCATTCGCGTGATCGTGCTCACCGGCGAGGGCCGAGCATTTTGCGCTGGAGCCGATCTGAAAGAACATGCCGCCGGAGAGCGCAGTGATTTCCAAAAACGCCTATACCTGATCAAAGCCAACGATGTGTGCGAACGATTGCGCAAGGTGAGTAAACCCGTAATCGCCGCAGTGAATGGGTATGCCGTTGGCGCGGGTGCGGAAATGGCGGTGTCATCCGACTTCATCGTGATGAAAGAAAGCGCCAAGATGTGGTTTCCCGAAATCAGCATCGGCACATTCGTGGGTGGTGGCATTTCTCATGTGCTGCCGCAACTGGTGGGCATCACCAAGGCGCGTGAATTGATCATGACCGGACGGCACATCGCCGGGCCGGAAGCGGTGGCGATGAATCTGGCGGTGCGCTCGATCAGCGACGACCAATTCGAGCAAGGCGTGGAGGAATTCGCTGCGGAAATCGCCGCGAAGGCACCGCTCTCGTTACGGTTGGCGAAGCAGAGCCTGAACACTGCTTGCAGCACACCTTACGAAGCCGCGCTGGCGATCGAGTTGGAGGGCATTCGCGCCTGCATGGCTACCAAAGACTGGCAGGAAGGCATCGATGCCTTTACCGAAAAACGCGCCCCGGTATTTAAAGGTGAATAACATGAACCCCAGCAACCCAACACTGAACACGAAGCCATGAAATTGGTTGCCGAACATGGCATTAAAATGCCACGCCATCAGGTAGTGAAAAATAAGGACGTTGTTGCCAAAGCCGCAGCGGAATTTTCCGATACCAAGGTGGCGATGAAGATCATCTCGCAAGACATCATTCATAAATCGGAGGCCAACGGCGTACGTCTCGTGCTGCAAGGTGCCGAGAAAATGACCCACGTATTCGGTGAGATTCTCGACGGTGTGCGTGACGCCAAACCGGTCGACAAAAAAGCGCTGGTAGACTTAATATTGAAAATCTCAGGTCTGGTGCATTGCCATCCTGAAATCGAAGAGATCGATTCAATCCGATGTTGGCAACGCACGAAGGCTACACCATAGCCGATGCGCGAATCATCTTAAATAAGGATTAATCATGGCCGATTTACCAACATTACAAGCCTCCCGATTAACGCTTGAGAAGCGCATTGCCGTTCTCACCATGGCGCGCGATGATGTGCGCAATGAACTGACCGGCACGGGGCTGGTCGATGATATTTGCAATACAGTCGCCTGGGCCAATGCCAACACAGATGTCTCGGTATTGATCATCACCGGTGAAGGCAAGGCGTTTTCGGCGGGCGGTAATGTGAAAGATATGGCGACGCGCGCGGGCGCGTTTGCCGGTGACGTACCAGAAGTAGAAGCTCGCTACCGTGCAGGCATTCAGCGTATGCCACTTGCTGTGTATGAATCTGAAGTACCAGTTATTGCGGCGGTAAATGGTCCGGCAATTGGCGCGGGCTGCGATCTGACTGCGATGTGCGATATTCGCATTGCTTCTGAAAATGCAAAATTTGGCGAGACCTTTATTAACCTCGGCATAATCCCTGGCGATGGCGGCGCCTGGTTTTTTCAAAGATTGATCGGCTATCAACTGGGAGCGGAAATGGTGCTGACCGGAAAAATTATCGACGCCGAAGAGGCCAAAAACATCGGGCTTGTGTTGTCGGTAAAGCCACACGAGCAGTTAATGGACGCGGCGATGGAACTGGCAGCGATTATGGCATCGAAGCCACCGCAGGCATTGCGTTACACCAAACGCATGCTCAAACAGGCGCAGCGCATGGAGCTAATAGATTTTCTCGATCTGTGCGCCACCTATCAGGGCATCTGCCATAACACCGAAGATCACCTCGAAGCGGTGAATGCTTTTTTGGAAAAGCGCAAACCCGAGTTTAAGGGCTGTTGAGCATTGGAAATTGAAATGAATCAAGTTAATTGTTTTGGATACGATGACCTTGCCGTGGGGCAAACTGCCACCTACAGCAAAACGTTGACTGAAAAAGATATTGCCCTTTATGGCGTTACATCGGGCGATATAAATCCTGTACACTTTTGTTCTGATTATGCGGCCACCACACCTTTTAAAAATCGCATCGGGCATGGTATGTGGTCGGCGGGGTTGTTGTCGGCTTGTATCGGTATGAAATTACCCGGCCCGGGCAGCATCTATCTGAGGCAAGACTTGCAATTCAGAAACCCTGTCTATATAGGCGATCAGCTCACTGCAACGTTGACGGTCAAAGAAAAGCTCGCCGAAAAAAAATGGATTGTCCTGGACTGTTTGGTCATCAATCAGGATGGCAAAAAAATATTGATGGGCGACGCTACGGTCATGCCCCCCAAAGAAAGCGGGGTCGTGACGGTTGCACCCGCACCGAATATTGATTTGGTTGCCTAGCGGTAAGAGAGTGGCTAGTGTTGCGAGCGCAGTGGTTAAATATATCTCCCTAGTACACACCAGAAGCGGCGGAAGGTATACGCGCAACGGGTTCAAGAAAGGCTGGCAACTGGCAATAAAAGCCTGGTGTGAGGCGGGCAACGAACGCTTCACGTTTCATGACTTGCGAGCCAAGGCCTTGACTGACGTGATTGAACAGGGAAGAAAGGCCAGCGAGCTAACAGCCCATAAAAGTGAGATCATGCCAGTGCGTGTATATAACCGTCGCAAGGTGCGAAAATCGAGCGCCGTAAAATAGCCATCTTATAAAAAACGGTTTTCATCTTACAAAGTTAGCAACCACTACCAGCAAGATGGCTATATATGGCGGAGCGGACGGGACTCGAACCCGCGACCCCCGGCGTGACAGGCCGGTATTCTAACCATCTGAACTACCGCTCCAGGTGATGGCACAACAAATCTAGTCTCCGCCGCCCGCTTTCGCTAGCGACAGAGAGACGGGATGTTAAATAAAATCACTATACATGTCAAAAAAGCTTGTCACTTCTTGCAGTATGCCATATACGTCGCCAGTTGTGACGCTGGTTTCGCAATGCAGGATCTTGAGGCAGGGGTTTACCAGTACCAAACTGCTATGCTATGACGTAACCCCCCTATCACGCCATTAGAAGCCTTATAATCGCAACGCTTCGCAGGATATACCCTGTCACCAGCAAATCATTCTTTGACATGGAACAAATGAAAGCCGGGTTGAGCAAGCCAACATGAAACATTACGAAGTAATAGTTCACCAGGTATTCGATGAGACTCCTGCTGCCAGGTCTTTTCAGTTAGCTATTCCAGCTGAACTGAGCGAAAAGTTCAGCTACTCCCCCGGACAATATCTAACACTACAAATCCCCTACCGGAATGGCTCTTTGTATCGATGCTATTCGTTGTGCTCTTCGCCACACAATGGTGAGCTCCCCAGCATATTGGTCAAGCGGGTTCGTAAAGGCCACGCTTCAAATTGGCTCTGCGACAACATACAAGCGGGAGGCACTTTAAGCGTTTTGCCGCCGACGGGTAATTTCGTTCCACGCTCACTAGACACTAACCTGTTGTTGATCGCCGCCGGTAGCGGCATTTCTCCGATATTTTCAATCCTGAAAAGTGCCTTGCATGCTGGAAAGGCAGACGTGTATCTCATCTATGCCAATCATGATGCTGACTCGGTGATCTTTGCAGGACAGATCGAGAATTTGCAGCAGCAGTACGCCAGCCGTTTTTCTGTTACTCACTGGCTGGACGGACAACGTGGCTTGCCGAGTGCCGAGTCGATCGCCTCGTTGGCGACCAATTGGACGCATGCAGATTGTTTTCTTTGCGGCCCCCAACCATTCATGGATACAACGCTTATCGCCTTGCAAACCTTGGGGGTTCATGCAGACAGGGTGCACCAGGAAACCTTTGCGACCTCGTTTGAGGCAGCAGGTAGCGACGGCGTGGCAGAAGAAGATGATGGCAGGGAAAAAGCGGTCGTGGAAGTAAACATGGGCAACCGGATAGAGCAGCTCGCATGTGGGTATTCTGAATACCTGCTCAATGCCATTTTACGCGCAGGCATCAAAGCGCCAAACTCCTGTCGTACCGGCAATTGCGCATCGTGCAAGTGTAAACTCGAAGAAGGTGAGGTAGTCTTGGATAGCAATTCCGTCCTGGATGAAGATGATATAAAGGCCGGATGGATTGTAAGCTGTCGGGCAAAGCCTCAATCAGGCTTTGTGCGCCTTGCTATATCTGAGCAGGATATTAGCGAACAGTTCGACAGCTTTTAATTTATTCCAACGTGCCGGTAAAAGCAATTAAGACGATTATTACAGCGCCGCCAGCGTGCTAGAATGCGCCTTTTTCTATATTGGCTTACTCAGTTGTACACGGCTAAAACTGCGGGCTTGCGGCTAACCTCATTTTAGTTCTTGTGACCTGAGACCTTGGGAGCTGTGCATGAAAATTCACGAATATCAAGGCAAGGAGATTTTGCGTAAGTTCAGCATAAATACGCCTCGCGGCGTTTATTGTACCAGTGTGACAGAGGCTGAAGCAGCAGCAACTCATCTGGGAGGTGAGACATGGGTGGTCAAGGCACAAATTCATGCCGGTGGCCGCGGCAAGGGTGGCGGAGTCAAGGTAGCCAAATCCAGGCAACAACTGCGCGAACATGCGCAACAAATCCTCGGCATGCAACTGGTTACGCACCAGACAGGTCCCGAAGGGCAAAAGGTTCGTCGCTTGCTTATTGAGGAGGGTGCCGATATTAAGCACGAATATTATTGTGCCGCGTTAACTGACCGCTCAACACAAAAAGTGGTAATGATGGCATCCTCCGAAGGTGGCATGGATATTGAGGCCGTAGCAAAAGAAACACCGGAGAAAGTCATCAAGGTCTTTATCGACCCTTTAACCGGCATCAGCGACGCCCTGGCTCGCGAGCTTTCGTCGGGCATTGGCATACCTGCCACTTCTGAGGCGCAAGCCGTAGACACCTTCAAAAAGCTCTATGACTGTTATATGCAAACTGACGCCTCTCTGGCAGAAATCAACCCACTGATACTGGAAGGCAATGGTTCGATCAAGGCGCTTGATGCCAAGTTTAATTTTGACTCCAACGCGCTCTACCGCCAACCAGATATTGTCGCCATGCGCGATCTGGACGAAGAGGATCCGGACGAACTCGAAGCATCAAAATTTGGCCTTGCCTATATCTCGCTTGACGGGAATATCGGCTGCCTGGTCAATGGTGCCGGGCTGGCGATGGCTACCATGGATACAATCAAATTGTTTGGCGCTGAACCCGCCAACTTTCTCGACGTAGGCGGCGGCGCCAGCGCTGAGAAGGTAACCGAAGCCTTTAAAATTATGTTGAGAAATCCAAAGCTAAAGGGGATTCTGGTCAACATATTTGGCGGCATCATGCGTTGCGACACCATAGCCACCGGCATTGTAACCGCAGCTCGGGAGGTACAACTTTCGGTGCCCTTGGTTGTGCGCATGAAAGGCACTAACGAGGATATTGGTAAACAGATTTTAGAGGAGTCAGGCTTGCCGATTATTGCCGCCTATACCATGGCCGACGCCGCCGAAAAAATTGTTGCTGCCGTCAAATAACCAACCATCCAGGAAGCGCCCACATGTCCATTCTCATAGACAGCAATACCAAGGTTATCACCCAGGGCATTACCGGAAAGACGGGGCAATTTCACACAGAAAAATGCCTTGAATACGCAAATGGCCGAAATTGTTTTGTAGCCGGCGTTAACCCCAAAAAGGCTGGTGAAACTATCTTTGATATCCCCATCTACGGATCTGTCCTGGAAGCAAAAGCTGAAACCGGAGCTACGGTATCGGTAATCTATGTGCCGCCTGCAGGTGCGGCAGATGCTATTTGGGAAGCATGCGAAGCTGATCTCGATCTGGTCATTTGCATTACCGAAGGCATTCCAATCAAGGATATGCTTATTGTGCGCAATAAAATGCTTGCCAAAGAGGCTGCCGGCACCATGTGCACGTTGTTGCTGGGACCAAATTGTCCCGGCACGATCACACCAGACGAAATCAAGATTGGAATCATGCCTGGTCATGTGCATAGAAAGGGCCGTATTGGCATAGTTTCGCGCTCTGGCACGCTAACCTACGAGGCAGTTGCCCAGGTAAGCGAAATGGGCCTAGGCCAATCGTCGGCAGTTGGTATTGGAGGCGATCCAATTAACGGCTTAAAACATCTTGAGGTCATGCAGATGTTCAACGATGACCCGCATACTGACGCCGTAATCATGATTGGCGAGATCGGCGGCCCCGATGAAGCAGAAGCGGCGCGCTGGTGCAAGCAGAATATGCAAAAGCCGATCATTGGCTTTATTGCCGGGGTTACGGCGCCGTCTGGCAAACGCATGGGACACGCCGGAGCGTTGATCTCCGATGGGGATGATACAGCTGAAGCCAAGCTTGCCATTATGGAAGAATGCGGCTTCAAGGTCACGCGCGACCCGTCAGAAATGGGCAAGCTGCTTAAAACTGTTCTATAACTTCATATACATCATATTCACACACGAAAGGACGAGCAATGCATGCCCATGCCCAATCGGATATTTTCAACAGCGTGCAGGAGTATTACGGCAGTATTCTGGGCAACAAAGATGATCTAAAAACAAGCACTTGTTGCAGCGCTGAGGCTGTGCCTGCCTATTTACGTCCTCTAATGAACAACATTCATGAAGAAGTACACAACAAGTTCTACGGCTGCGGATCACCGGTTCCCTACGCGCTGGAGGGATGCACAGTCCTCGACCTTGGGTGTGGCTCCGGTCGTGATGTATACACCATGGCGCAGCTTGTGGGAGAAAAAGGCCGTGTTATTGGTGTAGACATGACAGATGGCCAGTTGGAGGTTGCGCAAAAGCACGCCGATTACCATATGCAAAAGTTCGGTTACAGATCCGCCAACGTAAGTTTCCACAAGGGTTATATCGAGGATTTGGCGGTGCTTGGTATAGCCGACAACTCCATTGACCTGGTTACCTCCAACTGCGTAATCAACTTGTCGCCAGACAAACAAAAAGTTTTTTCTGAAATATTCCGAGTGTTAAAGCCTGGTGGAGAGCTTTATTTTTCCGATATTTTTTGTGGTCAACGTATCCCGCAGCCGTTGTCCCGCGACCCCATACTGCTGGGCGAATGCCTGGGCGGCGCGCTTTATATTGAAGATTTCCGCCGTCTATTGGGCGCTGTTGGCTGCCACGACTACCGCTTGCTGTCCAGCACACCGATCGCGTTACAAGATAGTGAAATTCAACGTAAAATCGGCGATATCGACTTTTACTCGATGACAGTGCGCACCTTTAATCTTAATTTTGAAGACCGGCAGGAAAACTATGGCCACAGCGCCACCTACCTTGGCGACATCAAACACACAAAAGAAATCTTTACTCTCGACGCTGAAAACAAATTTCAAAGTGGGCAAAAGTTGCCGGTAAGTGGCAACACAGCAAAAATCCTTCAACAAAGCCGCTATCGAATACACTTCGACATTGACGGCGACTATGCAACTCACTGTGGGCCATTTCGTGACACACTTGCCGACTGCTGTGCTTCCGCCCCTAAACAACCAGCGTTAGGTTGTTGCGGATAAATTGTTGTCAGTGCAACCCACCGCCACCATATAGCGCATGGTGCCTTGCTAACTGAGCCACATAACTATATATGAACATATTCCGTATACCGCTGCGTCTTTTCCTGCTGACATGCCTGTTCCTCGCCCTGCCTTTGCTGGCTATGGAGCAGCAGGGTATCGAAATCAGCTCCGCCTGGGCGCGCGCCACCCTGGCATCACAAAAATCGACGGCCGCTTACTTGAATATCCGTTCAGCAAATGAGGCGCGGCTGGTCGGCGTTGAGTCACCATTAGGGGATGCAGAATTGCACACCACGAAGATCATCGACGGCATTATGCGCATGCGCGAAATTCCTTTCCTGGATCTACCGGCAGACAAGCAAATTGAGCTGCGTCCTGGTGGTCACCACATCATGCTCATGCAGTTAAAAACCCAATTGGTTCCGGGGCTAAATGCACCATTGATCCTGATTATCGAAAGTGAGGGACGACAACAACGAGTGCACGTCAAAGCCGAAGTGCTCCTTCACAGCGCCGCCCATCCATCAACTCACATGCAGAAAAAAAACTAAGTGCGCTTTTCAACAAGCCCGTTTATGCTGACGATTGCCTTGTCAATCGCGGCCTCCGCCCTGCTTATGTCCTGCGGACGTGACTCGGGCAGCGAAAAAAAATTCAACAGCACCTTGCTAATTAATCCACAATTCGGACACAGCCTGCATATGCGTGATCACCACGGACAATGGCGCACGCTGGCAGACTATCGTGGCAAACTGGTACTGCTTTTTTTTGGCTACACACAATGCCCGGATATTTGCCCGACGACTATGGCGCGAGCCAAACATGCCCTAAGGATACTGGGCGAGGACGCCAACCGTGTGCAGGTGCTCTTTGTAACACTCGACCCACAACACGACACCAGAGAGCTGCTAAGCCAATATATTCCCTCCTTTCATGATGACTTTATTGGCTTATATGCCTCGCCGGCCGAAACACTAGCCATCGCCAACTCATTCAAGGTTTACTACCAGAGGGTAGCTGGCAAATCGGCACAAAGCTATGTTATAGACCATAGCGTCTTCAGCTACGTCTATGATAGCCAGGGCAAGTTGACTCTGTTGGTCAACCATGATCTGACTGCAAAAGAATTAGCGGAAGACCTGCGTACACTGTTGCAAAAAAAGAAGGCAGACTCTTGACCAGTAGACGTTTGGCCTCTAATATGCGCCCTCCTTATCCCCGATAGCTCAGTTGGTAGAGCAACGGACTGTTAATCCGCAGGTCGCTGGTTCGAGCCCAGCTCGGGGAGCCACTAACCCTTCTAGCCAGCCAGCTTGCTCCTGACGCAGAGTAGGGGCTATGCGCTCGTTCTTGGCTGCAAAACCAGCAATTTTTTATGTAGCCCGTGTTGCCGCTTTTATTTCCCGTGTGTAGCTATCTCTCCTCCTATCTCGCCTCGCAGATTGGCTTGCATCAGACGGACACGCTCATTAGCGTGGGTCGAACCTAGAATCCACATCATCTTGCTTAGTGCCGCTTCCGGCGTCATGTCCATGCCGCTTAATACACCTGCGTCCTGCAAGTGTTTACCGCTTGCATACAATCCCATATCAACCATGGCAGATGGACATTGCGAAATATTTACAATCATGGTGCCATTTTCAACTGCCTGGCGAATAGCTTCCAACAAACCAGCGTCGTTCGGCCCGTTACCGACACCAAAGCTACGCAAGAGTACACCCCTCGCCGTGCCATTGCGCCCTTCTAAATCACGATCACAAAACCAGCGCAGAATGTTTTGGGCTGTTTCAGCACATCCAGGGTAAAAAGTGAAATCCAGAACATGCTCGCTCAGCTTTCTGCGCGCAATAAAAGATGCCCTTTTGTCTGGCTGTGATAATAAATATTGGCTGTTGATCGTAATACTGCTGCCAATCTGACCCAGTACAGGAAAGTTGGGCGAGTCAAAGACAGGTTGTTTGTTGGCCATCATTTTTCGCGCCCGGCAACCGCGTAGAACATATTTATCAAAGACAATTACCACTTCCGGTATCAGTGGCAAACCAGCCGCCTGAGCAGCTGCAACCTGCACAGCGCTAATGAAATTTCGTCTCCCATCGCTATTTTGCTTACCGACTGGCACAAGGGCACCGGTTAACACCACCGGTTTGGCCAAGTTTTCCATCATAAAAGCCAGAGCCGAGGCGCTATAAGCCATGCTGTCTGTGCCATGCAGGACTACGAAGCCATCATGGTTATGATATTCCCGCTCTATTACCGCCGCCATTTCAGCCCAATGCGATGGAGTGATACTTGACGAATCGACTATATTGGCAAGGCTGGCGAATTGCAGTTCGATGCAATTACCATTATCTAGAATTATTGTTAACTTACCGCCATCCAAACCTTCTGACGTCGCCACTTCTTTGCAGCTATCCAGCAAATGTTGGCGTAAAGACGCTAGCGAATCTGGTGCCAGGTGGCCGTTATTGGCACCAATGGTCAACGGTGACATGCCGACGGTTCCACCGGTATAAAGAACCAAAACCTTGTTAATCAAACTCACCCAAGATGCCCTGCTTTACAACTAAAACGGTTATCGTTGCCTAATGACGCAAACTTTTCGCACTATCTGAGGTTTTTCTGGCTTTTTTATCCAAAGGCTGAGGATCGAGCACGCCAACGGTAAGCGTGTCGTCGGTAAAGTACTTTCTGGCTACCGCCTGAATTTCAGCTCGGCTGGTCGCCTTCAGGCCGGCAATTAGTTGCGGTATCTTTTTCCAGTGTAACCCAGTTGCTTCGGCACCGCCGATTTCCATCGCCTGACCAAACAAGGAATCGAGTTTATAAATCTCAGAGGCCAGCAATTGGGCTCGCGCCCGACTCAGCTCGGCCTCACTAACACCGCTGGTCTTGATTTTTTCAATCTCGCCCTTTAGGGCAGCCTCCAGATCTGCTGGTGTTTTACCGGCACCAGGAGTTCCCGAGAGATAAAACATTCCCGGACCACGTGACATTGATCTATAGCTAGCCCACGCTTCCAACGCCACTCGTTGCTCACGTACCAGGTTACGGTTAAAGCGCGCCGCATCGTGTCCGTCAAGAACCGCAGCCAGCATCTCAAGCGCGTAAGGGTCACGCTCTGTCGGGTCTTTAATGCTTGGCGCCTTGTAGGCCAGGATGATACTGGGCAATTCTGCTGGCGCCTTTACAACAATGCGACGCTCGCCTTCTTGTTGTGGCTCGGGACTGAACCGCCGCTCCGGCAGTTTCTTACGCTTGATCTTGCCATAGTAACGCGCAGCCAGTCTGAATACCCGTTTGTGCTCCACATCGCCAACCACAACCAGGTAAGCATTATTCGGTGCATACCATGTGTCGTACCAGGACTTTACGTCGACGCTCTTCATTTGCCGCAGATCTCCAGCCCAACCAATTATTGGTCGGCGATATGGATGCGCCAGAAACGCTTCGGCATTCATTTGTTCAAAAAGCTTGGCGTCCGGATTATCGTCGGTACGTTGTCGGCGCTCTTCTTGCACCACTTTTAGTTCTTGGGCAAATTCTTTTGCATCGATTGTTAAGTGCCGCATCCGGTCAGATTCGAGAGACATCATTTCAGCCAGCTTTTGATTTGGTATTTGCTGAAAATATGCCGTGTAATCGCGGCTGGTAAAAGCGTTGTCGCGCCCACCAGCCGCTGCAACGCGTTTGCTGAACTCCCCGGCCGGAATGCTGGGTGTCCCCTTGAACATCATGTGCTCCAGTACATGTGCCAGACCGGAACGGCCATCCACTTCATCCATACTGCCTACCCGATACCACAGCATGTGTACAACAGTCGGTGCACGGCGATCTTCGCGCACGATGACGCGCAAGCCATTCTTTAGTCTTGTTTCATAGGTGTTGTCCGGGGCACTCTCTTTTGCTGCTCTTCCTTCGGCTGCGCCAACCACTGCTCCACCGAACAGCAATGGAGACAACAATGCCAGGGAGATGCCGCCCAAGACGACCCATCTGCTGGTCTCTTTGGATATATTTTGCGCCATTGCTACCAGGCTAGTGTTTTTAATAATTGAGTTCATGCTCACTTCTGTTCACGTCCGATTAATTACACGGCAGGAACGTATACTACAGCAAGCGTTAACCTAACCGCCTCGACTGTTTTCATGACAAATATCCCCCCTGCTTCAGGTACAATGCCTGCCGCCGCTACCGTCCCAGCCTGACAACAAGAATTGAAATGGAAATCATAACTCAGTTTATCGATATTATTCTGCATCTGGACAAGCACCTGGCTATGCTAGTGCAGCAGTATGGTCTGTGGGTGTACGCCATACTGTTTGCCATTATTTTCAGCGAAACCGGCTTTGTTGTAACGCCATTTTTACCTGGTGACTCACTGCTCTTCGTCGCCGGGGCACTATGCGCGGTCGGTGGGCCAGAAGGCATGCAAATCAACACGCTGATGCTGCTGCTGTTCATAGCAGCAGTGCTGGGCAATATGGTCAACTATCAGATCGGACGATTTCTGGGGCCGCGCGTCTTTCAATGGGAAGGTTCGCGCTTCTTCAACCGTCGCGCCCTGGATAAAACACGCGCCTTTTACGAAAGGCACGGTGGCAAGACGCTGATTATTTCCCGTTTCCTGCCAATCTTTCGCACTTTCGCACCTTTCGTCGCCGGTATAGGCGCAATGCAATACGGTAGATTTAGTTTCTACAATACAATCGGCGCTGCTTTGTGGATCGTGCTGTTAAGTCTGGCTGGTTATTGGTTCGGCAACTTGCCGTGGGTAAAGAACAACTTGTCGCTGGTTATTGTCGGCATTATTGTTGTCTCGCTTATCCCGGCAGCCGTTGGCGCATGGAAGGAATGGCGTTCACGCCACCAGCACGCCAGCCAGAATTGAAACCAGGTTATCGTTTTGCCTGGCATGGCAATCTGAAGGCCTCGGGCGGCAAGTTGACTACCCAAGATCATAAATCGCATCCGTATGAGTGTACGTCAGCACAGTTACTCACCCGGGCATAGTTACAGCAGCACCGGACAGCATCAGGAAGTCAAGGCCAGCGCCACCTTGCGCGCCTTGTTACCCTACTTTTGGCGTTATCGGGCGCGGATTTTGCTGGCTTTGCTCTGCCTGTTTGTCGCCAAGGTTGCCAACGTTGGCGTCCCGATGGTTTTCAAGGAAATTGTCGACGGACTGAGTACTGGTCAACAAGCACTGGCGATGCCCGCCCTTTTATTGCTACTTTATGGTGTCATGCGTTTCGCAGCTTCGCTGTTTGCTGAGTTGCGTGGTCTGCTTTTCGCACGCGCTACGCAGGAGGCTATCCGCACTCTGGCGTTGGAAGTTTTTCGCCACCTGCATCAGTTATCGCTCCGCTTTCACCTTGAGCGACAAACGGGTGGCCTAACGCGTGATATTGAACGCGGCACCCGTTCGATTGGCAGCCTTATTAATTATTCGCTGTATACCGTTCTGCCAACCATAGTCGAAATACTGCTGGTGCTGGGAGTCTTGGCGTTTAATTATGATTATGTTTTCGCGGCCATTACCGTCACCTCGCTCGCCGCCTACGCATGGTATACGATAAAAGTTACCGAAAAACGCACGCATATACGACGCGAGCTCAACGAGGCGGACTCCATGGCCAATGTGCGTGCCGTAGACAGCCTGTTGAATTACGAAACCGTCAAATATTTTAATAACGAGCAATTCGAGGCGAACAACTACAACGCCAGTATGCTCAAGTGGGCCGACGCAGCCACACGTAGCCAGATCACCTTAACCCAACTGAACCTGGGGCAACAGCTAATCATAGCTCTGGGTGTTACCGCCATGATGTGGTACGCCGCCGCCGGAGTTGTGGAGCATACAATGACTCTCGGTGACCTGGTGTTGGTCAATGCCTTGCTGATACAGCTATATATGCCGCTTAATTTTTTAGGCTCGCTGTATAGGGAAATCCGCCAAGCATTGACCGATGTCGAGCGTATGTTTGTCCTGCTACAGGCACCCCGCGAGGTTGAGGATGCCCCAGATGCACGCCACCTGGAATTTTGCGAACAACAGCCCCCATCCATCGTATTTGAATCGGTTAATTTCTCCTATGAGCATAAACGCCAGGTGCTATTCGACGTCAGCTTTCATGTTCCTGCTGGAAAAAGGGTGGCGGCGGTTGGGCATTCCGGTGCCGGCAAATCCACCTTATCTCGCCTGCTCTACCGGTTTTACGACGTTAGCTGCGGCAGTATCAAAATAGACGGTCACGACCTGCGTGCATTGCGGCAGGAGAGCCTGCGCGCGGCAATTGGCTTGGTTCCGCAAGACACTGTGCTGTTTAACGACAGTATCTTCTACAATATCCGCTATGGTCGCCCTGACGCCAGTGAAGAGGAAGTTTACGCCGCTGCCCGCAAAGCACAACTGCACGAATTTATAAGTTCATTGCCTCAGGGCTACCAAAGCATAGTCGGCGAACGAGGCCTCAAGCTCTCTGGAGGCGAAAAGCAAAGGGTGGCCATTGCGCGCGCTCTGCTCAAACACGCCCCGGTGCTTATATTCGACGAGGCAACTTCAGCTCTTGACTCAAAAACCGAGAAGGCGATCCAGGCCCAACTGGAGCAGGTATCGCGGGGACATACCACCTTGGTAATCGCGCACCGTCTATCCACTATCATGCACGCTGACGAAATTCTGGTCATGGACGGCGGACGCATCGTTGAACGCGGCAGGCACGCTGAGCTGCTCGCCACGAAAGGAAGCTATGCTCGCATGTGGGAGTTACAACAACAAGAGCAAGTGCTTTCGCATAGCAGTTAATTAGCTTAGGATAAAGCTAGCAGATATAGGAGAAGATCATGCCCGAAGGCAGCAAAGCTGACACACAAACCATCAGGTCAAATATCGTACTGATCGGCATGCCAGGATGTGGCAAAAGCTCGACTGGCATTATCCTGGCCAAGCAGCTGTTGCTCGAATTTGTGGACACCGACGTGCTTATTCAGACCCGCGAGCATTGCAGCTTGCAACACATTGTTGATACCGAAGGCCACCAAAGGCTACTTTGCATAGAAGAAGAAGTGGTGCTCGATTTCAAGGCAAGCGAGCACGTAATAGCCACCGGTGGCAGCGTGGTGTATAGCGACCCGGCCATGCAGCATTTGAGCCGCTACGGACGCATAGTGTATTTACAGGTTAAATTTGACGATTTGAAAAAACGTCTTGGAGACTTTAGTGTGCGAGGCATCGCAAAGAGAACAGATCAAACTTTGGAAGAACTGTTCACCGAACGCACTGCCCTCTACGAACAATACGCAGAAGTCAGCATAGACTGCACCGGGCTTAACCAAGACGAAGTATGCCAAGCGGTTATAGCACTTATCAACGCCTAGCATCGCGTTCATAACGGAAGATTCGCAGTGGTTGCCACCGACAACAAAACTCCTTTCTTTCTGCCTCAATCTTGTATCCTGCAAGAGGAGATAACACGAAATGTGGCGGCTGCACTTGCCGAGGACATCGGTAGTGGAGACCTTTCCAGTCAGTTGATAGGCGAAAATCGCCCGAGTCAGGGGGAAGTCGTCAGCCGCCAGGCAACTGTGCTTTGTGGCTGCGCCTGGTTTGACAACTGTTTTAAATCGCTTGATACAAACACAACCATTGAGTGGCTTCTCAGTGAAGGGAGTGACGTTGCTGCCGGACAAACACTTTGCCGACTCAAGGGTGACACTCGCGCCCTGTTGAGCGGCGAACGTAGTGCGCTTAACTTCCTGCAACTTCTATGCTCGGTAGCCAACAAAACACGTCGCTTTGTAAAACTAGTCAACAGCAGCGGTTGCCGAACACAAATCGTCGATACGCGCAAAACTTTGCCGGGTCTGCGTATAGCGCAAAAATATGCTGTACATACCGGGGGTGGCGCCAATCACCGACTGGCCTTGTGGGACGCCATTTTGATCAAGGAAAACCATATTCTGGCAGCTGGCGGTATCGGTGCGGCGCTGACCGCTGCCAAACAGATAGCCGCCAGCAACACTCACTGCCGCTTTGTTCAAATTGAGGTTGAGTCCCTGCAGGACCTGCAGGAAGCGCTGGCAGCTGGTGCTTCCATGATACTTCTGGACAACTTCAACTCCGACGATTTACATACTGCAGTGCGTATTAACGCCGGGCGTGCCATCCTTGAAGCATCCGGCGGCGTAAACGAAAGTAACTTGCAGGTAATAGCCAGAAGCGGAGTGGACAGAATTTCCATCGGTGCTCTGAGTAAAGATATTACAGCTGCTGATCTATCGATGAATCTGGCATGCCAAGCATAGAAAAGAGAAGCGCCCCGAAAGCCATTGCGTTAACCCTTACCGTGCTTGCCAACCGTATAACTGCCGGGCAACCAAATACAATTTACCGTTGAACATCAGATCAAACCAAAGCTCACACTTGACCAAATTTACCGCTCAGTACTTCTCAATTGTTCCTCGACAAAATGCTAGATAGAAAAAAAACTCTGGTTTATATGCTCCTTCTCCTCGCTGCCGTCTCCTTGCTGGTAGCCGCATTCATTGATCCCATCGCACAGGACCCATCCTATCATCGGTTCTCGGATTCCAAAACAATATTAGGCATCCCTAACGCATTGAATGTACTGTCAAACCTGCCACTTCTGATCGTCGGCGCTATTGGTCTAAATAGGCTTCGTGCGCTTAGATCAGACAGTATTGTCACAGAGAACAAAGCAGGCTATCTCATTTTATTTTTTTCTGTTGTCTTGGTGGCCATCGGATCAAGTTATTACCACCTGTGGCCCATGAATAGCACCTTGCTATGGGATCGGTTGCCAATGACCTTAGCTTTTATGAGCTTATTTTCAATTATTACGAGTGAGTTTATTTCAGTCAGGTGGGGCAGGTATTTATTGGTCCCGCTCCTGATACTGGGCTTACTGTCAGTTAGTTACTGGTATTTTACCGAACTGGCAGGTGTTGGCGACTTGCGTTGGTACGGGTTAATTCAGTTCTATCCCGTGCTGGCAATCCCTCCGACTCTATTGCTTTCTTCCTCTCCATTTTCAAAAACTGATGCTTATTGGTGGCTATTTGCCACCTATCTATTGGCAAAGGTATTCGAACATTACGATTATTTCATTCACTCCATGCTAACTGTTATAAGCGGCCATTCACTAAAGCACATTGCCGCGGCAGCAGGCTTGTATGTTTTGCTTGTTGCCTATGAAAGAAGGCACAGATATAAGACAACCCACGCAGCTTAAAAAAACCGCGTCGTGCATCATCTTGTATCCGTTGCTACAACTGGAGGACTATGGATTGTCGATGGGTACTGACGCCCTGTAGTGGGAACCACTTACCTTGATGTGGATCACGCGCATCCTGCGAACAACCAGGGACCGGCCAACAGATCAGGTTATTAGCCCCATATTCTGGTTGCGCCAATGCTGAGCAATCCCAGATATGTGGCCAGTAATGAGCCGCACAGGTGTACGAAGGCAATTAATGTCGCCCAGGCAAACTGACCGGCCAGCAGTCGTTCAACAACTTCAGCTGAAAAGGTTGAATAGGTAGTTAGCCCACCCAGAACACCGGTAATAACGAACAACTTGAAGGCCATAGGAAAGGCACTATTTAAATGAAACACGCCGATAGCGACGCCAACCAGATAACCACCCAGCAGGTTGGCGCACAAGGTTCCCAGTGGCAATCCAGGTAGTAGTGGATTGAGGACAATCCCTAGAAACCAGCGAAGACTGGCCCCAAGGGCAGCACCACCAGCAATGGCAGCCAGGCTGGTCATATAAGGGTACTCAGGCGGGCAGCCTATTTCTTGCTATTTGTTTCTTGCAGGCGATGTTCAATCAGTTCAGCCGGTGCAGCACCTGCAAAGCGTTGCCCGTCCGGGAAAAAAATCGCCGGAGTGCCGTTGATAAAGTAATCTTTCTGCATTTTCATATTAGTGGCTATAATCCTTTTAGCCGCCTCGCACTCACTCTTGCCGGCTGGCTTTTCGCCATCCACTATCCAATTTAGCCAGGTTTTCTGGCTATCCTTAGCGCACAGTATTTGTTGGGTTTTTTTGAGTGAATCGGGACCGAGAATTGGTATCAGAAAAGTGTAGACAGTAATATCGTCCATCTTTTGCAAGGTCTTGGCCAGTCTTTTGCAATATCCGCAATTCGGGTCTTCAAAGGTGGCGAGGATACGACTACCGTCGCCGCGTTTGAATTTAATCGCCTGTTTGAGTGGCAGTTTGGCAAAATCTATGGCAGTTAAAGTATTAAGACGTTCTTCGGTCACGTTTTTTCTGCTGACCAGATCAAAGATTGTTCCGTCGATGACCGTTTTTACGTCTTTATCGACATAAAATATTCTCCTGCCGTCAAAGGCCTCATAAAGCCCCAGATAACCAGCTTTCGTAACGCTTTCTATCGGTTGTTTGAAGCGCTTCTCCAACTCCTTTTTGACAGATGACTCATCCGCATTTGCCAATCCAGCACACAAGCACAGCGTCAGAATTGGGAAAACAAGCTTTTTTATCATGGTAATCCTTCTGGTATCAAATTCACACGTTTGCACAACGTAGAGCGCACGATACAGCTGCAACGCAATGACGGCGATTATAATCCTTCCGTAGCGTAGCGCGCCAGAAATGTTTTCAGCAGTCCCAGGCGATTGGTCAAGTGCATGCCCAGATTTCTCGCCAAAGGTAACCCAGGCAGATGGCTATTAAAGAGATGATATAGCCCATCAGTTACACTTTGCATGAGCAGTGTTTCTTCTCTGCGGCAGCGTTTGTAACTGCGTAGAAGGCGGGCAGCGCCGGGGTCTGCATTGTTGTCGTTACATATCAATCGTGCCAGATCATATGCATCCTGAAAACCGAGGTTGATGCCGTGCCCCGATAATGGGTGAATGCCGTGCGCTGCGTCGCCGATCAACGCCAGACGAGGGGCAATAATATCTGGGACTCGAATCAGTTTGAGTGGGAAAGCCTGCGCCTTCGTTAATAAGTGCAAGTCACCAAGTGCATGATTCCCTGCTTTGGCAACTTCGCTGGTCATCTCGTCCGCTGACAAAGCCTGCAAGCGCTCCGCATGTTCCGATGGAGTAGACCAAACGATAGAAATTCGCTGCCCTGGCAAAGGCAACCAGGCAAGTACACCATTAACTCCAAACCACTGGTGAGCAACGTTGTGGTGCGGCTGCTCACACGCAAAATTGGCCACAACACCACTGTCACCGTACTGAATACTGTGCGTGGCCAGACCCGCCTGTTTTCGCAACCACGATTCGCGCCCATCGGCGCCGACAACAAGCCTGGCGCTTAACGTTGATCCATCGTCCAGATCCAGTTGTGCCGCCGCTAATGGTATGTCACCTTCTTCTACATGCAGGTCGTTATTGATCGCGCTTGCATGATATTGTGAGGGCAGGCGGAGCATTACGGGGTGGGCAGGACAATACAGGCAAAGGTTGCGTTGACGACGCAGTTGCGCCCATAGCTCATTGGAAATCAATGACGACTCGAGTATAAAACCTAATTCATTCAGGCCACATTCGAAGGCCGAGAAATCCAGCCTACCACCCTGGTCGCCAAAGGTGTGCATTGCCCTGATCTGCGTCACGCGAGAATTGTCAAGCTGTTGCCAGACACCAATTTGTGTCAGAAATTTACTGTTGGCGCGGCTAATCGCGTATATGCGTGTATCCCACTCATCTTCATAGCGATCATTTTCAGCCGTGCACGACGAGTCTGGAGGGTTGGCTTCGAGCAGAGCCACGTTGAGCGGTAGATCAGCTATCGCCAACGCCAGCGAGGCTCCCGCTAGTCCTCCACCCACTATCAGTATATCGTGTGTATGGTTTTGACTTTCCTTATTCATGGGCTTGTTCCATCGTTGCCAGCACATTGTGCCGGACGTGCAACGATCTGCAGGTCATCGCCAAGCAGGCGCGTGTCAATTATTCGCAAGCTAGAGCGTTGTGAGAGGCTTTGCAGAGGTGGTATGGCGAACATGCCAGCTGCTTGCTCACCTAGAAGGCATGGCGCCAAATAGAGGAGAAATTCGTCCACCAGATTAGCCGCCAGCAACGATCCATTCAAGCTGGCGCCTGCTTCAACCTGTAGTTCGTTTATGCCGCGTTGCGCTAATTCTTGCATCAGAGCAGCCAAATCAACTCTGCCTTGCTGGTCAGGCAAGCAAAGTATCTGCGCCCCCAGTTTGCGCAGTTTTGATGTACGTACGGGATCTTCATTCGAACAGGCGATCAAAAGCGGATGCTTATGCGCTGTTTGGAGAACCCGCGCTTCAGGGTTAATCTGCAAATTACTGTCGACCAGCACGCGCAGAGGTTGACGTGAGCAATCGATTTCACGCACGTTTAATTGCGGATCATCGTGTCGTATAGTGCCACTCCCACTCAGAATGGCGCAACTGCGGGCTCGCCAACCCTGATTGTCGGAGCGAGCTTTTGGACCGGTAATCCATTGGCTCTGTCCATTGCTGAGCGCCGTTTTACCGTCAAGACTAGCTGCTATCTTTAGTCGTAGCCAGGGACGCTGGCGTGTCATGCGCGAGATAAAGCCTCTATTGAGTTCACGTGCCTCGTCTGCCATTAGTCCGCAACCGACCTCAATGCCGGCGTCTTGCAACCTGACAAGCCCCTGCCCGGCGGTTAACGGGTTAGGATCTGCCATGGCAGCCACAACCCTGGCTACACCTGCATTAATTAATGCCTCGCTGCACGGTGGTGTGTTGCCGATGTGATTGCATGGTTCGAGGTTGACATATGCAGTGCTCCCCTTGGCCTGCTTTCCTGCAGCTTGCAAAGCGATTGTTTCGGCGTGCGCCTCACCAGTAGCTACGTGCCAACCACTTGCGACAATTTTTCCCTCCTTGACCAGCACACAGCCAACACGTGGGTTAGGCGTGGTGCTGTATAGCCCTCGTTCAGCCAGCCGCAAGGCTTCGGCCATAAACCTGTGATCGGCGCTGTTAAATTGCGCGTTATCCATTTTTTAAATTTTGCCAGCTGATATTAGCTTCAGCCTGCTTCATCTGGAGAGAACTCACGAATAGCGCGAGAAAAGGCGTCGATATCTGCAAAGTTGCGATATACCGAGGCGTATCGTATGTAGGCTACAGTGTCCAGTTTTTTTAGCTCGTTCATGACCAGCTCACCGATGGCCTGCGAGCTGATTTCGCGCTCGCCGCCTGCGAGTATTTTCTCTTCCAGGCGACATAGAGCCTTGTCAGTTGATTCGACGGCAACCGGACGCTTACGCAATGCCAGTTCCAGGCTGGCGCGTAATTTTTGACGATCAAATGGCGTGCGCGACTCGTTCTTTTTTATAACCTGTGGCAGGTTCAGTTCCGAGCGCTCGAAAGTGGTAAAGCGTTTGTCACAGAGTTGGCAGCGACGACGCCGCCGAACCATATCAGCCTCGTCGTTGATGCGGGTATCAATAACCGCGGTATCGGCAGCGCTGCAAAAAGGGCATTTCATTTGGCAAAAAAACTCTCTTAATAATCAATGAGCCTTCTCCCAGCTTAGCGAGAATCCGCCAAGCTGGAGGCACACAAACCAAAAAGGAGAAAGATCATTGGTGTTATGCGCCGTATTATTGCAAGCACAGCACCCGTTGAGATATACAAATGCCAACAATATCAATGTTATATGGACTTATTGTCTGAATGTACTATTTTGACAACCAACAGCATAACACGCCACATATTCATGTGCATTATCAAGACTACGCCGCAGTAATAGAGATACTTACTGGCAAATAATATCAACTTCATTCTTGGGCACGCCTCGTATATGCGATGCATTCACGGCGGCAAGAGAAAAATGATCGTATTGACTCATTAAAGATAGCGCAGTTGATACGGGGTGGTAATTTCCCAATGGCTTACGCTTATCACAAGCACATGAGAGCAACCCGTGAGTTGCATGGCATCGGTACCGCTGCTACCCATAAACCGGGAATTTTTTACACAATGCTGCTGCTTTGCTACGTACGGTTGCAATTGTGGCCTCGTCTTGTGGTGCATCAAGCACGTCAGCGATCAGATGCGCCACTTGCTCGGCTTCGATTTCGCCGAAGCCACGCGTAGTCATGGCAGGCGAACCTATACGTATGCCGGAGGTGATGAACGGCTTTTGCGGATCGTTGGGTATTGCGTTTTTATTGACTGTAATATGAGCCTTCCCAAGGGCCGCTTCGGCCTCCTTGCCGGTGATGTTTTTGGCGCGCAGGTCGACCAGGAAAACATGTGATTCAGTACGCCCGGAAACTATACGCAACCCGCGTTCTTCGTTCAATACGCGCGCCATGACGCGGGCGTTAGCTATGACTTGCTCCTGATATTTACGAAAGGAAGGAGAGGCTGCTTCCTTGAAGGCAACCGCCTTGGCCGCGATAACATGCATCAAGGGACCTCCCTGCAAGCCCGGAAATATTGCTGAGTTAATAGCCTTTTCGTGTTCCTTCTTCATCAAGATAATACCACCGCGTGGTCCGCGTAGCGTCTTGTGGGTAGTTGAGGTTACCACGTCGGCGTGTGGAGTCGGGTTGGGATAATAGCCAACGGCAATCAAACCCGCGTAATGCGCCATATCGACCATCATTACCGCCCCAACAGCTTTGGCAATTTTGGCAAAACGGGCAAAATCTATGCGTAAGGCATAAGCCGAAGCGCCTGCAATAATCAAACGCGGTTTGTGCTCTCTCGCCAGTCTCTCTACGGCGTCGTAATCAATCTCTTCTTTTTCGTTTAGACCATAGGGAACGACGTTGAACCATTTGCCAGACATATTGAGCGCCATGCCATGCGTCAGGTGGCCACCTTCAGCCAAATTCATGCCCATTATGGTGTCGCCAGGCCGACAAAAAGCCATTAGCACTGCCTGGTTAGCTTGTGAACCAGAGTTTGGTTGTACGTTAGCTGCTTCGGCGTGAAAGAGTTTTTTGAGGCGGTCAATTGCCAGTTGTTCAACCACGTCAACGTGTTCGCAACCGCCATAATAACGTTTGCCAGGGTAGCCTTCGGCGTATTTATTGGTAAGCTGTGAACCTTGTGCCGCCATTACCGCCGGACTTACGTAGTTTTCAGAAGCAATCAGTTCTATATGCTCTTCCTGGCGCAGATTTTCAGCGTTGATAGCCTGCCATATATCCGGGTCGACGCTATCCAGTCCTTGTTGTTTGGCAAACATAGTAAATACCTTGGCAAATAAGCTGGCAATTGAGTGGTTAGGCAGCAACAAGACATCGTCCGAATTGCTGCAGCGCTTAAACGAAAAATTGTATCATGCCAAAGCTGCACACACTTTATTTGAACTTGCAACACACGACCCCAATTGCTGCTGCTTAATTGAGCAATAAGTCATGGCGCATGGCGTGTGCTGTTAGACATGCATGTCAAGTTTGTCGGTTTGCCGTGAAAATACTATTAATTAAAACTTCCTCGCTCGGTGACGTTGTACACAATCTGCCCGTGGTCAGTGATATTTCAAGCGCCATGCCACAGGCGTGGATTGACTGGTGCGTGGAGGACTCATTTGCCGATATTGCGCGTTTACATCCTTCTGTACAACGCGTTATCCCGGTTGCTCTACGTCGTTGGCGCAAGCGGCTGGCATCGTGGCAAACCTGGAGTGATATTTCCGACTGGCGAAGGGAACTGCGCACTATCGAATACGATTTTGTGCTTGATAGCCAGGGCTTGTTGAAAAGCGCTCTTATCGCCAGGCAGGCGCGTGGCGCTCTTTTAGGCTATAACGCCATGTCGGCGCGGGAGCCATTGAGTAGCCTTTTTTATCAGCGGCGATTTGGCGTTGAACGGTCTTTGCACGCTGTAACCCGCAACCGTAGATTGGTACGCGCAGCCTTGTCGCCTGCCGTTTTGCCGCTGACTATTGACGAGGAATCCGCTCCCGACTATGGCATACACAATCTTGCCAAGTCCATTCCTACCTGCTTGCACATTGGATCGCAACAAAAATATTCAGTGCTGTTTACTGCCAGTAGCCGGGCTGAGAAATTATGGCCCGAAGATAACTGGGTTCAGATATGTCATCATCTGCTCGCTGAGGGAATAATTCCTGTGCTACCCAGTGGAAATGAGCACGAGAATGAGCGTGTCCGTCGTATTGCCGACAAGACAAGCGGCGCAATTGTGGCTCCGTCAATGTCAATTGACGAAATCGCCAGACTGCTTAAAGGTGCTGCGTTGTGTGTTGGCGTTGACACCGGCCTGACTCACCTGGCAGCAGCATTGCTTGTTCCGGTGTTGGCGATTTATTGCCATAGCAATCCTGAATTGACCGGCGTGTTGACTACGGGTTGGCATCGCAATCTGGGAGGAGTAGCGGGCGGGGTTGATATATACGCAGCCTTGGAAGCACTGAAAGAGCCACTGAGTCAAGCTTGAATGCGGGGCTATTTGTTTAATAATTCTGATCGCCCGACCTTGCTGTTGCTCTTTCCGTGATATAAAACGCCTTCTTTTGACTAACCTGCCCCTCTCTCCCAGTAATATAAGTGCCTGCCGGTTTTTATATCATCATGGCAGCGCAGTTTTTTTCTGCGCTGGCCGACAATGCTCTGCTGATTGCAGCCATTGCGTTACTACGTTCAATTAGCGCTCCTTCGGGCTATGAGCCCCTGCTGAAAACAACATTTGTATTGTCATACGTATTGCTGGCTGCATTTGTAGGCGCCTTTGCCGACTCAAGGGCCAAGGGCGAGGTGATGTTGATCAGCAACAGCATCAAAATCATGGGATGCGCGTTGATGTTTTTCAGTGTACACCCGCTGCTGGCTTATGCAGTAGTTGGGCTTGGCGCGGCGGCATACTCGCCCGCCAAGTATGGCATTTTGACGGAATATTTGCCACACAAGTTGTTGGTAGTAGCCAACGGCTGGATTGAAGGCCTGACTGTGGCGGCAATTATCCTGGGGGTGGTTTTGGGCGGCTTTTTGGTCAACCCGTCAGTTTCTGGCTATTTGCTTACGCTTGATCTGCCATTTATCAACACCGTAATAGATAGCCAGGAAGAAGTAATTATCGGCATCATCGCCATGTTGTATCTGGTGGCAGCCATAATCAACGTGTACATTCCCAATACAGGCGTTGATCATAAGCCACTACGCAACAATCCACTTTTTATTTTGCACGAGTTCTGGCACTGTAACCGGTTGTTGTGGAAAGATAAGCTCGGGCAAATTTCGCTTGCAGTGACCACCCTGTTTTGGGGGGCTGGGGCAACCTTGCAGTTCATTGTGATCAAATGGGCGGAGTCAAACTTGAGCCTGGATTTGTCTAAAGCTTCCATGCTGCAGGGCGTGTTTGCAGTTGGCATATCAATTGGAGCCGTGATGGCGGCTCGCTATGTAACGCTCAAGCAAGCCGTAAGGGTAATTCCACTCGGTATTGCAATGGGCATTTTAGTTTTGCTGATGATTGGCGTCCATAATATTCAACTAGCAATCGCCCTGCTGGTGGTAATAGGCGCCATGTCAGGCTTTTTTGTTGTACCAATGAACGCCTTGTTGCAACATCGTGGCCATATCCTGATGGGTGCCGGACACTCAATTGCTGTGCAGAACTTCAACGAAAACCTGTCTATTCTTGTTATGACGGGACTTTACTATCTGATGATACATTTTCAAATGTCTACTTCGCTGGTGATAATGTTGTTTGGCCTCCTTGTCAGCGGAACCATGTTGCTAATCAAGCGCTACCATGATGCTAACCAGCGTGTAAGAGATAACACGGCCTATCTTGATGTATCTCAGCACTAAAAAACTTACCAATACTGTTGCTTTCCCGGATATAATGGCGCCCCTTATTTGCATTGCAGGCGCGTAGCTCAGCTGGTTAGAGCACCACCTTGACATGGTGGGGGTCGTTGGTTCGAGTCCAATCGCGCCTACCATGATTCTTGTACAAAGTGATTATCACAGTTGCCGGATTTGTTTATCAAATCCGGTGCTTGTCTGGAAAGAAGAGAGACTGTTATGGCTAACACATCCCAAGCCAGAAAGCGGGTCCGTCAAGCTGACAGAAGGCGTGCCCACAACATGAGCCGACGCTCAGGCATGCGTACAGCTATCAAGCGCGTACGGGAGGCTATTGCCGCCGGCGACGTCGACAATGCGCGCGAAGTATTCAGGCAATCGACTGCCACCATTGACCGAATCGCCAACAAAAGGCTAATCCACAAGAATAAGGCTGCTCGGCACAAGGCACGTTTATCAGTGCAACTAAAGGCAATGAACGCAACGGTAGAAGCCTGAGCTTGTGGTCTTACTCTGCTGACTGACACCTTCAGCGTCAAGCCAAATATATCTCGATTTCTGCTGCTAGGAACCGATCAGGAAACCCACCCACCCGGTAGTTTACTTATCTATTAGGGATTGCCCTACGTGCCGTCCCGGTGGCAGGTATCCGTAGGGCGGGAAAGGACGCGATCCGAGCACGTGGAACAAGCTGTCGTGCGTCAAGGTATGCTCACGTATTAGCGGCCAGATCCGGGCACGTAAAAGCCATTGATCGATGGTCCGGTTAACCAGCAAGTTGGTATTATAGTCTTTTATCATCTCGCGCATATCGGGGAGTACGTTTCCCGCCCCTCCCCATAATCCAGCCAGGATAACCTCGCTGTGACTATAATAGTCGCGGATGGTATGAAAATGTTTGTCAGAAGCTAGCCATTCATCCACTGCCACGCGTTCCTTGACATTGATTACCGAATCGGCATCACGGATCAGAAAAAAGTCTACCTGTGGGTCATTGGCAACCAGAAAGCGCCACATCAGCCCTTCAAACAGTTTGTTTGGTGGCATATTAACGACCTGCGCCCCTTCCTTGCCTAACAATTTTATTAGATCGGCAGGTACGCTGTCGTCGCAATAAAAACGACATGTCCAGGATGGGTACACGTGACGAACTGCGCGGGCATTTTCTGCCGCAGCGATTAAATAACATGGCTTATTGCCCCACAGACTGTAGGCTATGATATTGCGTTTTACCGCCTTCGGGTCAAACGGTTGGCGAGGCGGCGGGTTGAGAGGATCACCCTTAAACTGTGCACAAAATTCACGATCTTTAATGAGAAGCGATTCGCGGCCGCATTGAATTGATTCTTCATGGCTACCCAGTTTAGAAAACAGATTGGCGGCGCTGTCGAGCAAGTTACTCGATACATAACCTGTAGAACGCAGATTGTAGTAGCGTTCCCTGGCTTCTTTGAGTTCGCCTGCGATTCTCAGGGCAATAATAAAGTTCTCTTGCGCTATAGGATCATCCTCTTTTAGACGCGCGTGTTCGCGCATGGCGTCCAGCATTGCCCCCTTCTTATCCATAACATAGAATATATTGCCCAGCAGGGAAAAGTCATCGCTACGTTTTTCGTCCGGTTCGTCGAATTCGTTTATCAATCGTAACTGATTGTCTGCTGCTTGCTGAAAGCGACCGCTGTTGTACAACTGTAAAGTTTTTTCGCGTTGCTCTTGTGCTGCGGCGCTGTTGATTCGCTTTGCTGATCTTGCCACTTGCGGGCTATTGATGTCACCATTACCCCGGGATTCATCATCTTTCTTGTCGGCGGTTGCGACGGTTGCAACTGTGTCCGGGTTCTTAATGACATCCCGAACTCTAATCGCCAATTGCGTTTTTATGCGCTCAACGACCGTGCTCCATGGCTCCCCAAGTCGTTGGCGGTACAAACGCATACAGTCCGAGTACCACACCGTTGTTTCACTGCCATGTCCCCAACGCCAGTCGGTTGCCCAGGACGGCAACATTACCCAGCAATTCTTACCAAGCGCACCGGCCAGATGTGTAATGCTGCTATCTATGCAGATAACCAGATCGAGCAAGTCAATTATAGCGGCCGTATCGGCAAAATCGCTGATCCCATTGGCCAAGTCAATAATTGGCTGTGAATCGTTTGCCGCCGCGGCCTGTTGCGCACCTACCCCTTCCGTGTGCAAACTAATAAAACTGACCCCTTCCACCTCCCATAGCGGGGCCAGAACAGACAGGTCTTCCAACGAGCGGTAGTCGTCGTGTTCGTATCTCGGCGAGCCTTTCCAGGCCAAACCGACGCGAAAGTTGTTTGGCAACCGTTTATTCCACTGTCGCGTCAATTGCTGATCAGGGTACAAATAAGGCGTTTTGCAGTAGCGGTCTTCAGCATATGATGCGCAATGAAATGGCAAACTGGCGATCATTACCCAATAGTCCTGCGCCTCCAGCGTCAATTCATCACCATCCTTTATTGGCAATAGCTGGTCAACGCCTTTGAGGCTGCGATATAGCCTCATCAGGGGCTGGCTACATGCTACGGAAACCTTGTCAGCACCCATTTTCTTGAGCAATGGCAGATAGCGGGAAAACATAACCTGGTCGCCATAACCCTGTTCCGGCCAGGCAAGAATTTTTTTACCGCCAAGTGGCTGGCCATTCCATTGCGGGAAAGGCAGATAATCCGGGGTTACGATCCTTTTTTTGCGCTTCGGGTGGTAACGCGCCTCGTATTCTTTAAAGCCCTCTTCTATATGACCCATGGCAATCAGTAGCATGCCCAGGTTCATGTGGTTGCTGGGGTTATCAGGTTCCAGTTCAACAGCCTTACGGTAAGCAATCTCAGCTTCGGCATAGTCTCCAATATACCGGAGTAATTTACCGTAGTTACACCATATCTGAGGATCATCTGGCGCTAGCGTGGCAAGCTCTTGGTATATCAGCCTGGCCTCTTCATAATTTCCGGCCTCCTCCAAGGTAGAGGCTTTATTGCTCATGGCCCCCAGCTGCGTTTTGTTATCTTTATCGTCGAGTTTGTTGCCATTGATTTGCCGCGCTTCGACTGGCGTGTTGCTTTGAGTTACTGCCAGTAATTTATGCATCGGATTATCAGAATTACTCGCGTTGCATTTGCCTCCAGTGAGGCTTGCCGCATCATCGGCCTTGTCATCCTGAGCGCAGTATTCGGCGAGCTCGCTGGCGATACGGGCGATAAGTGATTGCCAGTCGCCCATTCGACTTTGCCGAAATAATCGCAAGACCCCTGGATACCACGGTGTTGTATCGCTGACTTGCCCCCAACGCCAGTCAGTCCCCACATAAGACAACATGAGCCAACAGCTTTTGCCGAGCGCTCCCGCCAGGTGCGCTGGCGCGCTATCGACGGTAATTAACAGATCAAGCTGATGGATAATTGCCGCGCTATCGCTCATGTCCCTGATATCACTACCCAAGTGGATAAGCGGCTGATCTGGCGGCGGATTACGAGCTTCATCTTCCGCGCTTTCTTTTTGCAAACTGATAAAGTTCACTTCTGCGTTTTCTGTTGCCCTCCACAGCGGAGCGAGTTCACCAATAGATGGTACTGAGCGATGATGATCGTTACCGTGACCTGGATTGCCCTTCCACATCAGGCCAATTCGAATTCCCTGCTCAGGTATACGTGAACGCCAGTGGTCGATTCTTTCCGGCGGGGCAGAAATATAGGGTATCTTTGCGGTTATCTGGCGCGGTGTATCTATGCCGCAATAGCGTGGTATTTCAAAGGGGAACGTCCAGTAATCATGTCGTGGCAGTTTGAGCCCTGGCTCAAATGGCACAACTGCGTCTGCCAAACCGGCGTGGCTAAACAGGTGAACCAGCGCCTCTTTGCACATCAGTGTTATGTAACTCGCGCCAAGCTCTCTTATCAAAGGCAAGAAGCGAAATACTTGTATTTCGTCTCCCATACCTTGTTCGGTTGAAATGAACAGGCTTTTGCCAGCCAAAGACTCGCCTCCCCAAAAGGGTATTGGCAAATCAGGAATGGCCGCGTCCAGGGAGCGATTGGGGTTATGACGCACTTCGTAGCGCTGCCATCCCTCGGCATACTTGCCAAAAGTCAACAAACATAGAGCCAATTCAAGCTTCAGTTGCAGATTATCTGGCGCCATGCGCAAAGCGCCGCGAAAGGCTTTTTCAGCTTCCTCAAAACGGTGCTGACGCTTTAATTCATAACCTTTGTTGTAGAGAGCATTGGCTGCCTGCGGTGGTGGAGGTTGCACGACACGCCCGGCAGGCTTTGTCTTGGCGCTGGGTGCGGCAACTCTACCCACGACATCGCCATCTCTACTGGTTTCGTCAGTAATGGAAGTCATTTATTTAAAGACTACAGGTGGACGTTTCAGCTTGACGGCTTTAGACCGGCGTATAGTTCACTAAAAGCCGATAATACCTGATGGCAATCGATTGCTGCCACATCATTTGTTTCAGATTGTATGACGCGGCAAGGTACACCCCACGGTGCCCAGCGTTCGGCGTCGGCGTCGCCAAACAGACAAACTATTGGCAAGCCCAGCCCGGCGGCAATGTGCATGGCTCCACCATCGGCACAGATCAATAGATGGCTTAACGATAACCCGGCGATTAGTTGCTCGAGCCTATGACTGGGGCTTGCATACAGAGGCATCTCCGGGTTCGTTTTGCGTATAGTTGATAGCACTGTGGAAGCCTTGCAGTCGTCCCCCGGATGGTGTGGGTCGTCTTCCTTGCCTGGCGCCCATAGTAGCAGTATCTGATTCCCGTGGCGCTGGTAAAGCATGGGCAGTAATTCGGCAAAGCGCTCTGCCGACCATCGCTGCTTGGGACGCCTGGCGCTAATATGAACGGCGATGGTTGGCGACTCCGGGTTAAACCCTTGCTTAACCAGTTGGCCAAGTACTTGCTCTTTGACAACATCGTTGGCGCGCACTTCCATGGCCGGTGGTTTGCCCAAAGCGCCAAGTACACCTAGCAAAGACCAACTACGTTCAACTTCGTGTCCACCATCTGCAGGTAGTACTGAAAGCGTTAGTTTAGCTGCCAGCTTTGAACCTGGAGCTGCAAATCCCAGCGTTTGCCTGGCGGCCAGCAGACGGGCAAATCTTAACTGGCGCGTAACATTCCCATCTCCAGCCAGCACTGCCAGATCGTAAGCGTTGCGTCGTAATTGCCAAAATAGAGCCAGCCTGTGCAGATGTACCGAGAGCACACTTTCATCTTTGCCACGGTGCTTGGCTTTGGTATAGGCATAAAGATGGTCTAGATGCGGGTTATCGGCAAGCACTGCCCGGTTGTAGCTATTAACCAGCGCGTCGAGACGTGCCGTTGGATACAGGGAGCGCAAGCCAGCTATCAGTGGCGTACTGCACGCCAAATCACCTATGTTGTCACGACGAATGACCAGAATTCTACGCATTGGCCGGTATGGCTAGCGTTTTTTGAAAGCAGGCTTGCAGGCGCACGGCGCGCGCCTCCCAGCTGTAGTTTTTGACTTGCCTGGCCAGACGTTCTCCCATTTCACGGCTGCGTCCCTGGTTATCTACCAGACCGGTAATTGCCGTGGCAAGCGATTTGGCGTCACCTGGACTAAACCATGCCGCGTCCTCATCTCGCAGGATCTCACGCAATACCGGCAAATCGCTGGCTACAACGGCGCAACCGGTTGCCATATATTCAAACAATTTTAGCGGCGAGGTATAAGCGCTAACCGATTGAGCACGATTTGGCAACACGGCTATACAGGCGTCCAGCAAAAAAGCTAGTGTTTGTTGATGCGGCAATACCCCATGAATCACAACATGTGCGCCAGTTGTGTTGTCGATTTGCGGCCGCATGTGTGCAGGTAGCGCGCCAATCAGATGTATCTGATAGTACGACGGCAACAGGCGCGCAGCGGCGAGCAAGTCTTCTACGCCTTTCCATTCATAAAAGTTGCCGGCATAAACGATTCTATTATGCGCCTGATACCAGTCTTTTTGTGGCGTGCCGGTATGCAGAGTGGCAGCACTTGGAATAATCTCAAAGGGGCGCTGCAAGCAATAACGCTTTTGCAGCGCCTGCGCCAACTGCCGACTGATGGCAACCAGGGCGGCTGATTTATGTAGCACTACTTGCTCTTGCCTGGCCAGGCGAGCAAAACCGGATGACGGGGCGCCGTCGGCAAACACTTCATGCGCCTCATAAACCATAGGCGGCCAGAAGCCATCATCTTGCAGCATATCAGCGGCCAGTTTGACGTGGCGCGCAAATATAAGCACTGGAGCTTCTCCCTGACGCCGCGCTGTTTGTATTTGACGGCGCAAACGCCAAAGAAAGAGGCGACGGGAACGAAATTTAATCAGGGACAACGGCCAAGGCAGAGAGCGCGATAGAGGCCATAGTTTTAACCCATCCGGTTGGCGCAAGCCGTAGTGTGAGAATAGTTCTGACGTATCAGCGCCAGCATATGCCGGCACATAGGCGAGAATTACCCGAACTCCTGCTTCGGCAAGCGAGACAGCATTGTGTATAACCTGAATACCCCTCGCTTGCGGTAAGGGGAGCGGTTCGGGGAATACGCAAAGCAAGTCGCCGGTCACGAGACATATTGACCAATAATTTTTTTGAGTCGCGGCATATCAAGCAAGTGCACATGTTTGTGTTTAACTATAAGCAAGCCCTCTTCCTGGAAGCGCGAGAAGCAACGTGAGACAGTTTCCGGGGTAAGCCCCAGATAGCTACCTATCTCTTCACGCTTCATGCGTAGGTGAAAATCTACAGCCGAGTAACCACGTGTAGCAAATCGTTGCGAAAGGTTGAGCAGGAAGGCAGCCAGGCGCTCTTCAGCACGCATGGCTCCCAGCAGTAGCATTACATTGTGATCGCGTACTATTTCATGGCTCATGACGCGATGAAAGTGCTGTTGCAGCGACTGGATTTCACGCGATAGGGTTTCCAGGCTTTCGTAGGAGATAACACATACCTCACTATCTTCAAGCGCAGTGGCGTTGCACGAGTATTTGCCTATGCCAATGCCATCCAGTCCAATAACTTCACCGGCCATGTGAAAGCCTGTAACGTGGTGACGACCATCTTCCAACATTACATCTGTGCGAAAGAAACCACTACGAATAGCAAAGATATACGCAAAACTGTCATCACTACTGTACAACGAGACATTACGCCGTACGCGTTTACGCATGGCAATAAGTTCATCGAATCGCCCTACTTCATCTTGCGACAACTCGAAGGGAAAACAGAGTTCCTGCAAATTGCAATTGGAGCATTCCGTCTTGATAAAGTTGCAAGACACCCTTTGAGGCGTTACGGTATCAAAGGTTGAGTACGATGCTTGAGTTGCAGTATTGGCCATATAGTCCTCTACCATGTCTAGTTGGCAACATGTGTCAATTCTGTGCCCGATATAAATCGTTGGTCATTACTAAAGGCTTTGGCTAGACTCTCCATAACATTATACGAGAAAACAGAATGTATTTCGCAAGGCCGCTGTTTGAATAAAGTCAACCATCCCCTCCGCCTCTGTTGCATAATGCGTTTTACCATGCAGCATAACGGTTTGTTGTTATTATTTTTATATACACCCATAGCTATTACTTATAGTTGTCGCTTCCAGGAGTTGATGTGAGCACTGCGGTATCGCCCAACAGTCCTGTTTCAGAAGTTGTCGATTACGTCGACAACGTTTTTAACCCGGAGATGATCCGGCGCTTTGATGTTAATGGGCCCCGCTACACATCGTATCCGACTGCTGATCGTTTTATTGATAGCTTTGATCACCATGCCCTGATGGCTTGGTTAGGCAACCGTGAGCAGGGTGGCCAAAACAAGCAACCTCTATCGCTCTATTTCCACATACCATTCTGCAGCACCATTTGTTACTACTGCGCCTGCAACAAGATAATTACCAAGGATCACAGCAAAAGCACGCGCTATCTTGCCTATGTTGAGCGCGAACTCGAACTGCAATCCAGAGCCTTAAGCGGTAGCAATGAGGTCATCCAGTTGCACTGGGGAGGAGGTACGCCTACCTTTTTATCGCAAGACGAAATAAGTCAATTGATGGGCGCAACGCTTGAGCACTTCAAGCTGCTGCCAGACGGCGAATATTCGATCGAGATTGATCCGCGCAAGGTAACCGCTGAAACAGTGGCCCTGCTGGCTGAGTTGGGCTTTAATCGCATGAGTGTTGGCGTGCAGGATTTTGACTCTGCCGTGCAGGCGGCGGTTAACCGTGAACAAAGCGCTGACGAAACAGCCGCAGTGATTGAGGCAGCGCGCAAATATGGCTTCAAATCGGTATCGGTTGACCTGATTTATGGCCTGCCAAAACAGAGCGTGCATGGTTTTAGCAAGTCATTGCAAAACGTGCTGGCCATGCAGCCTGACCGGTTATCGGTTTATAACTATGCCCACCTTCCGAAGCTCTTCAAGCCGCAAAGGCGTATAAATGAATGCGACTTGCCAACGCCCGAGCAACGTTTGCAGATTCTGGCACAGGCGATTCGCCAGCTTACCGAGGAGGGCTATGTTTTTATCGGCATGGACCACTTTGCGCGCCCTGACGATGAACTGACCGTTGCGCAACGCGATAGGCGCTTGCATCGTAATTTTCAGGGATACTCTACACACGCTGAATGTGACTTGTTGGCCTTTGGGGTTTCAGCGATCGGCAAGGTAGGCCCAACCTACAGCCAAAACATGAAAACGCTCGACGAGTATTATCAACGACTAGATGATCATCAACTGCCGGTTTTGCGTGGCATTGAGCTTGGCGCGGACGACAAGTTGCGACGTTCGATAATTCAGGCGCTTATGTGTCATTTTGAGCTTTCTATAAAAGCCGTTCAGGATGAATATCTTCTTGATTTCAATAATTATTTTGCAGTTGAGCTACTGGAGCTGAACAAGATGGAACAAGCCGGCTTGCTGCAAATAAGTGAACAGTGGATTAGCATTTTACCTGCCGGACGTATGCTGGTGCGTGTGATTGCCATGGTTTTTGACCGTCATTTGCGCGAGGCTCGACAGAGCAATCGCTACTCCAGGGTAATATAGCTTGGCTGGCTGGTTTTACGATTATGAAGAAACAATGACGAAGGGAAATTATTGATGCGAGTTCGTTCCTTATTGCTGCTCTTTCTGGTTGTTATAACAGTTGCCTTTGTTGTACTGAACTGGTTTGAGTTTACGCGTACAGCTAGACTTAACTTGCTCGTCGGAACTATAGAGGCGCCGCTTGGGCTGGTGATGCTGGTGATTTTGACCTTGTTCACCTCCATGTTTCTGGCCTTTGTTATCTACATTCAGACCTCGGCTTTCATGGATGCCCGTCGATATGCGCGTGAGATGCTATCAAACAAGGAAAGGCTTGAAAAAGCTGAAAACTCCCGACTGGCGGAGTTGCGTACCAGTGTAGAGAGCCTCCTGCAACAACATGGCGAACAGATGCAGGCTTCCCAGGACATAGCCATTGCCAGGCTCGACAAACTTGAAGAAAGACTGCATACCCTGGTTGAACAATCCGGCAACAGCGTTGCTGCATCTATTGGCGAACTGGAAGACCGTTTTGACCGTGCCAGCCAGTTGATGTTGCGGCATGAGCCGTCGGAGGTCACACCATTGCCTGAGGCAGAAATAGTACAAGCCGAAGCCGAACCTGAAAAAACCTGATAGGCTCTGTCTTTCAAGGGTATGGTCGGCTTATTTGACGAACTAGATCCATCCGATATGTTTCCCGATAGCACGGCAATGCCGCCGTATGCCAGAGCTTTGGGTGGATCAATCTTGCAGCCGTAGCTACCGCAATGAATCTGGCAATGTCGTGCAAGATAAGAGGCTGGCAAGCGCTTGCGCAACCGACGAAACAACCGGCTGCCAACCCTGCATGTACTCTTGACGCCAGATCCTGAAGCTCGGGTACCATGGGGTAGTCTCACCCTCGAGTAGCCAGCGATATTCAGGTATGTACGAAAGCAGCAACCAGACAGGTTTGCCAAGTGCGCCGCCAAGGTGGGCTACCGATGTGTCGACCGAGATTAGCAGATCCATTTCCTCGATCAACGCAGCAACGTCGGTATAATCACGCAGTTGATCGCACCACAGATTGAGTTGTGGCATGCCATCTAATGCTGCTTGATCAACCGGGCGAATCTCTTTTTGCAGGACATGAAACTCGCAGGGCATTTGCAAGACTTCTTCCAGCAAGGCTAAAGGTATGCTGCGCAATGAGTCGCCGGGATGTTTACTTGAGCCAGACCACACGATGCCTATGCGATGTTTATGGTGGCGCTGGCCAAGAAGCATGCGCCAATGACGCCGTTTCTCCTCCTCGCAAGCCAGATAGGGAATATCGGCTGGCACATTATCGAGAGTAGTGTTAAAGGCCAACGGCAGGCTCATCAAAGCAACATAGGCATCGAAGTCTGGTAAGGGATCACCTCTGCTGACTATGGTCGGTGAGTCAGCCAGGCTGGCGGCTACGCCTAACAGTTCATCTGGTGTTTGCAAAATCACTTTAGCTCCGCCTACCGCCAGCAACCTGGTATAACGGCAATTCTGGATAAAGTCGCCCAAACCTTGCTCAAGATGGACAAGGATGCGCTTCCCCTCCAGCTTGGTGTCACCCATCCATTGGGCAGCATTAGGCCATTTGGGGTAATAATCGGCGTAGAGCTTTTTGCGGAATTCATATAAAGGCCACGCTGCCGCGTATTCGCCTAACGACATCAGGATGAGCGACTTATTGAAATTTGCCGAATTGCTTTCCGGGTCAATGGCAAGAGCCCGATCCAGACCATCCAGCGCTTCGATTGGGCGTTGTACGTCATATGAGGTCATGGCGTGTTGTATCAGCCTGCCGACGTTGCCTGGCTCTTTTTCCAGTGCTTTCTCGAATTCGACAAGCGCTGCTTCAGGTTGCTGCAGTTGCTTGAGCAGTACCCCTGAATAATAAATGGCCAAAGTGTACTCAGGATCCAGCGTTGTGGCTTGCCGCATGGCATCCAACGCATCTGCAACACGCCCGGCCTTGTGCAAGGCAAGGCCAAGGTTGTAATACGCAATTGCCCGACTATTGTCTATCTCGATAGCCCGTTTGCTGCAGGCGATTGATTCTTCAGCACGTTGCATACGCAGTAATGTCACCGCAAGTTTGCAATATGCATCGAAATTATCCGGCATTAGCCTGGTTATTGTTTTGAAGTCCCGGCGCGCTTCTTCAAGTCGATCACACGATAGCAGTAGCATTCCGCGAATATAATAGGTCGGCAAAAATTGAGGGTTTTGCTGCAAGACAAGTTCAATCTGTTTTAGCACAGGTTGCGGGTCTTGTCCCGGCAGAAAATTGTTGACCATGCTTACCAGATGCGGCAAAGAAGCAGCTACAGAGGCTTTTTCCCGACTGGTTGCTTGCCGAGAAATGTCGTCGATAGCTATTTGCGCCATTTGTTGTAGTCGTTATTTACGAGACTGGTTTGTGGAGCCAGGCGCGCAATTTCCCTGCCCAGTCCATGCAGCTATTTAACCAGGATGGTGGAATGTAGTGTTGCTTTAATTCAGCTGTTACTGCTTTAATGACAGGCGGCCAACCCTGGTCGTCTTTTTGCCGCCAGATCCGGAAACTTGGGTACCAGGGAGTATGCTCACCCTCGCGCATCCAGCGAAACTCTGGTGTGCGCGAAAGCAGCAACCAAACCGGCTTGCCAAGTGCGCCGCCAAGATGGGCTACCGACGTGTCGACTGAGATTAGCAGATCCATTTCCTCGATCAATGCCGCAGTATCGCTAAAGTCATGCAGTTGATCGCACCACTGCTTGAGTTGTGGCATGCCATCTATCGTGATTTGGTCAGCAGGGCGAATCTCTTTTTGCAAGACATGGAACTCGCACGGCAGTTGCAAGATTTCTTTCAACGACTCCAGAGGGATGCTACGTTTGGAATCGCCGGGATAGTTTGAGGAACCCGACCAAGCCAGCCCTATACGTTTTTTGTTACTACGTTTGCCGAGAATATTGCGCCAGCCATTTTGCTTCTCTTTGTCGCAATACAGGTAGGGGATATCGGCTGGTACATTTTCAAGCGTGGTGTTGAAGGCCAGCGGCAAACTCATTAACGCAATATAGGCGTCAAAATCCGGCAGGGGGTCGTTTTTGCTGACAATAGTTGGCGAATCAGCCAGGGTGGCAGCGACGCCAAGTAGTTCGTCAGTCGTTTGCAGTATTACTTGGCCTCCCATTGCTGCCAACTGACTGGTATAGCGGCAGTTTTGAATAAAGTCCCCCATGCCCTGCTCAAGATGAACAAGGATACGCTTGCCAGTTAGCGCTTTTTCACCCAACCACGCCTCTTTGTATGGCCATTGCGGATAATTGTTGGGACGCATCTTTTTGCGCCACTCGTACAACGGCCACGCTGCTACGTAGTTGCCTATCGACATCAAGGCTAGCGACTTGTTGAAGTTCGCTGAAACATTTTCCGAATCAATAGCTATTGCCTGATCAAATGCAGTCAGCGCTTCTTCCTGGCGACACATGTTGCTCAAAATAATGGCGCGATAAGTTAGCGCGTCGCTATGCTCCGGCTCAATTTCAAGCGTGCGATTAAAGACTTCCAAAGCCTCCTCGTATTGGCCAAGTTTGAACATGGCTACACCACTACAGTAAATGGCGTATAAATAATTCGGCTTTAGCTCTATTGCCTGCTCAAAGGCCACCAATGCTTCATCGTGACGCTCTAATTCCCGCAAGGCAACGCCCAAATTACAATGTGCCTCAGGGTGTCTTGAATCAAGAGCAATTGCTCGCCTTCCACTGGTAACTGATTCCTCTATCCGATTCAGTTTTAGCAGAGAGGCTGCGAGGTTGCAATGTACCTCAGATATATTGGGCCACCGATCGGTTAGCCTCTCGAATTCATCGCAGGCTTCCTGGTAGCGCTCCAGCTCGTGTAATACCGTTGCGCGGTTACAACGTGCCTCATTAAAACCTGGTTTTAACTCCAGGGCGCGACTGAATTTTGCGAGTGCACTCTCCAGCTCGCCTTTCTCTTGCAATACAGTTGCCTGTTGAAACAGTTGTACATGAGGCTCTGCTTGAGGCTGCGGAGGTTGTCGGCTTGACGCCAAACCCACAATGCCAGTGATAACTTGTGTCATGCTTCAAATATCGCAGTCACCATAAGAGCCGGTCAGGAAAGCAATGCGCGTATCGCCTTGATAAAGGGTGGACATGATTTCCTGGAACAGTTCGCGCCAAACACTGTTACAGTCTACGGTCATCCAATTGTACCAAAACGCCACTTTTATTGAAGTGAAGTATCAACGCTTGCGCATTGCTTTGCTTTGGTAATCTAGAAAAATGAGTAAAGCGATAAGCATCAAGAATGTAAGCAAAACCTATCAGAATGGCTTTAAAGCCCTTGACAGGATTGATCTGGATATTGAGTACGGGGAGATCTTTGCCCTGCTTGGTCCTAACGGTGCTGGAAAAACAACGTTAATCAACTCAATATGCGGCATTGTCGATTTTACCTCCGGCAGCATCAGGGTTTTTGATCTGGATACGCGGCAGGATTATCGCGACGTACGCAGCATTATTGGCCTGGTTCCCCAGGAACTTACCACGGACGCATTTGAAACGGTCTGGAACACCGTCAGCTTTAGCCGCGAGCTTTTTGGCCACGCTCCCAATCCGGGCATCATTGAGGAGACCTTACGCCGACTGTCGCTGTGGGACAAGCGCAATGAGCAGTTGCGCGCTCTCTCCGGCGGCATGAAGCGACGCGTTATGATTGCCAAGGCATTATCGCATGAGCCGCTGGTGTTATTTCTGGACGAACCTACCGCTGGTGTTGATGTCGAATTACGCAAATCAATGTGGTCGCAGATAAGCGAGCTACGCCAAACCGGGGTAACAATAATTCTCACAACGCACTATATTGAAGAAGCAGAAAAGATGGCCGACCGCGTCGGAGTAATCAACCAGGGTGAGTTAATGCTAATTGAGGAAAAAAATACACTGATGCACAAGTTAGGGAAGAAAACCTTGTCAATCACCCTTGCAGAGCCACTCAACAGCATTCCTCAAGCGCTCGACGGTTTTACCCTTGGCCTGTCAAATGACGGAAGAGAGCTGGTTTTTCATTTTGACGAATTTGACGCACCCAAAGGCGCGGACAAGCTACTGGAATTGCTATACCGCGAGAAAATCAGTTGCAGTGATATGGCAATGCGTCAAAGCACTCTGGAAGAAATTTTTGTCGAATTACTCAACAACCCGCACGCATCATGAACGAAACAAACAAATTGCCAAAAAACATCCTGGACAGGCGCCGGCTCGCCAGTTCTATCAACTATCGCGGCATATCCGCTATTTACAAATTTGAAATGGCAAGGGCGCGACGTACGATCGGACAAAGTATTGTTTCTCCGGTGATTGTCACCGTACTCTACTTCATTGTTTTTGGCACAGCCATCGGCAACCAGATTCAGGATATTGACAACGTGCGCTACGGGGCGTTTATTGTCCCTGGCTTGGTTATGATGACCATTCTGGCGCAGAGTGTCGCCAACGCCTCTTTTGGGATTTATTTCCCGCGATTTAGCGGCACGATTTATGAGATCTTGTCGGCCCCCCTCTCTTTCATGGAGGTGCTGATTGGCTATGTGGGCGCAGCAGCAACCAAGTCAATCCTGATCGCATTGATTATTCTTCTAACCTCGAGTTTTTTTGTGCCCGTGGAAGTGCGTCACCCATTCTGGATGTTGACTTTCCTGGTACTTACCTGCGTTACTTTCAGCCTGTTTGGTTTTATCGTTGGTATCTGGGCAGATGGTTTTGAGAAACTGCAACTGATTCCCATGCTGGTTATTACTCCATTAGCATTTTTAGGTGGCAGCTTTTATTCGATAGATATGCTGCCGCCACTTTGGCAAAAGCTTTCGCTCTTGAATCCGGTGGTTTACCTGGTAAGCGGCTTTCGCTGGAGCTTTTATGAGATATCAGACGTCAGCTTGACTACAAGCCTCGGCATGGTGCTGCTGTTTCTGCTTATTTGTTTTTTGGTTGTGTCCTGGATATTCAAATCAGGCTACAGGTTGCGCGAATAGAAGAGGCCTAACAATCACTGCCCGGCATGTATCCGTTCCAGGTCAGCAACGCTGATAGACGACAGATCGGGACAAATGGCGAGTGCGGCGCTAAAGTCTTGTCCAACGGTGTAGCCGTTCGGGGTAGCGATAGTAGCGATACCGCAGCCAACGCTTGCCTGCAGGCCGTTTTCTGAATCCTCGATCGCCAGACAGGCGCTGGCCGGCAAGCCAAGCTCGCGCAGGGTATATTGATATATATCCGGCGCCGGCTTTTTGGCCTCTACAATATCACCGGCAGCGATCAGGGCAAAAGCATCCCGCAAATGATCAGGCAATGTTGCGTTGAGCAAACTACTAACATTTTCCGGTGAAGTCGTTGTGACAATAGCCAGCACTAACCCCGCCTCGAGCGCGTCGCTGATCAGGTCTTGTACGCCAGGGCGCAATGGTATACGTCCAGTGTTGACGTAATCAACGAAATAGCACGTTTTGTCAGCGTGCAGTTGCGTGATAAGCGCTTCAAGATCATCAACAGCTGTAACGGCTTCGCGCCCAGCTTTATATTGCGTGGCGTAATGGCGTATGCGCTCCTTGCCACCGGTAACACTCAAAAGCTCACCATATAGATCCACACCCCACTCCCAGGGCAGTGATGCCTTGCGAAAAGCGGCATTAAAGGCCGGACGATGACCCTGGTCCTCTGTATCAGCCAGGGTGCCATCCACGTCGAATAAAAGAGCCTTCAGTTTCATGCACAGAATATAGCTTACGGACTGGCGTCCAGCATAGTCAATCTTGCTGAACGAGCCTTCATTAATTTAATCTTAATAATGCTATATAATGCTTAATCTAAAACTTAGGATGATTGGAGGCCGGCATGGATTTTATGCGTCGTCTTACATTACGCCAGTTGCAGATATTTTCCGTCGCTGCTCGTCACGTTAGCTTTGCGCGCACCGCTGAGGAATTACACCTGTCACCTCCAGCCATTTCCATGCAATTAAGGCAGCTGGAAGAAAACACCGGGCTGCCGCTATTCGAGCGCCTGGGACGGGGTTTGGCGCTAACAGAAGCTGGCAGAAGACTAGCCTTCCACGTTCAACGCATCATGGGCCAGATCAAGGACGCCGAGGCTGACCTGCAGGCACTTATCACCGCAGACAAGGGCGTAGTGTCGGTTGGTTTGGTAAGCACCGCGCAGTACTTTCTTCCCAAGTTGCTTACTCGCTTCTCACAGCTTTATCCCGGCGTCGAAGTGCAATTCCTGGTTGGCAACCGCGAAACGTTAATTAGCATGTTGCAGGAGAACAGTATCGATTTTGCGGTCACCGGTCGACCACCCAGGGATATGGATGTGGAATCAGAGCCCTTGGCTCATCATCCATATGTCATTGTCGCTTCAACCGAACACCGCCTATGCGGCGCTTCTTGCTTTGATTTGCAAGAGCTGCGTGAAGACACTTTCTTGTTACGCGAAGTTGGATCCGGCTCGCGCAACGTTGCCGAAGAAATGATCAAGGAGCACCTCTTTACACCTGCCCGTCTGGTTACCCTGGGTAGCAATGAAACGATAAAGCAGGCGGTTATAGCTGGAATGGGTGTTGGGTTAATATCACAGCATACTCTGGCTCTGGAGCTTAAATCATCCGCCCTGACCATTCTTGACGTGCTGGGAACGCCAATTGACCGCGCCTGGCACGTTGTACATATGCAGAACAAGCGTTTGTCGCCGGCATGTGAAAAATTTCGCCTTTACTTACTTGAAAACACTGTTTCGCACCTGGAACGCGAGTACGGCTGGATAAATAACATGTTAAAGCAAGGTTAAGGTGGTAATGAAACAACGGGTCAAGCTGGACGACAATAGCTGCAATCAATGTACACTGCCAACTCACGGATATTGAATAATTAAGTTGGTGTATGAGTTATCTGGTCGAGATTGCCTGAAAAGTAGGCCAGTATCAAATTATCAGGTCAATACTAACAGGATATTATGGTGTATGCGAGTTATCAGGGCGAGTTTGCCTGAAAAGATGGGAAATATAAACTTATCAGGGATAATTGACCTGATAATCAATGGTT
>Ga0209562_1000030_pt1 | contig 79579 bp, 82 predicted proteins | sample WorMetvacBELIZE2_FD_187399 | JGI IMG/M metagenome (GOLD analysis project Ga0209562, IMG submission 187399) | Marine gutless worms symbiont microbial communities from Max Planck institute for Marine Microbiology, Germany - Olavius vacuus BELIZE.2... | ecosystem: Host-associated > Annelida >... | reverse complement strand
TACATAACGCAACCCAAATTCACTATATTCCTGATTATTACAGATGTGTATATTTTCACAGCTTACCTTCCCACCATATTGCACTTCAAAATGGTCGTTTAATTTCTCACATAATTTTTTTACCCCAGTATCCGTCCGTTCCAAAACCCGTTTCTTTTCTAATAAATATTCCAGAATATTCATAAAATATCCTCCTTCAAAAATTCCAAAAATTCCTCTATGCAATCTTACCTCACGACTTTATCGGTTCTTCATATTAACCGATAATACTTGTTCTAAATTGTTCATTTTTTCTCCCTATATTAAAAATCAAAAATAATAATGGTTTATCCTAGTCATCTTTAATCAATAATTCTATGACCGGGAAAAACAATTCTTGCATATCTATCTTTGGCGTCTCAGACCTCTCACAATTTAGAAATATCTTATCTTTTGATAAAACTAAATCTAATAAGACAAAACCAGAGTCTCCTCTTTGTTTTATCTTGATATTGCATAAGTCATCACTATCCTGAAAGACAAAGACTGATAATTTATGTTCTATCACTACCGGTAAATCTTCAATTTCAGCCTTTAACTCAGCAAAATTATCTGCCATTATTTTTTTGTGGATATCTATGTTGTTAGAGTCGGTAATCATCTTGCCTATTTTATTCATTTATTTTCCTTTATCTAATACTATAAATTTAACACAATTTGAAAATCCTGCCCTAACCGGTCTTGATAATACTTTTCTTTATCGTAACCATACATAGCCCCTTTTTTTCTAATTGTAGTAAAGGTCTTATAGTTTTGCCCAAACAATAAAAGCAGACAATCCCCATTAGGCAAAGGATAGTTTGATAAATTAACATCAGTTGTATCATAGTCAATAAATGCCTGACACATATCTTTTTTGTGAATTGGCAAAATTGCTAATAACACCACAGGTTGTTTAGTATCAATATATCTAAGTTTGCAGTATTCTCTACTAAATTTGATTTTATTCATCTTTGTTTAATAAAATATTGTCTTAGATAAGACTGGTTTGGCTTTAGTAAATCTTTCACCAAATTCTTGGGTAACCCATTCAAATATTTTATTGACATCATCAGGATTGTCTAATTCACTGATGAAATAAACTAGATGATGCAAACGATAAAGGGCGTCGTCTTTGGAGATAGTCCCGGAAAGCTCCAAAACATCTTCATTATCTTTCATCAAATTTTTGATGGTTTCATCATCCTCGATGATTTTCTGGGGTTTTACCTCACCCGCAGTAAAAACACCTTTATCATCAGTTAAGTCAACCTCATTAGTTTCAGCAAATTTCTTGGTTATATCAGCTGGACAGATATTTTCATTAGTGATAGTATCTTGTCTTTTTTGCTCTTGCATTTTTTCAATACTATTTGCCGGTTCAACCTTAACTGGTTCAACCGGGTTTAAATCGATAATTTCTTCTTTTGCTTTGTCAGCTTTTTGTTGCTCCTCCACTTTTTGTTGTTCAGCAAGTTTTTGTTGTTCAGCAAGTTTTTGTTGTTCAGCAAGTTTTTGTTGTTCAGCAAGTTTTTGTTGTTCAGCAAGTTTTTGTTGTTCAGCAAGTTTTTGTTTTTCGGCAAGTTCTCTTTTATTTTTTTCCTCTTGCTCTTTTTCGATTAATCGTTTCATTTCTTCTTTTACCTCAGCAAGTCTTTTTTGTTCATTCTCAATACGGTTGTCAACAATATCATTAAATTCGGCTGAGGGCAATGGTAAAAGTTTGGTTAAATCAGGAAATAAATGTGAATACTCATCTTTTATATATTTCTGATTAATTATTGCTTGGTTATACAATTTTATTAGATTGTTTTTATTATCATCAAAACAGGTTTGTAAAGACTTTTTATAACCATCTAAAGATTTCACAAATTTAACTGACTGGTCAAAATCGGGTTCTTTAACTGGCAAGTTCAATCCAGTTTGTTTTTGAGCAAGGACTAGTTCATTCCATTGTTGTTTAATTTCCAACATTACCTTCTCTTTTATTTGATTTTTGCCAGTCTGGATAACTTTTTCCGCTTGAATACGGACTTTACGAGTTGTTGCTGACAAATCTTTTATTTTTTGTCGATATATTTCAATATTGACAATTTCTGATATAGCGTTGTCTGCTTCAATTAATTTTGCTTCTATTTCCTTGCATTGTTTACAGGCTTTATCTAAGTTGGTAAATTCATTATCATCTTGAGGTTCAAGATTAATCTTTTGGATAAAATCTTTTAATCCTCTTTCAAAATCTTCCAAATTGGTTTTAATAGATACTTGCCCTGTTGAGCTGACCTGTAATTGTGGTAAATTTGGAATTGTTTCATCTATTGTTTTATCAATTTTCATTATTAAACTCCTGTAAATAATAAATAACAAACTTTCATTTTTTTATTATACACTATCTACAAATAAATGCAAGCCCATATAAAATTATTACATATACACCTAAAATATGTAGTATTTTTACAAATATTATACTATTATATGGTCTTTAATATCTAGGAATATTTATAATAAAATATTATAATTTGATGTTATTTATCAAATATTATTTATAATTATTTATTATTGTTATAATTATCTGATATGCAAAAAAGTTCTTATCAAAACGATGTTGATAATATTGTTAATCAAATATCAAAAATCTATCCTAATCTTATTGTATTAAACTCGAAACAGGTAGCGTCAATACTGGGAATGAATGAAGTTACCCTCAGGAGTAAAATAAAGAACAATGATTATATTTTTAAATATATAAACACTAATACTAAAGGCAAAAATGTTGGTTATACTTTTAGTGTTTATGCAATAGCTAAAGGAATAGTTAACGCCGAGATGCAAGGCAAGTCTATGAAAATAAAAAACCTTAAATAATGTCAAAATTTGATGAATTAGTAAAATCCACCCATGTAAGTCAACTTACCGGCGAAAGTCTGCGGGCGGCTTTATTACAATCGATTATGCTAAATCGAGTATTAGTTTTTACATTAATTTTATTGGTAATTGCGGTAACGGTATTATCAACCGGCGTATTTAATGTTGAGCCAAAATACTTTGCGGTAACCAAAGAGGGTAAAGTTACCCCAATAGCTCCTTTAGTGCAGCCGATAGTTTCGAAAAAGGCAGTGAAAAACTTTTCAGTATCGAATGTAACCGATGCCCTATCGGTAAATTTTCGTCAATGGAAAACTCAATTAGCCACTGTTGAAGACAACTTCACCGTTGAAGGTTTTACCAATTATTTAGATGAGTTTGCCAGTAGCGGCTGGAAAGAACGCATAGAGAAAGATTTTGCAACGGTATCGGCAACACCAACCGATGTGCCGGTAGTTACCAAAGAGGGTATTGCCCGTAGTGCAGTCTATACATGGATTGTTGAATTTCCTATTCTCGTTAGATTAGAAAGTCCTAAAAAGACTTCTCAGCAACATTTTAATATGCGGGTAACTGTTGTGAGAGTGCCCTATGTCAAAAATGATATGGGTATTGCTATTAGTCAGATTATTCAAAAACCTATATAAAATATGCAAAACAAATTAATATTTTCGTTTATTGCCGTTGGGGTTCTTGCTAATACTCAGGCACAAATTATCGGCACTAAGCCCGGTGATATAAATTCATTGCCGGGTATTCCCGAACAGATTACTCAACCTCAACAATTTGCTCAACCAATTTCCCAATCACCTTATCAATATTCGCAGCCGGCGGCTTTACCTAAATTGCCGGATGTCGATATTGTTGATAAGGTGATTAAACAACAATTACCTTTAGAACCCAGTGATATAGGTAAAATGAAAAACCGGCTTGATGAGACTATGCGGGAAGTGCGTAAACCTTATCTAGGTGTAGCCCCGCGTCCGGTTGTCTCAATGATAGATTTGGATTTCTCACCGGGTAGTGCTCCGCCAGTCATCAGAATAGCTCCTAATCACGGAGCATTAATCAATTTTATTGATAATACCGGTGCTAGTTGGGAAGTATCAGCGGTTGATAATGCCAATCGCAGCGGTGTTGATGTTGCAATACCGGGCGGCGGTTCAGCGGTTACGGTTTATGCAAAATCCGATTATGATGTCAATGCCAGTAATATTATTGTTTTCTTAAAAGATTATCATATTCCCATAGTAGTTTCAGTTTTGCAAAAACAGCCGGTATTTGATGCCCGTATTGATATGCGAGTTCCGAGTGTCGGTCCTAGTCCAAATCCGGTAATTGCTCCTTTAGCTAAAGGGGTAACTCAAGACCAAGAAATGGCTAATATCTTGGCTAATACTCCTTCGAAAAGTAGTATTAAAATACCCACATCACCTATTGATGTTGATGTTTGGACTAAGGGCAACAATATCTATATTCGCACCAAAAACAATAATTCGGTGATATCTCCGGCAAGTGATTCGTTTTTGAGCAGTAGTGATGGCACAACTGTTTGGCGAATACCTTATAAAACTCCGGTGGTTTTAATATCTTTTGATGGTGAAATTATCAGTATTGATTTGAAAGTAAAAATATAATGAGACCTAAAGAAAAACAATTAATGATTGGCATTGGCGTGGTTGTCGTCATTGGAGCGATTGTCGGAATTATTTCGGTAGCCCGGCAAACAGCCGAGAGACCTAGTGATTTGACTACACAAGGGTCAAATGTTCGTGAACGAGCAAATGAAGAGATTTCTCCGGAAGTTGAACAACAATTAACTGCAACTTCAATTCTCAATGCTGAAGAAGCCGCTTTATCTGGCGAGTCAAGTTTATCTTTCTTGAATGATAAACAGGTTGAACAAGCAACACCGGAAACTGAAGTTGCCCCTCCTCAACAAGATATCATTATTCAGGAAGTTCAACCCCCACTAGAAAATCCTGATACTTTTAATAAAGAAGAAGCAATTAAAAATCAATTTAATTCGTTGTTGCCGATTATCACGAATTCCAATGGGGGTTTCGTGCTCGTGCAAAATGCTAAGAATGAACAGCAGGAAAGACCGTTAACTCCGCAGGAATTGGCTTTGCAGGCGGTTGGGCAACAATTACCAAATGGGCAGTTAGTAGTGCCCCCGCAAAATCAATCTAAGATAATTGCCAGAGGGGGCGAGATATTGTGGGGGATAACCGCTAATCGTATTGATACCGATGCCCCCAGTATTGTTCGTATCCGAATAGTCGATGATAGATTTCCCGAAGCAACGGCTATCGGCACTGCTAATCGCTCAGGTGAGCAAGTTAGCGTTACCATAAATCGGATATTTACTCAAGAACATACTTTAGATGCTAATGCAATACTCGTTGATACTGAGACCGGCAATGGTTTATTGACCGGAAAGGTTGACCGTAAAATTATGCAAAGATATTTTTTACCCTTTGCCCTAGCATTTATTGGCGGAGCTGGCGAAGCTATCTCTGAGCGAGCCAGTTCAACAAAGATAGATTCGGCAGGGTCAACTAGTGTTGCCACAATCAGTTCGAGTGAAGCAACAAATAAACAAGTAATTGGTAAAGCAATCGGCACTGGTGTGCAAAACATTAATACCCAGTTAGGCAAAGATGCCGATAAAGCTCAAACCCAAGTTGTAATTGAACCGGGTGTTGCCGTTGGGGTTTTTCTCTTAGATGATTTGACTGCCCAAGTCCAATAATTGTTTTGACATTTTAGTGAATTTATTATATAATTTCCTTTCGTTTATATTTTCCTTACATATAAAAAACTGATAAGTCCGGATGTCAAAACCCGGACTTTTTTTTATTAAGCTAATTGTTTGTTGACTTTTACATCTCCCTATATTTTTTAATCGTAAACATATCTCACTAACTATCTTTATTCATTTACAAATCTCATTATTGCTATATAATAAAATATATAATAATATATAAGAAATTGCTAAAAATATATATTATTTGTTAATTTAATTAACCGGGTTTCGACTAATCTTTGGTGGTTAAATATTAGAAATTATTAAAAAATGGTATGGAAAATTTCAGCTCCCGTTTATAAATATGGCAAGCAATAATATAGTAAATATTTTAGTAACCTTAGTCTGCACTATCTTAGGACTGGGGTTATTGTATATGGATATTTATTATCCCTTCTTTATTGGCAGCGGTATCTTATATGTCTGTCTCTTAGCAATAATCATAATGTTGCGTTCTTATGCAATTATTATTATTATGATGATTTTCTATTTGATGTTATCGATTATTGGGTATTATATTTATACCGTCGGTATCTATCAGGAAAATGAAATGCTTTTACAAAGCATGCAAACTGATTTCTTTGAAATGATTATCAAACCCAAAATGTTGATAGTGCGGTTAATGGGGATATGTGCTATTGCCTTTACTTCAGCTATGGGGTTTTTACAATTACGCCGTAGCCGCAATCTTGAGGATAAGCAAAGACAATTATCTATGGTTGATTTTTTAACCGGTGCTTATTCTCGCCGATTTATTTTTGAATATATCAAACAACGGGTCTCTGACATTGAAAGATACCCGGAAAACAACTTTTCAGTTATTATGTTTGATATTGATAAATTCAAAAACATCAATGATACCTATTCCCATCCCGGCGGTGATGTGGTCTTACAGCAAGTTGTTGAATGTGCAAAAAATACTATTCGTAATGTTGATGTCATCGGTAGATGCGGTGGTGAGGAATTTCTTATTGTTTTACCAAATTCTGATATTGCGGGTTCAATGTTTTTAGCTGAGAGATTACGAACTAATATTGCCCAGCTAAAGGTTGAATTTTCCTCACAGATAATTACCCTAACCATATCTTTAGGGGTAACTGATTTCCGTTCATTTGGCTTTACCAATGAAAAGCAAATTGAATTAGCAGTTGATAAGGCGTTATATCGAGCTAAAAATTCCGGACGGAATAGAGTTATAAGAGTTGATGAACGAGATTTTATTCAAACAGTCAAAGATTTAAATAATTAGTTTAAAATTATCATTTATTTATTAAGTAAAACATTATGCATAGATTTATCCTCTCCCTGTTAATGACCAAAATAAAACTATTTTTTGTTGGGGCATACCAAAGTATATCTAAGCTGTTAAATCGCCAAATTATGCCCCAAATCAAGTTCGATGATTGGTTAAATTCGGCTTTTGAACATCACAAATTCTCGTTAATATTTATCACTACTGCGGTTTGGTTTTACACTTTTACGGTGTTTTGTCAAACTATCAATGAGAGCTTTAACCTTTATGTTACCGGTTTGAAAATGGTAACTTTGTTTATCCTGATGTATATGCTTATTATGTTGGCAGCTTTGACATATATCTTGTATAAATCAATACCTTATATGCTTATGCTAATACAAAGTCTGTTAGAGCAAAACAATCTTAGAAAGCTAAAAATAACGGTAATTATTGGATTATTGTTAGTATTTAGTTATTTTGTTTATATTATCTATCATCTATTTTATTTTTATGAGATTAGCCATGACAATCTGCTAATTTCTTTTTTAACAATAACCACTTATGTATTGATTATGTCAATATTTTTGTTATATCACTGTTTGGGGGAAGAAACAATTAGTTCTGAGGGAGCGGGAAATATTATAGATAAGGTGTCTATTAAAAAGAAACGACGCAGTAGAAAAATAAATAAAGCCGAAGAACCTACGGTTCAGAAAAAACAATCATCGTTATATCCGTATATTGATTAATTAAATAGAGTTTTGAATAAAGATGATGACAGGTCTATTTAATTTTTTGCTCACATAAAATCATTCCCGCATATATTTATGGTTCTCAAACAAAAACTTAGTATGCCCCCATTTATTAGCGAATAAAATAATATCGTAATTGTCAGGGAAACTACCCGGTTCTGTCGGTTCAAAATTCCCGTATTCTGATAAAACAAATTTCATTGAATTGACCGTATTGTTATTTAACCGCTGACTTATTGTTAGTTCAATATTATTTATGTTTATATTAATAGCAATTTTTAGTTTTCTTTTACTGCCGACGATATCAGCAAAAGCTTGGTGATTAATCAACCAATTAATGTATTTATCATGGTTTTGTAATCTATCTTGCACCCCCCGAATTAACTGGATATTAGTAAGAGGTTTATCAATAAATCGATGTTTGACAGAACAATCAACAGAAAACCATTCATAAATTTCAGTCAGGATATTACAAATACTATCAGTTGAATTAGCAATTTTGACTAGATTAACATTATTATTATTGGCTATTGCAAAAAGATGATTGCTTTGTTTGCCATATTCAAGATAAGCTAAGTCTTTGGTAATGGATAATTCCGCTTTTGGGCAAAGAGTTCTGCCAACAATAAGGCTCAATACATGATATTCTATTTGCCGACGATAGAGCATATTGAGAATTTCATAGACATATTTCCCAGTCTTGTCTGTTGGTTCGGGTTTTTTTGAATAACCAAATAATTGTTTGAGATTAATCATCTTCTTTTTGTGCAAACTCTTCGGAACTCATAAATTCTATTTCCCGTGATACCCCTATTACTCCGGGTTCTTTCGGGGCTTTTTGTTGATAGTCCATCCACGCTTTATGTATTTGCCTTTGTTGTGTGGTTAAATTATCAAGATTATCATCTTCCTTATCATCTTCCTTATCACTATCAGATATGTTATCACTAACCCGTCTTTGCTTTAATGTCTTTAATGTGAAATAAAATAAAATGATTGACAAAAGAAAATGGATATTCAAAAATAAAGACAAGAGAAAAATATTTAATTTTGGATATTCAAATTTTATATCAGTGTAATTAGCTAAGTCATATAGCAAATAACATATCAACCCGTTGGTTATTATCCAAACAAGACAAATGCTAATAATTATATAAATGTTTTTTCTTCGCAAAAATATTGTCATTGTTTACTCCTAAGTAATTAATCAATTAATAATAGTTTAACAACTCTATCATAGCTGTTTATCAATAATAAAGCTAGTGCTTGTTCAAAAACTTGGTATTTACATAAAACTTGTGGTAAAATATACACAAGTTATGATAGATATATATAATTATTGTTTATTTCATTCACAATTTATATAAAAGAGTTTATTATCTAGTATGAATAATTTATTAACCATTATCAAAGAATTATTATGTCAATATCAAATAAAATCCTATCGGGTAATCATCGAGAGTTGTGTAAATGTCTGCTTCAAAGGATAAACATTGTCCCTCAACTAGTTATCAAATTGGAAATGCCGAGAAATCAGGTTTATAACACCTGTAATTCTTTGATTAGGCTTGGGGTTGTGGTTAAAGAAAAGAAGGATTATCACAGCTATTATTATTTAGTTTATCCAAAATTAGTAGCCAAATTAATCAAATGTGCTGAAGAAATAGATGTGCATAGGTCATTACAGCGAGTAAAGCGAAACCCGGTTAAGAAAACAAGGTGGTTGGGATATAGAAATTAATTTTTATAAATAAACAAAATGAACGGTAATTTATTTGACAAAAAAGATGTGTTGAAATCATATCACACCAGTGATTATGATATTCTAAAAGCCATTCAAACTCTGTATTTGAACGGGAATGATTGGGATTTAGACCCTTGTTATTCTAAGGGTCTAATTTACGATGGTCTAAAAGCCCCGTCAAAGAAGTTAGATAAATATCCTGAGGAGAATAGTGATGTTGTTTATAACAATATTCTCTTTGGTCTCCCTTATGACGCTAATACAATAAATAATATCGTCTTTGACCCGCCTTTTATGTTTGGCAAACACGGGCAGACTGAAAATTCAGTTATGACCAAAAGTTTTACGATGTTTGACCAATGGGAAGATTTGGAAGAGATGTATAAAACCGCCCTATCAGAGTTTTATAGGGTATTGGTAAGAGGGGGGATAGTCGCTTTCAAGTGTCAGGACTATACTGATAGCACAACCACTTTAACCCATTGTTATGTCCATAATTGGGCATTAGAAGCCGGATTAAAGGTTGAAGATATCTTTATATTGATATTTATGAAAGGCAGACTTTGGAATAGCAATTTATTGCAAAGGCACGCAAGAAAGTATCATTGTTATTGGCTAGTCTTGAGAAAACCATGATTACCAATACCAAAAAAGGCTTGGGGGGTATATCAATAACTGGCAGGGCAAGAGAAGACCTTGATTATTATGCCACGCACCCAGAAGCATTATCTTTATTAGAATATGAAGATTTTGAAAATGTTTGGGAATGTGCCTGTGGTGAGGGGCATCTAGCTAAAGAGTTAGACAATAGAGGGAAGCTAGGTAAAGCAAGTGACATTTATGATAGAGGATATGGGGAAGTTGAAGATTTTTTATATTTTAATAAGCAATGGTCAGGAGATATATTAACCAATCCCCCATTCATGTTTTTTATTGAATTTGTAATACAAGGAATGAATACTCTATTAGAGGGAAATAAACTTGCTTTATTAGTCCCACAAAGGTATCTGTCAGGGCAAACAAGAAGAAAGATTTTCCTCCGATACCCGCCATATAAAATCTATCCGTTTACCAAGAGAATAAGATGTGGGAAAAACGGCGAATTTACCAAGAGTAATCTAGTGGATTATATGTGGGTAATTTGGAAGCAAGGATATATAGAACAAACAATAATTGATTGGAGTTTATAGTTTTTTTTTGAATAATTAAAGGAGTAATGATATGAAAGATAATATGGGCATAGGACTTAAAGATGCCAGAAAGAACAATGAATTTCTTATTAAAGCACTGGTTTTCTTATTAGACAATGAGCAGACCGGTAATAATATATGGAATTGCACCGGCGACAAGATGTTTGATGAAATACTGGAGCGAAGAAAAAAATTAAAATTGTCTTCTACCCCCAATAATATTGATACCATAGAAAATATCTTAATTTACAATACCGAATGGTATGGCGATATTATTGGGTATCCCTCTGATGATAAATATGTTGACTTTGTTATATGGGGAAATAAAACACTAAAAGAAGGAAGCATCTTAGCTTTATTGACCAAGCAGAAATTTATTGGCGGGCTAAACTGTCATTTGGCTTATCAATTAAATACTCCCTATAAAATATACCCGCTACCCACTAGTGATTATATGTGGGTAGTTTGGAAGTATAACCACATTGATAATACAATGATTTGTTGGGAATAAAAAAAGAATTGGTTATGCAAAAAGAGCAAGTCAATGCTCATATATTACATTTAGGTGATTGCCTAGATGTAATGAAAACCCTGCCGGACAATAGTGTAGATAGTGTGGTCAGCGACGCCCCTTATGGTTTAGGGTTTCTGGGTAAAGAATGGGATACCTTTGATAAAAACCAGTTTGGCAAAAAAGGGGAAGAGGGGGAGAATGATTTAAAAGTAAAGAAAAACTTCAATATTCTCCCAAGATATAAAACTACCGGGCTCTATCAATTTAGTTTTGATTGGGCAACCGAAGCATTTAGGATATTAAAACCCGGCGGCTATCTTTTAAGTTTTGCCGGCAGCAGAACTTATCACCGAATTGCTTGTGGAATTGAAGACGCCGGATTTAAAATAAAAGATATGATTGGTTGGCTGTATGCGAGCGGATTCCCGAAAAATTATAACATCGGCAAAACCGTAGATGATTTACAAGGAAATAATAGAGAAGTTGTTGGAAAAGTAAGTGCAGGCAAGACCGCATTAGGTCAAGATAGTGGTTGGAACAAACACAACAACAGAACTCAAATAGAAGTTACTAAAGGTGGCTCAGAATGGGAGGGTTGGGGGACTGCTCTCAAACCCGCAATCGAGCCAATAGTAATGGCACGCAAACCAATAACAGAAAAAAATATTGTAGAAAATGTTTTGAAATGGGGAACGGGAGGTATCAATATAGATGAATGTAGGATTAAACATAGTGAACCTGTTAAGAAAACTAAAAGACCTAGTGAACCTGGTAGGGGAGTAGTATGGAATAAAGATAATTGTGGCTTTAGAAAGAAGCAGAATGATTTAGCAAGTGCCTCGCCTCAGGGGCGGTTCCCTGCAAATATAATTCACGACGGAAGCGAAGCAGTCGAGAGGATATTAGGTAATGCTTCTCGTTTCTTTTATTGTGCCAAACCCAGTGCTGATGAGAAGAATGAGGGGTTAGATGATTTAGAAGAAAAATCTATGCAAGAATACGGAATAGAAAAATTTAATACAACAAGAAAAAACATTCACCCAACAGTTAAACCAACAAAACTTATGCAAAACCTAATAAGATTGGTAACCCAAGAAAATGGTGTAGTGTTAGACCCATTTATGGGAAGTGGGACTACCGGAGTAGCTTGTGAACTCGAAAATATGAAGTTCATAGGCATTGAAAAAGAACCAGAATATTTTGAAATAGCAATTGCCCGAATAAAACATTCGGGAATTGCCCAGAAATTATTTTGATTGTTATGAATAATTTTATAGATAATATCACTAAGATAGATTGTCTAGAGGGTTTAAAGCAATTGTCAAATCAATCTATTGATATTATTATAACCTCCCCACCTTACAATATAGGTAATGTTCATCATACTGGTAGGAAAAAACATTATCCATACCAAGATGATATGGACGAACAAAACTATCAGAATTGGCAAATCCAAGTCCTGAATGAATGTTACCGGGTTTTGAAAGATGACGGCTCAATGTTTTATAATCACAAAAATAGGATTAAAAACGGGAGACAAATATCTCCTTACGAATGGATATTCAAAACCCCTTTTATAACAAAACAAGAAATTGTTTGGATAAATGGAACCTCGAATTTTATTAATATAAGGTTTTACCCATTTACCGAAAGAGTATATTGGCTGACCAAAAACAATAAAACCAAGTTGATTAATACGATTAGACATACCGAAGTGTTTAATATCAATGAATGGCAACCGGTCGGCACAAAAGGTGTTCATACTCGTGCCTTTCCTGAGAGAATGGTCGAGGATATACTTGAGTGTTTTCCCAATGCACAAATAGTTTTAGACCCATTCGCCGGTAGCGGCACAACCTTATATGTGGCTAAAACTAAAGATAAACACTTTATCGGCTTTGAAAACAATGAAAAATATGTTCAATTAGCTAAAGAAAGAATTAAACAAGCAGGTAAGCAACAAAAGTTGTTCAAACAAAAGTTTTTTGAACAAAGTCTATTTTAAAAAACAATTTGCAATTTTGAACAAAAACTGAGGGGATATAATCAAATATATGGGGTTTAATCGACTCATTGTAGGTTATCCCCTCAGCTAAATATCAAAACCTCTAAAATAAGCTTAAACAAGCTCTAATGCCTATTCATATTTAAGGGTTAACCTTTGTTTATCAACTTAAAGAAATTTTGCTTATTCACTACCTTAAGAACTTGTTGAGCCACTTCTTTTTATGATAATACAATCAATATTATTTCAATTATCTCTATATTTATCAACATTATCAGTGATTATTCTAACAAAGAACTTGAATATCCAATTGCCTTTGTCCTAAAAAATATGTAGATGTTTACTATATTATACATCTACAAAAGCCATTTTTTTCTCAAAAAAAAACCTTGCGTGCAAAATTTGCAAAATCGGCTGTAATATAGATACAGAACAGAATACAGCCCAGAGACTAGGCATCTACAAAACCATCTACAAATATTCAGTTTTTCTAATAAAAATTCTACAATAAAGTTAGTATTCATAGGGCTTTCAATGGGGTTTTTTTTATAAAAAAGGGGTATAAAAAAAATGATTTTTCCTTTTTTTATCTCTTCATCTACATCTACAAAAAAACCTCTATTATAACTATATCAACGATACAACTAGTAAATAAATCCTCTACAAACCCATCTACAAAAATCTACAAAAAAACCAGCTATTAAATAGACAAATTACTCTCATCGTTATTATCCATACCGCTTTCAAAGGATTTTTGTCTTCCTGAAGGATTATTTTCACGATTTTTTTTGTTTACTCAAAACCTTTTTTATTAAATTATCAATAATTTAATAAAAATCCTCTGATTATCTCTTGTATTATCAACACTATATATGCCAAAGTTGAAGTGCTTTATTACACCTAATTTCCAATGCCCTAACTCCGGCATCTTGGCTCAATAATTCCTCCTTGCTTAATCTTGCTTAACTCTCCCGGTTTATGCTAAAATTATTCTTGTTTGTTCATTTTTTACTTGTGCATTTTTTTCATATCATGCATGCTCCAGTTAGGGGGTTCTTACGAACCCCCTTTTTTTGTCTAAACTTATGCCCTTATTTGAATATACAGCTGCGGGTTTTCATATTCCTTCTTGATTGAAAAATTAGTTATAGTTGACTAAAACCCCCCCCTGCTTGGATAAACACTCGTGGTGATTGAGAAAGCAAAATACCCCCGTAATTGATTAATCAAAAACCCCTTTTTGCCTAGAAAATTATTGGTGATTGAGAAAGCAAAATACCCCCGTAATTGATTAATCAAAACCCCTTTTTGCCTAGAAAATTATTGGTGATTGAGAAAGCAAGTAGTAACGGGGGATAATTATAAATTATCCTGTGGGCGTTTACTAAAAATGGCTTGTAAATATGTTAAAATAAAACTACATCGCAGATTATTATTGATATTACTCCCATAAGAATAATATCATTGAAAATTATTTGTAGTGTATCATCTAGTTCATTACAAATACAAAATCTTGTTGTTTTTATATAAAATCCTAATGGAAACAACTATTTTTATAAAGGGGTCTAAAAATGGCTATTACTAAAGAAGTTTTCAGAAGTTGTATAACCGTTCTTTCACAGATTAATCCAAAATACGGCGGGCATTCAGTCTTTCCACCAAAAACTGATTATTTTAGATTATTCGTCCCGGCAATAAAAGCCGCCCTCAACCGCGGGGCTGAAAATACTGATTGTATAAAGGTTTTGGCTGATTTCAATATCATATCTCGCATTAGCAGTAAGAATTTTCTTGCCAGATTAGCTAGATATGCCCATATCAAAGCCGACGATAGCTTCAAAACTAATGTTCAACCAATACAACCTAAAATTGCTAATGCAAATCCTATTACTGATAATTCAATAAAAAGTATTGAACAACCTAAAGCCGCAGTCGCTGGCGAAAGAAACTTCTTCCTCAAAGAAATTTTATACATCCTCACCGTTGTTGCAATCATTATCCTTATCTTTCAGTTGATTAAAACCCAAGATAATCAACAACTTATCCCTAAAGAAAACATAAGCGAACCACTGATTGTGCCGGCAATTCCTTCAAATTCTTTGGCAATTCCCAGTAAAACCTCAACAAATATAGTTTCTGAGCCTAAAGATACTGATGTTGCCGTCGTAGAGGTTGTTAACGACACTTCTTTAGAACCTTCATCAACTAAAGATAACTCAAGCGGTTCGCACCAACAAGAACCGGATAATATCAGAGGAGTTTTCTATTCCAAAGGTCTTGAAATGGCAAGACAATACGAAGCTAAATATCCCGGTGAATTAGAAAAAATCTTGACTTGCTCATATCCGGGCTGGCAAACCTATAAAGTTGATAATTCAATAACTTATTGTTTACCCAAACCTACTAAACAAGGCTTATTCTCATACAAACTAATGGAGTTCAATAAATAATAGAAATTATCAATATTAGTTAGTTTTAGCATATCAATATTTTTACTAAAATAAATATATGATAAAAAATAAACTAAAACTAAACCTCACCTTTGAAAAAATCCGCAATTATCAAGAACTTAACATTGTTTTGCAGTATTTATACAACTATACAACCAATACCCATATCTTTAGAGGTTCAAATCCCAGTCTAGTGTTTAATCAAATAAATGACAATTTCAATTATCTATCATTGCATAATCACGATAAGCACGGTATCCATAAGAAAATTCGCTCAGACGCAACAATGTGTATTCTCGGACAGATAAACAGCAATTTTTTGTTTATGCACTCTTTGAAAAAATATAACACTCACTTGCAATGGGGCGAGATTTTTCACGAATTTGTGAATAATGAGTTTTCAGCGGTGGTTAGTTTTATTCTACATGTCGAGAACAACGCCCTACCCCGTATTTACTATATCTTTATTCCAATCGATACTAAAGGCAAACTTAACGCTTCTTTTTATATCGGCGATAAACAAAAACTAAAATCTATCTATATCAACGCAATTAAACACTATCAGGACAGTATATAATCGATTTTTAGAGGTTTAAACAACTAGGTCTAGGGGTTTATATACTACCCCAGATAAATTGCTGAAATAATATATTTTATTGATTTTCACTCTATCATAAGATATCAACAAATCAAATGGCAATATAAGAATATTAACAATGCATAAAAAAGATAATAATCTGTTTGTGCAAATCTATGAATAAGAATATTCAAATAACTTTGTTATCATAATAAGAATATATAGATAAATCAAATAGATATATGATAATAATCATAAACTAATTGAACTTATTATGCCGGGTTATTTTCTTGACATACTTCACATCATTTTGTCACTTTTGACATCATTTTGTCACTTTTGGCAATTTTGGGGTTGTGTAAGTTATTGATATTATTGGACAAACAAAATCAAGATTATTGAAAAACAAAAGGGGATATTAATAGAACTGAACCATAATTTTATTGTTATTTAAACAATAAAGGGATAACCACTAAAAGCAAATTATCCCTTTACCAACTTTTTAATATTTTCCACTGATTGTAGTGCAAAAGCAACTACAAAGTGGAGTATATCATATAAAAATCCTTTATAAGCTCGGGATATTATTTGGTTTTAGTGTTGGTTTATCGGCTATTGCAATATCAGGGGGTTTAATATCACTTGTAGAATTGAGTAAATCAATAACCGGTTTTAGATTAGCCCGGTGGGCGTTTTTAGCCTTGCCATAGTGAGCACCAACAGTAAGCTGTGAACAATGCCCCATTAGCATTGCTAAAACAAATCTGCTTCCGCCTATTCCTTTGGCTATCTTGCTATTATAAAAAGCCCGGCGATAGTTTGCACAATACTGGTGTCTGGCTGAATAAAGTGATAGAGGTTTCTCAGAATTGGGAAATAGTTTTTTACTGGCTCTTGATAATGCATTTTGGCATTGTTTTAGGTAGGTATTCTGACCGTCGGCAAGTAGGACATTATTGCTATCTTTGATATATTGCATATGGGTTTTAACATTATCTACATCGTTTTTCATAACCGGGACTATGCGGTATTTACCGGTAGAACGCCCATTGGTATTTTTGCTGTTTTCGACTAAGAGGTATCCGCTCAAATCCTGATGGTTTTTTCTGACTAATTGGCGATACCAATTTTCTAAACCTTTATCTAATTCTAATAGTTTATGGGCATCTTTTTTATCAACAAAGGTTGTTTTAAACCATTCGACTGGGCGAAGCCCGGTGGCAATACCGGCTAGTAAATAATAATATGCTCTTTTGCGATATAGGGCATATTGATTTTGGCTAATCAATAGTTTTTTTACTAATGGCATATTTGCTTTTGGCATGCTCAGGCAATATTTTTCTAGTTTTTTCAATTGGGTTAGAGTTATATATTTTGCTTTAGTGGAACTGGTAAAACTAGGCAAGCTATCGTCATTGCCGTGTTGAATTTGCTCAATATTTCGTAAAGCAAAACCTATTTTTTCAACAAGTTGTGGATTATTGATATTCTTGCTTTTTTCTTGTTCAAAATAGTATTTTAATGCGGCTCGATATTGTCTAATAGAGTTGTATCTCAGTGAGCGGCTTTTACTGGTTAACCAACTAGCTAATTCTAGCGGGTCTTTAGTTTCGGCTTTCTTAATTATTTGATTAACCCGATATAAATAAGCAGCTTTAGTTTCTTCAGTTTTTGTCTGGTCAGTGATTTTTATTCTTGGCACTATTCTGGTATTTGCAATCATCATATCTCCTTATTTGATTAGTCAATATTTAAGTTTGTGGGCACAAAAGAAAAGGATATGTTTAGTCAAATTATTGAATTTGATTATCCAATTATTAATGGTTTGATTATCCATAATTTAATTATATTGATTATCCACGAATATAGGGGATTTTTGTCTAAAAAACCCCTGATTTTTTTGTATAAACAAGGTCATTTTTCTAGCGAAAAATCAATAAATTTGTATAAACAAACTGGCAGGGGGGTTTCCCTAAATTTGAACCCTGTCCCGTTACTACCCCCGCCGTAGCGAGAAAGTAACAGAAAAGATTGTTTTTACAAGAATAAAGAAAATGATTTGACAAAGATAAGAGGGAAGACCGGGCAAGAAAGGGGGTAAATGGACGAACAAATAATTGTCAAATCAATAAGGCAATGGACGAAATAGTTTATACAAAAAGATAGAGAAATGGATAATCAATAGAAGAGGATATTGACCAAACAAAACAGGGAGAATGACTAAACAAATGATATAGGAATTAACTAAACAATGATATAAACAATTATATTAAGATAGTGTTCTAAGTCATTGTAAAAACAAGAGAATTGTTTAAGAGATATGTTTATGATTAATCCTCAACAACGGTGAGAGGAATGTCGGTTTTATCTTTTGTTTTATCATCATTGAATTTATTGGATTGATTACTGGTAGATTGATGACCAAGATTAGAGGGTTGATTAGGCAAAGGAGGTTTATAAACCAATGGTTTATTGGTAGTATTAGAAAATTGCAATGGTTTATTGGTAGTATTAGAAAATTGATTAGAAGTATTAGATTGATTAGTCAAAGTTTTATTAGTTGTATCGGTAATATTAGAATTAGTATTAACCGATTGATTATTTGTTTTATTATTATTATCTAGATTGTTGTTTGGTTTATCAATTTTCTTTTTAGTTTTTGCTTTATTTGTTTTGGCATTTCTTTTATTATCTTTATTAATAGATTTGTCTAAACTTTTCTTTTTGTTTGGGCTAGTATTAGGTATTGGATTATCAATAGAGTTTTGTTCATATAACTCGCAAAGTCTTTGCCAAGAGAGAAAAGGAATGTATATTTTATGTTTGCGTAACAACCGCAAAACTTGTTTAATAGTAAAGCCTTGTTCAAGTTGTTTTTCAATAAGTGTTTTTATACTAGGATAGATAGTATTATCAAATATCTGATGAGGTTCAAGAGATTTGATAGGTGGTTGAAAATTGTTAAGCACATTCTTTGCTTGTTCAATAATACTATCGATGTTATCGGGATTGTTATATGTTAATTTATTCATAGGGATATTGTTTAGAAATTAAGTTGTTAATTAATAGGTTAATGTTTAATCTAACGATTGAATAATCAATAAGCATATTGTTTAGTTAACTATCTAAATTGTATTATAGTTAATTATATAGTTTATTTAGTTAATGTTTGTCTAAATCGTTTATAATTTTAGTAATAGTATTAACTAGATATTTACTTACATTCCATTTACTTATAGGAGAAAAAATGAATAAAAAACTGCAGTCGGGGAGACCCCAACATCCTAATAATCAACAAGCTAGGGGTGGTCAACGCCCGGCAAATCAACAATCTTTTCAGCACAACAATAGTAATGAGATTAGTCATAGCAATTATTGGAAAAATGTTTTTAGGAATATGAATATTCTGACTAAAAAGGACACATTTTTCTGGTCTTTTGGCATTATGTTCATAATGACTTTGTTGATTTTGTTATCGCAAATTAATATGAATTATCGATTATTTGTTATCTCAAAAAAGCTGCATAATTTGACTAATCAGGTTGGATTGATTTATCAAAATTTAGATGCTCAAATTAAGGGTGATAAGGATTTAATTAAGATTATTCCTAATCCTAGTAGTAATAATATTGATGACATAAAAATTGAGGATTTACAAGGAGATATTAACCTAAATGATTTGATTGAACAAAGCAAATCAAAAGGTGATAATTTATTAGATAAAGGCAATTCAACTGATAATCAAATTGAACAAATTGCCAAAGAATTGTATTTAATGAAGGAAGATTTAGCCAATATCAGTATTGTAAAATCTGATAAGAAATATAAGGGCTATCCAGTTTGGCAGGTCAAAGATAAAGACTTTGAAAAGTGGTTAATGTGGCTGCCTTTTAATAGTGAAAATAAGGAAATAGAATATTACATATTCTCGGATATAACCTGTCCGGCTTGCCAGAATTTAGAGAAGGAATTGTTAGCTCAAACCGATGAAAATTATGCGATTATTCCGGTGGGGATATTGTCGAAAGATAGTTTAGTTGAAGCAACGGTAGCTGCTTGTTCAAAAACTCCAAAAATCAACTGGGCTAAGAGAATATTGGGCGAAGAAATCCCGGTTTTATCAAAAGACAATGAACAAGAGATATTGCAATGTGTAGAAAACATTGCAATAAACACCCAATATTTTTTGGTCAATAAATTCAATGAAACTCCAACGATAGTTCAGCTTATTAAATAATGGATGGGCAACCCCAAAATCCCGGTAATAACGCCGGGCTTATTGCCTTTGTTGCGATTACCGGTTTGATAATTGCCAGTTGGTATTTAGCCCACGATAAAGTAATGTATGGGTGGTTAACCTTTAGTCAGATATTGCTTTATCCATTAACTCTATTGGCTAAGACCGGATTGATTGATGTCAGTCAATTGCAGACTGATATTAAAATAGGCAAAGAGTATGTTGAGCTTTTAGGTATAAAAACTATTTGGAAAATGGGCAATCAAATAGCTTGGTATTATTTCATTATATTTTTAGTGCCGTTGTTATTGCTTTTTCGTCTGGCAATAATCCATCCGGGTCGGCGGTTGTTAAGGAAGATGGATTTTGAGACTTTATTGCATTATCAAGCACAGGTTTGGAGTGTAATCAAGCCGGTTTTACATTTGGATTTAATCAAGACTAAGCCGAAGCCCGGTGTTGGGTGGGGAGCATCTCTGCGGGTAGATGAATATCTCAATAAATATGGATTGATTAACGACCGCCAGCTTGATTTGGTTAAAACCGAGAAGTTATTATTAGCGAGTTTGGGGAAAACATTAAAAGAAAATAAATGGCAGGAATATGAGAAAGCTCTGTTTGTGGTTTTTGGCTATCGCATAATGCGAACAAGGGTAAAAACCGGTGCTTTAAAAGGTCAAGACTTATTATACAAGCTTGCCGATTCCACAATCGGATATAAACGCACTTGGTATGGGGGGACTACGGCTTTTAATCAAGAGCCTGATTATGCAATTGCAAGCAAAGATTTTGATTATGTGTGGAAACAAAAAGATGTGCAAAAAATCATCAAAGGACATCGGTATATACGCACGGCTTTGATGATGATGTTAGTGGAAGCCCGCAGGTATGATGGCAAACTTGCAGTTAATGATTTTCTTTGGCTAAGACCGGTTGACCGAACTTTATGGTATGCTTTGCAACGAGCGCCGGTTGACCAAGATAAATCAGTTCACCCGTGTTTTGTTGAAGGAGCAGGAGTTGCAAGCACTTGGCAATTTGAATATGAAACTAAAGTCGGGGGTATGGTTATTGTCAACCGCTCTTGTGTGCTATCAGCACTTACCGCAATGATAATCGAGCTTGAGCAAGCCGGATATATTGATGTGCCTATACACACTACTGATGAGGACGGCACTATAAAAATATTGTCAGAACGAGATATGTTTGATGATGTGCTAAATCGGCTAGTTATTCCGGCTTTGAAAAAAAAACTAAATTAATGATGTTTTATTAAGGATAGATATGCAACCAAATCAATTATTAGTTCTGACCGCCTTATCTTTGGTTTTCTTTACAATAGTAAGTATGCTTGCACTAGTCGCCGTTGGTTATAGTATATGGGCGGTGATTATTCTCACAGTTTTTATTCTCAGCTGTAGTTTTTTTGTTATTCAAAAAACCGGAATTGTTGGGCAGGTAACCGCATCTTGGCATCAACTACTCAAGACTAATCCGGCATCAATGTGCGACCTTGAAAGTGCAATTAGCAATACTTGTTTGTTCATTACTAAAGACGGGGGCTTGGCTACGGTTATTTATATTGAAGGATTAAATGCCATGCCCGGTGATGAGACTTTTAAGACTTTGCAAAACAGTATTTATAACATTATCAAAACTGCCTTTACTTCAAATAAAAATACTGAGATTTCATATTTTTTTGAAAGAACTCCCGAACTTGTGGCTGAAGATATGCATAAGGCTTATCAACCTAATTATGCAACTAGTGCCCGTTTGAATATGAATGTTCGTGATATTTTGAATGAAGATATTACTAAACTGAGTAAGTTTACCCGTCGAGAACGAACTTGGGTAGTTATCTATACCTCAACTAATATTCTTGGCAATAACTATAAACAGGTCAAACAAAATGCTATTGAACGAATATTTTCTATATTTTCTGAGGGGCTGCCAAAATTGAAAGTGGGCAGACAAAATCCTTTGAAATATCTGCAAGAAGTTTCCTCAGCCCATATGGTTTTGGTCAAGGATTTATCAAGCAATTTAATGAATAGAGGTTTTACCTCAGAAATTGTCAGTGTTGACGAGGCTATGAGGGAAATGCGTAAAATGGTAGCGTTAAAACTTACACCTGATAATTGGCTGCCCAAATGGTGTGATGAGAAAAAATTTGCCGATGCCGAAGACCTGCCATTATTGCCGGGTTTTCAGATAGTTCCGGTCGATATTCACGAGGAAAACGATTTTGTCAAAATTGAAGATAAATATTATGCCCCGTTGGCAATGGAAATCGGTCCTAGAAATGTTAAGGATTTTTTAGAGTTTTTCTATTCTTTAGATGACAATATTCCCTATCGTTTGGTTATAAGACTAAAGGAGGGTGGTTTAGCCAGTATCTCGTTGAAAAGACAATATGTCGGATTTTTAGGCTTTATGGGTGATAACAATCGCCGTATCCGCGATGCAATTCACGGAATTGCCGGACTTTCAGCTGACGGCGACCTCGATATAGGTTTTCAATGTCATGCAATTACTTGGGCTCAGGATGTCAAAACCCTAAAACAACGAATGACAACTTTATCATCAGCTCTCTCCTCGTGGGGGGGCGGCAGTATAACCCCAAAATTTGGCGATGCAATTGAAGCTTTCTTTTCGAATATACCCGGATATATGCGCGGCTCCCCCTCAAATAAAATGGTTATTAATTTATCAGATGTTATTCCAATGCTGCCGATTGTCCGCCCAGCGAGCCCGTGGCGATTAGGAGATATCCATTATCGCACTCCTGACGGCAAACCCTTTCCAGTGCAAATTATGGCAACAAATATGGATACTTGGAACACCCTAATCTTTGCCCCTCCGGGTTCAGGTAAATCGTTCATTATGAACAGTGAAAACTTTGCCTTTTGTCTGGGTGCCGGGCTTACTCAACTTCCGCAAATGTTTATGATAGATATTGGGGTATCAAGTATGGGTTTGATTAGCCTGTTGCGAGATGCCCTGCCCGAAGATAAAAAACATTTGGTCAACTATTATCGTTTGCAAAATACTCCGGAATACGGCATAAACATATTTTCTACACCTTTGGGCTGTCGCACCTGCGGCTCGCAACAAAAAGCTCTGATTGTAGAATTTATCAGCCTATTGGCTACCGACCCCAACACTGGCAAAACTCCGGCGTGGGTAGCCAATATAGCCAGTATCTTGGTTACCAGTGTCTATGAAGCCTACTCCGATATGTCGAATATTGGGCATCCAAAAGAATATATGCCCGGTCAAGACCCGCAGATAGATGAATATTTTAGTAAAAATCAAATAGTTCCCGAAAATAAAAGTAGTTGGTGGTCAGTCGTTGATGTCTTATTTGCCAAAGGCGAGATTAAACTGGCTGCCCAAGCTCAGGAATATGCCGTGCCTACGCTATCAGAAATTTCCTATGTTTTAGGCACACAGACAATCAAAGATTTGTTTGACCGCGAGGGTGAACAAATAAAAACTAATTCTGGTCAATCAATTAAACAATTTATGGGAACAACAATATCAACAACTGTTGATAACTTTCCAATGCTTGCAGGAATATCCAAGCTAAATATTGGCGATACCCGCATAATCTCCTTTGACCTAAACGATGTAACTGGCGGGTCAGACCCGATTAGTTGTCATAAAACCGCAATAATGTATTCGCTTTCTTTGCAGTTTGTTACTAAAAGATTTTATATTGATGAGACAATCTATGAGACTTGCCCAAATATCTATCATAGTTTTCACAAAAATCGTCAAAATGATATCAAGTCCGAACGAAAGGCAGTCGTTTGTGATGAGTTTCATCGAACTGGGGGAGTGCCGGCACTTCGCCATCAGTTTTTGCAAATTATGCGAGAAGGGCGTAAATGGAATGTCAGGGTTATCTTAGCTTCGCAGTTTCTCTCAGATTTTGATGAAAATATGGTTAATTCAGCAACTTCTGTTTATATTATGAAAACTCCTAATAAAACTGCAGCTTTGCAGGCACAAAAACTTTTTGGGCTATCATCAGTTGCTACCGAAAGAATGGAAAATGAGCTGCTAGGACCTACCGAAAAAGGTGCACCCTTTCTCGGAATGTATAAAACTAAAAAAGGCGTGTTTACCCAAATACTGGTGAATACTGCCGGTGCCGTAAAAAGATGGGCTTTGACAACCGAAGCCGAAGATATGCGCATACGAGATGAATTATATGAATATGAAGGCAATGGTATTAAAGTCAGACAATTGCTCGCCAAACGCTATCCTAACGGCACCGCCAGAGAAGAACTGCTCGCTATTGAAAAAGGACTGGGGGCTGGTTCACACACAACTCCGGTGCAGGTTATTATTAATGAGTTAAAAGGACAGCTGTAAATTTTTTCAGCTCGCGGTTGCTAGAACTCAACCTATAATATAATCATTTCTTTTTATTGATAAATCTATGCAAGCACTTGATAAACCCGCAAATATTGGTGTTGATGTCCATCACGAGCAAAAAAGCGAATATCTGTATCGAGATTCTCGCCCGCTTACCGTTCGCTTAGGCGAGAACCTAGCCAAACCCGATACGATTATTCTTATTTGCATAATAGCTCTGGTTTTAGCTTTATTTGCCCCGTTGACAATCTTTCCCCTCACGATTTTCTTTAGCATATATTATCTGTGGTTTATCAATAATGGAGTGGTAAACAATCAACTGCCAATGCAAATCCCCCAACAAGAACAAATGCTTGATTATTCCGACTTGCACCCCAAAACCCGTAAACCCGGATTAGGCAAAGGCATTATGTATCTCGGCAATGTCAATTATGGAATTAATAGAGGCAAAGAAATCTGGACTTCAAACGACCAAGCTCGCACCCATTTCTTGATTGCCGGCACAACCGGAAGTGGTAAAACTCAATCACTTTTAGGATTTACCGCTAATGCTCTTTCTTGGGGCTCTGGCTGCGTTTTTGTCGATGGTAAGGCTGATGCTACCCTACCTAATTTTATTGCTGCACAATGCCAAAGAATGGGACGAGACGACGATTTATATGTGCTTAACTATATGACCGGCGGAGTTGACCCATTTACTAAAGATAAATCAGATTTTCGCAGGGGGAACAAATTCAATCCAATATCCCGCGGCTCCAGTGATGACCTGACCCAACTCATTAGCTCACTAATGGCTGAAGCCGCCGGTGATAATAAGATGTGGCAGGAACGAGCTATTATGATGGTTGATGCAATGGTGAGAGGTTTGTGCTATCAACGAGCCTATGACGGCGTGCAAATCGATATTCAGAAAATCCGTGAAGCTATCTCCCTGCAAGCTCTTATTATGATGACCCGGTATTTTCTTGAAGAACCCCGATGTAATGACCGACAATTGCAAAGTCTGGTTTTAGAACCGCTAAAAAGCTATTTGGTAAATCTGCCGGGTCTTGATTGGCAAAGTATGGTCTTAGGTATATCAGAAGAAAGTCCGGTTAATGCCAATTCCAATCGAATACAAGGAACTTGGGATACTATGCCCTCAACTAAAATCAAAGAAGAAACCAAAAAACAACACGACTTTTTGTCAATGCAATTGCTTAGGGCTCTACAAATGATGGCAGATACCTACGGCTCGATTTTTCGTTCACAAATTCCCGAAATTGATTTGTTAGATGTAATCTTGAATAATCGATTACTAGTTGTGATGATACCCTCATTGGAAAAATCCGACACCGAAAGTGCCGCACTAGGTAAATTAGTTGTTACCTCATTGCGAATGATGATGTCGATGAATTTGGGCGATAAAGTTGAAGGCGAAACTAAAGATATTGTTGATTCCCGCCCGACAAATTCACCTTGTCCATTTTTTATGATATTTGATGAGGCAGGTTATTATTTTGATAAAGGTATGCGGGTAATGTTCGCCCAAGCACGGTCTATTGGTTTTGCAGGGGTATTGGCTTGTCAAGACTTCCCGGCATTAATGGCAGGGGCAACGAAAGAAGCCGCAGAAACGGTAATCGCCAATACTAAAATTAAAATGACTTTGGCAATGGAAGATTCGCAAACAACTGCCGATTTCTTTAGCAAAACTTTCGGCAAAGCTCAAGTATCGCAAACTTCGGGCTTTACCAATAAACCGGGTTTGCTCAATGTCAATTATGTTGACCGCAACGACGCGGCAATCTCCGAAAGAGATAAAGTAACTTTAGAAGAAATGCGGTCTTTGCAAACCGGTCAGGGAATAATCTCTTGGCGTAATCGGGTTATCCGCACCAATACTTTTACCCCGTTTATCAGCGGAATGAAAAGAACTCCTACAGTGCGCATAAATCGATTATTGGCTTTACATCCGCTATCGGATAAACAACTTCTTGAATTTGGGTTTTGCATGCCCGATACCGAGTCACTAAATAAAGCTTTTGGGGCTCAGATTATTGCCCAAAAACTAATCAAAGGGAATTTCAATTTGGCAAATATTGAAAACAATAGCGATTATTCCTCCACCCAGATATTGCTTGACCAATATAATCAACTAATCGACAGCAAAGGCACTGACAAAGATATTATTATTTGGTTTGCTATGCTTGGCAAAGTCAAAGACGATAAGTTGGTTAAACAATTACTGGCTGAACAAGCACAAAACAATTATGATGAATATCAAAGCAGCTTTTCTAGCTTCAATGATGATAGAGATGACATTGATGTTCATCACGGGCAACGCGGAGCGCACAGGGCTCAGGAGAGACTTAAAGAATTTATGAACAGACAAAAAGAACATATGGAAAAACACCGTAAACGCTATAACGAATTAGATGATGATGAACAAAAATATAAAGCTGAAAGAGAAAAGATGTTTAAAGATATGGACGAGGAACAAGATATTGATAAATCAATAATCGAAGAAAATAAACAGGATTTTGCGGCAAATCAAATTGAAATTACTCATTATGAAGATGAAAATGATTATGCCGGCAATAACTTTGATGAAGAATTTGATTCGGTTTATTCACCTGAACAGGAAATTATCGACGAGGACTTGCTAGAACTAGATGACGATATCATCCAACAAAACGAATGCAATGAAATGACTACTTTTGTTGATTATGATGATGACCCGGCATCCCCCACTCCTGAACCTCGTAAAATCAAATCATTATTCGATACTATAGATAAAATGCCTGAAGATGATTAAAACAAAAAAGCCTAGATGACTAGGCTTTTTCGAAAGAGTTAAATTATAAAATATAGTAAGTAATCAAAATAAAATCAAATATTAAAATATTATAAAAAGAGTCCAGAGAGTATAACCTATTTTTATATATTTGCAAGTCCTTTATGATTAATCAATCCCTATTAAAAAGGAAACCTGCGGTGAAGCAGGTAACCTAAGGAAGAGAGATACAATATGTTCAATAGACAAAGAGATAATAACACAAAATTTCAATAAAGACAATAGCTTATTATTGAATATTCAACTAATTTATAGCTGAGATAAATAATCTATAAAAACAATATATCATTATTTGTTATTTTTTAGTATAATTGACTAGAATAATGTATAATATATTAAAGAGTTAAGAGTTAAATTAATTATGGAATCATTTATCAGCGATTTGTTGGGTCAAGTCTCTTTGGTTGATTTAATCAAAAAAGATGTTGCCCTGAAAAAAACAGGGGCTAATCGTTATACTGGGCTATGCCCTTTCCATAAAGAAAAAACCCCCTCATTTGTAGTCAACACCGGTGAGAACAATAATTATTATTATTGTTTTGGTTGTTTTGCAAACGGCGATGCCATAGCTTATTTGAAAGATAAACACCATACTGATTTCAAAACTGCAGTGGTAACTTTGGCTGAACAAATAAATTTCGCTATCCCCACTCACTACAAATCTAATAAAAATTATTATAATTTTTTGGCTTCAATCACCCAATTGTTTGCCAATAACCTAAAAAACTCCAACAAAGCTAAAGAGTATCTACAGCAAAGAAAGATTAGTCAACAATCAGTTGATAAATACTTTCTCGGATATTCAACTTCATTCGAGGTTATGTATCAGCATCTATCGAAAGAATATCCAAAAGATGATTTGGATAAATACCTCAATGACTTAGTGCTTACCCAAGATAAATATAATTTGCAAAATCGATTGGTCTTCCCTATCTCCGATAGATTTGCAAATATCAAAGGATTTACCACACGGGATATTGATAATGCCAATTCCAAATTCAAATATATCAATTCCTATAATAGTAAAGTCTTTAATAAATATGAAGAATACTTCGGTTTATATCAGGCTTGGAAAGAGATAAAACAAACTAATAAACTCTTTTTAGTTGAAGGGTCAATCGATGTTATTAGTATGGCACAAGCCGGTTATGCAAATACTATTGCAGTGTTGGGTTCACGCCTGAATAAAGACGATATCAAAAGATTGGCTAATTTTGCCGATGAAATAATTATTTGTTTTGACGGTGATAGTTCCGGTAAATACAATACAATTAATGCCGTTTATAACAATATCCTGCCGGCATTACAACCGGGTAAAAAAATAAGTATTGTCAATATCCCTGATAATCTCGACCCCGATTCGTTGATAAATCAGCGAGCCGACTATCCCAAAGTTTTTGATAATCCTAAACCCCTCTCGCAATTTCTTTTAGAAGGTTTATTCAAAGATTATCGGGCTAATCCCTCGATTGAGGATAAAGACAAAATTATTGAAGATGCAAAAAAGATTATTGTTCAACTGCCAATAGGCTATTATCGCTCAGAATTTGCCGAAATGATTATGCAACAATTGGGTAATCATAGCTTGCGAATGTTTGATATAAATAAAACTGAATATAAACCAAAAGCTGAAAAAAATCAGGTTTTAGATGTCCCAACATTCACCGAGCCTTATCGAGATAAATATTTGCTCATCGAATATCTTCATACCAATAATAAAGAATTATGCTTGGGCTTTCAAAGCATAGCTAATGTTTATCAAAAGGCTTATTATCGGCTATTCAATATCGATAATAATGAAAACACTCTCTATAACTTATTAAACAATCTTGATGCGAATATAAAAGAAGAACTTCTTGCAGCAAAGATAAACTATCGAGCTAATTATTTCACTCCCAAACACCTTGAATATCTAAATCAAACCGCTACTAATAGTTTATTGGAAATGGATTTGTTTGACCTGCAACTAACCGACGAACAAATAAAAGATAAGGTTTATCAACATAACCTAATGGTCAAACAACTTAAACCATCTTAAAAGAACTCCCACCATTCTCAGGTTGATAATTAGCCGGGTTGTTTGCACTTATTCGTTGATGAAGACTTATCGAGAAATCAGAGATTAATGAAAACATCTCGCCCATTTCATTTACATTTCTGGACAAATTCTTATATATATTTGTCTAAGGGTAATAATCTGCAATAGTCTTCAAAATTCTCAGATTGTTCAACATATTCAAAAAATTCTGCTATTTCAATTATCGAATGGTCGTGTAGTTTAAAATCATCTCTACATAATTCATCGAAATTCCTCCTTTATTTAAAAAGTTCCGGGAAAATCCTTTAATAATATATTAATGAAAAAACTATTTATATACCCATAGTCAATTTGTTTTCAACATAAATTTACATTGATAAATCATCATTAGTAGCCTGTTGTTCTTGTTCAGCTGCTTTATTTAACGCCTTTGATAATTCAATTGAATCACTATTTTGACCACGAAATTTGTTGTTCCTAAAATCAACTGAGTTAATCTCAGGTTTTTTGAATGCACAATCCCTGAATGTATTTCCGATGAATTTACTGGTGTCCATATTAAAATAATTAAATCTGCTTTTATCAAATTTGTTATCACTAAAACTGGATTTTTGACAGCTTCCCTGATGAATATCAATCTCGTCAAATTCATTATTATTAAAAACTGCTTTATCGAATTTAGCAAAATATAAATTAGGTTGCATATCTCCTTCGTCTTGTATATTATTTGATAATTGTCTGTTGGAAAAAGTATTTTCATTAAATTTCCCACTGAAAATTGGGTGCGTATAATAGTTTTGGTAAAACATATTATTATTGTATTCCCCCATTAATTTTGTGGTATCAAAGAAATTATTATAAAGAATACTCCCGCTAATATCTCCAACAACAGCTTTATCTAAATCACACCAACTTATTTCACTTTTGGTAATTTTACTAGTTGCAAGATTGCTGTAGGCTAAATTAACCCGGACAAATTTACATTCATCAAAAGTGCAGTTTTTAAAGATAATACCTTGTAAATCAATATCTTCAATCTTTATATTTTTAAAATTTACTCCATCAATTACCGCCCTTTTTAAACAATCTTTTTTATCGGAAGATAACGCTTCAAGAAACGCTCTTCCAACATTCCCGGCTGTCTCACTTTCATAGATGACTTCTTTATCACGATTGTAAATTCTGGTTTTCATAAATTGTTCCTTTCATAATTAATTGGTATTTACATACTCATCTCAATTGGGTTTTCCGCTTTAATATTAGAGTTCTCTTTGCGACAATTGTCATATGTATTTCTAACATCTTTAGTATCTTTCATTTTAAAGTTAATAAAATTACAATCTAGATATTTGTTATCAGTAAATTCACTATTTTTAGCAACCCCCCCACTAAATTCAATTTCCTTAAAACTATTATTGGTAAAAACCGCTTCTTCAAATTTAACCGACCTTAAATGCCCTGAATCCTCGTGGCTAAAGAAATTATTATTATAATATTCCCCACTTAAAGTTGTCGATAAATAATTATTTTTGAAAAATGTATTAAAACTAAAATTGCCCTTAAAAACCGCATTCTCGAAATTATTACCTTTAAAATAATTAGCACAAATTTCAGTTTTACTGATTATGACTTTTTTAAGATTACAGCCACATAACTCACATTCTTCAATACTACTATTTAAGAAATCACTGCCTTCTAAATTAACTCCATTAAATTTACATTCTTCAATACTACTATATAAAAACTCACTGCCTTCTAAATTAGCTCCATGAAATTCACATCTGTAGAAATTACAATTAATAAATTTAATATTCTTAAGATTAGTAAATGTTTCCCCTCTAAAATACGCCCCAGAAATTGCTGCACCCTCTAAGTTGATTTTATTTTTTAAAGCTTCAAAAAATACCTTTTCAACAGTCCGGGCATTACTTTTAAATAGTGTATATTCTTCACCATTATGTGAACCAACAACCTCATAAGAAGATTTAACTTGCTTAATAGAGATATTAGTATAAGATATTTTATTTTTCATTTGAACTCCTTAATAAATAATTAAAACTAAAATACTTACATACCCGGTGAGTAGGGCTCCGCAAATTCTTTTATTTTTTCAACCTTTCTGGCATCAGCCGACTTCTCGTCATTAAATGTCTTGTTATTTATTTGTTTATTATTATTGGAAGATAACTCTTTCATTATTTGTTCAGCATTACCTAATTTAAATTCATTATCTTCAAAATAGCTATTGCGGATGTCCAGACTACTTTCATTAAATTCACAACGATGAAATTCATTTTTGCTAAATTTACTATCAGAAATTTCAAATCTTTCAATACTACAACAATTAAATGTTGAAGTTTCAAAAGTCGATTTATTGCACTTAAAGAACAAAGTTAAATCGCTGAACTTATTGTTATAGCCGTATTTAGCATTTACAAATTTTAGGTCAACTTCTCCAGCCCCTTTTATTCTATTCTCTGGTAACAATTGTTTTGACGGCTCAATATTATTATGATTAAACACCCCTCTTATTTCTGTCCATTCAATTAGATTTCCATTAAATTCATTACTTTCAGCGTGATTGATTTGAGCTTTTACAAACCTATTATCATTAAATTCATTACGATTGAGATTTTCCAATACTCCCCCATTAAAATTACAATTGTTAATTCGGCTATGTTGTATAAAACTATCAACAAATAAACAATTATTTAGCTGACAATTTTCTATATCAGAATCATCAAAACCGCAATTACGAAAAACCGCTTCCGATAAATCTATGTTGTAAAGAGTAATCCCATTAAATGAAGCATTTTCTAATACTACCCCTTGCAAATTAACTTTGTTTTTTACCGCTTCAAGAAAACACTCCTCAATACTCTCGGCTTTCTTGCTTTTAAAAAGAATTTCCCCTTTGTCATTGTAAAGTTTATATTTGTGAACATGTCTCATAAAATACTCCTATAAAAATAATAAAAAACAACTACTCACATACCCGGTGAGGAGGGCTCCGCTAATTCTTTACTCACCTCCTCTTTATCAATTATTTTGTTATCTGATGCTTTATTGCCATTGGTGGATAAATTCTCCATCAAATTATTCAATTTACATAGGCGGAAATCATTACGAGTAAATTCACAATTTTTTATCTTCCTATTTTCGGAGGAAATATTACAACGATGAAATACATTCTTATACAACAGTCCTTCAGTAATGTAGAAATTATTAATATCACAATTGATAAATTCTGTTCCTTTAAAAGACGATTTCTCGCCTGCAAAAGTAGTAAAAGTTATATCTTTAAAACTATTGTTATGGGCAGTATCGACATTTTTAAAATACATATATGCATATTCAGCGTCTTCTATTTTATTCTTTGCCAATAATTGCTTCGAGGGTCTAATATTGTTATTATTAAAATCACCGCATATCATTACATTAAAATCATTTCCAAAAAAATCATTGTATTTGGCGTTTTTAATACCTGAAAATGTAAAATGATTGTCATTAAATTCATTATCATTGAGATTATTTAAATCACTCCCAATAAAATTACAATTATTGATTTCATTACGATTTAAACTGAGCCCATCTAACGAACCATCTCTAAAACTACAATCGTTAATGCGGCTATATTGGATATGACTATCATAGAAAAAGCTTTGGGGGAAATCACAATATATTAATTTACAATCTTCAAATGAACAATTACGGAAAAACGCTCGGAATAATTTAGCATCCTTAAGGGTTATTCCTTTAAAGTGAGCGTTTTCTAGAGATAAATTTTCTAAGTTAACCCCTTTATTTACCGCTTCAAGAAAACACTCCTCAATACTATTTGCTTTATCACTCTCATAAAGAACTTTGCTGTCGATATCGTAGAGAATATATTTTGATTTCATAAAACACTCCTATCTAATAATTTCATAATCAGTTGATAAAACATTTGGCGGTATCTCAGCTAAATCATCTAGGACTATCCCCAAATCTTTTGCTAGTTCTTGGGTCTTTGTCTGCCAAAGACCAGTATTGTGCAAATCAATAATCTTTTGGGGAAATCTAATAAATATAAATTCTTTATCTTTGATAAATAACGAATCTTTGTTGGTATCAATTAAATGAGCAGGGGTAACAATAGCCAGCTCTTTGCTTTTAAACTTGCCAACAAGCGATTCCAAAGTTGCTCTGCTGATTATCGCATCTTGCCAATCATAAATAACCGCATCAATATTTTTTTCTTGATAAAACATATATCCTCGATTATTGTTTATTAGTTCTATATCACAAATACTTGCTAAACATTGATTGTATTGTTGTCTATCCAATAGTAGAAGACTACGCATTATCGATTTGGTCTGAGTTAAATGCTCTTTGTAAATTTCCAAAGTTTTGGCAACATTACTCGAAATACTTACATGGGCTTTGTCAATCTTGTTGTTTAAGTTTATATTCATAATATTTACTATTTACATAACTTACTAAAAAGATAATCCCGGCGTTCCCCCATCAGTTAATTCTTGCGGGGGTGGACTGACTTTGCTTTGCCCCACTATCTTGTCAAACTTTTTAATGTTTTGATTAATTTCATCATCATTCAAAACAATTTTTTGATAGATGTCTCGCTCATCATTAGGAATAGTCATTTCTTTGAATTTGATTAATCGTTTGACGACGGCATCCAAACTAGTTAATGGGAAGACAACATTAACAATATCGTTTTTCAGCTTCTCTTTGCCTTTCAAAGCTAAGTTCAAAAGTTTTTGTTTATAGGGGTTTTTGTTCCTCCCCCCTAAATCCGGGTCGTTTTTATTAAATGACAAGACAAAATTCGGTTTATTGACATTAACCGCTAGGTTTGTGCGATTGCTGAAAGTAAAGTTATGTCTGGTATTTGATTTTATATAAGCTAAAGCATAAATCGAATTACTGGTCTTCGCCGACATCTTTTTAAAATCAATATTGTTGTTGGTCTTATCAATATTGTTTTGCACACTCAAAGCATAGCGATTGGTAACCCCATTTTCATCTATCATTGAAACAATTTTTCCATAACTGGGGTTTTCATTTATATAATCGATTATCTTGTAAGCATTGCCGGTCAATATCGCCCCTTTCATTAACCGGTCTTGCGGTTGATACTCATCATAAATTGTCGTCAACTGCTCAGGAGTTTTATCAATTCGCCGGTAATTGTTTAAAAAAGAAGTGGCATTCATTGTCGTTTCAATTTCAGCTCCGGCTTCAACAAAACTAATCTTCCATTGCCCAATTCTCCCCCAAGAAGCCGCCTGCACCGGCGGTTTTATTGCAGTTATCATCACACATTTATGATAATTGCCGGTATCCAAATCTTTCTTATGTGAATAAGCAAAGTGCTTGCCCGGATTGTTCATAATTTCACTAACAAAATTATATAAATGCATCATTTTTAGCAAAGGCTTTGCCATATAAGAATCAATCAAAGTCCCGGCTTCAACTATTAATTCTTTGTGGCGTTCGGAACTGGTATGAATAAGCACATTGACTATTTCCGAAGCTTTGTTGAGTAAATAATCTTTGCCGCCACCAAAACCTTTGGTTATGGTAGCGGGAGTGAAAACCTCTTCATTTAATTGGCGGATAAAGGACTTGCCGTTATCACTCAATATATAGTTTTTTTCAATTTCATTTTCAAAATTCTCTTTGGTTTTGTTAATCAATATCTCGATATTGTTTTCAACATCGACTAAAGTATGGTCATTGTTGAAATTCTGCAAATTCTTTATTGATTGCTCAAAGACATTTTGAAAACTCAAAGGACGGTATTTTTTTTGCCATTGCAACGGTTGATAATAAATAGGATTGTCAAAAACACTGTTCGTATAACCCTCAGCTCCCTCAAATAATTCTTTCTCGCCATATTGCAGGTTTTTGACTTTAAAAACATCAGTTTGCAAAACATCTCGACCCATGTTTTTCAACTCAGTTATATGTTCTTTGAACAAACTATAAACATCATTCAATATATGCTCTTGGTTGTCAATACTGAGAAAACATAAACGCATCATCAAACGATTTATATAATAATTGTTTTTATTATCATTAGTAGAATTGACGGTGATGTTTAAACTTCGGGCTTCCGCGGGATTGTTTTGACAATATCTTTTTGCAACCTCATTCCCATAAGAATTGAGAATATCCGGGATATTTTCATTTAACAAAGAATTTCGGTGATTGCTCTGCACCGCCGCTGAGAGCGAACGCAGTTTGGAGTTTTGCATCGCCAATAACCGGGCTTCTGCCGGCAGTCCGGTATTGATTGAAATTATCTGCGGAGCATTTACACTACCAATACGATTGACCCTGCCTAAAAACTGAATATAATCAAAAATATTCTGTGATTGCTGAGCTTCAATCATCACTCGCTGATTTTGATTAACAAAATGCTCACTGCTATGCAAAGATATACCTGATGAGCCGGCACGAGTAATAATTAATGCATTGAGGTCGCCATTGTTAAAATTATAAATTACATCATTGCGGTTGTCTTCACGCCGCTTCAGCACAGTTTGGGCATCACCTAATTCGGCTACAAACCCCCTGCCGCTGATTTCATCACAACTATAACCATGTTCAGTTATTTGTTTTTTGATTAAATCAATCGGTGAGATTGGCAATTCCGGAAAGACCGCTATAGCTTTATCTAACCTTTTTTGTATTCGCAATATTTTTTCTTTTTGTTCTTTGGTTGCAAAATCAATAATATTTTTTTCAACAACTTCCTCAGTTGTTTTAGGCTCATCAAGACCACGAATATAAGAACGGGTAATGGTCTTGTATCGACAAATACCTAAGCGTTCGGCAACTTTTTTTAATACATCGGTATAAGTAGGGGTGGGTATTGTCATATCAGCCTTAACCCCAATATCACGGTCATCTAAATCCAGCTCAAAATCCTCGTTATTATCAGATGCAATCTGCACTAATAACGCACTCATTGTTTGTTCGGTTACAATTACCGGTTTTTTCCCGGTGCGTAAAGCTTCAAGTGCTTCTTCAATTACCATTGGCGTAGCTATAGCTAAATTGAACTGACGCATAATCGTGTATAAACGATTGCCTAAATTAAACATCGTTAGCATTTGGGTAATATGCTTGCGACCTTTCTCTGAATTTACATAAGTCGGCGGCGGCAATAAGCTCTTTTGCTTGTGAAAAACCTTTTGGAGAATGAATGAATAATCATTCATTATTGAAAGAATAGAAGCTAATTTATCAGCATAAACTTTGTTGGTGTATAGCTGTTCATCTTCAGCTTCCTTCACTTGGATTTTTACACCAGTTAGATTGAGCTCCCGGCGTATCATTGTGCCGTTCTCGACTAACATTGCCGAGACCGCTTCAATCATTTCATTGCCTATCGTTACCATCTTATCCTGTAAGTGCAACATTTCTATTGACTTGGGAAAAGCTCGGTGATACGCCAAAAAATTATCGGGGTTCTTGGCATAAGTGCCTGATGAATATAAAACACTCTTTGCCGCCACTACCGCTCCACCAATAACATTCTCAAAAGTATTGCTATTGCCGGCAGCATTGTGGGATTCGTCTAAGACTATTACCGCATCTTTGGATATTTCTTTCAACCACTGGCTTTTAAGACTGTCTTGACGATTAAACTGCGAATAAGTTGCTAAAACTAAATTAGCATTATTAGATTTTTCCGGGAACGATGAAATTTTTGATTTAATTACATCTTTTACAACCTCAGCTTTCTGCTTTTGGTAAACAATCTGATTTTTTTGGTCTTTAATTAACCCCTCAGTATTAACAATAAAAGGACGGAATAACTCTTTGGCATCGCGGTCAGGACAGACACTTTCTAAATCCCGCCAAATATCGGTAAATAAATCTCGTCGCTCACTAATATAGACTGCACGACTGCCATTTAGCACGGTGTAGCGACATAAAGCCGCACATACTCTACCCTTACCCGCTCCGGTTTGGTCTCCTAAAATAAACCCCTGTGCTCTCTCAGCACTATTAATTATCAAAGCAATCGCATCAATTTGCTCAGGGTTAAAACAAGTTGCTAGATATTGTTTATCCAATTGCAATTTATTAGCAACATAATCATCTAAATCCCCTAGTTCTTTTTGCAGACGATTTAATGATTTGCTAATCGGAATTTCGAGATAACGGGGAATAACCGCACTGGCTTCCCCTATCTTTGAAGCCGGACGATAACCTACATGGTGCTCATTGACCTCTTTGCTTTGAATATGTAAATGCTCACCAATACCGGTTAATTTTACAAAGGCATTGTTATCACAAAACTGCCATAGCTCTCCCCAATTAGATATTGTTGAAATTTTAAGTTTGTCAGGCACTTGCTCCTCAGGTTCACGCCTTTTGCCGACAATTAGTAAATTATTATCACGGCGATTTTCGGCTCGATAATACAACGATTGGTTAATCTCCGCTAAAGCTATTTGATAATCTCGATTTAGTGCCTGCACAAAATCATCACTCAGCTGTTTGGGAATAATAAAAACTGCCTGACCATTATCTTGACGATTATTCAATAAATGGCGAATGTTTTGGGCATAATCAGCGGGATTGGCATTTACCTCAAGATTGGCAACAATCGTTTGAAATTTATTATTAACAAAATCTATATCATTAACATTGCCGTTCAACAACCCAAGATTATCGCCAAGCAAGGTCTTGGCTTTGCTGATTTGTTTGGGGTCTTTATCAACAATAGTTTTATTCGCTGATTTTGCTAACATTGCACTATGCCAACCATTAGAAAATGAAGATATCAATATTCTTTGGTTATCACAATTACCGATAATTCGTTGAATACCTACCGCAATCGGCAAGGGTAAATTGTTTTCTAAAACCTGCGGCATATTTTGATTTAACACAACGGCATAATCAAAAGCAATCCTATCAGGTTGGTCTTGTATATTAATCTGATGATAATAAGCATTGTTTAATTGGTTTAGCAATTCCTGAAACTCTCGTTGCTCTTCCTGAATTTCCTTCCCATAAATTATGGCGGCGAAATTCAATAAAACTTGTTTGTTCAATGGGGTCTTGATTGTGCGTAAGACAAAAGCGTCAGCACATAATTTCAGATTGTAAAAATCATCGGGAGAATTTACCCGCAGGAAATTTCCTAAATCTCTTGAGGGATTTTGTTCATTAATAGTCAAATTCGCATCTTTGATAAAACGCTCGCCGGTTGCCGATTCAAAGACTTCTTCGCCTTTGGCATTTATCCCTAAAGATTTGTTTCTCTGGACTTGATTATTGACCTTTGCTTGTTCGGAAGTGTTTATATAATCAAAAAAACTATTTTCATCTATCTCAACTACCTTGAGATTAGGAAAGGCTTGTTTAACCCCGTTAGTCGGAAATTCCGCCGAATCTTGAATTAAAGCCAATCCTAATCCGTTTGGCGTTGGATGAAATTTATTAGCTAATGCCCAACTACGCGCCGGCGAATTGTTTAGGACTTTACCAGTTAAGATGAAAGCATTTTTGCCATTATCCAGCTTTTGCCATGACAATTTGCTTCCATCTGCCGATAAGTCCAACCACTTGATTGTCCCCATAATCAATAAAGTTAATCTTTATTGATTTATAAAGGTGAAGGGGTATCGTTGACTGGTTCAGCAATATCCGGAGATATCTCTAAAGTTGCCGGGTCTTGCGGCTCAACCGGTGCAGTTACTTGCGGTTCAACTTTCGTTTCAACCTTAGCCGCAACCTCAGGTTTAGGCATTATGATATTTGGTGTCGGCATATTATCAAAGTTGAAGCTATCACCGGGTTTGATATGCATAACTTTTGGAGGAAATCCGCTGTCAACATTGCCGATTACCGATAAATACGAATTGTTATATCGTTTCTTATTGGCTAAGCCGTTTAAATCATAGAAAATATTAACATTCGGTTTGAAACTTTTGTCATACTGCCCTCGAATGTAATCAGCAAAAGCGTTTGCGTATTTTCTAGTAGTTGTATCGTTTATCAACATTGATTTTGCCGGCACATATTGAACTTCAGTTAGTCCATCTTCTCGCATCTTAGCAATAGAGTTGACGATGTTTTTCGCCGACTCGGTTTTGGCATCAGCATCTTGGTTTCGCAAAACAATATGGTAATCCTTTTGCGGATTGCCGCCAAAGAACGCCAACATTTTAGAGCCATTATCCGGCAGTTCATTCAGTTTTTCTTCCATAAAATCCTGAATATCATCAATAGAGACCTTCTCGCCTTTATACGGGCTGTATGCCATAACACTCATATTGACCACCGGGCGTAAACCTTTCTGCCCTTTCAATCTCGATGCGAGAATTGCTTCATTTTCAGCGATTTTTTGGGTCAAATCTTTATGAAAATCTTTTAGCGGTTGCGATAGTCTTTCTCGCTTACCCCCCTGTATTTGCGTAATCTCGATTTCATCTTTATCAGGAGCTATCGTTTCAATAATTGCTCTTCTTACCACTTTACCATTGCCGTCATATTCAGTCATTGATAGATTTGGATTAGCAATAAATACATTAATCGGCGAGAGCGGAGTCCCTTCATTGATTAGCTCATCACGGTCATAACAATTAAGGATATTCCCCCTCTTGGCTAAACAAAGGGTGCCGTCTTCTTGGGGAAATACTCGTGAAAACAAGATAGTGCTTTTGTTATAGCGGCTTGGTTTTTTTTCCGCCTGCTCTTTTTCAACTACCTTTGCCATAAACTTCTTATTTCCCTGTTTTAAATCAAAAAACATATTAAAGTCTTTTTCTTCCATTTCTACTTTGATTTCTTCACCCCTTTTACCAAAATAACCATCAACATTTATATTGCCGGTAAATAGGTATTTACCATTTTCTTTGGTTATCCCCGACATTTCTATTGCCAGACCATAATTTCTTTTGGGGTTAAAAGAAGATTTGATTTTTTTTGCTTCAGTAAAACTCATAATGACTCCTAATAAAATAATATACTTAGATAAAAAAATGAACGATAAAATTCCTACCGAAAATCGGTAAACTATAAATAAATGAGGTGGGTTTAGGTGAAATGTAAAAGACAAAAATTTTCATATAAAATACCGCATCTATTAAAATAATTCCTTATAATTATAATATAAATCAAGAAAGTTTTACAAGAATATTTTAATAGTAGATTTTTAATTAGCATGTTAAATATCAAAGAATTTCCCAAAGGTAAATATGTTTTACCGGGTAATGTCAAAGCCGAAATATCTACCAATCATACCAAACCCCCACCTAAATATAACGAGGGGAGTTTATTGATTGATATGAAAAGTGCCGCTAAATTTATCACTGATAAAAACCAAAGAGACGCTCTAAAAAACGCTAGCGGCATCGGCACACCGGCAACTCGCTCAGCAATTATCGAGGATTTGAAAAAAACTAATATGCTTTTATATAAAGGTAAAACTATCTCAGCTTCCGCCGATGCCCGGAAATTGATTAACCAACTACCGCCGGAATTAACCAATCCCGGCACTACCGCAATTATGGAAAGCATTCTCTCGGATATTTCTAAAGGGATAGTCAAAAAAGAAGAATTTGAAAATTTGATTGTCAAACAGATAAAAAGTTTTGTTAACAAATCCTGTCAAGTGCAGGGTATCACGATAAAAGGAAAGAAAATGAGTAAAACAATTAAATGTCTAAAATGCGGTGAAGAAACGCTCAAACTTATCCCTGCCGGGAAAAGTGCAAAGACCGGTAAAAGTTATAATGCTTTCTGGGTATGCGATTCGTGCAATGCCCGGTTTTCCGACAATAACGGCACGCCAGTTGCTCAAGCCGAGAAGGTCTTTTCCGAACATAAATGTCCTAAATGCGACAGCAAGCTCTATAAAATGCAGACTAAGAACGGCAAACCTTATTATTCCTGTAGCAATGTCGAAAGTTGTTCAGCAAAATTTTGGGATAATGAAGGAAAGGTTGGCAATGAATGGAATTTTAATAAATAATTATTATTGATTATGTTAAAACATCTGCATAAACTCTATTCATATATATCGATTAACCTGTATAAATTTGCCTATTATCTTGAAAATGGTAAAAAAACCGTAGTTCTGTCTATCTTATTAATATTTGCCATAACCTCAATAACACTTTTGTTGTTTATCAACCCTGATTGATTAGACAATAAATCCCTGAGAACTCCATAAAACGAGGGCTAAACCCCTTTTCTATATTTTGTTGAATTAAAGAAATCCTATGTTATAATTTTTACAAGTTATTTTAATTTTATTATATTATTTTATTATGAGTAGTTTGGTAACTACAATTAATGTCAGATTTCCTGATAAACTCACCCCGAAAGGCAAACCCAAAAAAATACTGTTAAGTCTTTTTTTATTGAAAAAACCCGATAGTCGAGGTTATCCAATATTTGAAAGAATTGATGTTATCCCGGAAAAATCCGCAGCTCTGGGGATAAAAGGATATATCGATAACAATGCTCTGGTTATTGGTTCTTATCAATGTTCAGCCAAGAAAACCGGCAATAAATATATTTATGAAGATAAAACCTTTCAGACCAAATTATTGTATATAAATTTGCAATATTTTGTTGATGGGGCAAAAAATAATTTAACTTCAAGAAATTTGCAAATAGGCGAAGCGACTATTTGCGGTCCGGAACAGCCTAAGTTAATCAAAACTTTTGAGAAAGCCATAATTGATTATCAGGTGTTCCGGCTAAATCGGAATAAACCCAATAATTTGAATAATGCGGTAATTGATTTCTCAATTGATTTGCCGCAAAATTCTCTTTAATAGGTTTAGTGTTTGTTTATTAACTATTTTTTTAAAGGAGTTCTATGAAAGATTACACAATGTTAACTATTCGATTTAAAGACGGAACAATCAAGTTCGGAGAAAAGCAGGGACAACCATATAAAAGAGTAAACAATTACTTTTTGAATGAAAAAACCCCTGATAAAAACGGCAACCCAGTATTCAAAAATTTTGAAACCTACACCGACAAGGAAGGTAAACTCAAAGTTAAAGGAGCTAGAGCTGTTGTCCGCGGTAATTATCTATATGTAAGTGAATATAAAGGTGATGGGGTTAAAGACCCAGTAAGCGACAAAATTACCGTTGAGAACGCCGTCTTTACTGAACAACCCTTATCTTTAAAATTATCAAACTTTGTTGAAGGGGCAAAAAATAATCTTGATGTTAAAAACCTCGAAACTGGGCAGGCAACGATTAGTGGCACGAAAAAGAATGAGGTTATCAGTTTATTTGAACAATCAATCAACTCGGCACCAGCAGTTCAACCGGAACAGCCAAGTAATGATGAAGCTGTTGAAGCAATTAAAACCGAAGTCAATGAACCGACAAATCCTAGTGCCCCTGCAAGTCCTAGTGAACCTCCAAGTCCGGGTATGTAATATCAAGATGCGGGGGTTATCAAAAAAAAACCCTGAGAGATACAGGGTTTTTTAATAAATAAGGATTTTTATTATGCCTAAAGATAATATTGACTATGACAAAACCATATAAAGCTAACAAGTTGCACCATAACTTAATTAATAAGGAAGAGTATGACAAAACCAAGACATTAGAGGGAATGGACATCAAACAGATTGTTGATGCAATCAATAATGGCGATATTATTTCTAATGTAATAATCAAAGATAGAGAATTTGATAAGACAAATTGGACAAATGGCAAATTCAAAGGGGTTAAATTTATTAATTGTAAATTCAATCAATGTGATTTTTTTCGAATGGGTTTTGAAAATTGTGAATTTACAAGGGGTTCTATTCGCAATAGTAATTTTTATGAGGCTAGACTAAAAAATACCAAATTGCCTTTTATGTGGGCAACTACAACAAGAAACAGCTATATTATCGGCTGTAAATTCGACGGCTTTTCTAGATGTGAATTTTATGATACTTACAAATTCAGTAATTGTGTTTTTACCAAGAATTTGTATAGAAATTGCTTTGACCATCACACATTTGATAATTTTGTCTTTGATGATGCTCGAATGGAAGGTAATAAATATAATGGGGTAGTTTTCAATAAAAACAAATTCAAAAACACTTCTCTGGTAAATTCGCTATTTCGTTTTTGTGATTTTACTAATTCTATTTTTAGCAATAGTGTAATGGTTGATAGTGTAATGAATTCTTGTCATATTAACGATATCGAATTAGAAAAAACCGCCTTTGCCCATAATTCTTTTTATCATGGGAAGATGGGCAATTTATCAAAAGAATTTGACAAGCCCGGCAATATTTTAATCGAAGAGAATGTTGACCCAGTTTTAGATAGCGACCGAACTCCGATTAGAAAAAAACCCGAAGCTCCGACTAATGATTTATCTATGGGAATGTAAGATGTCAGTAGTTTGTCTAAACAATCCTCTTAGCCTTAATAAACTTATTTTGGTTAAATATGATTTATCCAAAAAAAACTTTGGTAAGATAAAAAACTGTTGCTTTTTTGATTGTGATTTTAGCGATAGTATTATCACTGATTTGAGCCATAGCAAAATCGAGTTTTCTAATCTCAGCGGCGTTAATATTGACAATGCTCATCATAATAATTTTCTTGCAAATAATTATGATAAAACCATATTTTCCGGCAAAATCAAAAATAACGATTTTGTTGATATCAAAAATAATTTTCAACGAGGTTTTTCAACAAGCATCTTCAATAAGGGATATTTTGTTAACAATAGTTTTCTGCACATAAAATTCTCTGGAGTTGATTTCAGCAACAGCAGTTTTTGGCTAAACAACTTTTATCAATGTTTATTCAATAATAATACTTTAGTTAAAACCAAAATATCTAAATGTGATTTCGATTTTTGTGATTTTGCTAAAAATTATATTGCTAAAACTAAATTTGTTGATAATTATCTAACTCAGGGGGATAATAAGCAATTATTAATAAATCTGCAAAATGCTGATAATAAAGTCAAAAACAATTTAATTGATGTTTAACTAGCAATAAGGAGTAATTGATTATGGCTAAATTGTATAATTCTAAAAGAGAAGTGATTTTTGAGGATAAAGCTAAGACCACTGAGGAGACCTTTATCAACTTATTAAAATCAAAAGATAATATATCAGATTTACATTTAGAAAGACTTGATTTTAATAAAAAACAACGACAAGAAATTGATGAAAAAGGGTTATTTAAAGATAAGACTTTTACCAATATACTTTTTCATCATTGTAAATTATATGATATCCATTTTGAAAGACTAAAATTAAAAGATTGTCGTTTTAATTTATGCGATATTGATAAATGTGTCTTTAGAAGCAACTTTATTTCAAATAAAACTAAGGGAGAAAAACAGGACTTTTTCGCCTATTCATCATTTATTTATACCAGAATTAACGGAAATATTTTTGATAATAGTTACTTTAAAAATAATTCTTTTGAAGGTGGATTTTTTATTAACAATGAATATCATAAAAACACATTCCAAAAAAATTTATATGCTAATTCTGCTATTGATAAAAACACTTTTGATAAATGTTCAATGTTTGATAATAAATATATTGAGACCGGTAGTTATAAATGTAAATATCAGGAATGTGTTATGAGGGATAACGAATATGGTCATCTGTATTTAGAGGACAATACTTATGATAAATGCAATTTTAGCGGTAGTATTTTTAATAAAATCGCATTATATCGTGCAAAAATCACGAATTCTAATTTTACCGATAGTTATTTTTATAAAGTAGATTTTAAGAACAACCAAACTACCGGTAATAATTTCAAGCAGGCAAATTTTGTTAAACCCAAAGTATATTCAAAAAATCCTGAGGAAGCAGAACTTTTGAAATATCTAAAACCTATAAATAAATTTGAGGATAACAAGCCTCAAGAAAAACCTCAAGAATTGTCAATGTAGGAAATTTAATTAAAGGAGTAATATGACCCAATTATATAATAAAAATGGCGAAGTAATTACTATGGACGATGCAAAAACAGATGAAGAAACTTTTATCAATTTATTGGGAAAAAAAACTGCCGGCAAAGATAAAGAAGTATCCAACCTCTGCTTAAAAAATCTTGAATTTACCAAAAAACAGCAGGCTGAAATCAATAAAAAAGGGTTATTTAAAGATAAGACTTTTACCAATGTGAAATTCAAAAATTGTGGTTTTCATGAAATTATTTTTGAAGGAACAAAATTTATTGATTGTTCTTTTATTAATTGTCATTTCTCAAAAAGCAAGTTCTATCAAAATGAATTTTATTTGAATAAAAAGAATAATTATGAGATAGAAGACAACCTTTTTTATTCAACCTCTTTTGATAACACTGAGATTATCGGGAATTTATTTAATAAATGTATAGCCCAAAAAAACTCTTTTAAAGAAGGAAAAATAGAAGAGAATGGTCATAATGCATGCTGTTTTATAAAAAACCGATACTTTGCCTCTTTTTACCATAAAAACGGATTTATTGATTGTTTTTTGAATAAAAACAAATATATCGGGAATATTAGTATTGATAACAGATATCGAAAATGCGATATGCGAAATATAAAACATATAGATGAGGATTTAAGACAAAACCTTATCTACGAATGCAACCTTAGTAATAGTTCTTTCAACAGAATTAAATTTATAGAAACAAAAATCATAAAATCCGACTTTACTAATAGTTATTTCAACGAAAACGATTTTTTCTATACCAAAAATATTGGTAATAAATTCGAAAAGGCAACTTTTGTTGGCACCAAAGTTCCTTTGAATAGTGTTGAGGAAGCAAAACCTCAGGATTTTTCTATGTAGGGGTAATTTCTATATAAGGAGTAATTGATTATGGCGAAGTTATGTAATTTACAGCAAGCGATTTCTAAGAAGGATAAAGCTGAGACCGATGAGGAAACCTTTATCAGACTATTAAAATCAAAAGATGATATATCAGATTTATATTTAGAAGGACTTAACTTTACTAAAAAACAACAACAAGAAATTAAGAAAAAGAAGTTATTTAAAAATAAGACTTTTACTAATACACTTTTTCATTTTTGTAATTTCAATGATATATATTTTGAAAATTTGAAATTTAAGAATTGTTGTTTTAATTTGAGCCGAATTGAAAGTTGTGTTTTTAGAAACAACTTCATTTCAAATGAAACTGAGGGAGAACAAAGGATTTTTTTCTACGACTCATTATGTAGTCATACCAGAATATCTGACAACACTTTTGATAATAGTTACTTTAAAAGGAATAATTTTAATGGTTCAAGTTTTCTTTCCAATATATATCATAAAAACACATTCCAGAAAAATATATATATTTATTCTTATAATTTAAAAAACACCTTTGATGAATGTTCAATGACTGATAATAAATATATTGAAACTATTATTGATAATAGTAAATATCAGGAATGTAATATGCAGGATAACGAATATATTCAATTGGATTTAGAGAATATTACTTTTGATAAATGCAATTTTAGCGGTAGTGTTTTTAATAAAATCGGATTATGTCACACAAAAATAACAGACTCTGACTTTACTAATAGTTATTTCTATAAAGTAGATTTTAAGAATAACCGAACTACCGGTAATAACTTCGAGCAGGCAAATTTTGTTAAACCCAAAGTATTTTCAAAAAATCCTGAGGAAGCAGAACTTTTGAAATATCTAAAACCTATAAATAAATTTGAGGATAACAAGCCTCAAGGTTTATCTATGTAAGGAGGAATTGATTAATAAAGGAAGATTATGACGAAATTATATAATCATAAAGAAGAAGTGGTTTTTGAGGATGAAGCCAAGACCAATGAGGAAACTTTTATCAACTTATTAAAATCAAAAGATGATATATCAGATTTATATTTAGAAGGACTTGATTTTAATAAAAAACAACGACAAGAAATTGATGAAAAAGGGTTATTTAAAGATAAGACTTTTACCAATATATATTTTTGTTCTTGTAAACTCAATGATATATGTTTTAAAAATTTGAAATTCAAGGATTGTTGTTTTAATTTGAGCCGAATTGAACATTGTGTTTTTAGAAACAACTTCATTTCAAATGAAACTGAGGGAGAAAAAAGAAACTTTTTCTATGACTCATCATGTATTTCTACCAGTATTTATGGAAATACTTTTGATAATAGTTACTTTAAAAATAATAATTTTGATGGGGCAAATTTTTTCTTCAATAAATATCATAAAAATACATTCCAGAAAAATTTATATACTAGTTCTTATATAGACGATAGCACTTTTGATGAATGTGTAATGATTGATAATGAATATTATAAAAATAGGTTCCAAAATAATGTATATATTAGTTCTTGTATAAACAAAAGCACTTTTGATAAATGTTCAATAATTGATAATAAATATATTGAAACTATTATTGATAATAATAAATATCAGAAATGTGCTATGCTAGATAACGAATATATTCAATTGTATTTAGAGAATATTACTTTTGATAAATGCAATTTCACCGGTAGTGTTTTTAAGAAGGTCAGATTATATAATGTAGAAATAACAAACTCCGATTTTACTAATAGTTTTTTCTATAAAGTAGATTTTAAGAATAACCGAACTACCGGTAATAACTTCGAGCAGGCAACTTTTGTTAAACCCAAAGTATTTTCAAAAAATGCTGAGGAAGAAGAGCTTTTGAAATATTTAAAACCTATAAATAAATTTGAGGATAACAAGCCTCAAGGTTTATCTATGTAATTCTTTTTTATTTAAGGAGTCCGATTATGACCACTTTATATACTATTGAGGGTAAGTTAGCTTACCAAGATGATGCTGAAACCGATGAACAAACCCTTATTAATTTAATAAAAAAGAAAAACGAAGGGGAGCCTATTCCTAAAATCCCTAGTCTTCTATTAAAAGATATTGAAATTAGTAATATAGATATGAACCTGTATTTTGGCGAAGGTTCATATGATAATGATTTATATGAATGTTGGCAGTTTGTAAATTGTAAATTTAAAAGTATTGAGTTTAATAAAGCATTATTCAAAAATTGTAAATTTACTGATTGTTCTTTTAAAAATTGTCGTGCAAGTGAATTGATATTCAAAGATTGTATTTTTCAAAGTAATACTTTTTATCAGAAAGAAAAAGATAATTATACTATTAACTTCTCATCGTTTGATAACACTGATTTTATTAATAATACTTTCCATAATAGTAAAGTTCTGTTTAATAAGTTTATATCTGTAAAAATGATAGATAATAAATTTATTAATTGTGATTTAACAGAAAACAAATATCTCAATTTTAATTGTCAGAACAATGTTTTTAACAGAAGTATTATGAGTGGTAGTAATTATTTTTATTCTAGTATTAAGGAAAATAAATTTAAACGATGTGTAATGCCTTATACTGAATATAAGGATGTTAAATTTGAAGGAAATCTTGTCAGTGCTTGTAATTTCAAGAAGATTTTTTCTGTTAAACAAAAATTTACTGACAATATTTTTCAAGAATGTGATTTTTCCGAGAGTTTATTTTGTAATACAAAATTTAAAGGTAACAAGAGCTGCAATCCTAAAGAAATAATTTATACAAATTGCCAGTTCATCAATACCAATAACCCTTCTTTTTCGGAAAATAAGATTGAGATGAATAATGAAATGGCTATATAAAACATAAAATTTATATGTCGAGGGGAATTATGAAACTTTATAATATTAATAAAGAAATTCTTTATGAAGATACCGGCAAGACTGTTGCGGAAAGTTTTGTTAATGCTATAAGGAAGGGTATTAATCTAACAGGCTTAAAGCTGGAAAATATTCATATTCGTGGCAACCCCAAATTAAATGAAACAATCAAAGTTGAAATTCCCGGTGCTAGATTAACTAATTGCACCTTTGAAAATATGGTTTTTGAAGGCGATATGCGAGAAGCTGAATTTGTTGATTGCCTTTTTTGTAATAATATTTTCCAGAAAGTAGATATATCAGAAAGTTATTTTAATAGATGTGTAATGTCAAAAAATAATATTATTGATTCTGATTTAAAAGAATGTGAGTTCAATTATTGTGATATGTCTTATATAGGTTTCAAGAGTGATTTATCTTATACGGTTTTTAGAAATAATACAATCAGTCATTCAAAAATACAAGATGAGTTAATCCAAACTGAATGGACTAATAACGATATTGATAGATTAACCCTTGAAGCTGATTTGACCAAAGGGTGTTTTAATGCTAACAATATTAAAAATCTCAAACTTATTCGATGTGAGTTAGAAGATACTAATTTTGATAATAACGATATTAATAAAATGACTTTTATTAATAGTGTTTTATCGGGAGTGAATTTTTTAACCAATAAACTCAAAAACCTTAATTTTGATTCCTGTAAATTAAATACAGTTACCTTTAATAATTGCACAGTTGACAATTCTGTATGGCAGTATAATGATACTGATGTTTGCTTTATCAATAGCAAACTCAATAATAATCTTTATAAATATAACAACCTTCATAGCAGTATAAAATCGTCAGCAAAAATCTTTTTAGTTTCTTGTCTAGCTGAAAATAACAATTTTATCAATCATAACTCATTGATGTTTTATGCAAAGGAATCTATAAATAAATCAATGAAATTTATTGATAACAAATCAATAGACTTTTATTTACAAAATAATAATATTGAAAAACTAGATTTTGCACAATCAAGTATTGACAAATCAACTTTCAGGAATAATAAGATTAACAAAGTAAATAATATTGGGAATTTATTAAATTTAATTGAAAAAACAGATACTAATTTTGTTGATAATACTTTATTTGCCGATGATGAACAACAATACCAATTATGTAAAGAATTTGCTATGAAACATCCTGAAAGTTGCACTAATTATCAATATTTTCAGGAATCCTCTTATCCGTCAGCGGTTGTGGAATTGGATAAACATAAAACTCAATTTGTTACTGAAGAGGATTTGAACAAAGAAAAATTAGGTATGTAAATATAAATGTTAACCACCTCAAGAATTTTCTATGTAAGGAAGAGTATGAAAAAACCATATAAAGCTAACAAGTTGCACCATGACTTATAAAGGTAACAAAGTATGACAAAGTTATATAATTCTAAAAATGAAGTGATTTTTGAGGATAAAGCCAAGACCGTTGAGGAAACCTTTATCAACTTATTGAAAAAGAAAACTGCCGGCAAAGATAAAGAAGTATCCAACCTCTGCTTAAAAAATCTTGAATTTACCAAAAAGCAGCAGGCGGAAATCAATAAAAAAGGTCTATTAACAGACAAACATTTTATTAATGTGAGTTTTTACAAGTGTAATTTTAGTAATATGATGCTTGAAAAACTTCGTTTGGAGGATTGTTGTTTTTCTGTTTGTAATTTTGATAGCACCGTTATCAAAAATAGTTCTATGACAAATAAAGTGTATGATGAAAAAAAAGATATTCTTTTTCACGACACATCGTTTTATGCTACTAATTTTGTTGGGAATACTATTAATGGTGTTACTTTTGACAGCAATCATTTTAAATTTGGGGTATTTGGAGATAATAATATTGAAAATTGCAAATTTGAATCGAATATATATGATTTCTATAATGAAGAGAACAATATATATCATAATTGTAATATCAACATCAATCAGTTTGACGAATTAACTAATGAATTTAATAAATATTATGATTGTCTTTTTTTGAAAAATACATATCTCCCTTCTACCTGCCAATGCTTAATTTTTGAAAACATTTTTGATAAATGCACATTGACCGATAACGAGTTTATTTTTGCCATTATTGGTCGTAATAAATATCGGGAATGTAATATACATGAAGACAAGTTTACTCGTGGTTTATTCTTTCAAAATATCATAGACAAATGCAATCTTATTGATAGTATATTTAATAAACTCAAAATATCCTTTTGTGAAATCAATAAATCAAATTTCACTGGTAGTTCTTTCTCAGAAGTGGAATTTAAAAAGAACAAGACCTTTTTTAATAATTTCGAGAAAAGTTTTTTTATTAAAACTGAACGACCAATAGATAACATCCAACCGACAGATGATACCTATCACGCTTTGACAATGTAAAAAAGAATTATGCGAATATTTAATAAGGGGCTATTATGACTAATCTATATACGATGGAAGGAGATATAGCTTATTCAGATGACGCTGATACTGATGAGCAAACGGTTATCAATTTATTAACCGCAAAAAATAAAGGTGAGGTTGTTCCTAAATTCCCCAATCTTTTATTAAAAAATTTGGTATTTACCAATAAACAGCTAAATATTTATGCTGATGAGGGCTCGTATGATAAAGATTTACTGGAATCTTGGCATTTCTATAATTGTAAATTCAATGATATTGAATTTAACAAAGTTATGCTAAAAAACTGCAAATTTACTGCTTGTGAATTTAATAATTTTCGCGGGCTGTTATTGGCAGTCAAAGATTGTCGATTTGAAAATTGTGAGTTTTATCAAAAGCAAGATGAGGAAGGATATTTTTGCCTTTTTAGCTTTTCTTCCTTCGAAAACACTAGTTTCACTAATAATACTTTCCTTAATATTTATAACTCACACAATAAATATATATTAACCGAACATCAATATAATAATCATAAAGGCTGTAAAAACACAGATAATAAATATCTCATCAGCAAATTCCAGCATAATGAACATCTCGTTAGTTCCTTAACCGACAACAATTATCTGGATTGTAGTTTTCTTGAAGATAAATATCAAAACTGCGATATGCAGGATAACCAATATAAAGATGTTAAATTCAACAAAAATCTTATTGACAACTGTAAATTAAAACACAGCATATTTTTCAAAAACAAGTTTAGCGAAAACCGGATTGTTAATTGTGATTTAGAAGGAGGTTTCTTTTGTTATACAAAATTTAAAAATGATGATATTAAAGGGGATTTAGCAAAGGCTAGATTTATTGAGAGCACAATCCCTTATTATTCAACCCCTGAGGTTAAAACTGAGGGTTTATCAATGTAAAGGAGTAAAAAAATGGAAGTATTTCACAATAAAAAAATATCAAATACAACTTATCCAAGTTATTGGATAATCGAAGGACATACTTATATTGATTGTGAATTTAAAGATGTGGTATTTTCATCAACCGCTAAACTAAAGGATTGCACCTTTGTTAATTGTTCATTCAAGAACTGCGGATTCAACCGCAATTTTGAATCCTGTGTATTCACTAATAGCACAATCAAAGGCAGTTCATTCTTCGGTGGTAAAAAGAAATTGATGCATATATTTAAAAATTGTCATCTCGATTTAGATTTTGTTAATTGTAATTTGTTTAAGGTAAAAATTGCTGAAGACAATAATGTCAAGAAAATCAATTTTAAAGATAGTGAAATTGATTTTTGTTTTTTCACAAATAACGGGGCTTTTACCCTTGATAACAGCTTATCGTTAAATAGCCATTACGACTTTAGTAATGTGAAGATACTCAATGAATCAGATATAAAGAATAATAGTTTTTATAAAGCAACTATTGGGGAGATGAACAAGACAAATATTGATTTGTCATCTTTTAATTATTGTAATTTTTTTGTAGAAGATTTTAGTTCAAATCAAATTTGGACAAACCAATTTAATAATTGTAATTTTCATAAAGGAGTTTTTTATGAAAATACTTTAATTGATAACAAATTTAAGCAATGCAATATTACAAAGATGAACTATTGCAATAGTTATTTATTTAAAAACAAATTTAGCGAATGTGCGTTCACCAATAATCAACATTCCCATATGGATTTTACTGAGAACAAATATGATAATTGTATATTAAATAATAACGAATACTATCATAGTGAATATAACGAAGAAAAATATTTGAATTGCACCTTTGGGGAAAACACTATGCAAAATATAAAATTTGATAAATGCGAAATCGAATCTGACCTCAGTTTGGTTAAATTTATTGATTGCAAACTTCCTAAAACTCTTATTCCTAAATCTTCGAAACCTGAGGATACGGTAAATAGTGAAATGTCTTTATAAACCCTTAGAGTTAATTAACAAAGGATAGCTATGATACTATACAACACTGATAAACAACCCCTTTATAAAGATGAAAGTAAAACCATTGGTGAAACCTTCGTCAATGCAATGTCAAAAGGTATTAAATTACCTAACTTGCGACTGGATAATGTCAAACTTCGCGGCGACCCTAATAACAAAATGGTATTTGAATTAAATATGCCAAAAGCCAAATTAACTAATTGTATCTTTGAAAATATAATTATCAAAGGCGACTTGCGTGATAACGAAATCAGCGATTGTTCTTTCAATGAATGTATCTTTCAAAAGACTAACCTCGATGATAGTTTTTTCAATAGATGTCAAATAAAACAAAGCAAAGTTCTTGATTGTTCTTTAGAATATTGTGAGTTCAATTTCAGTGATATCGACAAGGTCGAATTTAATAGTAAATTATATTTTACGATGTTTAAGAATGGGGTTATCTCTAGTTCAAACATTCAAGACCTATTCGACGGCTTGCTGATGAATAACAAAATCAGTAATAGCCGGCTCAATGGCAATCTATACGAGACCAATATTACCAATAATGATATTAGTAAGTTAACTATTGCCAATAGTTCGATGAAGAAAGGAGTTTTTAATTCAAATAAAATTGCCAAACTCAAATTTCTTTCCTGTGATTTAGAAGAAGTTAAATTTGACAGCTGTGATACTGAAGAATTAACTTTTATTAATAGTGATTTGTCAAAAACCGCCTTTGCAACATGCACAATTAGCAAAGCTAAATTTGAAGCAAATAAATTAAATACAACTACTTTCCAGAATTGTCGGTTCAATAACTCCAAATGGCAGGAAAATTTTTTCAATGCCTACTTCCTTAAATGCCAACTTAACAACAATCTTTTTAAAGACAATATGCATCCCAAAATTCAAGGACACCCCACAACTATCTATCTGGCAGCTTGTAATGCTGATGGCAACAGCTTTATTGGACATGACACCCTGCAATTACTTGTTGGCGATTCCAATGCAACCTCAATAAACTTTATTGATAATAAAACTATGAATTTCAATTGGTTAGACAATAAATTAAATGATATAACTTTCAGCGATTCGCCTATCAATAAATCAACTTTCAAAGACAATCAATTTAATAATCTAGACATTATCAAGTTTGTGAATTTGGTTGACGACAATGATAATAAATTAGAAAGGAACACTTTATTTATTAAAAATTATGAAGAATATAATGCTTGTAAAAATTATGCCATCAACCATCCGAATACTTATACTAATTATCTATATTCCCAGAATGAACCATTTTTGGATTTGAATAAACACCAAACACCGGTTTCCTCTGAGGAATCCGAATTAAGTATGTAATTATTATTTTATAAAGGAGAAAATATGGCAACACTATATAGTAAAGAAGGCGAAGAACTTTACAAAGATAAAGAAAAAGATATTGCCCTTACCTTCATCAATGCGGTGAAAAAAGGTAAACCGTTAATCGGATTAAAGTTAGAAAATATTCATATTAAAGAAGCCCATCGTCTAGATTTAGAAAATGCAAATATTACCGACGGAGATTTCCGTAATTGTTCATTTGCAAGAGTAATTTTTAATAATATGAACTTTATGAATAGCCGCTTCCAAAATTGTGTGTTTAAAGAAACTAAATTTGTAGATACTAATTTAAATTGTGGAAAATTCGGGTTGTGTGATTTTGAAAATTCTCTTATCAACAAATGTGAGATGAAAGGGGGTCAGTTTAGTGTATGTGAATTTTCTGACAGTAGTATTTGCAATACTTATATGTATAAATGTAGATTTACTAGAAATCCTATGAGAAATAGCTCTTTCTTTTCAAATGAAATGGCAGAAAATATTTTTACTGCTTGTGATATCAAGAAGGTTCATTGGGAAGAAAACAAAATGAATTTTATCGATTATGTTAACTGTTCCATTGATAGTAATACCCACGCAAATTGTGTTATGAAAGATACCTTTTATCTGACAAGCAATATATATGGTAATGAGTATAATTTTTGTCAAGATTCTAAAATCAATTTCAGTGAAAGTTCTATTGAAGGCACTGATTTTAATAAATGCGATGGTTTGACAAATTATATATATCGCAGCTCGATTTTTGCAAATTTTAAAAATAGTAAAGATGTTAAAGTTGAATATCTCCACAGTGATATCCACACTACATTAAAAAATGTCGAGATTACTCAAGCTGTTGTTGAAGGTAATAATTTTTATGGGATGTCCCCTGAATATATTGAAGCATATATTCTGGAAGATACTAACAAGGAAATTGTCAGGAAAAAGCCCCCTTCAGAACTAAGACAAAATCTTTTTATTTACAATAACTTTATTGCCGGAGCATCAGTTGATAAAGAAGCTGATAATCGCCAGTATCAAAAGATAATTAGGACTAATCCTGATACCTGTAGTAAATCGTGCATCGACAATGTTACAAATTTGGTGAATGGGAAAACCCCAGAGGAAGCTGAAAAGAATTTAAAACCCTCAGGTTTTAGTATGTGATTGGAAATATTTGACTAATCAATAATGATTTATATTCATCGATTATAAAGGAATAGACAAAATATTATAGATAATCTACTATGGATATACCTTTCAATAGATGATTAATATTCAAGATAAGGGCTTTGCCGAGTTTGATATATTTGGTCAAAATCAGTATTAATCCGGTATGATAAAATGCCTAGTAATTTATTTAAAAGGGATAAGCTTATGAAAGAATTAGCAAGCGGTCATTATTCAACAAGACCGACATCAACCAAAACCAAACCCAAGATTATGATTATTTCCGGTGATACCACCGGATTATTGGATAACGATGAATTTATCGGCATAAATCTTTCGGTCTATCAACTTGAGAAGGATTATCAATTAAAGTTAATTGAGCAAATCAGTGATTATCGAATTCCGGGAATACCAATCAATGTTCACTCTCAAAAAAAACATGGGATTGATAAAGAGCTTTTGACTAAAGACGGTTACGATGATAAATTTTTCTATCAATCCCAAATTAATCAAGCCTTCAAAAATGTTGATTTAGTTTTAACTAATGATAGCTATTTCTTCCGCAAGCATTTGGAAAAACAATTTCCACCGGCACAAGATAAAACCTTTCTTTGCCTAAAAAGAGATATCGATTGGTTTGACAAAGGCGGTAATAGCCGTAACCTTGAATACTTAAATATGAAATTTTCCGGTGAGAGCCCAAAAATATATGAACATTGCGATTCGTTACAGAATACTAATTTTATTAAAGCTCTCATCTCTAAACCTGAATATCTAAAAGAATTATTAGCACGCAGTAAAGAAAATAAATATGAAATTCAGGTTTTAGGTTTTGATTACAACAATAAGCAATTGCAAAATCAATTATTTACCTATTTTAATCGTTCATGGCGTAAGACAAATCTATCGGAAAAAGAAGTCAAATCCGAAGTTGAATGGATTAGAAATAATACTAAGTGCAAACAAGTTGCCATAAGATTTCAACATCCAAAAGACAGCTATTCCGAGAGATATTCTAAAATAACCTTATTTGAATTAAAAAGAAAACCCGAACCTGATATTAACAAAAATATCGCAAAATCCGAGCCCTCACAAGCCCCAAATTCGGCTTTAAATAAGTCAGGTAATACTAAAACCCCAGAAGTAAAAGGAAATCAGCCAAACCCTGACAAGGGCTTTGTATATAAGAAACCAAAGCCTAAACCCCCTAAAACTGAAGTAGCTAAACCTGAATTATCAATGTCAATGTAATAAATTGTTGCTCAGGTCTGCGAATTATTTAGATTAATCACCTTCTCAAGAATTTCCTGAGGATTTCGTTGAGTAGCAAATTCCCACTCATAGTCATTGGCATAAATTATGTAATGACCAAAAATTATTCGTTCATAAAAAAGTATTCCTTTATCACAATAACGAACTTCCTCAATACGCAAATTTAAACGATTTTGCTTTGCCGGAGTTAAATCTTTGCCATAATCATTTAAACATTGTTTGACTATATTCTGATAAACCGTATTATTCATTGTGCCTTTAAGGCTAAGAATTTCCTGATTGATTAATTTATCGTTAAACATTGTTTGAGCAATAAGTTTTGCTTGGGTAAGAGTAATTGGCTGCCAATATATTTCCTCTTCGTCAGCAAAATCGGTAAAGACTTCCTCAGGATTAAATCTTTTATGGGTATCGATTTTCTTTTTACGGCGCTCTTTATGCACTCGCCGCTCCGGGACTTTGCGCCGGTCTTTTGCCGTTGCATCAGCATCGGAAATTTTGTTTATCCGCATATCCTAATTGTTATAGTAATCTTTATAACGATTAAGAAAACTGCTGAGGGCTTCTTTATTGTTTATGCTAATTGGCTTCGGCTCTAATAATTCTTTGGTATCAGCTTGATATTCAGCCTGATAAAATTCATTATGCTCCAAACCTTTAGAGGTCATCCACAACATCAATAAATTCATTACATAATCAGGATGATGACGAATAAATGGTTTGTAATCAATCAGGACTTCTTTACAAAATTGCAAAACATATATGCCGGAGCCGGCAAATTTAATTGCTAAGTCCTCACTCAATAAAATACTTGGTTTTTTGTCGTTAATCTGTCTATACAGATTCATTATTAATTCATTAATTGGCAAGGCTCAATATTTTCTTGCTCTTGCCTATCAGTATAATATTTATTGGTTTTACTCAAAATCTTATTTTCTAAATACCAACAATATCGACTAAAAACTTTCCCATCTTGTTTATCCCTAAGGTCTAATCGATTAACTATTTTCATAGGAGTGCATTTAACTAAATAAAAAGCTAAACCATTATTTTTATGCTCATTCAAAGTTTTGTTTAACCATTTTCTAACTAAATGATTAGTATAGGTATCTTTACTAAGGCTTAAATAAATTCGCTCAAGAAAACCCCCTAACGAATATCTTTTGACTATCCGGGAAATAGTAAGAACATCAAAGGTTTTTATTAATCGTTGGTTTTTATAACAAACAATAATATACCCTTTGGGCTTTAGTAATCTTAATTCTTTCTCTAAAAGTTCGGCTTTAGCAAAAACTGAATAAATATTCATAATTTATTCAAACAAACTATCAGCAACCTGTTGAGCCCTTTCGGCAATTGAACCATCATTAGCCGGAGTTTTCAACGGCGGTTCTGGCTTTACCTCATCTTGATTATCTACATCAGGACTTGGGTTGTCTAACTTATTATCAGGCTCAGGCAAATCTTTATTAATGTCAGGCTCAGTTATATCTTTTGTTTGAACATCAGCTTGCGGCTTCTCAATATTAACCGGCTTAGGTATAACATTTGTTACATTAGCCTTATCCTGAGACTCACTAACTAAACTAATTTTTAGCTCAATAATAAATTTTATTATTGCCTTTACATTATTTATTTGATAGGCAAGAACTTCATTGTTTGGCAGCCTTTGCATTAGATAGTAATAGCCAATATCATTTTTGTCTAATCTAATAGTTTCATTGTAATAATACCATTGGAGATATTTCTTGGCTAATTCCTCAGTATTGTTGATAACAAAGGCACTGGGGATAAACATTGCCGGGCGTTCACTATTGTTTTCATCAACCACCCCCTCATTCTTTTTACAATAAACAATATATACCCGGTCGTTGATTTTAGGAATAGCCATACAAATCTCAGTGGTTATAGTTTTATTTGCCTGTTGCTCTTGGCTAAAATATGGAGCTAAATCTACATCAATGACTTCATAGATACCCCCTATATCATACATATCAGTAATGGGGGTTTTCATTGAAATTTTATGGCATATCTCTTTCAGATGTTGAATACTCTTAATATCTAGTGTTAACAATAAAGGATTGAAGATAATCCTATTACCATAATAACCTACAGCTAATTCATATTCATTACCGAATACTTCATTATCATATAAATAATTGCTCAACCATTTAAGTAATTGTCTGAACAAACTATCATTGTCTGATATTTCACCTTTAGATAAATCATAATAATCAATCAACCGCCCGGTTTGATAAACAAAAAGTCCATGCCCCTCTGACGGCAGCACTTGAGGGTTGGGTTCGGTCAATGCTAAAAAACTAAAACTATAATCATCACTCTTATGATGTTTTATCATTTGCGGTAGATATTGCATACTTTTCCTTATAAATTAAATTTATTCCTTATATAAATCTTTCTCTATTGATATTGCCTTTTCATAGACTTTCGGTATATATTTTTGATAGTATTTCGGGGTCTTTGAATGATAATAGCCCACCCCCAACCAAAAATTCCCCTTAGCATCGTTGATTGCTTGACGCAATATCCACGCGGCAACCCCGATAGATATACATATATCGCCTTTATACAAATCGTTTTTGCTTATCCCATATTTTTTAAGCTGTGGCATCCAAATATCATTTATCTGAAAAGCTCCCCAATCACTAGTGCCGTTTTTATTTTTGTTTCGCACCCTTCGCCCGCCACTTTCAACTTTTGCAATCGCCGGCAAAATCGATAATGGTAAACCATATTTACGGCTAGCTTCAATAAAACAATGCGTTGACCGTGCAATAGTCCTATCAGCCTTATCATAATCAATATCAGCATAGAGCATCTTTTGCTCAGTATGGAGTTTTATCAAATCCGGCGGTTTAGACAAATCGGCTAATCGGTAAACCTTGACTTTCTTTCGCTTTATTCTTATTCTGGGGGATAGTGAATTATCAGAATTTTCTAATTGTTTAATCACCGGTAACGGATAAGTTAAATGCAAAGGGCTATTAAATGATTTACCAACCATTCCCGATTGATTACCCTGATAATGCAAACTTGCAAATTCAAATGCGAAAGTGGAATTGCATACGAATAAAATAATAACAAATAATAGCTTTTTTATCATTATTTTATTATATATGATTAATTATTGTTTATTGCTATTTCACAAAGTTAATGGCTCTTAGCCGAATTTTTGTTAACCTTTGATTTTATTTTTTCTTTATATTTAGCCTTTGCAACTTTGTTGCGGCATCTATTACTGCAATAATACATTCTTGCGGGATTACCGCAAACCCGGCATTGTTTATCCTTAGGAGTATTATCCCAACGATGTTTTATTAATGCTTTGGCAGGATTAATATTAATTTGCAGAAACTTCATTGTTAATAATATTAACTTATAGACAGACAAACCTATAACTAAATTTAGATATTATTAAGCTTGGCGGTCAATTAGTTGATAAAGCAAGACAAAACATATTTTGTCAAGCCAAATCGATGCCGGAATATAACAATAATTATGAGGGAGACATCTCCGATTGTTCAAATTGTTTGGGTTTTGCCGGCAAACTAGATGAATGAGGGGAGCAAGAAGAAAATTTAGCTTTCGACATATCCGAATTAAATTTGCAATCATCAATTACATTTTCCTCCATGTGCCCTCTATCAAAAATACAATTATCATATTGGTTTTCCTTAAGATTGCCCAGCCCACATTTATAGTCGGTCATATCACAAACAAGATATTTATTCTTTGATGATTTAACCGAATAATTACTATTTTTAGTTAAATTGCAATTTATATAAATATTATTTTTTTCAGTATTTTGTTCCCCATAGGTAGATAAAAACTGAGAGTTCTCAACCTTATTATCTGAATAAGAACAAAATATATATTTACCATAATTTAGATTGGATTGGTCATATATATTATTAACAATATTCGATTCATTATATATAGCATCGTTAATATTGGTATTAAAAAATGTGTTTGCTTCTATAACATTTTTGAGACTATACAAATCCTTTAATCGAACATCATTAAATCTATTTTTTGTTAACACACCATTGCTTATATTAACTTTATTTAACTCAGTCCGGGCGATATCACAATTATTCATATTAACATATCCCATAATACTATTTGAGAACCGGCTATCATTGATTTGACACTTGTAAAAAATACCACCATTGATTTGACAATAAAGAGCATCACAAACATCAAGAGAGGTTCGTTCAAACAAAAAACTTTCCATCTCGGCTCTATTAAATTCTGTTGATGAGCATTTACAACCAGTAAATTTTACTTTATTCATCTTTGTATAGTTAAAAGAAGTTCTATCGATATTACAATCCCGAAAATCACAACCTTCAAAACTACTACCGAGAAAAGACCCACCTATATTTAAATTCTTAAAATCACAATTTTTTAACCGACAATAATTTATATTTATATGTTTAAAATATCCTTCTTTGTTTATTAAATCAATATGTTGCTTTGTGAAACGAATATTTTCTAGTTTTAATTTGACCAAAGGAAGTCGTTTTTTTAAGGCATTGATGAAGGTTTGCTCATTAGTCTCGGCATCGTCTTGATAAGCTATTTCGCCATCAATACGATATAAAATAGTCATATTTGTCTCCTTATAAGTAAGATATTTTAAAACTTTACATACCCGGTGCTGAGGTTTCCGGCTCCGGTGATTTATACGGCTTTTGCGGCTTTTGCTCTATCTCCGGCACCGTCCCTATCTCAAATCCTTTATGTTGATAGGTAATCGTATAATCTTCCGGATTGTAATCCTTGATAAGCTTATAAGGCAGGGTTTTCAAATCCTCATCGCCAACAACAAAAGAATATCGATTTTTATATTTATTTTCTTTAATCTTGATATGTATGGCAGCAATATAGATACCCTTATCAGCACATTCACTAAGAGCTTTAAATTCATCAACTAAAACTTGTTTAGCCCGTCTGATAGTGGTCTCATCAAGTTTACCGTATTCTTTTTTTATCTTTTCAGCACTTGCATAGACAAAACCGGCAAGGGTAATTTGCTTAGAATTTCCTCTCTTTTCGGTTGATAATGAAACATCTCCATATTTTCCTTTGTCCAGATATATTGGCAGAACTAAATCAGTTTTATTGTTAACTCTTTTATGATAGTCTTGATAATCAACATAATATTTAGGGTCAGGTAAAAGAAATTCATAATGCCCTAAGCTATATTTATCTTGTGGGTTGAATACACATATTTCCCCAAGAGATTCTTTCAAATTATGGTCTTTAGGCATATCATAAAAATAAGAAAGCCTAAAGTTAACATCACCGTCCTTGCGGTTAGATTCAAATATTAATTTGTTATCCATATTTATCCTTTGTTAAAATTACATACCCGGTGCTTCAATTTCCGATGCTTGTTCTTTTTCTGGTTCTTTTTCCGGCATCATATCAATATATGGTCTTTCATAAGAAAAATCATAATCTTCAGGATTATAATCATCTATAATTTCATAAGGCAGTTCTTTAAGAGTATCATCATCAACAATTCTGCTCATACTATCTTCCCACTCTAAACCATCTTTTCCTACTCCTTTTGCTGTTATTACTACTTCATAAAGTTCACCTGTTAGATATTTATTATAATCTTCGATTTCTCTCTCTAATATGTCTTTAACTTTTTCAACGGTTGCTTTTTTCAAGGCGCCATATTCTTTTTTTATTGTTTCAGCTTTTACATAGATAAATCCTACATGGGAGCTGTCAAATCGGTCGGCAAATAGTCCAGTCCTTTCTGTAGATATAGCAATACCACCGTGTTCATACATATATATCGGTAATACCACATCTGTTTTTTTGAAATTATCCGCAAGATATTCTTTATAACTATTATAATTACTAGGACTCGGCATATGAGAATGGTTATGCCCCAGAATATAATTTTTATGATAAATACACATTGTCCCAAGATTACCTTCTAAAAAATATTCGCTTGTGTCAACATCCGTATAAGATGTCTTTATCTTAAATTTAACCATATTATCTTTGCGTTTAGCTTTTAATATCAAATAACTCATATTCAATCCTTTCTTTTACATTGATAATTCAGTTGTTTCTAACTCTTTATCTGTATCTGCTTTCTCTTTAGTTGGATTAACAGCAACTTGAGCTTTGTCTAATTCAATATTCAAATCCAAAGCTTTTTCAAGAATATAATTCGCTGCTTTCGTGGCTTTTGAAGAAGCACTGACAAAATAATTATGGTCATTATCTAAAGCCTCAATCCAACTTTTCAGATACCCGGCATGATTTTCCTGCATCTTTTCATCAGCTAAACCGAAATGATTGCATAGATACAAAGCTCCTAATTCAGCGATTAACTCTTCTTTCGCCCGGATTTTTGACATTTCTTCATAACTATGAGAATTTATTTTATTTGCTTCCCGGTCTAAACGGTCTTTGGCTGCTGTTGCATGGATTAATTCATGGAAAATTGTTGCATAATACGCATTGGTATCTTCAGCCGCATATTTTGGCGGCATATCGATTGTGTCATTTGTAAAGTTATAGCAAGGGGTGCTTACTGCCGAAGATGTAATATTAATTCCCAAATTTTTAATAAAGACCTCTATTTTGGGAATGGGGGTTATCTCTACCTCAGGAGGGGGGAACTTATCAGCGATTTCTTCAGTTTCGTCAACATTGAAAACACTAAATTTTCTGATAACCATATAACCGCTTTCTTTGAGACGAGCTTTATGTTTCTCTTCATATATTTCCTCATACTTTTCTTCAGAAATATCAGGATTGTTTTTAATCAATAAACCCATCTCCTCTTGTATTTGTTTCTTAACTTTTTTTGGCAGAACATTATTATTGAAAAACAATATATTGCAATGCTTGTTTCTCTCGGGGTCTTTTTTGACATACCCTCCTGCTTCTCTTATTTGATTGTAGGTTAGCCAATAAGGAGATTGGTATTTCCTGCTCTTTGATATTAACATCAACAAAAAAGCATTGACACCATTATAGTTTCTCTTAGAAACCCCATTGGCAATTCCCACTGCCTTAAAATTGCTTTTCCACTCCAGATTGTCTTTTTTCATTAATTTAATTATTTCTGAATTGATTTGTTCTGCCACTTTTTTATAAATCATAAAAACCCCCCTAAATAAAATATTCTCTACATTGAAAAGTCATCGGAATTACTGATTTCAGGTTCTTTTTGTTCGTTCAAATAAACAATTTTTTTATAATTGACACTATATGCCTGTATATGATTTTCCAAAACCTCACTAAGAGCTTCAACATTTCTTTGCAATACATTAACATTAGGATATTCTGTTAACAAAGCGTTAATCACACTATCATTATCAGAATATTCATTACTGCAAAAAGTGCTTTTATCATAATCTATTAAATCATCATCGTTTGGGTCAGCATATTCATCTTGGCTAGCCTTGTTTAATTTTTTATAAGTTGCAATTGCTTCTTGTTCATTTTTTGCAAAAACAATCATATCTCCATTTCTCCATTGGGTAAACAAATATCTTCTAAATATAACAATTTTTCGATTACTTGTTTGACATCTCTGCTAAAAATTTCGTCTCTTATAGACTGCTGGTTCATAGACCTTCTCCTTTATTATCGGGATTGTTTGTTGTTGATGGGAAAAGAATGGTTTTTAAAACTACTGTTGTAGCTAAAAATGGTCGTGTATAGAAACTAAACGACATAAAATAAAATAAATATATTAAAATAACTTATCAACATTATACATTAAATTCAAAGGCGATAGTAAATTTTTTTATAAGGAAATAGAAATGAGAAAACTGAAAGATAGTGAAAAAAATAGGATGAGAGCAATGGCTGATAATGTAAATGTGCAAGAGGAACAGATGTCTTTTGTAATACAAATTGTAATGCGACGAAACCTCCCACTTAAGACAAAAATCGAGCAACTAGGAAAATTGAAAATTGAATTGGAAAAAGAAAAATATAATATAGAATATTTTGATTATAAAGCCAATTTGGCTATAAAAAAAGAGGAAGAGAGGATTAGAAAAAAAGAAGAAGAAAATTCCTTAACCATTAACCATAATACATTAACCAATAACCATAATGAAGAACTGGCGGATTCGTCCAAAAGATATAAGATGTTTCAAGAAAAGATGAGGAGAAGACTCCGGGATTTAAATGACAAGGAAGACAATATTGATAAATCAATAATCGAAGAAGATATTATAAAAAATCCTGATATTAATTAAAAAAAATATGTAAAATATAAAATCCTAATATATTCTAATAAATACTAACATATTCTATGTTATAATACGATTATTTAGTTCCGATTATTTGTTTTAGCTTTTAGCTGCTTACTATGCTTAATAAACTTCATAAAATCATCTTTATCTTTATTGCTCTGTCGCTCTCAGTTGCATTGTCAGCGGCGAATTGCCCGCAACATTATCTAAACGGCATTATCCCGGCAATGAAAAAATCATTAACTTACAAATTCCGGGAGTTATGTTCAACCGCCTTTGCAGTTGGGCATTCAGGAGTTACCCGTTCGGGGTTATGGGCAGCAGAAGTGTTAACCCCACAATCAGTTACGGCTGGACAATCAATTCCCCGTAAAAACACTTTCCATGTTGATAAACGCCTGCCTGAAAATGAACGGGCAGAGCTAAATGATTATCGGGGTAGTGGTTATGACAGAGGGCATCTAGCCCCCAGTGCAGATATGCCAAGTCGTAAAGCTCAAAACGAATCGTTTGCTTTATCAAATATGATACCGCAGCACCCGGATAATAACCGTAAACTTCACGCCGGTATTGAAAAAGCAATCAGAGGTTTTGTCAAACGCTATCAACAAAAAGTTTATGTAGTTACTGGGGTTTTGTATATGAACAAAAACCCAAAAGTTTTGAATAAACGCTTGTATGTGCCTAGTCATGTATGGAAAGCAATTTATGTGCCTGAACAAAATCAAGGGGGGGTATATGTGCAACTGAACAATAAAGGACGGGATTATCAAACTCTGAGTTTTCAGGAATTTGCCCGCTATACCGGTATTCAGCCTTTTCCTGCAGCTTCACAAGCTAAATTACTGAAATTACCTAAACCTTTTTAGTTTATTCAATAAATTGGCAGCAAACAATAATAAATCAGTTGTTGATTCAATAAAATCCAAAGAAAAACTAATTCAATATTTGCAGGCTGAAATAATAAGTTTGCAAACACAAATCGATTTTTTGAAAAAAATTAATGATGAAAGGACTGAATATATCATTAACCGGGCAATTAAAGATTATGATAAAGCTATACTAACTGCCGAGATAAAAAGCAAAGTGCTTAACCTATATATCAAGAGGAATTTAAGACTAAACAAAAAACTCAAAGAACAAAATGCTTTAATAAAAAGATTGAAACTAAAAACTAAGAAGACATTTATTGATAATTCTCATTAGTTAAACCAATATCAACTAATTCAGCTTTGTTAAAGTCATAAAAACCTGTCTAAAAAGTCGAGAGATTATAACTGGTTAACCAATAAAGTTATGGTAACTTCTTGTTTAATTACTGATTATTTGTGAGGTTTTACAAATTGATATCAGGCAATTCATTTATTGCAATATCATCATTGATATTGTTTTTCTTTAGGTTATTTTCAACACTGGTTAACATTGAAGCCAAATCATAATGTTTGGGTTCGCTAGCCGTCCTAGTCTTCGTCCAAGTCTTTTTAGGAGTAGAAGGTTTATTGGTTTTGCTTTGCTGATAGGTTTGAACCTTCCCTCGATTTTCGGGTTTATTGGTAAATATCCGCGGTAACGAGACATCTTCAATATCCTGTATTTCTTTCTCAATCGCAATATAGTATTTATCCGCAAACCATCGATTAACCCCGATAACCACATCATTTTCTATCTGTATTTGTGATTTCGGCAGCCACATTGTCGCATTCTTTTCGCTGATTTCACCTAAAACTGCCTTATCAGTTTCCCTTGTAACTTTAATATTGATTTTTACCGCATAATAATCCATCGGAACTGGAACAATGTCTAATCCAAAAGGAATGGCATTATTTCGCTTTTTCTCTTGTGTGGGCAAACCATAGATATCGGCTAACCACTCTTTCATCTGGGTTACCCATTTGTTATCTTTGCTTTTACCTATTTGGGTTATTGGTAAAAACATAACTTTTTTTTGCAGTCGCAAAAATAAATCGGCATTCATTCGATAATATTTCTTATCGTTCATATCAGTATGATTTTCGGGAAAATTAAGAACCATAACCGAACTCGGCAGGACTTTCAGTATATATATCGGGTCAATTAGTTTTTGCATTGTTTAGCTAACTGGTATTTGTTAAATCAGTTAATTGGCTTGTTTTAGCTCTGGTCAAATATTGATAAAATTCCTTTCTCGTCAATGATGTTTTGACCCACCAAAAATAATCATCAACTCCTAAATTAATAGTTTGGTCTTTAATCTGATATGCCCACCCTTGATTTATTTTTGCATAATCATCTTCTAAATAGATATGACGCACCGCTTGATTATACTCCTGCGTATTTAAATTATCAAAAAGCGATGCTATCTTATCAACTTTATCATATTTGAGAACCCCATAGAATTTATCAAGCTCTTGATTTAATGGACTATCATATTTGGTAAGAAGGTCGGCTAAAACTGCGGCATCTTGCTTTGACAAGATAAATGTTGAAGTCTTTTGCTTAGTATCTTGTTTAAGCTCAGTTTCAATAAATTCATACTTTCGTTCTTTAGCAAGTCGTTCATTGATTTCTTCAATAGTATCAATATCTAAAACAATATTATCTATATCAATATTATTTTGATTTTTTTTGGGTTCGAGCTCAGCTTCGATTTCAGCAATAGTTGGCGAGGGTTTTATATCCTCTTCAATTTTTAGTTTTTGCATAATGTTTATCCATTTTTGTCTAACCATTATCGTAAATTAAAAGTTTGCACATTTTCAGGCTTGGCACTAACTTCCTGATTTTTATTCTCTAAAACTCCAGCACCAATAATTTCCCGCCACCCATGTGTAAGTATGGCTTTGTCATTATGCTTAAATTGGTCTTGATATTGTCCTGCTTGCATCACCACATTTATCTGCAAAGCTATGCTGTCAGGATAAAACTGGGCTAAATAAAATTTACTAACTGCTTCAAAAACTTTACTCTCTTGTTTATCCATTGATTGCGGCACTACCCCAGTTGGGATTATTGCATGATGGGCGGTTACCTTTTTATCATTAAAAGCCGCTGAGGGCGGTAATTTAGTGTTTGCCTTTTTCACCCATTGCTGAGTTGTGGGAAGTTTGGCTAATCCGGTTAATATTTTGTTAACATCATCAAACATTGACTTGGGCAAATACTGACAATCTGAACGCGGATAAGAAGTTGCTTTGTGCTTTTCATATAAGCTTTGTGCCGCCGCTAAAGTTTCTTTAGCACTCATTCCCGCAGTTTTGTTCATATACGGCTGTAAAGTATCCAATGAATGCGGCAACGGCGGGCGTTCACTCACTTCCTTCGCTGATGATTCAATAATTTCAACATTGCCAACAAAGGATTTAAGAATATCCTTAGCTAGGTTTAAATCAATAATCCGCCCTTGTTCATCCATTCCTTGTCTTAACAAACCCTGTTCATTGCATTTATCCCAACGAAAAACTGATTTACCAATAGTAAGTGTTGGCACATAATATTTGACCGGTTTAAAATTCTCAATATTTAAATCTCTTTTTACCACTAAAGCGGTAACAACGGTCTTCACCCGCCCAATCTTGATTAAAGTATTGCTATCTACGGTATAAGCAATAGTTAATGCCATACCCCATAACCAATCAGCCCTTGCTCTTGCCAGTGCTTCATCACGCAAATTCGCCCGTTCTTTATTGAAACCTATTGTTTTCATTGCTTTGTTCAGGCTGTCATAATCAAGCGAGGACGCCCACAAACGCATTACTTTGTTGCTGTCAGGATTGATGTTGTTTTTATCTAACACCTCATCAACCAATAATTGACCCTCGCGGTCGGGGTCGCCTACATTGATAACTTGTTTGGCGGTCTTTAAATAACTACTGATAGCCTTGATTTGCCCTTTTATGCTTGGGTCTTTTTTTGCCTGTAAATGCCACTTTTCAGGAACTATTGGCAGATGCCCGCGCATATCACTCCAACTTATTTTCTTGGTTTTCTTATCAGCCGAAGGGATAGCTAAATCGGCTAGGTAATATTCGGGAGATGCTTGTTCATATAAATGACCATAGCACCAAGTTATTATTTCATTGCCAACTCGATAACAATGCTTATCCCTTGCTGATTTGCCTAAAAAATTAGCCACTTCTTTGGCTAAAGAAGGTTTCTCACATATCCATACTCTACTCATATTAATAACTCAATGTTGATAAATCAATTTCATCTTCACTATCGGATATTTTATTGTTGTTGTCTTTCTTTGCTTTTGGTTTTGCACTATCTTTAGTAGGGGGCTTTTTAGCAGAGGTGTCCGGGACTTCAATAACCTCAGGTCGGGCTTCCAGCATTTGCTCATACAATAAGTTGAGATTTTTCTGGGCTTTTTCATTAAATTCATTGATTATTGGTGAACTCTTATCACGAATAATCATAAACTTTACCGTCGGAACTAGATGTTCACTAATATCAATATTTTTATCAGCAAGAGCTTTATCAATTTTAGGTTTGTCATAGATTACCGGACGACACTCCTTCGCAAGATTATGTTTTTTGACCACTTCAACGGCAAGTTTTGGGTCTATACCATCACCGTAACTTATATAATCATCTTTCTTTAAATTAGTCCTTTCAAGAACTTCTTGATAATTTATGCTATCGGCAGATTCAATCTTTAGTAAATTATTTGCTTCATAATTGCCAGTTCCCTGTAGATAAAGAGTATCAGCAATTGTTGCTTTAATTTTATCGGCTTGTCGTCTAGCTAAATTGCCAATTGTTTGATAAATTGTATAGTCATACGATTTATCATTAATTTGTGCTGATAGGTCATTTACTGGTGTCTCTTTTTTTTCCTGTGGTTCGGGAACTATCCCTTGCTCGACATCCATCCAAAAACGATTACCGGCGGCTATTAATAATTTGGTCTGCTGCTCATCAGTAAACACTTCGTTTGGCAAAAGTTCGAAATTCATTTTTTTATTTACCACCATCGGCACTAAAATCATTTTATCGACTTTCAATCCATAATTTTGTTGTAAACACAATCTATAGTGTTTTAACTGCCACGCATATTGCTCTGGCACTTTATTTACCACATGGTCATGGCTGCCTACCATAACTTTATAATCAACAACCACTAATTTCCCATCAATTTTTAATACTCTATCAGGATTTCCCACCAACCACTTAATCGTTGATGGTCTTTTGGTAATTGCCGCAGCATTGACTATTTCAACTTTATGCCCCTCCCCCCTCAACATCTCAAGATACATACGGTCGGCATAAGGTTCTAAATAAGAGCCGATAACCATCGGGGCGTTTTGCCTTATGCTCGAGGTCATCAGAAACTTTTCTTTGGCTATCTGGGTTGCCGATTTAATCGGCGATAAATAATGCTTATTATTAACAGCTATCCCTAGATGAGCTTTAATAATCGAGCCGATTTCACTGCCGCCTATCCCTTTTAACCTCTCTAAATGCCAGATAATCTCGTGGTCGCCCTGAGACACCATTGTTTCATACCATTTATCAATATCGCTTTCCTTGATATGGTCATTATGAGATAAGTTTTCATCAAGCCATTTTTTTACTTCAAAAATATTCATAATTTAATTCCTAATTTTAATAACTTAAAGAGATTATAGAGAAATCAGGGAGTTTATTTAATATTTTAACGAGATGCAAAATTTGCTTTAATAAAACAAGTTTAACCATTGTTTTCTTTATAATAGATTAAAAATAATTATATATTATTATATACACATGTTATAATTTTTACAATGAAACCAAGCATAAACTAATGAATAATTATGGCTGATGATTCAAGTTTACTAAATGAACTATTTGCCGAAATCGTTGCTGGTGCAACTATTTACAGCGTTTTTGCTGAGGGCGATGATGAAGTATTTGGCAGTTTCGCCGAGAAAGGTTATGTCAACATCGACCCGTTTAAACAAATCGACCCGAGTAAAAATTTCTTACCCATATAAACAAAGGTATCTATGGCTAAATTTATAAAAATATTTTGTTTGAGTTTTTTATTTTGTGCTTTCGCTTATGGACAGAACAATCAGATAAATGTTGATGAAACCAATAAAGTTGTTGATGATTGTCTGGAAAACCAAACTGCAAAAGCAATGGCTGAGACTTCGAAAAATGCAATTCTAGAAAGAATTGCCAATACCAACGATATTGTAAATGCGGCAATGCCGGCAGGTAAAAAATTAATGTCTTGCCTTACCCGTCTTGCTGATATTCAAAGAATGTTTGACTTAACAAGTTTATCGGAAATCGTTGCCCGAGCCGCTAATGCATTGGCACGACAAGCCTGTCAATTGGTTGACCAACAATGGGATAAAGCCCTGAAGGATTTGAATTTAAAACAAAATATCGATATTGAGATACCGGGAGTAGGGACAGTGCCGATAGCTTCGGGTAATGTGGGAATTAGAAGAGCCAATAAACCGGCAATTCGTAAATTAGAAGGCGAAAAAAGGGACGGTTCTTTGGACTGGATTAAACAACTTTACAACAAATAATTTATATTTATCACTATGTTAAAAGAAATCAAAATTTTTATTGTTGCGACTACTCTTAGTGTTATCGCAAATCCACTTTATGCGTTTGGTTGTTCAAATTGTGTAAATGAAATAACCTTTCAGTCGTGGCGGGCACAATGGGTTGCCCAAAATCAAGCCCTGCAGCTTTGGCTAAATACCAGATTGTTACCGCAAATAGGGGGAGTTGCTTCACAACTAATGGTTGAAAGCACTAAAAATTTAGAAGCAACTAAAACCGCAACTGAGAATTTGCTCAATCAAAATACTAACAAGACTAAAGTTGACAAACAATTAGAGATTATTGATGATTATGAAATCAACTCATCACCAACTTCTCCGTGCATAACCGGCGTATCAGCAGAGACCACTTCGGTTGCTAAAGATTCGGCTGACACTCTTACTCGCCGGACTGTCAGGTCTTTATTGGAAGAGCAATATTCTGCTGATAATTACCTCAGCCGGGCTTATAATCGTTATAAGAAGCTTTATGCTAAAGGCAAAGCTTTAGCTGATGCCGATATAACCGCATCAACGGTCTTGGAAAAAAACACTTACAATGCCAAAGGTGAAACCGCGGCTAAGGATTTTATCCGCAATGTAACTGCCTTCCCTCTCGAAGTGCCGATAACCACTGAGGATAATTCCCAAAAAACTAAAGAAGATATTGCCAAACAGCGTAGTGTTTATGCCCGTAAAAACATCTCTACCGATGCTTTCTCGGCTTCATTCGGGAAAAGACTGCCGGTAAAAAATATTCATCGACAATTAAACAAGATATGGCAAAGTATGAGTGAAGCTATCGCTCCTGATACTAGCAAACTCAAGAAGGATATATCTTATCAACAATTTATGGATATTGAGATTGCCCGGAGATATGCAAATCCCGATTGGTATGTCAATTCCAGTCGTGCCAGTCAGGCAAATTTAGCTCGGGAAAATTTATATATGACAGCTTTAGATTTGTATTTACAAAGTGAAATTCTTCATCAACTCGAAAGAATTTCTTTGCTTCTCGCTTCGATTAATCTCAACACTATTGAAAATTAAATCTATATGGGTAAAATAACTAAGCCTAAGAACAAAATTGTAAAATCTTGTTCGATTATTATCAAAAATATTTCTAAACGGGACAAAGACCTAGCTATGAAAAAACTAAGAAATAGAGGGCAAACTATGAGCGGTTTTTTGCGTTTGCAATTGCGTAATTTAATTAATGAACCATCTGACCGGACAATTAGATAAATCAATCAAATCTTAAGGAGCTATATCTATGCAAGATGACCAAAACAAAAATCCAAAGGAGATGGAGGATAATGAACAACTTATGGGGGATATGCAAAACTCAAATAATGATGATGATGAAGTTGAATATTTGCATAATCCCAGTGGGGATAAACCCACTGATGCTTCCGAAAATGCCAGCGAAGTCATTAATAGTCTTGATAAGGCTAATAATGTTGATAATTCAAGAGAAAATGAACAACCGCCGGGAAATCCTACCGATGATGATGAGGATATAAAAAACTCGCCAACTATTGCTGAAATCGAAGCTGCAAATAATCAAAAAGCCGCAGTTGAGCCCATAGATAATAATGTTAGTGAGCACTCACAAACTCTTCCTGAGACTAATAATGCTGCTGATTATACTAATCCGCTTGCATCAACAATGATGTCTGGCAATATGCAAACAGTGCCAGAAAAGTCATCAATCGATACTAATGATGACCAAGAAAACAATGAATTTGCCAATATGGGAAATTTTAGTGAGCCGGCACAATCCCCAGATAATCAGGAGGAGGACGAAGATATTCTGCCGCCGCCGGTCAAAGCTAAGAAAAGTTTTATGCCGGTGCTTTTGATATTTGCCGGGTTCTTATTATTTATTGCTTTAATTTATTCTTGGAATCTCAACCAACGCCTTAAGGAATATCAAAATCAATATGCTCTTATCCAAGAGCAATTGGCTGAAAGCAAAGATGAAACCCTTGCAATTAACAATAAAAATGAACAACTGCTTGAGGATTTAGCAGTTGCCAAAGATTATATTGATAACAAAAAGCATTGTGATGTCTGTCCAAGTTCGATGCCTTCCTCAGTAATTCCTATTGCCGAAACTGATGATTTAGCTGATGCTAAAATCGCCACAACAAATAAGAAAAAATCTAAGACCATCAAAAAAAATAAAAATGTCAAGACAAATAATTCATCGACTAAAACTAAAAAGATGGTTAAATCTAAGTCGAATTATCGAATCACAACTTCATCAAATACCAGTTCGGTGCTCAATCAATTTAATTTAGTTGGGGTAACACCGGGTCAGGCTTGGGTTCGCAAAGGCAATAAATATTTTGCAGTGCGTAGAGGTGATAAGATTGCGGGCTTAGGCACAATCATATCTATTGATGCCAACAATTACAAAATTACTACTTCATCGGGGGTTTTGCAAATAAAATAATATGGATGAAGCAAGATTTTTCTTATTGGGGTTGGGTGAAGCCCTACCCCAACTATATGAATTAACTTTGTTTATCTTTCGTTTTTTAGGAACAATCACTTTAATCTTTGCTTTTTTACAATTTAAAGGGGCTTCAGAAGGAGATGCCCGTTGTTCTTATGGCGAAGGAGTTTGGGAGATAATCGCCGCCGGTTTGTTCTTTGGGTTACCTGCTTTCGCCGGAACTCTAATCGGCACATTATCAGGGGGAGATACTTCGCCGATATCTTATATCGCCGCCGAAACCGAATCACCGTTATTGGTGATTATCGGGCTTGCCAAACTAATAGGGGTGTTCGCTATTGGTTTGGGCATCAACAAGTATCGCCACATTTCCAATCCTCAGGGTAAACAAGAAGGAGGAGCTGACGCCTTCTGGTCAGGGTCTATGCACATTGTTTTTGGAGCAATCTTAGCAAATATCACGGTGATGTTGCCATTAATTGCCAACACTTTAGGCTTTGAGAGCCTTGAGTTGTAATGAGCATAGTAAATCAATGTTTTTAGACAATTTTTTTTAATATTTTTATTTGGAGAATGACAATGCAAAAAAACAAAACCTTAAATTGGTATTTACAAACAGTTTTAGTGATTTTCTTGGGTCTTTTGATTCTCCCTGAGGCATCGGCTGAAACAATCGGGGGGTTAGCTAAAGGCTATATTGCTGAGGGTGAACAAGTTAAAGATTTGGTTATCTGGGCAGGTCGCTTTTTCGGAATAATCTTGGTTATCAAAGGGTTATGGGATTTATACAAGATGAGCGATATGCAACAACAGCAACAACAAAGTGCCGCCAAGCCGTGGATAGAAATTGTTGTTGGCGGGTGTTTAGGAGCAGTATCTTTCTTTGCCGAAACCTCTTGCTTGACTTTAACCGGCGGCAGTTCTTGTGGTTTTTAAATATGACGAAGAATTAAAAGGGACTGACCACAATCATTTAGTCTTATCAGTTAAACGCTCGTTGCATCGGCGAGATGACCCGGCATCACAACACGCCGACCAAGCCTTCGCTTCGGTGCGTAATCAGGCAATTAAACAAGGGCAGGAACAATGCTTTCATTGTTCAATCAAAATGAAAAAATGGTTGGATGTGCATCATCAAGATGATAATCACAACAACAATGATTTGACTAATCTAGTCCCGGTGTGCAAACAATGTCATGGTTGTCATCATTTGGGTCTGGCAAGTCTATCTACTGCCAACCAATACAACGGAGGTTTTTTGGTTTATCTGCCGGAGATAAACCAAGTAACTCTGAATATTCTTACCCGAATGTTCTATATCTTTGAAATCAAACAAGAAAAAAATGACCGGGAATTTCGTTTGCAACTGGCAAATTTCTTGGACGAACGAAGAAAACTTTTGATAAAACATACCCACACCCACTTTACTGCCATATCTTATGCTAATGCTCTCTTACAATGTTCAGATGAGGATTATCATAATCGCAATAATTTGTCGTTTCTTAAATTTGTGATGACCCCATCGTCTTTTATGGCTAAAATCGGCACACCCCAAGACAAATATAGCAATATTTATCAATATTGGGCGATGAACTATCAAAAACCCTATGATGAAGCCAAAGAAATCGCTGATAAAGCCCTTAGCGATATATTAAAACAAGCATCTGATTGATTTTTTATGCACTATGGCGTTTTATATCCCGACAATATTAGTTTAGAAGATACTAATTGTTGGGTATCAATCGACGGGGGCGACCCCTATCGTATTGAAAGTTTTGGTGAAATTCCCTCAAACTCAATCATCATTGTTTATGGGGTCAAATATGAGGGTTTGGTTGCCGTTAAAGGTGATTATCCAACTTTACGGGCAACTAATTATCTCGGTAAATCCCTTTCGCAAATCTTATATGATTTATACGGAGATAATCAACCAACCAAAGCAACTGAGATTGTTCAAATATTATCAAAGATAGTATCAGTAGCTTTGCAATATGCAGTTTTAGGTTGGAATGAACAAGTGCTAAATGCTTGGTCATTAACCGCCGGACTGCGCAAATATTTCAAATTAGAGACTAATCCGGTTCTCGCAATTGCCGCTGAAAATGCATGGCAGCGATATGGTCTAAGCAAAGGTATGAATTTTGACGGCAAAAAGGATTATTTTGTTCTTTACAATCCCTGTCTTTATGCCGAAAGATTAACCAAATCACTCTGTCCGCTCATAGCTCCGGGAAATTTCGAGCCGGTGCAGGGGCAACCCGATACTAACGATAAATACCTAGCTCATGTCTCCATAAGTGGACTTAGAGGGACTGCAGACAAGATGTATAGGTTTGCAGTAGGCAGAGGGAAAAAACATCGACAGTGGGCTTACAAACCCGAATTAGACTTTATTGAAACTTTAGGGGGTAAAATTGAAATTGATAGTTTTATCAAATTCAAAGAAATGAGTGAACTTCCAAGTTCTTATCAGCTCCCGCATATCTTTTTAAAAGAATCTGCGATTATTTCTTATTCAGCAAATTTGGTAAGTCAATGTTTTATTGCTTCAATGATAATGGGGGGCAGGGCTTCATTTAATAGTCCTGAGGGGATAACTGAAAAAAACATAGTTAGCGGCTGGTTGACTAGTTTAGACAAAATCTATACTTATCCTATTGCCAAAGATTTGTGCAATCTCGGTTATGAAGTCCGGCTTTGGGGTAATGGCGTGGTCAAAATCATTTTAGATGGTAATGACCTTTATCTGCGGGATTATGCAAATAAAGCTAATTTGACGGTATATCCGCTTACTTAATAAGCAAAGAATATAATATAATCTAAATATGGGAATATTAAACAGCAAAACTTGGATATTGTTAAAGCAACAACTTATTTATAGTTTGGGAGCTGAAGAAGTTTTATTGAATAATCAACTACCGGTGCATTCAACCAAACTTGAAGATTATGATAAACCCTTGCTTGAAACTATGTTTGACCCTAAGACGGTTGATGCCCTGCAAGTTCTAGCCCTTCCCGATAATGAAAAAATAGCCAAATTAGGGATTGTCAGACCGGCAACAACCGCAAATATCAACGCTGCCCCTGATTTAGCTTAAACTAACTTAGTTGGGCTATTCTTTTATTTTCTGCCCCTGAATACCGCAAAAACCAAACCTCCAAGAAAGCCAAGATAAAAGAATATCTTGTTATCATCAAATCTATCATAAAAATAGTTGAAGATACCACTGGTAGCAAAGTAATAACTAAAACCTAAAACAATTAACAGAGTAGTCAGGTTACGAATATTTAATAGTTTTTTTAGTTGTTTTTTGATTAGCATTAAAAAATAAAATTAGATATAGAAGTTTATTGCTAATACAAAATTATTTAATTATCAATTAAAAAATGAAATTCCAAATATAGAAGTTTATTGCAAAGACAATAAAAAAACCCCCGAATATCCCAATAAAGATTTGTTTAGGGTTCTTATTAGGAATTTTAATATGCTGGTATTCCCAATAAATAATAAAGCTGACAACAACAATAAAAAATATTGATTCTAAAGATAAATATTTTGGCAGAGCAATTCCACTAAAATACAGAACAGCATATAACAGCAGTATCAGCGGAATTGTTAGGAACCAAACAATAGTTGATTTGTTGATATCAAAGTCGGGAAGTGGTTCTTCAACTTTATATTCATTTATTTCAATATCAATATCGGGTTTTCTAGTTTCCACAACCATAATCATTTGTTAATCAGTAAATTATATTCTGCCATATCTCATACATCTTACCAATGCACTCCGACTGCCGTAAGGAGATTTGCTGCATCTCCTTGCATCGATTATTGTTCTTTGATATTTCTCTCTATTTAAATACCCATCTCTCCGCCATCTCCAGGGGAAGAAATAAAAATTCACAGCATTACGATAGCATGAAGGGTATTTTCTATAATAAAATCTTGTTGATTTTCGCAAATAATAAATAACTTCAATTCGGTCGGGATATTCTTTAATTTCTCTTTTTTCGAAATTCCAGCTCCCTCTATAGTATTGTCTTAGTCCTATGGTGTAATCCATTGTTAAATCAGTATAAAGGCTAGTAACCCAAGTGCACCCCGCATTCCACCAACAAAACCCAAAATTATATACCCTAGCTCTAGCCCTAGTAACCCTTGTTGTATAATTTCTTATATAACCGCCGTAAAATCTTCCATAGTTACCCCTTATTCTATCATGATATAATCTATTAGCGGAGCGTCTGCGATAAGGGGTTGACCCGCCAGAAACAGCTACATCATAGCACTTACTAAAAGAATACAAACGAATCTGATGCATTCCGTAGGATATATCAACATGACAAGACCGACTGGAACTACTGCAATATTGTCGAGGTTCGCCATAATATATCCATTTAACATATGTATATATTGGTTTCTTTTTAGGTTTCTTGCTTAATTTATCCCATATCTCGCTCATCCACTTGCCAACACTCCTGATATACATATCATTAATGTTTATTGAGCCATCAATATCTTTTTTATTAACATTGCTGATATTATTTCCATAAACATATTGACCATAATTATTATCATCTGCCTGTTGTTGTTTGCCCTTCCCATAATAATGGGTGCTTGCTTTTTCCGGTGATTGTATTGACAATGAGCTATCACTGATTATGTGCTTATTAGCACTGACCACTATCCCTTGTTCACCCTTAACTGTGCCTTCAGTCGTCAGATTGCCTGATTGGTCAACTTCTAATAATTTGGTTGCATAATTATTAGCTAAGACCTGCCATTTATTGTTTTTGTTTTGTAAATAAATATTTTGTCCAGTATTATCAACTAAAGTTA
>Ga0209562_1000028_pt1 | contig 80212 bp, 57 predicted proteins | sample WorMetvacBELIZE2_FD_187399 | JGI IMG/M metagenome (GOLD analysis project Ga0209562, IMG submission 187399) | Marine gutless worms symbiont microbial communities from Max Planck institute for Marine Microbiology, Germany - Olavius vacuus BELIZE.2... | ecosystem: Host-associated > Annelida >... | reverse complement strand
GATTTGCTCTCTTCGGTCGCGACTGCTCGCGTTGCTCGCGGTCGAACCGGCTGTTTATATTCGAGGATTCGAATCTGGTGTTGGAGCAATTAGGTATGCAGATGGCATGGTTTTTGTTTGATTGGTAGTGGCGGAGAGGGAGGGATTTGCTCTCTTCGGTCGCGACTGCTCGCGTTGCTCGCGGTCGAACCGGCTGTTTATATTCGAGGATTCGAATCTGGTGTTGGAGCAATTAGGTATGCAGATGGCATGGTTTTTGTTTGATTGGTAATGGCGGAGAGGGAGGGATTCGAACCCTCGAAGGGATTAACTCCCTTACTCCCTTAGCAGGGGAGCGCTTTCGACCACTCAGCCACCTCTCCTATTCATTCGTACGCTACGTTTATTCCTGCTCCTGACCCTGTTCTTGCTCCTGCTCCTGCTCCTGCTCCTGCTCCTGCTCCTGTTTTTCTTCCTGATCTTCGTCCTGCACCTTGTTCAGTTCCTCGCTCATGCGTCTGCTGAAGCTGTGCGCCAATTGCCCGGCGCCGCCTGCTTTCGCAAGGCTGTCGTGGAACTGCATTCCGGTGCCGGCCGGCACCAGTCGACCGACAACCACATTCTCTTTCAACCCGCGCAGATTATCTACCTTGTGCATTACCGATGACTCGGTAAGGATACGCGTTGTTTCCTGGAAAGAAGCGGCGGAAATAAAGGATTCCGTCACCAATGCGGCCTTGGTGATGCCCAGCAGGATGCGGTTGCCGGTAAAGGGCTGCTTGCCCTGTGCTTCCAATCGCTCGCGTTCGTGCATGGCTTCAAAGTATTCGACCTGCTCGTCGCGCACATAGTTGCTGTCGCCCGGATCGGTGACCACTACTTTACGCATCATCTGGCGAATGATTACTTCGATATGCTTGTCGTTGATTTCCACACCCTGCAGTCGGTAGACCTCCTGGATCTGCGTGACCAGGAATTTGCTGAGTTTTTCTATGCCCTGTACACGCAAGATATCGTGCGGATTGAGCGGCCCGTCTACAAGCACATCACCCCGTTCGACGCTTTCGCCCTCAAATACATTGAATTGGCGCCAGTTGTGCACCAGTATTTCCACCGGCTCGGATTCGTCGTTGGGGGTGATAATCACCCGGCGCTTGTCCTTGGTGTCCTTGCCGAAGCTGATTACTCCGGATATTTCCGCCAATACCGCGCAGTCCTTGGGCACCCGCGCTTCAAACAGGTCGGCCACGCGAGGCAGGCCGCCGGTGATGTCGCGAGTCTTGGAAGTTTCGTGCGGAATCCGCGCTATCACCCCGCCTGTGTGAATCTCGTCGCCATCGTTGAGGTTGATGACCGCCTTGGCCGGCAGCACATAGCTTACCGGCACCTGCGAATCGGGGTGGAGTACATCATTGCCGTCGGCGTCGGTTATGCGCACCGTCGGGCGCAGGGTTTTGGCGGCCGCCGGGCGATCCTTGGTTTCGAGCACTTCGGTCTGGGTCAAACCGGTGGCTTCGTCTATGCGGCGCTTGACCGTGAGGTTCTCGTCCATGGCGATAAATTGCACCTTGCCGTTGACCTCGGAGATCACCGGGTGGGTGTGCGGGTCCCAGGTGGCGATTACATCGCCAGCCTTGACCTTGGATTCGTCCTGAACGCTCATTACAGCGCCATATGGAAGTTTGTATACCTCGCGTTCACGGTCGTTGGTGTCGTAGATGAACACGCTACCGGAACGCGATACGGCCACAAACTCGCCTTCGGCGCGTTCTACCGTGCGCAGATCGCGCAAATTGACATAGCCGTCGGTGCGCACCATGACATGGTCGGTCACACTCGAACCTGAAGCCGCCCCGCCTATGTGGAAGGTGCGCATGGTCAACTGCGTGCCCGGTTCGCCAATTGACTGGGCGGCTACAATCCCGACAGCCTCGCCGCGCGAAACCAGAAGACCGCGCGCCAGATCGCGCCCGTAGCAATTGGCGCACACGCCATAGGGTGTTTTACAGGTAATCGGCGAACGTACCTGAATGTTGTCCACGCTTGAGTTCTCTATGACATCCACCAGCGCTTCGTCTATCAGGGTTCCCGCCTCGGCAATAACCACGCCGTCGTGATCAAGCACATCTTCGAGCACCACCCGGCCGAGCACCTGCTTGCCGAGAGGCATGACAATGTCACCGCCTTCGATCAATGGGGTGATGTTGACGCCTTCGGTTGCCCCGCAATCGTCTTCGACCACCACCACATCATGGGAAACATCCACCAGACGACGGGTCAGATAACCCGAGTTGGCGGTCTTCAGGGCCGTGTCCGCAAGGCCCTTGCGCGCGCCGTGAGTGGAAATGAAGTATTGCAATACCGACAAGCCTTCGCGGAAGTTGGCGGTGATCGGGGTTTCGATAATCGATCCGTCCGGTTTGGCCATAAGCCCGCGCATCCCTGCCAGTTGGCGCATCTGCGCGGGGCTGCCTCGTGCGCCCGAGTCGGCCATCATGTAGACGGAGTTGAAGGATTCCTGTTCGCGTTCGTTGCCGTCTTTGTCGGTCACTTTCTCGTGCCCCAGGCTTTGCATCATTTCCTTGGCAACTTTATCGTTGGTGCGGGTCCAGATGTCCACCACCTTGTTGTATTTCTCGCCCTGGGTGACATACCCGGATTGATATTGACGCTCTATTTCGCTCACTTCCTTTTCGGCGGAGGCGATGATTTGTTTTTTCGTTTCGGGGATAAGAAAGTCGTTCACGCCCACCGACGAACCCGAACGGGTGGCGTATTGAAAGCCGAGGTACATCAATTGATCGGAAAAGACCACTGTATCCTTGAGTCCGCAACGTCTGTAGCAGGTGTCGATAAGGTTGGAGATGCCTTTTTTATTCATCACCTTGTTGATCAACTCGAAAGGCAGGCCCTCCGGTAGGATGCCGAAAAGCACTACCCGACCCACTGTGGTGTCGTAGCGGCGCGAGCCTTCGCAGTCGTCGATGCGTACCTTGATGGCCGCGTGCAGATCCACCTCGCCCAGGGCATAGGCGCGCTGTACCTCCTCGGCGTCGGTAAACACCTTGTCTTCGCCTCTGGCGTTGATTCGTTCGCGGGTGAGGTAGTAGATACCCAGCACCACATCCTGCGAGGGGACGATTATCGGTGCGCCGTTGGCGGGCGAAAGGATGTTGTTTGAAGACATCATCAACACCCGCGCCTCGAGTTGCGATTCAAGGGTTAAGGGCAGGTGCACGGCCATCTGGTCGCCGTCGAAATCGGCGTTGAAGGCGGCGCACACCAGGGGATGTAACTGGATGGCCTTACCCTCGATCAACAGCGGTTCAAAAGCCTGAATACCCAGCCTGTGCAGGGTGGGGGCGCGGTTCAACAGCACCGGGTGCTGGTAGATCACCTCGGCGAGAATATCCCACACCACCGGCTCTTCGAGCTCAACCATGCGCTTGGCCGCTTTGATGGTGGTGGCGTGACCATAGAATTGCAGGCGCGAATAGATGAATGGTTTGAACAATTCAAGCGCCATTTTCTTCGGCAGACCGCATTGGTGCAGTTTCAACTGCGGGCCAACCACAATCACCGAACGGCCAGAATAGTCGACCCGTTTACCCAGTAGATTCTGACGGAAGCGACCATGCTTGCCCTTGATCATATCGGCAAGGGATTTCAGCGGGCGTTTGTTGGTGCCGGTCACTGTGCGTCCGCGGCGGCCATTATCCAGCAGCGCATCAACCGATTCCTGCAGCATGCGTTTCTCGTTGCGGACGATCACCTCTGGCGCCGAGAGCTCAATCAGGCGGCGCAGGCGATTGTTGCGATTGATAACCCGACGGTAGAGATCGTTGAGATCGCTCGCGGCAAAGCGGCCGCCATCCAATGGCACCAGCGGACGCAAGTCCGGAGGAAGAACCGGGATGTTTTTGAGAATCATCCACTCCGGCCGGTTGTCGGACATGTTGAAGGCTTCCAGCAGCTTCAACCGCTTGGCGCATTTTTTCAACCTGGTTTCGGACTTGGTGCGCTCCATCTCTTCGCGGATATTGACGACCTCCTCGGGAATATTGAGGTTGGCGATCATTTCGTACACTGCCTCGGCGCCTAGCTTGGCGACAAATTCGCCCGGATACTCAAGTGATGCGGCTTCGTACTCCTCGTCGGTCAGCAGTTGGTGCTTCTGCAAGGGCGTATCCATGGGATCGAGCACCACATAGGATTCAAAGTAGAGGATGCGTTCAACTTCCTTGAGCATCATGTCCAGCAACAGGCCGAAGCGCGAAGGCAGGGATTTGAGGAACCAGATATGCGCCACAGGCGAAGCCAGTTCGATATGCCCCATGCGCGAACGCCGCACACGTGACTGGGTGACTTCGACACCGCATTTCTCGCAGATCACGCCGCGATGTTTCAGGCGTTTGTATTTGCCGCACAGACACTCGTAGTCCTTGATAGGGCCGAAAATGCGTGCACAGAAAAGCCCATCGCGTTCCGGCTTGAAAGTACGGTAGTTGATGGTCTCGGGTTTTTTAACTTCGCCGTAAGACCAGGATTTGATCATCTCCGGCGATGCCAGCCCGATGCGTACCGAGTTAAAGCGGGTCTCTTCGGTTTGCTCGCCATAGAGGTTGAGTAAGTCGCGCATGTCTGCCACCGGTTACAGATTGTCAGTATCTATGTTGATCGCCAGCGAACGAATCTCGCGCATCAACACATTAAAGGATTCGGGCGTACCCGGATTCATCAGAGTATTGCCGTCGACTATGTTCTTGTACATCTCGCGTCGGCCCACCACATCGTCTGATTTGACCGTCAACACTTCCTGCAGGGTGTGGGCCGCTCCGTATGCTTCGAGCGCCCAGACCTCCATCTCGCCAAATCGTTGACCGCCAAACTGCGCCTTGCCCCCCAGCGGTTGCTGGGTAACCAGGCTGTAGGAGCCGGTTGAACGCGCGTGCATCTTGTCGTCGACCAGGTGGTTGAGTTTGAGCATGTACATATAGCCGACAGTCACCGGGTGATCAAAGGCCTCGCCGGTGCGACCGTCGTGAAGCCTGAGTTGTCCGCTCTGCGGCAGGCCGGCCTGTTTCAGCAATGCCTTGATCTCTGTTTCGCTGGCGCCGTCGAACACGGGCGTCGCCACTGGTAAACCGCCGGTGAGATTCCCGGCCTGGGTGATAATCTCGTCATCGCTGAGCAAATCAAAATCCACCTGGTTGGACGCGGCGCCCTTGCCGATAAGATTGGTGTTGTGAAGTTTGTTCAAATACTCACGCAGCTCGGTGACCTTGGCCTGTTGTTTGAGCATGGTGTTGATCACCTGACCAATGCCGTGGCAGGCCCAGCCAAGGTGGGCCTCGAGTATCTGCCCCACATTCATCCGTGAAGGGACGCCAAGCGGGTTGAGGACAATATCAACCGGTTCGCCATGCTCGTCAAAAGGCATGTCTTCGACCGGCATGATGGCGGAGATCACCCCTTTGTTGCCGTGTCGACCAGCCATCTTGTCGCCGGGTTGCAGGCGGCGTTTTACCGCCAGGAACACCTTGACTATCTTGATGATCCCCGGCGCCAGGTCGTCGCTCTGCTTGATGCGCTCCTTCTTGGTCTTGAAGCGCTCCTCGATTTCCTTGGCGGCCTTTTTCAGGCTGCTCTTGGCGTTGTCGACACTCTGGTTGAGAGCGTCGGTTTTCATACTGATGGAAAAGAGCTTGTTCTTGTCCAGCCCTTCAAGATACTCTGCGCTTGCCTTGGCGCCCGCCTCAAGCTTTGGCGCCGATTGCACCTGCTTGCCAGCCAATTGCTCGCGCAGCCGGCTGAGAATGACCGTTTCGATGATCGCCAACTCGTCGTCCAGGTCCTTGCGCACCTGGGCTATCTGTTCTTCCTCGATCGCCACAGCGCGCTTGTCTTTGCTCACGCCGGCGCGGGTAAACACCTGCACATCCACCACCGTGCCGAATGCGCCCGAAGGCACGCGCAGGGAGGTGTCTTTCATGTCCGAGGCTTTTTCACCGAAAATGGCGCGCAGGAGCTTTTCCTCCGGACCCAACTGGGTTTCGCCCTTGGGCGTGACCTTGCCGACCAGGATGTCACCGGGTTGCACTTCGCTGCCTCGCTGAATAATGCCCGACTCGTCAAGCTTGGCCAGGGCGTGTTCGCCCACATTGGCGATATCGGCTGTGATCTCTTCGTCGCCAAGCTTGGTGTTGCGCGCTATGCAACTGAGTTCCTGAATATGAATTGAGGTGAAGCGATCTTCCTGCACCACCCTTTCGGAGATAAGAATGGAATCCTCGAAGTTGAAGCCGTTCCAGGGCATAAAGGCGACGCGCATGTTCTGCCCCAGCGCCAGTTCGCCGAGATCAATGGCTGGGCCATCGGCGATGATGTCACCTGCCTTGACCTCGTCGCCGCGATTGACAATGGGGCGCTGGTTGATGGCGGTGTTCTGGTTGGAGCGTTGAAATTTGACCAGGCGATAGATGTCCACGGGCGAGCCGTCCCTGGTCGGGTCGAACTCGTGCGCGCGCACCACTATCCTGGTTGCATCAAGGCTTTCGACCACACCATCGCGCAGGGCGGTGACGCACACGCCGGAATCTCCAGCCACCTTGGATTCAATCCCGGTTCCCACCAGAGGTTTTTCCGCATGTACGCAAGGAACGGCCTGACGTTGCATGTTCGATCCCATCAGCGCGCGATTGGCGTCGTCGTGCTCAAGAAAGGGAATGAGCGATGCCGCAACCGAAACCACTTGCGAAGGAGAAACGTCCATGTGTGTGACATCGGCCACCGGGCGAATCATACTTTCGCCTTCACAGCGCACCTGCACAAACTCATCCATGAAGCTGCCGTCATCGGCAAGCCGTGACCCGGCTTGGGCGATCACCAGTTGTTCGCCGTATTCGCGCATGGCCGGCACATATTCGATCTGTTCCGTCACCTTGCCGTCCACTACCTTGCGGTAGGGCGTTTCGATAAAGCCGTAGTAGTTGGTGCGCGCATAGGTGGAAAGGGAGTTGATCAGGCCGATATTGGGACCTTCAGGCGTTTCGATTGGGCACAAACGGCCATAGTGTGAGGTATGCACATCACGCACCTCAAAACCTGCGTGGTCTCGAGCCAGACCGCCGGGGCCGAGGGCGGAAACCCGTCGCTTGTGGGTGATTTCGGAGAGCGGGTTGTTCTGATCCATGAATTGCGACAACTGGCCCGAGCCGAAAAACTCGCGGATCGAGGAGGAAACCGGTTTGGCGTTGACCAGATCCTGCGGCATCAATCCTTCGCTTTCCGCCTGGCCCAGGCGTTCGCGCACTGCGCGTTCGACCCGGATAAGCCCCAGGCGCAACTGGTTGGCGACCACTTCGCCTACACCGCGTGTGCGGCGATTGCCCAGATGATCTATGTCATCCACAACATCCTGGCCGTTGCGGATATTGATTAACACGCGCAGAGAGTCGACAATATCCTTTTTATCCAACACCATCGAATCGCAACCATCGTTGCGTTCGATACGGTGGTTGAGCTTCATTCGCCCAACTTCGGAAAGACTGTAGCGGTCAAAACTGAAAAACAGACTGTCAAACAGCTTTTCCGCTGCGCCCTTGTTGGGTGGTTCGCCCGGGCGCATCATGTGGTAGATTTCGATCAGCGCCTCAAGCCGGTTGGTGGTGTAGTCCACCGCAAGTGTGTTGCAGATATAGGGGCCGTTATTGAGCTCGTTGATGTGCAGCAGGCTGAATTTGTTGATGCCGCGCGCATGCAGGTGCTTGAGCGCCTCTTCGGTGATCTCGGTATTGCATTGCATCAGGATCTCGCCCGTGTCCAGATTGACCAGGGTTTTGGCCAGGCGTTTGCCGTACAGATATTCGGGGGGCACCGCCATGGCGCCAAGCTTGGCCTCCTCCATCAAACGCACATGGCGCGCGGTTATGCGCCTGCCCTGCTCGACAATTACCTTGCCTTTATCGTTGCAGATATCAACAATCGCGGTTTCACCGCGCATCCGCTCGGGAAAAATTTCAAGGTGATATTCATTTTCGCTGACGCACTTGACCTGAAAGTGATCGAAATAGGCGTCGAGTATCTCCTCGTTAGTGTAGCCAAGCGCGCGTAACAGCACGGTCGCGGGCATCTTGCGGCGCTTGTCTATGCGCACATAGATGATGTCGCGGTGATCGAATTCAAAATCCAGCCAGGAGCCGCGGTAGGGAATGATTCGCGATGCATAGAGCAGTTTCCCGGATGAATGGGTTTTGCCGCGGTCGTGATCAAAAAACACACCTGGTGAACGGTGCAACTGGGAAACCACCACCCGCTCGGTGCCGTTGATGACAAAACTGCCGGTGTCGGTAATCATGGGCAGGTCGCCCATATAGACTTCCTGCTCCTTGATCTCGCGCGGTTTGGCGTTGTCGCCTTCCTTGTCGAAAAACACCAGTTGCATTTTTACCCGCAGGGGGACGGTATAGCTCACCCCGCGTTGGCGAGATTCAGCGACGTCAAAATTGGGCTCGCCTATGCGAAAAGACTTGTAGCGCAGCTCCACCGCGCCGTTGGCGCTCTGAATCGGAAAAACTGATTGAAAAACCTGATCAATATCCGGCGGCGCCAGCACCTTGCCCGCGTCATCGAGGGTGGGCTCTATGAGGGTGTTATAGGATTTCTTTTGCAGCGCAAGCAGGTTGGGCGCGTGCATTACATGCTTCAACTTGCCAAATGTGCGACGAATGCGTTTCTTTTGCGTGTACGACAGTGTCATCTATGTCACCCGGTGTAGAAAGTGAACACAGGCCGGCCGACAGGTCGGCCTGTGGATCTTGTGAACCTACTTGAGTTCGATTTTCGCCCCGGCCTCTTCCAGCTCTTTTTTGGCTGTTTCGGCCTCTTCCTTGGGCATAGCTTCCTTCAGGGTTGAAGGCGCGCCATCGACCATGTCCTTGGCCTCTTTCAAACCCAGTCCGGTGATGGTGCGCACCACCTTGATTACATTGATCTTTTTATCGCCGGCTTCGGCGAGCACCAGATCGAACTCGGTTTTCTCCTCGGCGGCTGGCGCATCACCGCCGCCGGCGGCAGCGGCCGGCGCGGCGGCAACGGCGGCGGCAGCGGAAACGCCGAACTTTTCCTCCATTGCTTTTACCAGCTCGACCACATCCATCACGCTCATGGAGGCGATGGATTCAAGTATGTCTTCTTTAGCGATTGCCATGGTATTTCCTCAGATTGATTAATTGGCTTGTTGCTTTTGATCACGAACGGCAGCTACCGCCCTGGTAATCCTTCCCGGCACATCGTTGAAGGTTTGCGCCATTTTGGTTACCGGAGCCAGCATCACCGACATCAACTGTGACAGCGCCTGTTCGCGCGTAGGCAGGGTGGCGAGCACATCGATTTTCGATCCGTCGAGCAGCTCGCCGCCTACGGCGAGGGCGCGAATGGAGAATTGATCGTGTTCTTTGCCAAACGCTTTCAACACGCGCGCGCCGGCGCCCGGATCCTCAAGCGCAAAGGCTATAAGGGTGGGGCCAACGCAGGCTTGATCGATGCAGGCAAAGTCCGTGTCTTCCACCGCGCGCTTGAGCAGGGTGTTGCGCACCACGCGTATGTAGACACTTTCCTTGCGGGCATCGTTCCGCAGTTGGGTCAGCTCACTGACTTTGACTCCCAGGTAATCGGCGATTACTGCGGAGTGGGCAGTAGCTGCTATCGCATTCACTTCGGCAACAACTTTGCGCTTATCGTCAAAACGTAAAGGCATAGTTTTGCTCCCACAGTGAAGGTTTGGCCGGTTGTCCCGGCCAGCGAAAAAGTGCAACCAGAAGAACAGGAAAGCGCAGCGCGCTTGCCTTGGTCTTTTCGGCGCACCATCTGCGCGAGACGCTCAAAGGAGCAATTAAGCCGGTTGGCGGTCGACACACGCCTATGGCGCGGTCATTCACCAACCCGCTCTCGCGGTCTTTGACGGCGGCGCCGCCAAAATCTGCGTGCGGCTTAAAATGCTCATGCCGCACAAAAAAACCTAGCATCAATTTGGTAATCCGCCTTGCCGCTTATATGCTCGCTACATCCACAGCCAGGCCTGGGCCCATGGTGGAGGAGAGGGTGATTTTTTTGATATAGACCCCCTTGGCGCTTGAAGGTTTGATGCGTTTCAATTCGGTCAACACGGCGGCGACATTTTCGCCGATCGCCTGGGTGTCGAAATTCAACTTGCCCACCAGGCAATGGACTATCCCGGCCTTGTCGGCGCGAAATCGCACCTGACCCGCCTTGGCATTCTTAACCGCAACGGCCGTGTCGGCGTTGACCGTACCTACCTTGGGGTTGGGCATTAGGCCGCGCGGGCCGAGTATCTGGCCCAGCTTGGCGATTTTCGGCATGGTCTGGGGGGTGGCGATCAGCACGTCGAAATCAAGCTTGCCCGCCTGGATATCGGTAATCAGTTCATCTATCCCGACCAGATCGGCTCCGGCCTGCTTAGCAGCTTCGCCCGCCTCGCCATCCGCCAGCACCGCCACACGCACATTTTTGCCGGTACCCTGGGGCAGCACCACCGAGCCGCGCACGGCCTGGTCGGATTTGCGCGCGTCTATGCCGAGGTTGACTGCAAGCTCAACAGACTCATTGAACTTGACGCTGGAGACCTTTTGCAGCAAGGCCAACGCATCCAAAAGGCTGTAACCACAGTTGACATCCACCTGTTCGGATATCGCCTGTGCGCGCTTGCTCATTCCGGGTTTTTTCGCTACGGCTGTCATTGTACGCCCTCCACATCCAGTCCCATGCTTCTGGCGCTGCCGGCGATGGTGCGCACGGCGGCGTCAAGGTCGCTCGCGGTGAGATCCGGTTCCTTGGCCCTGGCTATGTCCTCGAGTTGCGCCCGCGAGACCTTGCCCACTTTTTGCGTATTGGGGTTGGAGCTGCCGCTGGTGATTCCAAGCGACTTTTTCAGCAGAATGCTTGCCGGCGGCGTTTTGGTGACAAAGGTGAAGCTTTTATCCGCGTAAACGGTAATCACCGTGGGCAGGGGCAGCCCCGGCTCGGTGCTCTGGGTTTTGGCGTTGAACGCCTTGCAGAATTCCATAATATTTACCCCTTTCTGGCCCAGAGCCGGGCCAACCGGCGGGCTGGGATTTGCCTTTCCGGCGGGTATCTGCAGCTTGATATAGCCGACGATTTTTTGTGCCATATGTGTCTCCGTGGGTACAAACGCCTTGCGGCTCCCCTGTATGTGTTATTCAATCCGGTGTGTTTTCTAGGAAACCTTCACCACCTGATCGAAACCGAGTTCCACAGGCGTGGAGCGACCAAAAATGGTCACCGCCACCTGCAGACGACTTTTTTCGTGGTTGACGCTTTCAACCACACCGTTAAAGTCGGAAAACGGCCCATCCGTTACACGCACCATTTCACCTGTCTCGTAGGTTTCGCGCGGACGTTCAACCCCTTCGGACTTATGCATGCGCTGCATGATTGCATCCGCCTCCTTGTCGCTTATGGGCGCCGGCCTTTCGCTGGTGCCGCCAACAAAGCCGATGATTTTGGGCGTACGACGCACCAGGTGCCAGGCGCTTTCGTCCATGTCCATCTGCACCAGCACATAGCCTGGATAGAACTTGCGGTCTGACTTGTACTTTTTTCCGCCTCTGAGCTTGTATACCTCTTCTGAAGGCACCAGCACGGTGCCGAAATGCTCCTGCATATCGTTGACTGTTATGCGTTCTTCCAGCAACTGCTTGGCGCGAGTCTCCTGTCCCGAATAGGCTTGCACCACAAACCAGCGTTTCTCGCTCATACACCCACCAGGAGTGAGATCAACCAGGCGAACAGGCTGTCAAACAACCAGAGCGCGAGCGAAATTACAGCCACCACCAACAGCACCACCAGCGAGGATTGCAGGGTTTCCTGCCTGGTGGGCCACACCACCTTGCGCAGCTCAATGCGCGCGCCGTGATAGAGAGTGCGGAATCTGACTCCCATGGTGGTTTGCAACCACAAACCCAGGGCTGCTGCTGCAACTACCACCAGCGCCACGGCACGGTAGAGCAGCGACAGCTCAGCAAAGTAGATATTGCCAACCACCCCGGCGGCCGCCAGCAGAATTACCGCAGCCCAAAGCAGGCCGTTATACGACTTGCCTTGTCCCGCCTGGGTAGTGTTGGTTGTATTCATATGTTGCGTTCACCCTCTGGTTGAAAACCTGCCCGCAGATTGCGCGGCGGTAAAACACCAACAGTAAAATTGGCAGGCCAGGAGGGAATCGAACCCCCAACCTGCGGTTTTGGAGACCGCTGCTCTGCCAATTGAGCTACTGGCCTATCCCTTACTTGATGATTTTGGTCACCACCCCGGCGCCAACGGTGCGACCGCCTTCGCGAATCGCAAAACGCAAGCCATCTTCCATCGCGATCGGGCAGATGAGTTCAACATTCATGTTGACGTTATCGCCCGGCATAACCATTTCCGTTCCTTCCGGCAGGGTCACGCTACCGGTCACATCCGTGGTGCGGAAGTAGAACTGGGGGCGATAGCCCTTGAAAAAGGGAGTGTGGCGACCGCCTTCTTCCTTGCTCAGGATATAGACCTCGGCCTCAAAGTTGGTATGTGGGGTAATGCTGCCCGGCTTGGCGAGCACCTGACCGCGCTCCACTTCGTCGCGCTTGGTGCCGCGCAACAACACGCCAACGTTTTCACCGGCGCGTCCTTCGTCGAGCAGTTTGCGGAACATTTCGACGCCGGTACAGGTGGTTTTGCTGGTCGGGTTTATGCCGACAATCTCGATATCCTCGCCCACCTTGACAATGCCGCGTTCAACCCGACCCGTTACTACCGTACCACGACCTGAGATGCTGAAGACATCCTCGATAGGCATAAGAAAAGGCTGGTCAATCGCGCGCTCGGGCTCGGGAATGTACTCATCCAGCGCTTCAACAAGCTTCTGCACAGAACCTGCGCCGACTTCGGAAGTGTCGCCTTCCAGCGCTTTGAGGGCGGAGCCGATGATGATTGGGGTGTCATCGCCGGGAAACTCGTATTTGGAGAGCAATTCGCGAACTTCCAGCTCCACCAGCTCAAGGAGCTCCTGGTCGTCGACCATATCGGCCTTGTTGAGGAAGACAACAATATAAGGAACGCCCACCTGGCGCGCCAGCAGGATGTGCTCACGCGTTTGCGGCATGGGGCCGTCGGCGGCGGAAACCACCAGAATCGCACCGTCCATCTGCGCCGCGCCGGTGATCATGTTTTTCACATAGTCGGCGTGTCCGGGACAGTCAACGTGGGCATAGTGGCGGTTGGGTGAGTTGTACTCCACGTGCGCGGTCGAGATGGTGATGCCGCGCGCTTTTTCTTCCGGCGCCTTGTCAATCTCGTCAAACTTCCGCGCTTCGCCAGAGCCGTAGAGGTCATGGCACACTTTTGTCAGCGCTGCGGTCAGAGTTGTTTTGCCATGGTCAACGTGACCAATAGTGCCCACGTTCAGGTGGGGTTTGGAGCGGTCAAATTGTTCCTTTGCCATGAATGTCTCCTGTGTGAATGTAAAAGGTTACTGCTGGTAAAAAAATGGAGCTCATAACCGGATTTGAACCGGTGACCTCTTCCTTACCAAGGAAGTGCTCTACCGACTGAGCTATATGAGCCGCGTTCCGTTTGGCTCTCGCCGGCGGGTTCACCCAGCCCGGGCTGGAGCGGGTAGCGGGAGTCGAACCCGCGCCATCAGCTTGGAAGGCTGAGGTTCTACCACTAAACTATACCCGCACATACCCGCCCAACTCGCCACCAGCTCGCACAGACGTGTCGCCACAGCAGCGGTGAGAGGGCCTACGGCCCGAGCCAATGGTGGAGAGGGAAGGATTCGAACCTTCGAAGCACGAGGCGGCAGATTTACAGTCTGCTGGGTTTGACCGCTCCCCAACCTCTCCCAACAAATTCTCAACCCGCCAGCCAGCCGGACTACGCCGCATACCAGCATGCGTCGCCCCGCCGGATGGTGCCGACACTAGGAGTCGAACCCAGGACCTACTGATTACAAGTCAGTTGCTCTACCAACTGAGCTATGTCGGCCGGCCAAAATTTTGGAGGCGGGATTCTATAGGAAAGACAAGTTGCTGTGCAACAAACTTACCCGCTTTTGCGGGGAAATTGCGTAATAGTCTTCTATCGGCGGAGCAACTGCGTCAATCATCATTCATCCTCCAGAAACTATTCATATATCAACAAGTTACAACGAGGTTGCAGCCTACCAGATTCGCAAGCCGACTCTTGCGCCGTGTTTTTTACCGTAATCATGGGATGGAGCTTTGCATTGCGCCGCGCCATGCTGTAGGATGCCCTGCTTCATATTCTTCACATACAGACAGGGGCATGTGCGCATTTTTTTTGCTTTTGCTTAACCTCCCGGACCGGGAACCGCGCGACAAGCCCCCCGGCTTCGGATCATTAAAGATCGGCATTCCGGCTGTTGTTCATCATCACACACCTTCAAGGTCTTCACTCGTGGATTCAAGAGCCATAGGCAGGCATTTCGCTGAAGCAATTGCGGCGCTCCTTACCTGGTTGCGCGCGTTGCCGCCTGCCCGGCCCTGTCAGGCCCCGGATCGAACGACACGACCAGCAGTGGGTGTGTTCCTTCCATCCTCAGGAATACAGAATGAAACGCATACTCGTCAACGCTACGCACAAGGAAGAACAGCGCATTGCCGTCCTCCAGGACAACTGGCTATACGATGTTGACATAGAAACTTCAACCAACACCCAGACAAAATCCAACCTCTACCTGGGCAAGGTTACACGACTGGAGCCAAGCCTCAACGCCGCCTTTGTCGAGTATGGCGCCGAACGCAACGGCTTTCTCCCCTACAAGGAAATCCATTCCGGATTCGCCGCTGGCGATAAGCCCATCAAGGAAGGCCAGCAGGTGTTGGTACAGGTCGAAAAAAGCGAGCGTGGCGCCAAGGGGGCGGCGCTGACCACCTACATCGCCATAGCTGGTCGCTACCTAGTGTTCATGCCCAATTCGGACACAGCCGGGGGCATCTCAAGGCGCATAGACGACGAAGAGCGGCGCCAGATGCGTGACATACTCAACGAACTCCCGCTGGAACCGGGCAGCAGCGCCATCATCCGCACCGCCGGCATGGGCCGCAACAAAGCCGAGGTACAGGCCGACCTCGAATACCTGCAAAGTCTGTGGAAAAAAATACTCGCAGCGTGCAACCTGTACACTGCGCCCAAACTTGTCTACTCGGACAACAGCCTCATCACCAGGCTGGTGCGCGATTACCTGCAGGATGATATCGACGAGGTAATCATCGACAACGAAGCGCTCTATAACGAAACCGTCACCTTCATCCGCCAGCTCTCGCCGGCAAAGCGCAAAAGCGTGATTTTCTACGATGACGAAGTGTTGCCGCTATACAACCGCTTTCAAATCGAAGATCAGATCGAAACCATTTTCCAGCGCGAGGTCACCCTGCCTTCAGGCGGCGCGATCATCATCGACCAAACCGAGGCGCTGGTATCCATAGATGTTAACTCTTCGCGTTCCAACCGTGGCGGCGACATTGAAGAAACCGCCCTGCACACCAATTCCGAAGCTGCGGTGGAAGTCGCGCGCCAACTGCGCCTACGCGATATGGGTGGGCTGATAGTGATCGACTTTATCGACATGACGCCGCAAAAGAATGTGCGCGAAATCGAGCAATGCCTGAAAAACGCCATGCAGAACGATCGCGCGCGCGTGCAACTCGGGCGCATTTCGCGTTTCGGCTTGCTGGAACTCTCACGTCAACGCCTGCGCTCGTCGCTGCTCGAAACCAGCACGGTGCAATGTCCCAAATGCAACGGCAACGGCGTGGTGCGCACCACCGAATCCGCCTCCTTGGCTATACTTCGTTTGATCGAACAACAAGCCTGTAAGGAACAAACCCTGCAAGTGCGCGCGCGCCTGCCGCTGCCTATCGCCACTTTTCTGCTCAACGAAAAACGCGGCGAATTCAACCAGATAGAAACGGCGCTTGGCAGCAACATCCTGATTCTGCCCTCCACCGAAATGACCGTGCCAAGCTACGAAATCACCCGTGTGGCCAGAGACGGCAAGACCCAGGTGCTGAGCATGCAAAGCGATCTGGATAATGTCGGGCGCGAAACGGAAAACCAGCTGCGCAGCAAGATTCTCCAGCAGATGAAACCGGCCGTTGAACCCTTTACTCCGGAGCGCAGCAACTTCGTTCAACGCCTGCTGCGTAAAATGACGCGCAACACCAGAATCGCTGGAGCGCCTGAGCCGCAACAACCGCAAGCCCAACCAAATACACAGAAACAGCCGCGCAGCAACACCCGCCGCAATCGTGGCGGACGAGGTCGCGGCGGCTCACGTAATCGGCAAAGGCAAGCGGCGGGTAGTGCCGCATAATACCGGTGTAAGCCTATAGAGATGCACAAGAGGAGCAAGCTGAAACAACACCTCTACGGACAGGTTGGAAGATGAACAGAAGCGAACGCATCATGCGCGAGCTGTGTGAACTCGCAGGGGTTGAATTAAATACAAACGCGCCGGATGCGATTCTGGTGAAGAGTCCGGACTTCTATACCAGGGTGCTCGCCAATGGCAGCCTCTCGGTTGGCGAAACCTACATGGACGGACTGTGGGATTGCGCCAGGCTTGACAGCGCACTGACCAAATTCATGCGCCTGCATGATTCAGACATAAACAAATTTCTTGCGGAGCACCCGCTCTACCTCCTGTACAACTTCTTCGCGCATCTCAAGGCAAAGCTGCTTAACCTGCAATCAATCGTACGCGCCGGAATAGTGGGCGAGAAGCACTACGACCTTGGCAACGATCTGTATGAACGCATGCTCGACAGCCGCATGCAATACACCTGCGCCTACTGGAAAAAGGCCAAGAACCTTGAACAGGCGCAGGAAGCCAAGCTTGAACTCATCTGCCGCAAGCTGGGGCTGAAACCGGGCATGCGACTGCTCGACATTGGTTGTGGTTGGGGTGGCCTGTTGCGCTACGCCGCCGAATGCTACGGCGTAAGCGGCGTGGGAATAACCATCTCCAAACAGCAGCGGGCCTACGCAAAAGACATATGCGCCGGGTTTGATATTGAAATCCGCTTGCAGGACTATCGGGAACTGAACGAACGCTTTGACCGCATTGCCTCTATCGGCATGCTCGAACACGTAGGGGTAAAAAACTATCCCACCTATATGCGCGCAGTGGCGAAATTGCTCAAGGATGAAGAATCGCTGTTTCTGCTCCAGACCATTGGCAACAATATCAGCCTGCAAAAAGGCAATGCCTGGTTGAACAAATATATTTTTCCCAACGGCATGCTGCCCTCCATGCGGCAGATCATCGCTGCCGCCGAGGGCCGACTCATAATTGAAGATTGGCACAGCTTTGGCCCGGACTACGACAAAACCTTGATGAGCTGGTACGCCAACTTCACCGGCAGCTGGCAGGAAATCGCCGATCGTTACTCCACCCGTTTCTACCGCATGTGGGAGTTCTACCTGTTAAGCTGCGCCGCCAACTTCCGCGCCCGCAAAACCCAACTTTGGCAACTGGTCTGCTCCTCCCATGGCCTTCCCGGCGGCTATACCCCAATTAGATAGTCGCTAACCGATTTCATCACCGTTTGGGGACAATTGGGTGCTTCTTGTTAGCGGCCCGGCTTTCCCAGATACTTTGCCAGCACTGATCCGTACACTAGCACCCCGAGTGAAAGCAGGGCGATCAACAGGGTTGCAGCCGCGTACACGGTGGGGTTGATGCCGCGCCTTGCGTAGTTGAAAACTACCTGCGGCAGGGTGCTGACTCCGGGGCCGGAGAGGAATTGCGCCACTACCACATCGTCGAACGACAGGGTGAAGGCGAGCAGGAAGGCCGCCAACAAAGCCTGGGATGCGTTGGGCAGGGTGACCAGGAAAAACGTCTGGTGTGGACGCGCGCCCAGATCCAGCGCCGCTTCCTCCAGCGCCCAGTCCATCTGCTCAAAGCGCGCCTTGATCACCACCGTCGCATAGGCCATGCCGAACAGGGTGTGACCCATCACTATGGTCCCCACCCCTCTTTGTGGCCAGCCCAGCAGGTTCTGCATGCCGACAAAAAATAACAGTAACGACAGCCCGATAATAACCTCGGGCATGACCAGCGGCGCGCTCGCCATGCCGGAAAAAAGGGTGCGCCCGACAAAGGAGCGATAGCGCGCCAACGCCAGGGCAATCAGGGTGCCCAGCAGGGTTGAAAGCAACCCGGCGAGAAATGCGACCTTGAGCGAGACCATCAACCCGCTGATCAGGCGTTCGTCCTCCAGCAGCGCCTGGTACCAGCGCAGGGAAAAGCCGGTGAACCTGCCGTCCTGCCTGGTGCTGTTGAAGGAAAACACCAGCATGAACGCCAGCGGCAGGTACAAAAAGGCGAACACCGCCAATAGCCACAGGCGCGCAGGCATCCGAGCGAGCATAGGCCTAGGCACGCCTCCGCTCCCGTGCGGATTCCATGCGGTAATAGCAAATTAGCGGGATCACCAGCAACAGAATCATCACTATCGCCAGGGCGTTGGCGCGCGGCCAGTTGTTGCTGGTGAACATTTCATCCCACACTACCCGTCCGATCATCAGGTTGTCCACACCGCCCAGCAGCGAGGGGATGACAAATTCGCCTACGCAAGGAATGAACACCAGCATCGTTCCCGCAACCATGCCGGGGCGCGACAGGGGCAGAGTGACCAGCCGGAAGGCATGCAGGGGCGATGCGCCCAGGTCGCGGGCGACTTCCAGCAAGCTGGCATCCATGCGCACCAGGGTGGCGTAGAGCGGCAGCACCATGAAGGGAAGATAAACATAGGTCATGCCAATGAGAATCGCCGCGTCGTTATAGAGCATGGGGATGGGTTGGTCGATCAGACCCGCACCCCTCAGCAGGTTGTTGATGAAACCGTAATCGGCAAGCAGCCCCTTCCAGGCGTAGATGCGCAACAGGAAGGAGGTCCAGAAGGGCAACATCACCAACAACAGCAGCATGGCGCGGTGGTTTGGTCTGGCGCGCGCCATGGCGTAAGCGAAGGGATAGCCGATCGCCAGGCACAGTAGGGCGGACGCCAGCGCGTAGCCGATGGATTGTGCATAGGCCGTGAGGTAGATGGTGTCGAACCAGACGCCGCTGTGGCTGTTGACGACTATGGACCAGTAGTTTTCGAGCCTGATGCGCGGGCCGCTTGCGTCCCACAGGGGAATAAAGGGTGTCGGGTTTTCGCCCTGGTCCACCAGGCTGATGTAGAGCATCACCGCAAAGGGCGCGAGAAAGAACACCAACAGCCACAGATAGGACACGGCTATTACGACGCGCTTGCCAGGGGCGGGCAGGCAACCGAGCAGCTTGCGCAGGGCGTTTAACCTGGGCATGGTCAATCGTGCAGCAGCACCGAGTCGCAGGCGTCCCACCAGAAAAAAACCTCGTCCTCCCAGGTGATCCGGCGATCCTTGCGCGATGCGTTGATCATGATGACCTTCACCATCGGCCCCTTGGGGGGCTTGATGATGTACGAATTATGCGAACCGAAATAGGCGATTTCTTCGACTCTACCGGTGAAGAGATTTTCGACATCCGGTTCCATCGGCTTGTTTCTGGAGACGGCAAGTTTTTCCGGCCGCACGGCGAGCGTCAACCTGTCGTCCACCTCGGCCCTGCTTGCTGGAAGTTGAACCGCCCCCATGGGCGTTTCGAGCAGATCGCCTGTAATCACCCTGCCGGAAAACAGGTTCAGGTTGCCGATAAACTCGGCGACAAAGCGGCAATTGGGCGCTTCGTAGATTTCGCGCGGCGCGCCGGTTTGCAACACCCTGCCCTCGTTCATCACCGCAATGCGGTCGGCCATGGTCATGGCCTCTTCCTGATCGTGGGTAACCATCACACAGGTGACGCCTACCTGTTCGATGATATTTACCAGTTCAAACTGGGTTTGTTCTCGCAGTTTCCTGTCCAGCGCGCCGAGCGGCTCGTCCAGCAACAGCAGGCGGGGGCGCTTGATAAGGCTGCGCGCAAGGGCCACCCGCTGCTGCTGACCGCCGGAAAGCCGCCCTGGTTTGCGCCCGGCATAGGCGCCGAGCTGTGTGAGATCGAGCATCGCTTGCACCCGCCTGGTGATTTCGCCCCCGGGCATGCCTTCACGACGCAGCCCGAAGGCGATGTTGTCCCATACATTCAGGTGGGGAAAAAGCGCAAAGGACTGGAACATCATGTTGATCGGTCGCTTGAAGGCGGGGATGCCGGACAGTTGTACACCGCCCAGCTCGACCTCGCCCCTGGTTGGCTCTTCAAAACCGGCGAGCATGCGTAACAGGGTGGTTTTACCGCAACCGGAGCTGCCGAGTAGGGCAAAAATTTCGCCGCGTTTGACGCTCAGATTCACATCCTCGACCACCAGCGAGTCGCCATAACGCTTTTCCAGATTCCGGGTGACAAGAAACGCCTGAGACATGGAAGCCGGGGCCGGTGGCGGGAAAGGCTGTTAAACGATCAACTTGCGGGAAAAATCCATAACCGGAGAAGTCACCCTTGCTCCGGTGATTAGTTCCCAGCCTTGAAGTTGTTAAAGGCCTCACCCAGAGCTTCGCGTGTGGCGTTGCTGAAGCTGCCGGACGGGATCATCTTGCGCATGTCGCTATCGGAGACAAAGATGCTCGTGTTGGCGCGTAGTTGTGAATCGACATGCTCAAGCGCCGGGTCGTTGCCGGTGTGGTAGTTGACCTCGTTGATCACCCAGGCGCTGATTTCCGGATCGAGAAAAAAGTTCATGAACCTGTGGGCGTTTTCGACGTTGGGCGCGTCTGCGGGAATGGCCATGACATCGGTAAACAGCAAGCCGCCGGTGGAAGGCAGGAGCGCGATTATCTTATCGTCATAGCCGTTTTCCGCGGCGATATCCACGGCCCAGTTGATATCACCCGACCAGCCAATCACCACGCAGGCGCGGCGGTTGGCGAGGTCGTCGATCAGGGTGTTGGAGAAGAAGCGCAGATCGTCGCGAACGCGCGCCAGGACATCGCCTGCCGCGCGAATGTCCTCAAGGTTGTTGCTGTAGGCAGGTTTGCCAATGTAATGCAGCGCCACGGGGAAAATCTCGGTGGGGGAATCGAGAAAGGCGATGCCGCAGGTTTTGAGTCTGGAGGTGTAGCGCGGTTCAAACACCAGCTCCCAGGAGTTCTCCGGCAAAGGTTCACCGCCCAGCGCCCCGTCCACCAGGGTTTTGTTGACGCCGACCGTGGTAAAGCTCCAGGCCCAGGGGACAAAGTAGCGGTTGCCCGGATCGGCTGCCGCGACGCTTTGCATAAAGTCGGGGTTGAGGTTTTTCAGGTTGGGAATTTTCGCCTTGTTCAGCGGTTGAAAAAAACCCGCCTGGAGCTGGGTGATAGCGAAGGTGGAAGTGGGCACCACCAGGTCGTATCCGGTGTTGCCCGCCACCAGCTTGGCCTGCAATGCTTCGTTGGTCTCAAAGGTGTCGTAGACCACGGTTATGCCGGTTTCCTGCTCAAACCTGTCGATCAAGCCTTCGGGGATGTATTCCACCCAGTTGTAGATATTCAGTTGTCCCGCGTTTGGTTGTTCGCTTTCTTGTCCATCGCGAGCCGCTTCCTCCTGCGAACAGGCCGCAAGCCAGAGCGCCAGCAGCGCTGCTGTAAGCAGGAGCCGGGGAAGATGCGTCAGCATTGGTTGTACGGAGGCGAGGGTTGGGTGTTTTTTCATGGCGTGTCTCTCCAGTTCGCGAGGTTGTCCCGGCTCTCGTTTTGGTGTTTATAGGAAAACCCGCCCGAGGGGGAAGGCGAGTGAACGCTGAAGTCGAAACCACCCTGCTTGCGAGAGCGCGGGATTGTTGTTCATTGCAATCAGGATGTGCAACTTATTTGATTGGCATTTTTTTGCGGTTGCCGGAAAACCGGGAAAGGGGGCACCAGACCCGTTACCCCGCCGCTTCGGCTATGACATGTTCCTTAAAGACTCGCGCTGCCTGCGATAGACGTTTACCCTTGGGATAGACTGCGTACCAGTGGCGTAGCAGCGGAAAGCCTTTAACATTAAGGATGCAAAAGGCGCCGGAGGCGGCGTCGAGCGTCAACGTGTGCTGCGACACAACGGCCAGGCCAAGCCCGCCCGCCACCGCTTGTTTCACCGCCTCGCTGCTCCCCAGGGTCATGCGAATATCGAGACTCAGGCCGTGCTGTTGAAAAAAGCGTTCCGCCGCCAGCCGGGTACCCGAACCAGGCTCGCGCATGATAAACGCTTCGCCCTCAAGTTGTTGCGGGCTCAGCCGCCTGCGCCTGGCGTCAAGGTGGTGGCCGGCAGGCGCTATCACCACCAGGGGGTTCTCCATCAAGGGCTGCGCCACCACGTTGAATTGTTCAGGAACCTGTCCCATGATGTACAGGTCGTCTTGGTTGTGTTGCAGCCGTTCGAGAATTTGATCACGATTGGCTACCTCAAGGGCGATTTCTATGCCTGGATAGCGGGTACAGAAGTCGCCCAACATGCGTGGGACAAAGTATTTGGCGGTGGTGATGATGGCAATGCGCAGAGCGCCGCGCTCCAGGCTATGGGTGGCGTTGAGTTCTTCGGCGAGTTGGTCGAGCCTGGCGAACAGATCGCGGCAAGCGGCTTCCACCAAGCGGCCGGCGGTAGTGAGATACAGGCGTTTACCGATTTGTTCATGCAGCGGTTCGCCCACGGTTTCGGCGAGTTGCTTGATCTGGATTGACAGGGCGGGGGGCGTCATGTGCAACTCCTGCGCGGCGCGCGTCATGTTGAGGTGATGCGCCAGAGCCAGAAACACCTTCATCTGATGCAGGGTTGCGCGGCGTAGATTCATATATCTTTCTATAACATTATGTTTTAAATGTTTAACTTAACTTAATGCATGGCCTGTGTCAAAGTACCCATTCGTTCACCCAGTGGTGGACTTCCATTCGTTACTTGGAGAGCATTATGGCTGGTAAAAAATACGAAGCAGGTGTAAAGGAATACCGTGAAGCATATTGGGAGCCGAGCTACACACCGAAAGAATCCGATGTGTTGGCAGTGTTTAAGATCGTTCCACAGGCCGGGGTACCGCGCGAAGAGGCCGCCGCCGCCGTGGCTGCGGAGTCTTCAACCGCAACTTGGACCACCGTGTGGACCGACCTTCTGACCGATCTGTACTACTACAAGGGTCGCGCCTACGCCATCGAGGACGTACCCGGAGACGACGAGGCCTTTTACGCCTTTATCGCCTATCCCATGGGTTTGTTTGAAGAAGGCTCGGTAGTGAATGTGTTCACCTCGCTGGTGGGCAATGTGTTCGGCTTCAAGGCTGTACGCAACCTGCGTCTGGAGGATGTGCGCTTCCCACTCTGGTTTGTCACCACCAACCCGGGGCCGCCCCACGGCATCTTTGTTGAACGCGACAAGCTCAACAAATATGGTCGCGCGTTGCTCGGGTGCACTATCAAGCCCAAGCTCGGCCTTTCGGCCAAGAACTATGGTCGCGCGGTGTACGAGTGTCTGCGCGGCGGGCTGGATTTCACCAAGGATGACGAGAATGTCAATTCCCAGCCGTTCATGCGCTGGCGCGATCGTTTCCTTTTCTGTCAGGAGGCCATCGACAAGGCCGAGGACGAAACGGGCGAATACAAGGGGCATTATATGAATGTCACCGCCCCCACCATGGAAGAGATTTATAAGCGCGCCGAGTTCGCCAAGGAGATTGGCTCGAAAATTATCATGAGTGATTACCTCACGGTCGGCTGGGCGGCGCATACCTCGCTGTCGAAGTGGTGCCGCGACAACGGCTTGCTCTTGCATGTCCACCGCGCCATGCACGCGGTAATCGACCGCAACCCCAGACACGGCATCAATTTCCGTGTGCTCACCAAGATCCTACGTCTGATGGGCGGCGATCACCTGCACTCGGGCACGGTTGTGGGCAAGCTTGAAGGCGACCGCGAGGCGACCATTGGCTGGATTGATATGATGCGCGATCGCTACACCAAGGAGGACCGCACACGCGGGATATTCTTCGACCAGGATTGGGGTCAGATGCCTGGACTCTTCCCGGTGGCCTCGGGCGGCATCCACGTGTGGCACATGCCGGCGCTTGTTTCCATCTTTGGCGACGAGGCAGTGTTGCAATTTGGCGGCGGCACCATCGGCCACCCCTGGGGTAATGCTGCTGGCGCCTGCGCCAATCGCGTGGCGTTGGAAGCCTGCGTACAGGCGCGCAACGAAGGTCGCGAACTTGAGAAGGAAGGCAAGGAAATCCTCACCAATGCGGCCAAGTCAAGCCCCGAGCTGAAGATGGCCATGGAAACCTGGAAGGAAATCAAGTTCGAGTTCGACACAGTCGACAAGCTGGATGTATCACACAAGTAATCCAAACCGGAATCTATCGAGGACACAATCATGAGTAATGTTCAAGACTACCAATCCCGCCTAGGGGACGTTGCCAGCAAGCGCTTCGAAACCTTCTCATACCTGCCGCAGATGTCGGACGACGTTATTCGCAAACAGGTGCAGTTCATAGTTGATCGCGGCTGGAACCCGGCCATAGAGCACTGTGAACCGAACAATGCAATGAAGCATTACTGGTATATGTGGAAACTTCCGATGTTCGGGGAAACCGATGTGGATCGCATCCTGTCCGAGGCCGACGCCTGCCGCAAGGCCAACCCCGGGCATCTGGTGAAGTTGATCGGCTACGACAACGCCCGCCAGACCCAGGGCGCCGCGATGCTGATCTTTCGCCCAGAGCAATAACCGGCCAAAAACAGAACAATAATCAGGGAGCCCGCTCCGCGCCGAAGGCGGGGCGGGATTTTCCTGAAAACATGCAGCCTACAGCCTGAATACCAGGAATGTCGTCATGACCAAGCAAATTGATCAATACCGGATCAGCGCGGAACCCTATTACCGCATTGTGGGCAATGAAGTGGACCAGTATGGCGCCGCCTACGAGGCTCGCTTACCGATGATGTTGAAAGGCCCCACCGGGTGTGGCAAGTCCCGCTTTATCGAATACATGGCGTGGAAACTGGGCAAGCCGCTGATCACCGTGGCGTGCAACGAAGACATGACTGCTGCTGATCTGATCGGCCGCTTTCTGCTCGACCGCGAGGGCACGCGCTGGCAGGATGGCCCGCTGACCACTGCCGCGCGTGTCGGCGCCATCTGTTATCTCGACGAAGTGGTGGAAGCGCGCCAGGACACCACCGTGGTCATTCACCCGCTCACCGACCACCGCCGCATGCTGCCGCTGGATAAAAAGGGCGAGCTGGTACAGGCACATGCAGATTTCCAATTGGTGATTTCTTATAACCCCGGTTATCAATCGTTGATGAAAGACCTCAAGCAATCGACCAAGCAACGCTTCGGCGCGCTCGATTTCGACTATCCGCAAGCGGAAGTGGAAATCGAGATAGTGGCCCACGAAGGTAAAGTTGACAAACAGATTGCCGACAAACTGGTGCAGGTGGCCGCGCGTTCGCGTAATCTCAAGGGCCACGGTCTGGACGAGGGCATATCCACACGCTTGCTTGTGTACGCCGCTACCCTAATTGCTGGGGGGATCCCTCCGCTTGACGCCAGCCAGATTGCCCTGGTGCGCCCACTGACCGACGATCCGGACATGCGGGACGCGCTCGACGCTGCAGTCGGCGCCTTCTTCACCTGAAGATAACCATTTCCTCGGGCTGGTCGGACAATACCCGCCCGCGCTAAAAATGAGTCTGGATCTGAGCCAATACAGCGAATATCTTGAGCATTTCAACGCTGAGATTCGCGAGGTGCTGGAGGGAACCTTCCACGAGGCGGCAAGGGTTATGGGGCCGGGCGCGCTACAGCACTATCTCGAAGGCGCCAAGGGACTCGCCAACTTGGGGCGAGGTAACGATCTGGTGCTCAGCTATCTACAGGAAATGCCGTTGACGGTCAGGGAGATAGGCGAGGAGGCCATCCAGGACTCCCTGCTGGCGGCTATGAAGCTCTCCTCCATGACCTCCGGCGAGGTGATTGATCTGTTTTTTTCCACCCTGCCCATTGCCGCGCGTAGGCTCGGCGACATCGGCCTGTTTCGCGCCTACCTGCAGTTTTTGCACCAACTTGCCGCACGGGCGCCGCGAGGGCTACGCCCAATGCTGGGGATACTTGACGAACTGCTTGCCAAACTCAGCCTGGGCGGATTGCGTCGCTGGGCTTTTTTTGGCGCAGAAGCCTATCGTATTGACTTTAAAAACCAGCTTGCCTACTTCGCCCTGCAAACGCCAGATAGCCGGTCGATGCTGCAACAGGAGCGCAAGGGGATGCTGTTCATCGACCATCACCGCAAGCTTTCGGCCTACCTGCGGGCGCTCTGGGGACGCGCTTTTCGCCTGCGCCCAGCCGCCGCAGAGCACAGCGAATTCAAACCCTATCTGGAGGATTGCATCCTGCACCTGCCCGACGCTGTTGACAGCGATCCTGGAATCGATGCCTATCGCGCCATCGCCGCCCACCAGGCCGCCCACCTGGTGTACACATGCGCACCCTTGACTGCCCAGGAGCTCAATCCGGCCCAGATCAACCTGATTGGCCTGCTCGAGGATGCACGCGTTGAGTTCAACGCCATCGGCGAGTTGCCTGGCCTGAAGGGTCTGTGGCGCTCCCTGCTCGCAATGCCGAAAGAAGGCCGAGTTGAGCACCGGAGCCAGGAACTGCTTGAGCAACTCGCGCTGCACTTGCTCGATGTTGATACCCCTACCGGCGATAGCGAGTTCGATGCCTTGGCGCAAAAATTTCACGCCGGGATAACGGTCAATCGGGACGACAACCACTTTTCTTGGAACTTGGGGATGGAGCTCTATCACCTGCTCAGCGAGCGGCGCGAACTGCCGTCGCTGCGCCAGCTTGAAGCCCTGCGTTTGCCCTACCGGGACGACAACCGCTTTATCTGGCAATTCGAAAGCATCTATCGCGATCAGGGCGCGGAGCTGCTCAAAGCGCCCAAACAGGTTCGCAAGCGCGTTTCGATCATGGAGCTGGTCAACGAGGTGGAAGTGGAAACGGCGGGCGACGACGCCCAGGAAGTGTGGATCCTGGACGGAACTCTCTACGACGACGACGGGGTCAGCTTTAACGAAAAATACGGTAAGGAACCGGTTTCCGACCCGTTTCATTACCACGAATGGGATTACCAGGTGCAACTGCACCGGCCGGACTGGGTTACCCTCTACGAGCGCCGTATGCCGAAGGAGGATCCGAACATCATCGACGTCATCATCCGCGAGCACAGACCCATTGCCGGTCGCCTGCGCCAAATCGTTGATCGCATGCGCCCCCAAGGCGTTTTGCGCGAGCGGAAGCTCGAAGATGGAGATGAGTTGGACTTGGGCGCAGCGGTGGATGCGGTGGTAAACATGCGCGCCGGGCTTGATTACGATCCGCGCATCACCATGCGTTATGTGCTTAAGCAGCGAGACCTGGCGGTGTTGGTGCTGCTCGATCTTTCCGAATCGACCAATGAAATGGTGCGTGGCGCCAACAAAACCGTGCTGGGATTGACGCGCGAGGCGGCCACCATGCTCGCCACCGCCGTGGGCAATATCGGCGACACTTACGCCATCCACGGCTTCTGCTCCGATGGTCGCCACGACCTCAGGTATTACCAGATCAAACGTTTTGAAGAGCGTTTCGACGATTCCGCCAAGGGGCGGCTTGCCGGCATGCAGGGCGGCTACTCCACCCGCATGGGCGCAGCGTTGCGCCACGCCGGAATGCACCTGTTGCGGCAAGCGGAGCACAGGAAGCTGCTGCTGTTGGTTACCGACGGCGAACCGGCGGACATTGACGAGCGCGATCCCCAATATCTGCGCCACGATACGAAAAAAGCCGTGGAGGAAATCCGCACCCGGGGAGTTCATTCATTCTGCCTGACCCTTGACCCGCTCGCCGACAGCTATGTCGAACGAATTTTCGGCGCAAACGGCTACACCATTGTGGACAAAGTCGAACGACTACCGGAGCGTCTGCCTCGCCTTTTTGCGGAATTGACCGGTTGAACCAGGCATGTACGATAGGCTTGGCGACTTTCCGGTGCTCGACAGCTACCTCTCGCGCATCCCGGCGCGGGTGTGGAACCTGTGGTTGCGCTACCGCAGACACACAGAATGCGAAACAGGTTTCAGCCTGGAGGAGCTGCCGGGCCTGTCGCTCATCCTTTCTGATAAACACTGGGTGGTAACCGACTCAAGCCTCAACGAGGCCCCCGTTCTTGCCTGGAGCGATTTCCAGGCAGGTGGACGTACGGCCATCCATCTGCCGGTGGTGTGCAAGATTCGACACTATCACCAAGGCGCCGCCGTGGCGCGCGACAAGACGCTGGAGTTGATGGTGAATGAGCTGGAAACCAGATTGCGCAGGGAATAATCCGGGCCAACCTGCGTGCGCCTGCCCATTGTTCAGAGGTCTTTGCGGGGCATTCGGGGGCTAGTGCATGCGACTCGTGATCAAGAAAACAGTGTATTCGCTCTGGTATGATGCGCGCCCTTTTCACTCATCGGGCATGTGCAGTTACCCCTAGGCAAAGTGATAGCCAAGCGGCTGTTGGATCTGTTAATTGCAGGTCTGATGTTGTTGTTGCTCTTGCCATTGTTTCTGCTCGTTTGGGTGGGGGTGTTGGCGACTTCGGGCAGGCCGACCATCTTTATTTCAATACGCTCGGGGGCGAAGGGGAGGCCTTTTTATATGCCCAAATTCCGCAGTATGCGCAACGATTCACCGCTTGTGCCGACTCCGCACTTCAACAATGCGAAGGATTTTGTGACGCCCTTTGGCAGGCTCCTGCGCCAGACAAGTCTGGATGAATTACCTCAATTATGGAGCGTATTCAAAGGCGACATGAGCCTGGTGGGCCCTAGGCCGGTTCTGTATAAAAGCGAAGCCGCCATTCATAACCTGCGAAAAAAGTATGGCGTGCACGGGCTGAAACCAGGGATGACCGGTTGGGCGCAGATTAACGGGCGGGACAATATCACCATGTACAGCAAGATCCAGTTGGACAGCGAATATCTGTTGCGCCAGAGCTTATGGTTCGACCTCTATATTTTGTTGCGCACCCTCTTGCATATCATTGATCACAAGCACTTTTATTAATGGATTATCAACTGGTGGTTGTTCGCCACGGCGAGAGCGAATGGAATAGGCAAAACCGCTTTACGGGTTGGGTTGATGTCGATCTCTCGCCCAAGGGCATGGAGGAGGCAGACCAGGCGGCGCTCCTGTTGCGCGATAAAGGCTATGAGTTTGACCTAGCCTATACCTCGCTGCAGAAGCGCGCGATCAAGACGCTCTGGCGGGTGCTGGATGCCTTGGAATTGCACTGGATAGAAGTCATTCGTCACTGGCGGTTGAACGAACGCCACTACGGCGCCTTGCAGGGACTCAACAAAGCCGAAACCTTGGCGAAACATGGTGAGGAGCAGGTCACAATCTGGCGTCGTTCCTACGATGTTCCGCCGCCCTTGCTTGACGAGTCGAACGAGTATCACCCAGGGCTGGACCCACGCTATGCTATGCTCGATGGGACCGATCGGCCCCTTGGCGAGAGCCTTAAGGATGTGGTCGCCAGGGTCGGGCCCTATTGGCGGGGAGTGATTTGGCCGCAAGTCAACACGGGACGCAAGGTGCTCATCAGCGCACACGGCAACTCGCTCCGCGCCTTGGCGATGATGCTTACCGGAATGAGCAAGGAGGAAGTGGTCGGGTTCAATATTCCCACTGCCGAACCCATGCGCTTTGATCTGGACAGGAACGGCAAGGCTTTGCGTATGGAATTCATCAACGATCTGGACACCATCAAGGCCAAGCAGGATGCGGTGGCCAATCAGGCCGGTCGAAAGCAATAATCAGGCCTTCTCCGGATTGCTCCACTGTAACAGACTGTTGACAAAGTGTCTTGCTGTGCGACCCGAGAATACGCCGCGCTCGCGGGCGAAACGCATGGCTTGTTCGCGCCAACCGTCACCCGGGGCGACGCCCGCCTGGCGCAGTCGCCCGGCGACTATCGACAGGTAGCCTTCCTGATCGCTGCTGTAGAAAGAAAGCCACAGGCCGAACCTGTCGGCTAGCGCAAGGGTGGTTTCCACCTGGTCGCCATGGTGCAGCTCACCGCCTTCGCCCACTTCGGCGAGACCGCCGGATGATTCGGGTAACAGGTGACGCCGGTTGGAACTGGCGTAGAACAACAGGTTGTGCGGCGTCGGCTCCAGCGAGCCTTCGAGCAACACCTTCAACCCGCTCAGGACAGCTTCATCGCCGCTGAAATTCAGATCGTCGCAAAGCAGAATGAAGCGCCAAGGTTGCTCGCGCAGGTGGTCGATCAGTTCTTCGAGTATGTACAGATCCCTGCTGCCGAGCTGCACCATGCGCAGCCCCTCGTCGGCGAACACGGGCAGCAGCGCTCGGATCAGACTGGATTTGCCGCAACCTCGTGCCCCCCAAAGCAGAGCGTGTGCACTCTCGCTTGCGCTGACAAACGCCCTGGTGTTGGCGAGCAATTGTTGCTTCTGCCGCTCCATTCCCACTAGCGAATCGAGCGGCGGGCAGTCGGGGCTGGTGATGGGCTTGAGTCTGTGGGTGAGGTCACGCCATACCGCCGCCCGGAAGCGGCGCCAGTCGACGGCGAAGTCCGGCGCAAAGCCGCCGCGTGTATAGGTGTTCATTGGGCGCCGGGCATGGGTTTGAGATAGTTGACTAGGGACAGCAGGGTGACCAGCGTGACCAAACCATATGCAAGGTGGGCAAGCTGAAGCATGTCGTGCGGCGCCTGCCAGTGCGCCAGCAGCAGCAGGCAGATGGCCGCCATCTGCAGGGTGGTTTTCCATTTCCCGAAGAGATTGACCATAGCGCGTTCCTGTAGCCCCTGCTTCAACCAGTATTCGCGCAGTCCTCCCATCACGAGATCGCGCCCCACCACCACCAGGGTGGCGATAAGTGAGACGGGATGGGGGTGTACATAGACGAGCGTGATCATGGCTCCGCAGATCAGCAGTTTGTCCGCCAGGTGGTCGAGCATTGCGCCCAGGTTGGTTTGCTGTTGCAGCCGGCGTGCGAGCTGGCCGTCCACCCAGTCAAGCAGCGAGGCGAAAAGAAAAACGGCCAAGGCGCCAAGGCCGTATCCCTCCAGCAGCAGATAAACAACGGGCACGACCAGCGCCATGCGCATCAGGGTGACAAGGGTGGGTGGATTGATGTTTCTCATCCCATAATGGTATGCCACTACAAGGGTTGTCGTTAGAATACCACCCCTTTCATCTGGCCAGAATTTATCCAGGTTGTCTATTGCACTGCGGCCCTGCTGCCCGGCCACTCATTCAACGGAGATCGTACAATCATGCACTTTGCCACCTTTACTTCCGAATCAGTATCCGACGGCCATCCGGACAAGATGGCGGATCAGATATCCGATGCCGTGCTCGACGCACTGCTGGCGGTTGAACCGGAGGCGCGCTGCGCCTGCGAGACGCTGGTGAAAACGGGGTTGGTGGTGCTTGCAGGCGAAATCCGCGCCGACAGCTCCATGGATCTGGATGCGTTGGTGCGCGGGGTTATCAAAGACATCGGCTACGACAAGGCGGAGGAGGGGTTTGATTACGCCTCCTGCGGGGTGATCAACGCCATCGGCAAGCAGTCGGCGGATATTGCGCGAGGGGTGGATGTTTCCACAAAAAAACAACTTGGCGCAGGCGACCAGGGAATGATGTTCGGCTTCGCCACGCGCGAAACCCCCGGCCTGATGCCCGCCCCCATCCACTATGCCCACAGGCTGATGATGCAGCAGCGCAAGCTGCGTCTCATGCATCCATGTCTGCGCCCGGATGCCAAGGCACAGCTTACTTTCATCTACGAGCAAGATAAGCCGGTTGGCATCAGCGCGGTGGTGCTTTCCACGCAGCATTCGCCCGACGTCAGCCAAAAGGCGCTGCGGGAACTGGTTATGGAAGAGTTGATAAAGCCGGTGCTTCCAGCTAAATGGTTGGGGAAACAGACCAGATATCACATCAACCCCACCGGCAGGTTCGTTACCGGCGGGCCGACCGGTGATTGCGGCCTCACCGGTCGCAAGATCATAGTCGATACCTATGGCGGCTATGCTCGTCACGGCGGCGGCGCGTTTTCCGGTAAGGACCCGAGCAAGGTGGATCGCTCGGCCGCCTATGCCGCGCGTTATGTAGCCAAGAATATCGTGGCGGCAGGACTCGCCAGGGCATGCGAGGTGCAGGTTTCCTACGCCATAGGCGTGGCGGCGCCGACTTCGCTGGCGGTGAACACCCACGGCACAGGCAAGCTGCCGGACATCGAGATCAGTAAACTGGTTGAAAAGCATTTTGACCTGTCACCGGGTGGAATTATTCAAATGCTCGATCTGGCGCGCCCCATCTACCGCCAGACTGCCTCATTTGGGCACTTCGGGCGAAACAACCTGCCTTGGGAAAAAACCGACAAGGCCGCCCTTCTGGCTTCATAGCCGCCCTCTCATTATCTGACCGAGGATCAATACATGACTGAGACCGTCCTTTCGCAAGCGCCAACCCTTGCGCACACCGACTACAGGGTTGCCGATATCAACCTTGCTCCCGCCGGGCGCAAGCAAATCGATCTGGCGGAAATGGAAATGCCGGGATTGATGGAGTTGCGCAAACGCCATGCTGGCTCCCAACCCCTGCGCGGCGCGCGCATTGCCGGTTGTCTGCACATGACCACTCAGACTGCGGTGCTGATCGAAACCCTTACCGCTCTGGGCGCGAGCGTACGTTGGAGTTCGTGCAACATCTATTCAACCGAGAACGAAGCCGCCGCCGCCATAGCCGCCACCGGCGTGCCGGTGTTCGCCTGGAAGGGCGAAACCGAAGACGAATACTGGTGGTGCGTGCGTCAAACCATCGAAGGGCCGGGTGGTTGGCAACCCAACATGCTGCTCGATGATGGAGGAGACCTCACCCAGCTTATTCACGACGAATATCACGATCTCGAGGGGCATATCAAGGGCGTCAGCGAAGAGACCACCACCGGAGTCAAGGCATTGCAAAGGCTTCAGAGCGAAGGCTTATTGAAAATGCCGGCGATTAATGTCAACGATTCGGTAACCAAGTCCAAGTTCGATAATCTCTACGGATGCCGTGAATCGCTGCTGGATGGCCTCAAGCGCGCGACCGATGTGATGATCGCCGGCAAGATAGCCGTGATCTGCGGTTACGGCGATGTTGGAAAAGGCTGCGCGCAATCGTTGCGCAATATGGGCGCGACCGTATGGGTGACCGAAATCGATCCCATCTGCGCCCTGCAGGCCGCCATGGAAGGCTATCGCGTGGTCACCATGGACGAGGCCGCGCGCGAGGCGGACATAGTCGTCACCGCCACGGGCAACAAGGGGGTGGTCAACCACCAGCACCTCATGCAGCTCAAGGACCTGGCTATAGTCGGCAATATAGGTCACTTCGATTCGGAGATAGATATTGCCGGCCTGCGGGGCTACGAATGGATGAACATCAAGCCGCAGGTGGATCAGGTAACCAGGCCGGACGGCAAGCGGCTGATAGTACTGGCCGAAGGCAGATTGCTGAACCTGGCCTGCGCCACCGGTCATTCAAGCTTTGTGATGTCGACTTCCTTCACCAACCAGGTACTGGCGCAGATAGAACTATGGGCCAACCACGATCAATACGAGCGTAAGGTGTATGTCCTGCCAAAACATCTCGACGAAGAAGTGGCGCGTATGCATCTGGAGAAGATCGGCGCCAGGTTGACCCGCCTCACCCGGGAACAGGCCGACTATATTGGCGTGCCCGTCGAAGGGCCCTATAAAACCGATGCCTACAGATATTGAGCCGAAGCGGATTTGAGGCGTTTATCAATGCTTGACCTTCTGTTTCAGTTGTATCAGTTGTCTCATCAGTCGTACCAGGGTTCGCACAAGAGATGAGCTGCCTGTTCGTCACCCACTGGATCTATCGTAAGCACATAACGCCCGATCACCATCCCGAACAGCCAGGGAGGTTGCTTGCCATAGAACAGGCGCTGGCGGATCCGGAATTCGATGGACTGATTCGCCATCAGCCAAAGGCCGCGACCGCTGAGAGGGTTGCCCTGGCGCACGATCCGGGTCTGCTGCGCGAGCTTGCAAGCCATATTCCGGAGGTTGAAGGCGACCTGTACTGGGTGGACGGTGATACCTGCCTCAGCACCCACAGCCTTGAGGCAGCCTTGCACGCCGTCGGCGGCGCCTGCGAGGCGGTGGATCTGCTGTTTGCCGGCAAGGCGCGCCACGCGTTTTGTGCCCTGCGTCCTCCCGGACACCACGCTACCCGTGGGCGCGCCATGGGTTTCTGCCTATTCAACAATATCGCCATAGCCGCGCTCCATGCCCGGCGTGCGCACGGAGTGAAAAGGGTGGCGATAGTCGACTTTGACGTGCACCACGGCAACGGCACCCAGGATATTTTTTCTGAGGATGCCGATCTACTCTACGCCTCCACCCATCAGTACCCGCTTTTCCCCGGCTCGGGCGCGGAGGATGAAACCGGTGTCGGTAACCTGGTGAACCGACCGCTTGCGCCCGGTAGCGGCGGCGCAGCCTTTCGCGCCGCCTACACCGACGGGATTCTGCCAAGGCTGCGCGCCTTCAAGCCGCAACTCGTGCTGGCGTCGGCCGGATTTGACGGCCACAGGCTTGACCCGCTTGCGAATCTCAACCTTGAGGTCGAGGATTATGTATGGCTGACACGTGAGTTGCTGAATTTGGCGCGTGAGTACGCGGACGGGCGTCTGATATATATGCTTGAAGGCGGCTACCACTTGGCTGCGTTGGCCGATTCGGTTGCTGCGGTGGTGCGCGAACTGCAGTCCTGAGCATGCTCGCGAATCTGTTTGAAAATCGGCGTGGATTGTCGGTGTAATCGGGTTTTTTATTTTTTTCACCAAGGCGGTGTTGAAATTGTTGCGCTTGCTCCTATCTAGGCGTGCATGCTTGCCGGCGAGCAGGCAATGTTTCACACTTAAAGGAGACTAACAGATGAATATTCGTCCACTTCAGGATCGGGTATTGGTGCGCCGCGTGGAGGAAGAAGCAACAACCTCCGGCGGAATAGTGCTGCCCGAATCAGCCAAGGAAAAACCGCAAAAAGGCCAGGTGCTGGCTGTAGGCGCAGGCAAGAAGCTTGAAAGCGGCAGCATTCAGCCGGTTGACGTCAAGAAAGGCGATACGGTGCTTTTCGGTCAGTATGCAGGCGACAAGATTAAAGTCGACAGCGAAGAGCTGTTGATTCTCAAAGAATCGGAAATTTTTGGCGTTGTGTCAGCCTAAAAGGAGAAAGAACCATGACTGCAAAACATATTGAATTCGGCGCTCATGCGCGCGAGAAAATGCTCAAGGGGGTTAATGTCCTCGCTGATGCGGTAAAAGCCACACTTGGCCCCAAGGGGCGGAATGTCGTTCTTGACAAATCCTTCGGAGCGCCAACCGTCACCAAGGACGGCGTATCGGTTGCCAAGGAAGTCGAACTGAAAGACAAGTACGAAAACATGGGGGCGCAGATGGTTAAACAGGTCGCCTCACAGACATCGGATGTAGCGGGCGACGGCACCACCACCGCTACCGTACTCGCCCAGTCCATTTTTCTTGAGGGTCTTAAGTCGGTTTCCGCCGGCTACAACCCGATGGATCTCAAGCGCGGCATAGACAAGGCCGTGGCGGCCACGGTCGAATCGCTAACCAAGCTTTCGCGTCCCTGTCAGACCAGCAAGGAAATCGCCCAAGTCGGCGCCATCTCCGCCAACAGCGATACAAAAATCGGCGACCTGATCGCCGAGGCGATGGAAAAGGTTGGCAAGGAAGGCGTGATTACCGTGGAAGACGGCAGTGGTTTCGAAGATGAGTTGACTGTGGTGGAAGGCATGCAGTTCGATCGTGGCTATATCTCACCCTATTTCGTCAACAACCAGGACAACATGACCGCCGAACTGGATGACCCCCTCATCCTGCTGGTGGACAAAAAGATCAGCAATATTCGCGAGCTGTTGCCGTTGCTTGAGGATGTGGCCAAGCAGGGCAAGCCCCTGTTAATTATCGCCGAAGACATAGAAGGCGAAGCCTTGGCCACCCTGGTGGTCAACAACATGCGCGGCATAGTGAAAGTGGCCGCCGTTAAGGCTCCCGGTTTTGGCGATCGCCGCAAGGCCATGTTGCAGGATATAGCCGTACTTTCGGGTGGTCAGGTGATCTCCGAAGAAGTCGGCCTGACGCTTGAGAACGCCCGTAGCGAACACCTCGGACGCGCCAAGAAGATCAGCATTGCTAAAGAGGAAACCACCATTGTCGATGGCGCCGGCGGCAGCAAGGACATTGAAGCGCGTATAGCTCAGATTCGCAAGGAAATCGAAAACTCAACCTCCGATTACGACAAGGAAAAGCTCCAGGAACGCCTGGCCAAGCTCTCCGGCGGCGTGGCCGTAATCAAGGTTGGCGCACCCACCGAAGTGGAAATGAAAGAGAAAAAAGCACGTGTCGAGGACGCGCTGCACTCCACCCGCGCCGCAGTGGAAGAAGGCATAGTCCCCGGAGGCGGCGTGGCGTTGATCCGAGCCCAAGAGGCGATCGCCAAACTCAAGGGCAGTAACGAAGACCAGAATGTCGGCATAGACATCACCCGCCGCGCCATGGAATGGCCGCTGCGGCAGATAGTTAAAAACGCCGGCGAAGAAGACTCGGTCATCGCCGATGCAGTGAAAAAAGGCAAGGGCGCCTATGGCTACAACGCCGCCAGCGAGGAGTTCGGCGACATGCTCGAAATGGGCGTGCTCGACCCCACCAAGGTAACCCGCAGCGCGCTGCAATACGCCGCATCGGTTGCCGGGTTGATGATCACCACCGAAGCCATGGTGGCCGAAATACCGGAAGACAAACCCGCCATGCCGGCGGCGCCGGACGGCGGCATGGGCGGCATGGGCGGCATGATGTAAATCATCCCCTCACATATGACACAAGCGGGAGCCTGCGGGCTCCCGTTTTTTTGCCCGATTGAAACCCCTGGCGTACACTTCGCCGCTGTTTGGTAAGGAAACAGGGCGTGAAATACGAATCATGCCTCTGTTGTCGCCAGGTCGCATGCCAACCCCCGGCTCCAGTGAAATCGGCTAGCAGTCCGACGATCAACTGGGTAATGGCGGGACGAACAACACTATGCCATGCAAACGCATGAAGAGCATTTACACGGCGTCTAAAAGCGCAACAGGGGAATAAAAGAATTCTATGACATCAGAACGCACACCCAGCTATATCGATTTTGCCGCAGTGTTGGCGGCTAATGGTTTCAGCGGCGATATCCTCACCAGCCAGGGTTCGCGGTTGATGTACGCCACGGATAACTCCATATATCAGCAGAATCCGCAACTGGTGGCGCAGCCGAGGAACACCGCCGATCTGGTCATACTGCAGGAGCTGCTTGCGCACGAGGATTGGCGGGGCTTGAGTTTGACCCCTTTCGGCGGTGGTACTGGCACAAATGGCCAGGCGCTCAATAACGGCCTGGTGGTTGATTGCAAACGGCATATGAACCATATCGAACAGATAGAGGTTCAGCAGGGGTGGGTGCGCGTCGAACCTGGCGTTACGCTTGGTCAACTCAACGCAGTGTTGCGCCCTCTGGGTGTGTTTTTTGCTCCTGAGGTATCCCCGGCTGATCGTGCCACTATAGGCGGCATGGTGGCCACCGACGCCAGTGGCAAGGGTTCTCGCGTCTACGGCAAGACCAGCGGGCACTTGCTCGACGCCAGGGTGGTGTTGCCCGGCGGAGAAGTGATCGACTGCGCGGATGAAAAAGCGCAGGGCAAGGCGGCGAGCCTGCGCGCATTGCTGACTGAGACAGCCGATGCGCATGCGGATGAGATTGCCCGCCGTTTCCCCGCGCTTACCAGGGAGGCGACGGGTTACAACCTGCGCCGCGTCGCCGAAGAACCTCGGCGCGCCCTGCAATACCTATTTGCCGGGTCGGAAGGCACCCTGGGCGTGTTCGCCTCGCTCACCCTCAAACTCACCCCTCTGCCTAAACACAACGCCATGCTTGTGGTCGGCTACAGTGATTTCTCGCGGGCGCTGACCTCGGTGCGTACCCTTGCCCCATTGCCGATATTGGCGATCGAAACCTTTGACGAAACCCTGTTTTCCCTGGCGCGGAAAGACTCGGCCTGGCTGGTGGTCGGGCATGTATTTGCCGACGCACCGCTTGCGGGGGAATCCGGGGGCATCCGCTGTTGCAACCTGCTGGAACTGGTGGGCGACACGCCGGAGGAGCTCGATCAACGAATTGAACAGGTAAGCGCACAACTTGCCGGCGAAGATGAGTGGTTTGCCCGTATTGATGCTGAAAAAGACATCAACGCCATGTGGAACCTGCGCTCACGCGGGGTGGGCATACTCGGCAATATGCCCGGCAGTCGTCAACCCCAGGCTTTTATCGAAGACTGCGCGGTTGAGCCGGAAAAGTTGCCGGATTTTGTACGCGAACTCAAGGAACTGCTCGCGCCGCACCAGCTTGCCTACGCCCTCTACGGCCACGTGGATGTCGGCTGTTTGCACCTGCGCCCGGCGCTGGATTTGACCAGGGATCACGACCGGCGGCTCTGGCGTTCGCTTACGCAACAGGTACTGCTTCTGTGTAAACAGTACGGAGGTGTGTTCTGGGGCGAGCACGGCAAGGGTTGGCGCAGCGGCCTGGCGAGGGAATACTTCGGCGAAACCCTGTATCAGGCCATGTGCAGGATCAAAGCCCTGTGCGACCCCTTCAACCAGATGAACCCGGGCAAACTCGCCACGCCGGGGGGAGAGCCCCCTGTGGCTTTCGACGTTCCCGCCCTGCGCGCCGACCACAACCGTCGCATAGGTAAGGAAGCAGCGACCGCCTTTGGCGATTCCTTGCGTTGCAACGGCAACACCGCCTGTCTGGGCTATGCGCCCACCAGCGTTATGTGCCCATCCTACAAGGCGACGCGCGATTTGCGCAATTCGCCCAAGGGTCGCGCCACCCTGGTGCGTGAATGGCTGCGCCGCCGCGAAAGCGGCGAATTGAAAAACGCTTTTACCGACGAAGTGCACAAGGCTATGGACGCCTGTCTGGGGTGCAAGGCCTGCGCCGGTAATTGCCCGGTTCAGGTCTCGATTCCTGAATTGAAAAGTCGCTTTCTGGCGGCCATAGGAGGGACCACAAGTATGCGCGACAAGTTGCTTGCCGCTAGCGAGTGGATAGCGAACAGCGGCAGCCTGTTTCCATCGTTAGCCAATTTTGTTGTGACCAATCCGGTTTCGCGTTTTTTTACCAACACGCTGGGGGTGTACGACTCGCCCAGCTGGCAACGCAAGCGCAGGCTCAAGTATGTGCCCCGCGCCGGCTTGCGCGCCCTCAAGGCCGACAAACACCCGCACAAAGTTGTTTTGCTTCAGGACGCCTTTCTCAACGCCTACGACCCGGCGCCGCTGGCGGCGACGGCTGAACTGCTGACACGAGCAGGCGCCAGGGTGTATGTGTCTCGCCCGATCAACAGCGGCAAGTCAGCCTATGCCTTGGGCAGCCGATTCGCCGCGCTGAGGCGCATGCGCCACAACTCGCGTCTGTTGCAGGCCCTGGCGGGCAGGGCCGCTTTGGTGGGAGTTGAGCCGAGCGTGGTGTTGTTCATGCAGCAGGAATACGCCGACAATGGCTTGCGGGTTCCCATCCATTTTGCTCACCAATGGCTGGCCGAGAGGCTTGAGGAAGGCATCCTCAAACTGCCAAAAATCGGCGGCGGCGCCACTGTGAGTCTGTTCACCCACTGCACCGAGCAGACCACATGCCCCCAGTCAAGGGACGCATGGAGAAAGCTGTTCGGCATGCTGGGCGCACAGTGCTTTATGCCCCAGGTCGGTTGTTGCGGCATGGCCGGGTGGTATGGTCACCTGAGCCAGTATGCCGGTACCAGTCAATCCTTGTTTGAAAGCGGTTGGAAGCGCCAGCTTGAACACGCCAAGGGCCTGGTGCTCGCCACTGGTTTTTCCTGCCGCCAGCAATGTCGGCGCAACACCAGACACCAGCCGGAGCATCCGCTGGTGGCGCTGAATCGGTTGGTGAAAAAGATACGCTGATCGCAGCTACGTAGTTACGGGCGGTTGGCGTCCCCGCGACAACGGTTAGAGTTTTTCCTTCAGCAGCTTGTTGACCAGCGCCGGGTTGGCCTTGCCCCTACTGGCTTTCATCACCTGGCCAACGAAAAAGCCGATGAGTTTTTTCCGCTTGTCCTCGGCGGCGGAACGATATTGCGCCACCTGAGCTTGGTTGGCGGCGATGACTTCGTCAACCATTGCGTTGAGTTCGTCCGTGTCGCTCATCTGCGCCAGCCCCTGGGCTTCGATCCGGGCGGCAAGGTCAAGTTCCGGTTGGGTAAGCAGCTGGGCGAACAGTTCCCTGGTGGTTGCCGCATTGATGCTCCCTTTGGCGAACAAATCAAGCAACTCGGCGAGCTTGGAGGGAGAAATCGGGCAGGCGGCAAAGTCCAGTTCAGCCTGGTTGAGCGCAGCAGTGATTTCGCCGGTCATCCAGTTTGCGGCCAGGGTGGGTTGGCAATCTGCCTCTAACAACGCATCGAAGTATTCAGCGCAGGCACGCTCCTCCACCAGGGTTTCGGCTGTTTGTTCGGCCAGGCCGAGGGCGAGATAGCGTTCGAGTCTGACTTGGGGCAGTTCGGGCATGCGGCCGCGTTCAGCGTCTATCTGCTCCTGGCTGATGGTCAGGGGCGGCAAATCCGGGTCTGGGAAGTAGCGATAGTCGCGCGCTTCCTCCTTGCCGCGCATGGGGCGCGTCTGGTCCCTGTCGGAATCGTAGAGGCGGGTTTCCTGCACTATACATTCGCCGCGATCCAGCAGCAGGGCCTGGCGGCGGATTTCGTGTTGCAGCGCCTTGTGTACAAAACGAAAGGAGTTGAGGTTTTTGATTTCCACTCTGGCGCCCAGTTGCTCGACCTGTGGTTTTTTCAACGAGATATTGGCGTCGCAGCGCATCGAGCCTTGCGACATGTCGCCGTCGGAAATGCCCAGGTGGCGCACCAGCCGGTGCAGCGCCTTGAGGTAGGCAATGGCTTCGTCCGGGCTGTGGATGACCGGATCGGAGACTATCTCCAGCAAAGGCGTGCCTGCACGGTTGAGGTCGATGGCGCTTTCACCGGGGGCGTAATCGTGCAGCGATTTGCCCGCGTCCTCTTCCAGGTGGGCTCTGGTAATGCCGATTTCGCGACTCTGCTGATTGTGGTGAACGGCAAGTTTGCCGTGGCTGAGAATGGGGCGGTCGTACTGGCTGATCTGGTAGGCTTTGGGCAGATCGGGGTAAAAATAGTGTTTACGCGCGAATTGACTTTCCTTGTCCAGGTCGGCGTCGATCGCCAGGCCGAAGCGCAGCGCCAGGGAAACCACGGCGCGGTTGACCACCGGCAGGGCGCCCGGCATGGCCATGTCAATTGCGCCTGCTTGCATGTTGGGTTCGGCGCCAAACGCAGTGGAAGAAGGAGAAAAGAGTTTGGAGTTGGTGGCAAGCTGGACGTGCACTTCCAGCCCGATAACAGGCTGCCAATTCATGGGATAAAACAAAAAGGGGAAATCGGTTTTGCGTACAATTGCGCGCTTGCTTGGAGGAAAGGGTTGCGCAATCTTAATCGCTTGGTGATGAAAGCCGGTCTTTTTGCGCCCGAGTCGTGATTTTTCCCTGATGAACTATGTTTAAAACCATTCGTGGCCTTTTTTCCAACGATCTGTCGGTCGACCTTGGAACGGCCAACACCCTGATATATATGCACGGGCACGGCATAGTGCTGAACGAGCCCTCGGTGGTGGCCGTACGCCATCACGACAGCAAAAAAACTGTTGCCGCCGTGGGGTTGGAAGCCAAACGCATGCTTGGCCGCACGCCGGACAACATTTCCGCCATTCGTCCACTCAAAGACGGGGTAATCGCCGATTTTTACATCACCGAAAAAATGTTGCAATTCTTCATTCAGAAGGTGCACAAAAACAGTTTTCTCAAGCCCAGCCCAAGGGTGTTGATCTGCGTGCCGTGCAAGGCCACTTTGGTGGAGCGGCGCGCGATTCGCGAATCTGCCCTTGGCGCAGGTTCACGCGAGGTATTTCTGATTGAGGAGCCGCTGGCGGCCGCCATAGGCGCCGGACTGCCGTTTGATGAAGCCAGCGGCTCAATGATTCTTGATATTGGCGGCGGCACAACCGAAATTGCGATCATGACGCTTGGCGGGGCTATCTACGCCGAGTCGGTGCGTATCGGCGGGGATAAGTTTGACGAAGCAATCATCTCCCATGTAAGACGCAAGTTCGGAGTGCTGATAGGCGAAGTCACCGCCGAAAAGGTCAAGCACACCATTGGCACCGCCTATCCACACGACACCGAGATTCTTGAAATGGAAGTTCGCGGGCGAAATATTGCCGAGGGCATTCCAATTGCCATCACACTCAACAGCAGCGAATTGTTTGAAGCCCTGCAGGAACCCCTTTCGGCCATAGTCGAAGGCGTGAAAGCTGCGCTTGAAAAAGCGCCGCCCGAGCTCTCCGCTGATATTGCCGAGTCCGGCATGGTGTTGACGGGTGGTGGGGCGTTGCTGCTCGATCTGGACAAGTTGCTTTCCGAAGAAACCGGGTTGCCGGTAGTGGTGGCCGAGGATCCGCTGACCTGCGTCGCACGGGGAGGCGGCAAGGCGCTGCAACTCATGGACAAGAATTCCTCGTTTGAACTGCTCTTCTCCTCTGATTAAGCCGCATAGTCACATTGGCGCTAGTAACTGCACCGGGTTAAGTTGCACATGTCCATGAATACCCCATACATGTTTAAATATACAGCGCTTCTACGGCCATTGTTTTCTTGTCTTTCACTTGTTTGCCAAGCTTGGCATTTTCCAGAATAAACGCGCGGCACAAGCGTGGCTCGTTTCCTTTTTCGGCACAATTATTTTCTTGAATACAGCGTGGTGTTCCTGCTTATGGGGCTGCTGGCGCTGGTGTTGCTGACTCTGGACAGAAACACCGGCTTCATGCAACCGCTACGCCAGTACTTCAGGAGCCACTTGCTGGATGTCTACGCCGTCTTTCATGGCGCCAACAGCGAATTCAACCAGGGCGTCACCGCCCGGCACGAGCGTAGTGAAATGTTGGCGACCATAGACCAACTCAAGCGTGAACGAGAAGAGTTGCTGGTACGTCAGCGTCTTGAATTGCCGCAACTGGAAAGAGAAAACAGTCAACTGCGTGATCTGCTCAATCTCACCGATGTCTACAGCGATGGACTGGTGGTGGCTAGACAGATTCGCTCCATGCAGGGCGCCAACGACGGACGCATCTATATCAATGTCGGGGAAACCAGTCAGGTGCGTTTAAGCCAGCCGGTGCTCAGCGCAAAAGGGCTCGTGGGGCAGATAGACGAGCTGTTTACGGAATACAGTCGCGTGTTGCCCATTATTCACCCAGGTCACGCAATTTCAGTGCAGGTGCGGAACAAGTTGACGCGCTTCATTGCCCAGGGTGATGGTGACGGACTGGTAATAAAAGACATCCCCAAACGAGCCGACATCCGCGCCGGAGACGAGTTGGCGACCACGGGTTTGGGTGACATCTATCCCCAGTTGTACCCGGTGGGCAAGGTTGCGCGTATAGCACGGAAAAAAGGCGACCTAAAAGACGTCTATATCGAACCATACGCCGACTTTTCCGAAATCAGGTTCGTGGTGGTGGTGTATCAACGCCACTTCGGACCAGGGATTCCCTGAGCCAATAACCCGATCAGGTCTCGGACGCCATCTCTCCCGGCTCGACAAATTCAACAATTTCCAGTCCAAAAGCGGCAAGCGCGCCAAATTGCAGACTGGAGCTCAACAACCGCATTTTGTTTATACCCAAGTCGCGCAGTATCTGCGCGCCGGTGCCGTGGCTGATGTAGGTGTGGTGGCTCTGGCCGGGGGCGGTCGCCTGCTTGCCGTACAGGTAATCCTTCAGGTTCGTTTCGCTGTCATGGCGGTAATGCAGTAAGAGCAACAGACCGCCATCGGTGGCGATCTGATCAAGCGCGTGTTGCAGGCTCCAGCGTCCGCTGGCGCACAGGCCTATGGCGTCACTCAGGCCGGCATATTGGTGCACTCGCACCAGGGGGGGGTTGCCGTCCAGCTCGCCCTTGCACAGGGCAATGTGGGTGCCGCCGCTTACCTGGTCGGCATATGCGTGCAAAGTGAACGTTCCCTGCGGCAGATCGACCTTGCGTTGATGAACCTTGCGCACCGTACGCTCGGTGGCGAGGCGGTATTCAATCAAATCGGCAATGGTGCCTATGGGCAGATTGTGTTTGGTCGCAAAGGCGGCGAGTTCCGCGCGCCGCGCCATGCCGCCATCCTCTCTGAGGATTTCAACTATCACCGCAGCCGGCTCGAGTCCGGCCATACCGACCAGGTCGCAACCGGCCTCGGTATGTCCGGCGCGCACCAGCACTCCACCGTTGCGCGCGATAAGTGGAAAAATGTGCCCTGGGCGCACCAGGTCCTGCGGCGCGGCATCCGGCTTGACGGCGGTGAGGATAGTCCGTGCGCGGTCGTGAGCGGATATGCCTGTGCTTACCCCGTTGGCGGCTTCGATGGAAACCGTAAAATTGGTGGTCAGCGGGGATTGGTTGTCGTTGACCATAAGCGGCAGAGCGAGCTGGCGCGCGCGCGCCTCACTCAGAGTCAGGCAGATCAGTCCACGCGCGTGAGTCGCCATGAAGTTGATTGTCTCCGGCTGAATCAGCGAGGCGGCCGCTACCAGGTCGCCTTCGTTTTCCCTGTCTTCATCGTCCAGAAGCACAACCATGCGCCCCTGGCGCAGAGCTTCGGCAAGATCAGCCGGTGTGGAAAAGCGCGTCACCTAGGTGCAGGTTGGATGGGTGGAAAAAGAATCAGTTTTCCCGCACCAGGCGCTCAAGCGAGTGGCGCAGACGCTGGTTGGCGAGCTCGCTTGCAGTGGTTGCAAGCCGCTGCCGGATGCGGTCGGGCATGTCCAGCCTGGGGGCGGCGCGTCTGTGCATCCGGGCGACCGATGGGCGGGTACGCACCCGCAGAGTCAGACCGGTAAAACTCCTGCCAAGACGCGGGCGCAGGCGCATTTGCAGCTGTGGTATCTGGTTGCGGAGCTGGGTTGCCTCGGTGGCGCTTTGTACATTGAGCACGTACTCGCAGCTGTTGTGCTTCGGATCGCTCCTTCCGGGAGTCACCAGCGCGCCCGGTAGGTTGAGCGACCCAAGTAGTTCATCCAGCACCTGTTGTAACCTCACTCCCTGTTTGTGGCGCTGAATCAGGTTGGAAAGATTGCCGCGATCAAGCAGTTCGCTCAGTGATTTGACTTCACTACCCTGCTGGTTGGCGTGTCTGCCTGGCTGTGTTTCGCCGCCGCGCGTTTGCCGCGATTTACTCCGACCATACGCGTGGGCGGTTTCGACCTTTGATTCCGTTGAAGAACCGGGTGGAAAAACTGTCGGCATGAACTTGCAAACATCCTGGTGGGCTACAATCCTAGCCTTTTTTGTTTGGGCAGATTATGTTTCAGCGCCTTATCGCGGCCCTGGTCGGAACGGCCAACGAGCGGGAGATCAAACGCCTGCGCGCCAGGGTAAAAACCATAAATGAACTCGAGGGGCAATACGCCTCGTTATCCGATCAGGCCATAGCCGAAGCCTATAGCGGGTTGAAAACGCGTCACAGTCAGGGCGAAAGCCTGGATGACCTGCTGTCGGAAGTGTTTGCACTGGTGCGTGAGGCAAGCAAGCGCTCGCTCGGCATGCGTCATTTTGATGTGCAGTTGATAGGCGGGATGGTGTTGCACAACAGCGACATAGCCGAAATGCCTACCGGCGAAGGAAAAACCCTGGTGGCGACCCTGCCTGTGGCGCTCAACGCGCTTGTCGGCAAGGGGGTGCACGTGGTTACCGTGAACGACTACCTGGCCAATCGCGATGCCAACTGGATGCGTCCTCTCTACGCCATGCTGGGGTTGAGTGTGGGGTGCATAGTCAGCAACCAGCCGCGCGAGGAGCGCCAGATCGCCTACGCGGCGGATGTCGCCTACGCCACCAACAACGAACTGGGTTTTGACTATCTACGCGACAACATGGTGCTGCGCATGGAGGAGAGGGTGCAGCGCGAGCTGCATTTTGCGATAGTTGACGAGGTGGATTCCATTCTTATCGACGAGGCGCGCACGCCTCTGATCATCTCCGGAGCGGCGCGGGATTCGTCCGAGTCCTATAAAACCATCAACGGTTTCATTCGCCGCCTGACACGCGAGGAACGAGAGGGCGAGGAAGTGACCAAAGCGGGCGACTTTGTGGTTGATGAGGGGCAGAACAGTGTGGAGTTGACTGAGCAGGGGCACGACCTGGTGGAATCATTGTTGCGCGAGCACGGCATGCTGGAGCCGGGATCGGACCTCTACGACTCCTCAAACCTCACCCTGATGCACTATGTCAACTCGGCCTTGCGCGCGCATTATCTTTTCAGCCGTGATGTGCATTACATGGTAGCGGGAGGTCAGGTGGTGATAGTCGATGAGCACACCGGCAGGCCCATGCCGGGGCGGCGTTGGTCCAACGGCATCCATCAGGCGGTAGAAGCTAAGGAGGGTGTGAACATCCAGGCGGAAAGCCAGACTCTGGCTTCGACCACTTTCCAGAATTATTTCCGTCATTACGACAAGCTTGCCGGCATGACCGGCACCGCGGATACCGAGGCCTATGAGTTTCGCGAAATCTATGGCCTGAATGTGGTGATCATTCCGCCCAACAAACCCTCGCGACGGCAGGATGGCGAGGACCTGATCTACATCACCAAAAAAGAGAAGCTCGCCGCCATAGTGGCGCAAATCAAGGAGCGGCGCGAAGCGGGGCAGCCGATTCTGGTGGGCACGCCTTCCATCCATGCCTCGGAAGAAGTCGCCGCCGAACTCACCGGAAACAAGATTCCCTTTGAACTGCTCAACGCCAAGCAGCCGGAGCGCGAAGCGCTGATCATCGCCCAGGCGGGCGTGGCCGGCACGGTCACAATCGCCACCAACATGGCGGGCCGAGGCACCGACATAGTGCTTGGCGGCAATATCACCGCCAGGCTTGAAGAGACGCAGCACGAGACCGGGCGCGAACGCCTCAAAGTCGCCTGGCAGGAGGAACACGACAGAGTGATAGCCGCTGGAGGGCTGCACATCCTCGGCACCGAGCGGCACGAATCGCGGCGCATAGACAACCAGTTGCGTGGACGCGCCGGGCGTCAGGGCGATCCCGGCTCAACCAGTTTCTACCTCTCGCTCGAAGACGACCTGATGCGCATCTTCGCTTCTGATCGCATCCGCGCCATCATGACCAGGCTGCGCTTGCCCGAGGGCGAGGCGATCAACCACCGCATGGTCACCAGGGCGATTGAACGCGCCCAACGCAAGGTGGAAACGCGCAACTTCGACATTCGCAAGCAACTGCTCGAATACGACGATGTCGCCAACGAGCAACGCGAAGTGCTCTATCACATGCGCCTGCAGGTGCTTGAGCTGGAAAACAACGACGAGCTGGTGACAGGCTTCATCCGTGATGCCGCCAGCCAACTTGCCGCGCGCTTTGTCCCGTCAGGCAGCATGCGCGAACAGTGGAAAGCGGGCGAACTCACTGAACTGTTGGAAAGACAATACGCGCACGAGTTTGACCTTGCCCCCTGGCTGGAGGAACAGGGCCAGCCGGACAATCTGGTGGACGAACTGGCGCGGCGCTTCAGCGAACAGCACCAGCGCAAGCGCGAGCACTTGGGCGACGATTCCATGCACCGTCTGCAGCGCGAAATAACCCTGCAGGTGATCGACATGAACTGGGTTAATCATCTGCGGCAACTCGACATATTGCGCTCTGGCGTGCATTTGCGCGGCTATGCGCAGAAAAATCCCAAGCAGGAATACAAGCGCGAGGCTTTCCACCTGTTTCAATTGCTCCTGGAACGAATCCGCGAGGATACGGTCAAGTACCTGTTGCGCCTGCAGGTGCGCACCCAGAGCGAAATTGAAGCCATGGAGGCGGAACACCGCCGCCGCGCCGAAGCAGCCAACGCCGCCCATCCCCAGGCCGACAATGTCACCCAGGCGAGTGACGCGCGCGCCCAGGGGGGGCAGCCCGCCGCCCCGGCGACGGTGAAACGCGATCAACCCAAAATCGGGCGCAACGCCCCCTGCTACTGTGGCTCGGGAAAAAAATTCAAGCACTGTCACGGCGCGCTTGCCTGAGTTTGTTACCTGGCGGCGTCTGCGGTGCGCGCAACCTGCTGATTCGAAATATCCTGGTTAGAAGAGGAAATACCGTCCTATGGTGAAGTTGGTGAATTGCACTACATAGAGCTGGTCGCCGTTTTCGGCGCCTCTTCCGCCAAAGAAGTTGAATGCGCTGAAAAACCAATGCCGGAATTTTAAACGCATATGCATTCCCGGCTGCAGGAAGAACTGGTCCCTTATGCTGACTTGTATGGGCTCCGGATTGTTGGTAAGGTTGGAAACCGCTTTGCCCTGAAGGTTCAAAAAGGTTATGCCGGGGCCGATCCCGACGCTGCAGGACCAGTGGCGCACGCCTTTGTGGAACTTGTCACCGAAGCGGTAGAAAAGGACGGGGTTCATGTGGATGAAGCTCCCTTCCAGTTCGGTATCGACACTTTCAATAAGCACTTCGCGACGCTGTTTTTTATTGTTGATACTGCCGAAGCTGCTCTCGAACAACCAGCCGATTCTGGAATTTCCAAAGTACTCCCATTCGCCGACCAGGCTCAAACCAGGGCCGATATAAAAACTGCCGGGAAAGGAGGCCTCGTGTTTACCCGTATGGCGATTGTAAATGTCGACTGTAAGTTGGGTGGCGGAAGGACCCAAGCCGATTTCGGAAGTGCCGTTGCCCTGGAAGGTGAAGCTGCGGAATATGGTTTCGAGTTGTAAGCCAAGATCGGCTATCAGGTTGGCCTTGGCCTGACCGGGCGTGAGCCATAATCCCAGCAATACGGCGAATGAGGCGCCAAAGGAGGACCAGCTTCGTTTGCTTAAGAGATGGCTCATGAGCCGGCGATTGGCGCACTGTCAAGCCCGGGCATGGTTTTTTCCGATCGGCGCTCTCTGAGATAAAGCAGGCAGGGGGTCATCACCAGCGTCAGTATAGTGGCGAACGCCAGTCCGCCTGATATGGCGGTTGCCAGTTGCACCCAGATCTGCGCTGTCGGCGCGCCAATTTCCACTCCGCGATTGATGATGTCGAGGTTGAGTTGCGACACCATTGGCGCCAGCCCGACGCAGGTGGTGAAAGAGGTAAGCAGCACCGGACGCAAACGGTCGGCGCATACGCTGAGGATAGCGTGGCGTGCGCCCACGCCCTCCCGGCGCAGGAAGTTGTAGAAGTCGATCAGGATGATGTTGTTGTTCACCACTATGCCGGAAAGGGCGATGACTCCCACGCCGCTCATCACTATGCCGAAGGCCTCGCCGCGCAACATCAAGCCGATAAAAACGCCGAAGATCGAAAAGATAATCGCGCTCAGAATCAAGGCCGCCTGGTAAAAACTGTTGAACTGGGTGATAAGGATAACCAGCAGCACGAAAAAGGCCACGCCAAAGGCCTTGCTCAAAAAGGCGGCGGTTTCCTCCTGATCTTCCTGCTCGCCACGCAGCTTCCAGGTAACGCCTTTTTCGGTTTCCAGTTGCCTGAAGGTCTCGATGGCGCGGCTGATGGAGGCCGGCTTATCGCTGCCTGGTTTCACATCGGCGAGGAGCCGGTAGAAAACCCTGCCATTGACTCGCTCAATACTTCCCTCGCGCGGCCTGGGGTGAAAGTTGACGAACCGCGACAGGGGCGCCAACCCGCGCTCGGTCTGGATGCGCAGTCCTTCAATGGCGTCTATGGTGCGGCTGGATTGGGGAAGACGCAGCAGTATGTCGATTTTTTTATCAGCGTCATCGGCGATGAATTCGCCAATTTTTGCGCCGTTGGTCAACAATTTGATCGTCCGGCCTATCCCGGCCACGCTGACGCCGAAGCGGGCGGCTTCCTCCCTGTCAATATCCACTGCAAAGTCAATTCCGTCGAGCGGGCGGGTATCGGTGATTTCGGTAAAGGCGTTGTCACCGAGCAATTCGCGCTTGAATCTATCCATAGTGGTTTCCAGCGCCGCCTGGTTTTCGCCTGCAAACTCCACCACCAGATCCGCCGGGCTGGGCGGGCCAAACTGCTCTTTTTGCGATTGCACCACCAGCCCGGGGATGGCGTTTGCCCGTGCAAGCATGTCGCCGATGGTTTCCTCGGCGGGCGGGCGCAACTGCCAGTCGGCCATTTCCAGGCCGATCAGGCCGATGGTGTCCACCGAGGCGTTGTCTCGCGGCGGTTTGTCGTAGACGGTGGTGGAGACCACCTTTACTTCCTTGTAGTCGAGCGCGATTCGCTCCACCTGCGATACCAGCCTGTTTTTCTGGTAGATGGACATATCGCCCCGGCCGCGAACGTCCAGCAGCACCTGCTCGGGTTCGTTCTCCGGAAAAAACACTACGCCTTTGCCGAACACGCCATAGGCGTACACCACTCCGACCGAGAGCAGCACTATGCCCAGAATGGTGCGTAGCGGATAATGGAGAAGAAAGTCCATGGCGCGCACATAGAAGCCGGTGAAGCCGGTAAGCCCGTGCTTGTCTATCTCCCTGTGGGTGAAGTGGTACACCTGCATGCTGCCGCTGCGGCTGCCGCCCGGCCTGCCGACCAGTGAGCCGATGGAAGGTATCACCAGAATATTGGCGATCAGGGCGGCGGACAGGGTCAGGATTACGGTGATGGGAATGTATTGCATGAAGTCGCCGATTATGTCGGGCCAGAACAGTAAGGGAGCAAACACCGCGAGGGTGGTGATGGTCGAGCCGAAGATCGGCTTGGCCATCAGCTTGCCCGCCCTGGCGTAGGCCTGGGGCCTTGGCATGCCTTCGAGCATGCGTTTGTCGGCGTATTCGGTGACCACTATCGAGCCGTCGACAATCATGCCCACGCTCATAATCAGCGCAAACAGCACCACCATGTTCAGGGTAAAACCCATCAGTCCGAGCATCATGATGGCGGCGAGAAATATGCTCGGAATCGCCAGCCCCACTATCAGCGCGTTGACTGGCCCCAATATCAGAATGATGACCGTCATCACCAGCAGACTGGCGAAGATAACGTTGTTCAGCAGGCTGGAAAGGTTGTTGCGGATGAAGTTGGATTGATCCTGGTAGTAGGTCACTTCCATTCCCTCGGGCCAGAGTTCGCGCGAGGCTTCAACCTGCGCCTTGGCTTGGTTGACCGTTTCAATGATGTTCCCGCCCACGCGCTTCACCACCCGGAGCTGGATGGTCGGCTTGCCCTCCACCCTGGAGATTGTCTCCGGGTCCTTGTAGCTGCGCCGGGCGAAGGCGACATCGCCCAGGGTCACCACCTCGCCGTTGCGCGAGACCACGGGAAGCTTCAACAGTTGATCGACTTCCTCCACCAGCCCGTCCACTTTGAGCGGAAAGCTCGCGTTGCCGCTGGTAAGACTGCCGCTGGTGACCGTCTGGTTGTTGGCGGCGACCAGCGCGGCGACCTGGTCGATGGAAAGGTTGTAGGCTTCGAGCTGTTGCTGTTGGACAATAACTTCAACAACCTCTTCGCGCTTGCCCACAAGGTTGATTTCCAGCACCCCCGGAAGTCCGGTGAGCGCGTCCTTCAGGTCGTCCGCCACCCGGGCGAGCGCGCGTTCCTCCACATTGCCCGTCAGGGCGATGGTCAGAATGGGAAAGAGGGCGACATTGATCTCGTGCACGGCCGGCTCGTCGGCGTCGCCCGGCAGTTCGGCCTCAGCCTGACGCGACTGTTCGCGGGTGTCGATCAGCGCCTGGTCCATATCGGTGCCGCTTTCAAACTCGAGAATCACTGCGGCGTACCCCTCGGCGGCGACCGTTCTGAGCTCCTTCAGTCCTTCGACCGATTCAAGCTTGGTCGCCAGCGGCTTGACCAGCAGCTTGTCCGAATCCCCGGGCGAAACGCCCTGGTAGTTTACGGAAACATAGATGGTTGGAATCGATACATCCGGTGAGCTTTCCTTGGAGATGGAAAAAAAGGTGACCATCCCGCTGATGACCACCAGCAGGGTGAGCATCAACAGAGTGCGCTTGTATTTCAGCGCGCCTTCAACCAGGGTGATCATGCGATCCTCAGCCCGCCCGGCTCATTGGTAGCTGCATCGTCGGCGTCAACGATCCACCCGAGCCAACGCGTTGACCGGCTCCACCACTTCGCCCACCTTGGTGAAGCCACCGCCAATGGTGATAATCCGCGCGTCCGCCGGGAGCGCTTGCGTCTTCACCCAAATGGCCGTGTCGCTGGTTCGCACCAGATCGACCTGCGTCTGCTGCACCTGGTCAGCCGCATCAACATACTTGATCACCAGTTCGCCCCTGGCGTTGAGTTCAAGCTGATCCGGGCTCAGCCGCAGAGCGCGCACCGGGGCAAGGGTCAGGCGCACTTCGGCGGTTACGCCCAGGCGCACGCGCTGGTCGGTTAGCAGGGTGATCTCCACGGGAAAGGTATTGGTGGCGCTGTCGGCGCCGGGGGCTATGTAGCGCAACCGGCCATGCAGGCGCTCGCCGGTGGCGAGTTCGATTTCCGCCTTGGGCTCCGCATCGCCGAGCGCGGCCAGGTCACGCTCGCTGAGCGAGGCGGTCACCAGCGTGGGAGTGATTTCCGCCAGCTCAAGCATTTGCGCGCCGGGCGAGACATAATCGCCCAGCTCGATGTTCTGGCTGGTGATCAGCCCGGCGAAAGGCGCCGTGACCCTGGTGTCGCTCAAGGCCTCGCGCGCGGCCTTGACCGAAGCGCGCGTGCTCTGTAACCGCGCTTTGGCCTGGGTGAGTTCCAGGCGGCTGGCGAGGCCCCGCCTGGTCAGGTCCTCGACGCTGAAAAAGTTCAGCTCCTCCTGGCGTTCAAGCGCTCTGGCTTCGGCGAGGCGGCTGTTGCGCTCCGCCGCGTCCAGGCGGATGAGGGTTGCGTCGGCTTCCACCAGTTCGCCTTCTTCGGTGTTGAGTTCTCTAACCGTGCCGCTGGCGGCGGCGCGCAGGCGCACGGCGCGGTTGGGCGCGGTTTTGCCCGTCACCTCAATCACCTGGTTGATGACTTCGTAGCGCGGCTGATCGACGCGCACTCTGGTTGGCGCCAGCGCCTGCTCGGCCCGGTCGGTTTCCGGCAGGCTTTCCGGCTCCTTGCCGACCTGACCGCTGCCCATCCACAGGCCGACAACCGTGACCAGCAACAGCGCGATTAGAATTGAAAGCCAGCGCCTGGTGGGACGCACCGAGGGGTGTGGATCGTCGAAACGCGCCTCAGGCGCCGGGGGGGCGGATGCCGGTTTGGCGTTCCTGGTATTGGCTGGGGTTTTGGCGGGAGTATCGCCGCCTGTCCTGCTGTTCATGGCTGTGTGTGAAATAAGTATTATAAAACCTGGTGAACCTTACACTGGTAACGGGAAAATTTCCCGATGGATGTTACCAAATGTTAACTCGACAATTAATTGCGGAAGTCGAAGCAGAACTTGCCCGCTGCCTGACGCGGGCGCGCCAATTGGTGTTGCGCGATTTCCCCATGCCGGAGTATCGCCTGGATTTACGCGGTCGCACGGCGGGGCTGGCGCTGCTCAAGGAACACTGTATTCGGCTCAACAACGCCATACTGCTGCGCCACGGCGCCGAGTATATCGATCAGGTAATCGCCCACGAAATGGCGCATCTGCTCGCCTATCGTCGTTTCGGCGCAAGCATCCGCCCCCACGGGCGTGAATGGCGTTGGCTGATGCGCGATGTATTTGAACGCAAGCCCGAGGTTACCCACGCCTTTCACGCGCGTCTGGCGCACAGGCGGGTGTTCTGGTATGGCTGCGATTGCGACGAGGCGCGCGAGTTTTCGCTCACCCGCCACCGTCGCGCGCTCAACGGAACCAGGTACATCTGTCGCGTGTGCAAGCAGGGCATGCGCTTTCAGGGCGGGCAACCCACCGATTCCGAACAACCAAAAGGAATTGGCGGCGCGGTTCACTGGGATGATCTGCTCAAGCTCGCCCACTCCTACCTTCGCAAGGCGGAGCAACCTTCTCCTCGAAAAGAACCCGAAACGTTGCAGCAAGGCAAACCGGTGCAGTTGTCGCTTTTTCACGAAAACACTGGTTGATGCGGCTCAGCCGGATCAGCATCCCGGAGCACAGAGATGCAGCTTAAGGAGCTGCTTGGCGGCGGCGGACAACTGCTCGACAAACTGGCCGCCCAGGGAATAACCACGCCTTTCGATCTGCTGCTGCACCTGCCGCTGCGCTATCTGGACAAAACCCGCCTTACGCCCGTGGCCGCGCTGCGCCATGGCCGCCAGGCGTTGATAGAAGCTACAGTGGCGCGCGCCCATGTGGACTTCGGGCGCAGGCGCAGCCTGGCGGTGTTGCTGGAAGATGATTCTGGCGACCGGATCATCGTGCGGCTGTTTTATTTCAACCAGGGCATGCAGGCGCAAATGAGGCCGGGCGTGCGTCTGCGCTGTTACGGTGAGCCCGGCCGGGGCAAAACGGGGCTGGAGCTCTTTCACCCTGGTTTTCAGGTACTGCCTCCGGGCAAGCGCCCACCGCTGGCCGAAAGGCTTGAGCCCGTCTACCCCAAGTTGGAAGGACTGGGCCCGAAACGCCTCTCCGCCCTGGTGGGGAAAATCCTCAACGCTTATCGCGACTCACCGCCGCGCGACCCGCTCCATGCACAGGAACTGGAAAGCATGCCCCTGCTCGACGCCCTGCAACAGCTGCATTTTCCATCGCCGGACGCCAATCTTGCGCTGCTTGCCGACCATCAGCACCCGGCGCAACTTCGCCTGGTGCGCGAAGAGCTGACCGCGCAGCAGTTGTTCATGCGCCGGAGTCGCGCCCTGCAACAGCGCCACGCCGCCGCGCCCTTCGCGCCCATCTCCGGGGAGCGGCTGGCGCAGTTCACCCACAAGCTGCACTTTTCCCTCACCGGCGCGCAGCAACGCGCCTTTGGCGAGATAGCCGAAGACCTGCAACAGACACGCCCCATGCTGCGACTGGTGCAGGGAGATGTCGGCTCGGGCAAAACGCTGGTGGCCCTGCTCGCGGCCTTGCAGGTGATAGACGGCGGCGCGCAGGCGGCCTTCATGGCGCCGACCGAACTTCTGTCCGAACAGCATTTCACCCAGGCGCAACGGCTGTTGGCCCCGTTGGGCAAGCGTTGCGCCCTGCTGCGCGGCAGCGAAACCCAGGCCGCGCGCCGCGGCGCGCTCGAATCCCTGGCGCTGGGAGTGGTCGATCTGGTGGTCGGCACCCACGCGCTTTTTCAGCAGGGGGTGCGATTTCATCGCCTGGGACTGGTGATCATAGACGAGCAGCACCGCTTTGGCGTGCACCAGCGCATGGCGCTGCGCGACAAGGGGCAGGACGGCGACACCCACCCGCACCAGCTGGTGATGACCGCTACCCCCATCCCGCGCACCCTGGCCATGACCGCCTATGCCGACCTCGAACTCACGCTGATCGATGAAATGCCGCCGGGGCGCAAACCGGTGCAGACCCGCCTGATAGCCGCAAGCCGCCGCGCCAATCTGCTCGCACGGCTGCAAGGCTACTGCGCCGAGGGCAACCAGGCCTACTGGGTATGCCGGCTGGTGAGCGAATCCGAACTGCTTGATTGCGAATCGGCGGAAAAAACCTATGCCGACCTGTGCGAGGCGCTGCCGCATATCCGCTTCGGGCTGATTCACGGCCGTTGCCACAGGGACGAAAAACAGCGGGTGATGCAGGCCTTTCGCGACGGCGAAATCCAGGTGCTGGTCGCCACCACGGTGATAGAGGTGGGCGTGGATGTCCCCAACGCCAACCTGATCGTCATCGAAAACGCCGAACAACTGGGCCTGGCGCAACTGCACCAGTTGCGCGGGCGGGTGGGGCGCGGCGACAAGCCCGCCTGGTGCCTGCTGATGCACGCCGACGATCCCGGCCAGGGGGGCAGGGAGCGGCTGCGCATCATGCGCGAGCATTCATCCGGCTTTGTCATAGCCGAGGAAGACATGAAAATCCGCGGCCCCGGGCAATTGCTCGGCTCGCGCCAAAGCGGCGCGGCGCGCCTGCGCCTGGCCGATCTGCGGATTCACCTCGCGCAACTCGAAAGCGCGCGCGCCTTCGCCTCCCGCCTCACCGACCCTGGCGCAAGGCAATTGCTGATAGAGCGCTGGTTTCGCGGCTCGGGGCAGTATTTGTCCAGTTGAGTTGGGGGCGATCAGTCCATTGGGGCATGCAAAACAACCTGGCCGAAGCAAGGGCTGAGCAAGCGGTAAAATGGCGTTGACCGCCCCGGCATTCGCCGCTACACTATGTACATGATCGCGTACAAGATGAATATCAGGAGGTAATCATGGACGCCATAAGCTACACAGCCGCGCGCGCCAATCTGGCGAAAACAATGGAAAGAGTGTGCAACGACCACGATCCGGTTGTTATTACCCGAAAACGGGAAGCGTCGGTGGTAATGGTGTCTTTGGATGACTACCAGGCCATGGAGGAAACGGCCTACCTGCTCCGAACGCCGGCCAACGCTCGCCGCTTGCTTGAGTCAATAGCGGAACTGGAGGCCGGAAAGGGTATTGAGCGCGAGTTGTTTGAATGAAGCTCACCTTTTCCAACAAAGCTTGGGAAGACTATTTGTATTGGCAAAAAAACGATAAAACCATTCTCAAACGCATAAATGCATTAATCAAGGATATTCAACGCAATCCATTTTCAGGCATAGGCAAACCCGAACCATTGAAACATGGTCTTTCAGGCTATTGGTCCAGAAGAATCAACGATGAGCACAGGCTTGTATATAAGGTTGCAGACAACCAGATTTTAATTGCTCAACTTCGTTTTCACTATGAATAATAATTGGTTATATCAAAAACTAGCTAACAATTCTTAAAACATTTAAACAACCTCATCATTGCCTACAAGGAAAAATGCGCGATTTCCTTCAGCAGAATTACGCTTAATGCTTGTTGAATTATAGGATCGCCTTGGTTTTTCATAATCGTAATTTTTTTTAGCCGATTGATTACCCCGACGCTGAATCATTTCTTGCTGTTGCGCTATTTTTTTGAATAGAAAAAATATATGAATTAAACCTCTCAAGATCATCGACATCGTAAAATAGAATTTGCCCGCCTTCTACTACCCACGCAGTTTTTTTGAGGCTAGCATGTTAATAATATTCTCAAACTCACTTATTGTTTTAGCTTCTAATGACCACATTGTGTCTATATCTCCCATCGCTTCTTTCATACCACTATCAAAACCAGAGAGCATGCTTTTTTTAATGATTTGCTGACATTTAGAGAGCGTATATTATCTTTTACACCTTCCAGCAAATAGTATGTTCTTTTTCTGTACTTCGCTACAATCTCTTTTGCCTTATGTATTAATACTTCACTTTCAACAAAAGTTTTGTCATTCTTAATGCGATTAGCGTCTAATAAGCTATGCCAACCTATTGCTTCAAATTCAAGTATATAGTCATTTCTCTGTAGTGCCAATTTATCATAGAATTCTTTCATAAGCTTTTCGATTTCACCAAATTTACCACTTGCTTTTCGATTTGTGTTAATAGGCTTCTCAATTCGCTCGTGGTGCCCTTGTGTGTTGGTTAAAGGTTTGGTTAGCTCCGAATTTTATTTCTTGGTTTTGCCGAGAGAAACCAATTAGCTCGCTTGCCATTACAGAAATAAAAATTGCCAGAAAGGAAAAGCCGACTATTTTCGAGCCGTGTTTTCTCGCTACTGCAATATAATACACCGCCCAAATTAACAGCACGTATGGAAGTTTGAGTACGGTTAGGTATACAAGGTTAGTTGATGAGTTCTTCGAATAAAAGAAACCATACCCAAGTATAGCGACACAAACAAGAACAAGAGCAACTATCCAGATGCTGCCATTTTTACGGCTATTGGTTGCTTTCATCACATGGTTCTCCTATAAGTTATAGCCAACTGGGACGAATTCTACCATAAAACACTTTTGAGTTGCATATAGTCTAGCCCAATTAGCAATACAAACATACCAGTCGTCCTAAGCATAAGTTTTAGCATGACTCCTTTATGGTTTCGGGAACACGTTATTCACATTATTTTAAACCAGTTTATGTTCCTGAGAAACCAACCAAAAGGTGCGCAGCATGTATCATTTGGTTGTTTTTTCTCAGGCCAATTCAACCGGCAATACCCCGGTTGGCGCGGGCTTTTTCCCTGGCTTCTTCCCTGGCTTCTTTTTCGAGCAGGCTTTCTTTTTCCTGCGGTGGCTGTTGTTTGTGGCTGACTTCCGCGTCTCCAGCCAGCGCCTTGCGCAGTTCTTCATTGCGTTGCTTGATGCCCGCCAGATAGGCCTTGTTGCTGTTTATTTCGGGGTTCTGATCCCAGACTTCAAACAATTGGTCGATGGTTTCGGTTTCGTGCTGGACAAACATACGGGTTTGCTCCGCGGCGACTTCCTCCGGCACGCGCAGCAGGGTGAGCGCCGCCTTGGCGCAGTTGATGGCCGAATCAAAGGTTTCGCGCACCACCAGATTGGCCCCGGCCTTGCGCAGGCTGTAGAGGTGCAGCCTGTCGTAGGCGCGCGCGAGTATGAGCAGATCAGGATAATGACGCCGCACGTATTGCACCAGATGCACGGCTTCGCTGCGGTTGTCTATCGCCACCACCAGCAAATGCGCCTGTTTCAGCCCTATGGAGTTGAGCAGGTCCGGTTTGGTGGCGTCGCCGAAATAGGCTTTCACGCCTATGCGCCTGATGTTTTCCAGCAGGGTGGCGTCCTTGTCCACCACCACTGTATGAAAACCCTGGGCGACCAGCATGCGGTTGATAATCTGCCCGAAGCGGCCGATTCCCGCTATGACAATCCGGCCGGGCTGATCGGGCTTGTCCGCCTCGCGTTTGTTGTCTGGATGCAGGTGCTGCTCTATCCGGTTGTAGACGATAAACATCAGCGGGGTGACCAGCATGGAAAGGGTGACTATCACCACCAGCATTGAGGACAGCTCTGCGCCGATCACCCCACTGCCGAGGGCGAAGCCGATCAACACAAAGCCGAATTCACCCGCCTGCGCCAACCCCAGTGCGAACAGCCAGGAATTGACCCTGGGCATGCGGAAAAGGTGCGCTATGCCCAGCAGCACAATGAGTTTCACCACTATCAGCCCTAGGGTCGCCAGGGCTATCTGCAGAGGTTGATCCGCCAGCAGCTCCAGGTTCATGCCCATGCCGACGCCGACGAAAAACAGCCCCAGCAACAATCCCTTGAAGGGTTCGATGGAGGCCCGGATTTCGTGCACGAATTCACTCCGCGCCAGCACCACCCCGGCGACGAAAGCGCCGAGCGCCGGAGACAGGCCCAGCCAGTCCATCAGCAGGGCGGAACCCACCACCAGCAACAGCGCGGTGGCGGTAAAGATTTCGCGCAGGCCGGTGCGCGCAATATAGTGCAGCACCGGCTTGCTGAACAGGTAGCCGATCGCCACCACCCCGATGCTGACGGAGATCACCAGCAGCGCGCGGCTTGGGTCAAACAGCTTCGTTTCCAGATCGCCGGATGTCAGCCCCGCCACCAGGCTGGCGTCGGCGCTCAGGGCGAGCAGGGAGATAATGGCTATGATGGGAATCACCGCCACATCCTGAAACAACAGCACCGAGAACATCGCCTGCCCGGCCGGCGTTTTTTCCAGGTTCTTCTCGTGCAGCGTCTGCATGACTATGGCCGTGGAGGAGAGCGCAAGAATCAGCCCTATAGCCGCCGCCTGTTGCCAGATAGGGAGAAAAAACGCCGCCGCCAGGGCAATTAAAAGAGTGGAAACCAGCACTTGCAGCCCGCCCATGCCCACCAGATAAAAGCGCAGTTGCCACAGCAGCCTGGGTTCGAGTTCAAGACCTATGAGAAACAGCATCATCACCACGCCGATTTCACCAATGGCGAGCAGGCTGTGGTGGTCTTCGGTAATGCCGCTGACCGGGCCGATACACACCCCGGCAAGCAGATAGCCGAGCACCGAGCCAAGCCCCAGGCGCTTGGAGAGCGGCACTACCAGCACCGCCACCAGCAGGTAGATGAAGCTTGTGCTTAGAAAATTGTCGATCATGCGTTTTTCGTGCGGCCCGGCTGTGGCAGTGTAACTATCCTTTTATTTCAACGGGTTGCCTGGGCGGTTCCGCTTGAATCCGCCCGTGCTCCCCAGGTGGGGATAGCTTAGCGGTGGTTGTTTGCTTCAAGGAAACAGAATTGGCCCGGCTTCCCTCGGGCCGGGCATTCCTCGCAAGGCGGTCTTTTCGTGGGCTTTCTTGACTTTCGTCGCCGGAAAGGTAGAATGCCTCCCCTCAATTGCGGGGTGGAGCAGTCTGGTAGCTCGTCGGGCTCATAACCCGAAGGTCGCTGGTTCAAATCCGGCCCCCGCTACCAATTCTCCCCGGCGTGCAGCTGCCTGATTTTGGCGCACTTGGTCCGCACTTCGGCATAAAAAAGAGCGCTGTGGCGCTTCATCCGCAACCGCAATCCTTGGAACAGCAGCAACGGTTTTTGAGCGGAGGTGAATGCCCTCGAAATCTTGTTCCTTTTCGTCGAGCAATTGAATTCACGCAATCATCGCTATAGGAAGCGCGCTTCTGTAAGCATGTAACCGGTAAATTATCTATACCATCAAACCATTCACATTGAGGGGGGAGAACAATGGGCAAGGTACTGGTGATGCATAATTCCGATATTGAGCGATTGAGCGCAAGTTCATGCAATCCCTGGTTTCCCCAGGCGCCAAGTGCGCAGTTTTACCAGGATGTTCTGGTTCGACTTTACCGATGATCAGGCGCACAATTGGTAGAACAGCTTGAAAGCGGGCTGGATGGGTTGTTTGTCTGCGACTTGCGCTTGTGACAATAGCTGACCCCCGCGACTTTCTCTGTCGGCTGTTTCATGCCGCAGTCGCCGCAGCCGAACCTATGGCCGTACTCGGCGACTATCTGCCGGAAAAACCCAAAGGCCGCACTCTGGTTGTGGGTGCGGGCAAGGGAGCGGCGCAACTCGCCCGCGCCTTTGAGCAACTCTGGAGTGATGAATGCGACGGGGTGGTGGTTACTCCCTATGGCCATGCAACCGAGTGCAAGCGGATTCGGGTGATGCAGGCCGCACATCCTGTGTCGGACGCCGCCGGTCTGAAAGCAAGCGAGGCGTTGCTGCAAACGGTGAGCGATTTGACCGCCGACGACCTGGTGGTGGCGCTTGTCTGTGGCGGCGGATCGGCCTTGTTGCCCGCGCCTCCGCCTGGCTGTACGCTCGAGGACGAGCAGGCCCTGCACCGGGCCTTGCTGGTCAGCGGCGCGCCAATCAGCGCGATCAACGCCATACGCAAACAGTTCAGCCGCATCAAGGGGGGCAGACTGGCGCGGGCGGCCGCGCCGGCCAGAGTGGTGAGCCTGATTGTGTCGGACATTCCCGGCGACGATCCGACGCTGGTTGCATCCGGGCCTACGGTTGCCGACAACTCCAGTCGCGAAATTGCGCTGGACGCGATTGCGCAATACAAAATCGACCTGCCCGCCAACCTGCGCAACCATCTGGCCCTGCCCGAAGCGCAAAGCGATCCACCGCCGCTGGCGACCGATCCCTGTTTTGCGAACAACGAAACGCATATCATCGCCTCCGCCCAGCAATCGCTGCAAGCCGCTGCGGAACATGCGCGGCGACAGGGCGTAGCCGCGCACATTCTTTCCGACAGTATCGAGGGCGAGGCGCGCGAAGTCGCCAGGGTGCACGCCGCTATAGCTCGTCAGATTCTGCGCAACGGGCAGCCGTTTTCTCCGCCGCTGGTGTTGCTCTCGGGAGGCGAAACCACAGTAAGGGTGACCGGATCGGGCAAGGGGGGGCGCAACAGCGAGTTCATGCTTTCGCTGTTGATGGATATCGCCGGTTTGGATGGCGTCACCGCGTTGGCGGCGGATACGGACGGCATAGACGGCAGCGAAGACAACGCCGGCGCTTTTGCCGATTCCACCAGCCGGGCGCGGCTTGGAGCCAAGGGGCTTAATCCGGCCAGGCTTTTGGGCGATAACGACGCCTGGAGCGCTTTCCACCAGCTGGAGGATCTGTTTGTGACCGGTCCGACCGGCGTCAATGTCAACGACTTTCGCGCCCTGTTGGTTGATCCCAGGGAAAACTGACCAAACCTGTTTCCACGCGTTTCAATTGGGCGCTGGGGTTTTCCAGCCTGTAGTTGTTATTCCTGGGGGCAAACCCTCCGCACTTCTTCAAGGTCGGTGACGCCGGCTTCGACCAGTTTGCGTCCCGCCCGCCACAGGCTTTGATGACCGCGCTCCGCCAGCAGGCTGTCGAGTTCGGCGCGGGGGCGGTGCTCCAGTGCGTGGATAAGCGTTTCGTCTATGACGAGCAGTTCGAAAATGGCGTGTCTGCCGTTGTAGCCGCTACCTCCGCAGGCTTCGCAGGCGAGGCGCGTATGTTGGTTACAGTCCCGGCAAAGTTTGCGCACCAGCCTTTGCGCCATGATTCCGGAAAGGGTGCCGCCAAGCAGGTAGCCGGGTACGCCCAGTTCGCGCAGGCGCAGCACCGCGCCGAGGGCGTCGGTGGTGTGCAGGCTGGCGAGCAGCAGGTGGCCGGTGAGGGCGGCCTGCACGGCGGTTCTGGCGGTTTCGCCGTCGCGGATTTCGCCCACCATGATGATGTCCGGATCCTGCCTGAGCAGGTGTTTCAGGGCTGCGGCAAAATCGAGCGAGAGTTCGTGGTTGACCTGCATCTGGCTGAAGCGGGGTTCGATGATTTCCACCGGATCTTCAACTGTGCAGATGTTCAGGGGTTCGTTTGCGAGCAGCCCCAGGCTGGCGTAAAGGGTCGAGGTTTTTCCCGAGCCGGTCGGCCCCACTGTGAGCAGCATCCCCGCCTTACGCGCCAGGAGTTGTTTCCAGCTTGTCAGCAGCCTGTCCGGTATCCCCAGCCCGTCGAGCGATCGGGTAAGCAGCAGCGGATCGAAAAACCTGAGTACAACCTTTTCGCCCTGGATGGTGGGAATGACGGAGGTGCGTATTTCCTGTCGTTTGCCAGCGTGCAATACGCTGATGCGTCCATCCTGGGGGCGGCGTTGCTCGGTAATGTCGAGCCGCGCAAGGAGTTTGATCCTGCTGGTGAGGAGTTTTCCCGAGGCCTGGTTGAGCCGGAGTAATTCGTGCAGCATGCCGTCTATGCGCGCCAGCACCACCAGGCCGTCTTCGCGGACTTCCAGGTGCAGGTCGCTGGCCGCTTTGGCTATGGCTTCGGCAAACAGACTGTGACATAGGTCGACGATGGACGATTCGTTTTGTTCACCTCCTGTATCTATCTGCTCAAGTCTGGTGGCGTGCGCCAGATCCACCCAGGCGTTGCCTCCCGTCTGGGCGTGGCCGCCAAGCTTGCTGATGGTGGCGAGCAACTCCTGCAGACGCCAGGGGTTGACCAGTTGCCTGGTTATTTTGGTAAATGTCGGTGTCATACGGTGCAACCACAGTCCGGCGCTGTAGGGTTCGGCGCAGCCGATACAGAGGTTTTTTTCCGCATGCCCTTCTGGTTGACTGTCTTCCACCAGGGCGGTCAAAGGAGCTGCCTGCCACTGGCGCAGGGTGGCCGGAGTAAGGCCGGTGTGGACATAGGCAAGGCTGGGTTTGGTGTTGAGCGTGAGTTGATATTGTTCGGCAAGCCTGCCGAGGCACAGGTCGGTCAAACCGCGCACTTCAATCGGGGTATCGCCGAACATCTCGCACATCAGCGCCAGCGGCGCCTGTTCCGGTTTGTGCGCAACCATTGCGGAAAAAGCCTCTGGCTCTGCTTTGCGGCTGGTCTGATGAGCAAGCAGTTCGCTCAGGTCGCACCATAACCGCATGGCGACAAACTGGCGCAGTTGGGTGAGTTCCAGGCGTGACAGCCCGGAATTCCAGGGTTGTCGCCAGGCGGGGGGAAGGGTAGTTTCGAGCAGCATGCTGGCTTGGTAGCAGAACCGGCAGTCGGGTGCAAGCAGGTTTTTTTACTCTGCTGCTGCGGTGGGTAGCATCATGGCGAAGTTGTGGAAATAACCGCATGAGATTAGAGCGGCTTAGCTTTACCGCGGAGGAGAAATTCACAACGGCGCGGCCTGGTGACGAAAGGGTAGGTCGGGGTTGTGAATATCTGCATTCCAGGCTTTAGGCATCAGTAATCAGGCACTTAGCTCTATTCCCACAAATGCTGTGGAAAAAGCTGGGGAATTGCCAGCTGAATCAGCGCCATGTGCTTGTGTTTTCATCACCTGTGTCGACTGTGCAAAATTCAGACAATATAAGAAATTCATTAAAATCAATGGGTTGTAGAAATCAAGCTGAGTGGTGAAAAAAAAAACGAAAAAAAGTGTTGCAATAAGCCAATCGGCGTGTCTGTGGATAAACAAGGCGCGGAATGCCGCCAACAGTGCTGAAATCGAGCGATAAACAGACTGCGGTGGAAGGGGTTTCGAAAGTCAGAAAGCATGTGGAAACAGTGCGATCTTCCTATACTTTTGGCGTTACTTACAGGGACAGGAATGCAGGATAGATCAACAACGCTTTTTGCGCGGGCGTGCGCCGTTATTCCGGGCGGGGTGAACTCGCCGGTGCGCGCCTTTGGCGCGGTGGGAGGTATCCCTCGATTCATTGAAAAAGCGCAAGGCGCGTACATGTTTGATGTCGAGGGCAGGCGATTGATTGATTGCGTCGGTTCATGGGGACCCGCCATCCTCGGCCATGCTGTTCCGGAAGTGTTGGAGGCGGTTGCCTCTGAACTGGACAAGGGGCTTTCCTTTGGTGCGCCTTGCGAGCGCGAAATTGAGATGCCCGAGTTGCTGACCACAATGATCCCCTGGCTGGCGCAAGTGCGTATGGTCAATTCAGGCACGGAAGCAACCATGAGCGCCATTCGTTTGGCGCGCGGGGCGACCGGGAGGAACAAGGTGGTTAAGTTCGCTGGTTGCTACCACGGCCACGCCGATTGCTTGTTGGTCAACGCCGGCTCCGGGGCCTTGACCTTCGGCAATCCAAGTTCGGCCGGAGTGACCAGGGGAGGCGTCGCCGATACCCTGGTGCTTGCCTATAACGACAGCGAGGCGCTCGCGACCGTTTTTACCGCGGAGGACGACATAGCCGCAGTGATAGTTGAGCCGGTTGCGGGGAATATGAACCTGGTGCCGGGGCGCGCTGAATGGTTGCGTGAGATGCGTGATCTGTGCAATAGACATGGCGCGGTGCTGATTTTCGATGAGGTGATGAGCGGTTTCCGCGTTGCGCTTGGCGGCGGCGCCGAGCTATATGGCATAACGCCGGACCTGGTGTGTTACGGAAAGGTGATAGGCGGTGGAATGCCGGTCGGCGCTTTTGGAGGTCGCGAGGAGTTGATGCGTGAACTGGCGCCCTCAGGCCCGGTGTATCAGGCGGGCACCCTTTCGGGCAACCCTATAACCATGACCTGTGGAATCGCCACGCTTGGTTTGCTCAAGGCAAGGCCTGATCTTTTCATCGATCTTGAAACCCGATTGCGCGGGCTGCTGCAGGCCTGGCAACGGAGCGCCGCCGAAGTGGGAATTGCCTTCAGTTGGCGGGCTTGCGGCGGTATGTTCGGCTTTTATTTCGCCGACCGCCCCCCCATGAACCTGGAGCAGGTGAAGGCCTGCGACGCAGGGCGGTTTCGCCGTTTCTTTCACGCCATGCTTGATGCCGGTGTGTATCTCGCTCCCTCGCCCTTTGAAGCGGGGTTTATTTCAGCCGCGCACGATCGGGCGGTGGTGGATGCCATGATTGCAACGGCGGACAAGGTCTTTCTGGAGCAAATGCGATGAGTTATCCGGCTTTGCGGAAGTGTCTTTTCCCAGCCGCCGGCTTTGGCACCCGTTTTCTGCCGGCATCCAAGTCAGTACCCAAGGAAATGCTACCGGTGGTCAACAAGCCCCTTATTCACTACGGGGTGGAAGAGGCCATGCACGCGGAGATGGCGGATGTTTGTATAGTCTATGGCCGTCATAAGGAAGCCTTGATTAACTATTTTGACCTGCATTTCGAGCTCGAATACCACATAGCCGAAAAACCGGTGGAGGCCTTGATGGAATCGATCAACGCCATCATGCGTCGTTGTTCCTTCGCTTTTGCCCGACAGCGACATATGCGCGGGCTTGGCGACGCCATACTTACTGGAAAAAAACTGGTGGGGGAAGAGGCCTTTGGCGTCCTGCTTGCCGATGATCTGTGTTTTGGAGACAAGGAAAGCCCTATGCAACTGATGCAACGGGTGTATCAACAATGTGGAACCAGCCTGGTGCTTGTGGAGGAAGTGGCGCCGGATCAGGTTGGCAGTTACGGCATAGTGACGGTTGACAACCCCGCGCTTGAGGTGATGCAGGTAACCGGCATGGTGGAAAAGCCCGAACCGGGCGAAGTGGCAAGCAATCTGGCGATTATCGGTCGCTATGTCCTCACTCCGGATATTTTCCCGATTATCGAACATACGGGCAGCGATACGCGCGGCGAGGTGCAGATTACCGATGCGCTGGCTGTTCAGGCGGCCGAGGGTCGGCTGAAGGCCTTGCGTTTTCACGGCAAGCGTTTTGACTGTGGGCGGATCCGGGGCATGGTGGAGGCGACTGACTATGTCTACCACCAGCTGGAACAAGGTGGTTGAGGAATCTTTGTCCGCCATACCCTGCGGCGAACGCAACCTATGGGATTATTCAACGGTTTTTTTCATCGCCTGAGAAAAGGCAAACGCTTCACCACCGGGCAGATAACGGAGTTCACCCGTCACTTTGCCGAATTGCTTGCGGCGGATATGCGCGTCAGCGAGGCCTTGCAGTTGATTGGCGGTAGCCAGGGCAGCCGCGCTTCGAGCCATATCGCCAACAGCTTGCTGGCGGAATTGAACGAAGGTCGCGGCCTGGGAGAGGCTATCGGTGCTTATCCCCAATGGTTTAACGCACTTTATCACCAGCTTGCGATGACGGGTGAGGTGACCGGGCAATTGCCGCGTCTGATGCGACACCTGGCCGATTACCGGAGCGCAAGCGAGGCCATTGCCGCACGGCTTGGACGCGCCAGCGCCTACCCCCTGTTGATTCTGCTCTTTGCCGGCGGCATGCTGATTGGTCTGTTGGCGTTGGTGGTGCCGCGTTTTCGCGAGTTGTTTGCCGAAAGCGGAACCAGTCTGCCCCTTGTCACCCAGGTGGTGGTGCGTCTTTCAGATTTGCTGGTGGGCAACTGGCCATTTTTTTTGTTGATTGCTCTGGCGTTGGGGGTAGTTTTGTGGCTGGCGATGCGTTCGCGGGCGGCGCGGCAGATGTTGTTGCGTGGGACGGTCATGCTTCCTTTTGTCGGTGGTTTACTGGTTATGCGCCAGCGTGATTTGTTTTTACGTTCGCTGGCGTTGATGATTGCCGCGCGTCTGCCGTTGACCCAGTCCATAGACCAGCTTGCCGCAACCGCCAACGCCATGTGGCGTCCGGAATTGCGGCGAATCGCTGCGGCGCTTAATCAGGGCGAAAGCCTGGAAACCGCAATGCGTGCAAGCAGGTTGTTTGCTGAGGCTGATCTTTTTGCCGCGCGCATAGGCCAGGGCAGCGCAAGGCTTGACAAGCTGATGTTGCTACAGGCGGATCAATACGCCGGGCAGATAGAAAGGCGTTTGCAGCGGTTGGTGCTTTTGCTTGAGCCAGGTCTGATGTTGTTGATTGGCTTGATCATCGCGCTGGTGGTGGTTGCCGTGTATCTGCCGCTCTTTTCCATTGGTCACGCACTGTGAATTCGATCAATCCTTTTGTGCAACAATCCGTGGATTGGCTGGAGTGGCTGCATTGGCTGTTGCAAAGTAATCCGGCCCTGGGTTGGGTGTTGGTGCTGGCCATCGGGTTGATAAGCGGCAGTTTTATTGGTTGTCTGGTCTATCGCCTGCCAAGGATATTGCTTGAGGAGTGGAAATGGCAGGCCGAGGCCCTGCTGAAAGATGACACACTTGAAACCGAGCAAACGCCCGGCAGACGCAGGGAATTGACGCTCTGGCGCCCACCTTCGCATTGCCCGGCTTGTGCACACCCGGTGGGGATAGTGGGGCTGATACCACTACTTGGGTATGCGCTGTGTCATGGCAGGTGTCGGCATTGCAAGGAACGCATCAGTCTGCGCTATCCCGTGCTTGAATTGACTTGCGTCGCTCTAGCCGCCTGGTGTTATGCCTGGTTCGGCTTGAGCTGGTTGGGATTGGTGGTGTGGTTGTTCAGCCTCGCCGCGCTTGCGCTTGCCTGGATGGACGCCGAATCCACTCTTTTGCCGGATCAATTGCTTGTGCCGCTGTTGTGGTTGGGGCTGGTTGTGAATTACTTTGCTCTGCTTGCGCCATTTGCCTCGAGTTTCTGGGGGTGTATGGGCGCCTACCTGTTTTTTGCTCTGGTTGCCTGGTTGGCGCGCCTGCTGCTTGAGCGCGAGGCGCTGGGCTGGGGGGATGTCAAGCTTTTTGCAGCGCTCGCCGCCTGGCTTGGGTGGGAAGTGTTGCCGATGCTACTGCTAATCGCCACCCTGAGCGCAATTCTTTATATGCTGCTGCGCCAAAGGTTGGCGGGGATTTCCTTGCGCAACCCCATGCCTTTCGGCCCATTTTTGCTGGGCGCAGGCTGGCTGGTAATGCAGGCGCTTCTTCTAAGCGGATTCCCCTTGTAATCGGGAGAGGAAGGTGAAGCCATTGGCGATAGCGATTACCGGCGGTATAGCATCGGGTAAAAGCACGGCGGCCAGAGTGTTTGCGCGCCTGGGCGATCGGGTGCTGGATGCTGATGATCTGGCGCGCAAGGCCTATGGCTTGCCCGAAGTCCAGGTTGCGCTGGCCGCGCGGCTTGGTTGGGCGCAGGCGAACAAGGCGCCGGATTTTGCCGTTTTACGCGCGGCCATACGCGCCGATTCGAGCCTGCTTGCCTGGCTTGAAGAGCTTGTGCATCCACCGGTTGTGGCCATGTTTGAACAGGCACTGGCCGGTTGTGGCGAGAAATGCCTCGTCGGCGTGATCCCGCTTTTGTTCGAAACCGGGTTGGAACGTTTGTTCGACAAGGTAATCGCCCTGTCCATAGACGCGACTACGCAAAGGCGGCGGGTGATTGCAAGACAGGGAATGGATGACGACTGGCTGAAACTAATTCTCGCGCGCCAGATGGAGCAGGAGGAACGCAATTGCCGCGCCGATATTGTCCTGCCGGGCGACCTGGCGTTGGATGAACTCGATAGGCGCTTGATGCAGTTGCGTTCGCAGTGGCTGGCCGCTGGTTAGACCGGCTATTCTTCCTTGTATTTGTCGTGACAGTTCTTGCAGGCTTTGCCGACTGAGCGAAAGGCCTTGGCGCTGGCCGAGGCGTCTTTCCGTGCAACTGCCTGGGCGAATGCATCAAGCCGTTCAGTTAGGGTGTTTTGCCTGGCGGTAAAGTCGTCAAAATCGTCCCAGATATCCGGTTTGGCTTCTGTGGTTATAAAGGTTTCGGCCGATTCCGGCGGGAAAAAATCCAGCACTTTAGTGTTGGCCTGTTGCATTTTCGCAACGCTTGCGCCTATTGCACGCCAGTCAGGTTCGCCACCGCCGAAAGCCTTGCGTAACGACTTGGCGTTCTTGCCCAATATCTTGAAGTTGTCCTGACGCGCTTCAACCAGTTCGTCAATGTCGTCGGCAAAGGCACTTGGCGCAACGAAGCCGACCAGGGCTGATACGACAAGAATACATAGTGCTTGAGCGGTTTTCATAGTCCTGGAGCCTGTTTGGGAAATTGGAGTGAGTCTAACGCAATCCGCCCGTAAAAAGGTAACCTATTACATCGTAACAGCAGCATAACAGTATCGCAGCATCAATCACGCTCCGCGTAACCTGTGTTTTTTCCAATAAATAGGTATAACTATTCGCTGCATAGCTCGTAATGTAAGTCCACCCCATGTACTGTGAATCTTGACCCCAGCAAGATTGGATAGATGAAAAAGACCGCCGGTTCCCCCAAGGAGTCACCAAACAATTCCTTACGCTTCCCGCACGAGCCACGGTGCGCTTGGGCCAGACGCATTATGCGGGAGACAAGCGAGAAAGAACGCGGCAGCGCTTTCGATATTGTGCGCAACAACGCATTGGTGGCCTTTTGCCGTACCGTGCTTTATGATTTTCTAGGCGGGTGGGGCGCAAAGATCCTCGCCGCGCTTCTGTTGCTTGCGGGTTGCGATACATCCGTGTTGGAGGAAACAGGGATAGAACTGGACGAAACCTACAGCCAGCAGAGCGCCAGCGTCAGCATAGACACGCCGTCCGCCACACCATTCTACCTGGGCGCCGCAAGCAGCATTATCAACGTAGCGGGGAATTGTTCCGGCACAGTGGATCAGGGTCAGCAGTTGCTGGTGGTTATTACTCTGGGGGATCTGTCAGAAAGTGTGGTGTGTCATGATGGAGCCTATAGCGCCGAGCTTGACGCCAACAGCCTGGCCGAAGGCAGCTTCGACCTCAGGGCAAGCGTACAGGCGCTCAGCCGTATTGACAAGGCGCATACGGAAAAAATGGTGGTGATTGACCGTACGGCGCCCACACTGGCGGCGACGGACGCTTTGACCCTGCCTGTCGAGCGTGTGTATTCAACCAAAAACGCCCTCAATCTCTATCTTGATTTCAGCGAAGCGATTGCCCTTCAAGGGGAAAATCGACCGAATTTTGAATTGCAACTGGTTGATGAAAGCGGCGATACCTCAGAAGTGCGCACCGCCAGTTTCTCCTTGCTTAACCAGGCGAGGTTGAGCTTCAGTTATGTGGTGCAGAGTGGGGATGATGGGAAACGAGGAATAAAAATCCCCCGGCTTGTATTGTCCGGCTCCCGGCTAACCGATCTCGCCGGCAACGCCATAGCCGCCAGCGACTGGGGTATGTCCGAGCACCTGCCGGCAAGCGTGGATGGGGCGATTGTAGACACCACTTTACTTACCATTGCATCGATTGACACCACTGTTCTTCAACCCACCAGTTTTACCATTGGCGAACGAATAATTATCGGGGTTCGAACCAATAAAAATGTATTTCTGAACAACCTCAGCGAATATGTAAAACCACGACTGCTGGTGCGTATAGGTGGAATAATAAGATATGCCGATTATTACGGTATAGTTGGCGCCGACCTGATTAATTTCAGTTACCAGGTGCAGAAAAACGATTACGATGCAAATGGCGTGGAGGTAACCGGTTTTGAGGCAAATGGAACCTCGATTACCGATTCGGCCGGGAACAGGTTGATAACCACCCTGCCGGTGACAGGAGGCAATACAAGCATTCATTTCCCCAATGTGCAGGTCAACGGCAGGTTGCCGAGTGTAGACAGCATTAGCATAAATCGTACGGAGTTTAAGAATAACGACCAGATCGAGTTTCTGGTTACCTATTCAAAGGGCGTGGTGGTTACGGGCGATCCGCAATTACGTTTTGGATACGGCTCAAACTATTCCAAGCGGGCAGTGTACAGCGAGCCGTCGGACGATATTAAAATCCAGAAATTCACCTACCAGGTTGGAAACGACGATCAGGCCGGCCAGATCATTATCCCCGTGGATCCTTTTATTCTTGATGATGATGACGAAATTGTCGATCAGTACAACGACAACGACGCCGACCACTCGTTCGACCTTGTCACCTATAACGTCAATATCGACGGCGAAATCCCGCATATTGACCGAGTGAGCACCAACAGGCCGGGGGAGGTAATTGGGGAAGGCGAAAAACTGAGATTCAGGCTGAGTTTGAACGAGCCGGTGACCATTGACCTCTCAGGTGATGAAAAGCCAAGTTTGAGCATAAGTATAGGCAACGCCGGCCAAACCCAGATTAAAACCCTTGTGTTGGAACAAACGGATGGTCAGGAGACCAGCAATCTGGATTTTTCCTATGTGGTGGAAAGCGGTATTCAGGATCAGGATGGGATTCGACTCTATAACGATATAGTCCTCAACGGCGCCACTTTCTCCGACGATGTGGGCAACCAGTTGCCGAATGAGCTGTCGGATATGTCGGGAGTTTACGATCAAACAGTGGACGCCAGGCCGCCGAGGATTTCATCCATTACCAATCCGGACGCGGGCACTTATTCGTTAGCGACCAACAGGAATAGCTTACGCTTCGATCTGACTTTTAACGAAAAGGTCAAATACCATGACAATGGCGACGGTAATCAGGATTTAACTCTTGAACTGGATATAAATGGCAATACCTATCACGCCGCCTACACCGGCCCGGTCAGCCCGGATGCGAACAATTTCGCAACCATCCAGAGGTTTACTTATTCCCTGCCGGAGGGATTGCGCGACAGCGACGGCGTCACCCTGATCAATCTCTGGTTTGAGGACTACAGGGGGGGCGACAAGTTCGTTGACGTAAACGGGGTAACCAACCTTCCAGGCGCGAGGAGCGAGGGAGAGAGCCTTGCGCTTGCCAATGTGTTGGTCGACAGCGTCAGTCCACGCATCACCCAGGTGAGTTATGCGCAACCGGGTTCCGGCAATACCGCCTTTCGCAGCGGCTCCAGCCTAGTGATCACTATGCAGGCCGATATGGATTTGAGTGTGACCGGCGCCCCTCGCTTCCCCTTGCGTATAGGCGCCAACTCCGGCGCCGTCAACAGAAATGCCGTTTATAACCGTCTGGAAAATAACCGCGATCTGGTTTTTCTCTACAACATTACGTCGCAGGATTCGGATGAGGACGGGGTGCAACCTGGAAGCGCCGATCTCAGCATTGATCTTGACCTCAACGGCGCCACCATCCTTGACGGGGACGGCAATCCCTTGATCGCGAACGACCTGGGAGATGTGTCCGGGATGTCGAATATCAATCAGATAATCATTGACAACGCCAGGCCGACGATAGAGAGCATCCGTATTCCTTCGGATGAAAAAAACACCACTCTGCGCTTTGGCGGCGTGTTGCGGCTTGAAGTGCTGTTGAGCGAGCAGGTACGCCTGAGCAATGGCGATGCAGTAAATACATACAGTCTGCCGGTGTTGCTGGGAAACAACCCGGGAACAAAAATCAAGCTTGCATTGGATGAAGCCTCTTTTGCAGACGATGGAAAAACCAACCTGCTGGATTTCAGCGCCGACTTGCCTGAGGGACTTGAAACCGACCGGATAGTCCTCGATCCTTCCTTCGACGCCTTGGAGAAGCCCACAGCTGATCGATTGTTTGACCGGGCTGGAAATGATCTAAATAGGGATTACACCGATGCCTCGACTGATCTGACCGGTCTCTCAATCAATACCACCCGTCCCAGCGTGAACCAGGTTGTAGTGCTGGGAATCCACGGCCAGAGGGATGCCGATGGGGTGAAGTATTTCAAAGCCGGGGAACAACTGGCCATAAATCTGACCTGGAGCGAGGCCGTTACGGTCACCGGCGCTCCACGTCTGCCGCTGCGTTTCTCCGTCGGATCCACCGACGTTCGTTATGCGGATTATACCGGAGACGGCAGTGCGTCAACCATTACCGGGTTTGTCTACCAGGTGAGGGCTTCCGACAATGCGTCCGAGGGCATATTTCCCGGCCAAAGCAGCAGCAGTATTTTTCTCGATCTGAATAGCGGCAGCCTGAGGTCGGATGCCGGCGTCGACGCCAATCTCAACCTGAAAACTGAGCTCGACAGCGAGATCGAACGGCTCGAGGATGTAGTGATAGACAATACACCGCCCGTATTCAGCAATGTCACTCTGCCGACCAAGCGCGACTACATTACTGGAGAGACCTTCGCCTTTGCGCTTCGCACCAACGAAAAGGTTCGCTATGCGTCCGCCGACGGGCAAGCCCCGGGCAGCCAGGTGAGGATTTTCACCAGCGCCGACAATACCGGTGACTTTGTCACCGCCAACTATGTAGCTGATCAAACGGGCGACGATGACAGGCTCAGCTATGCCTATGTTCTTGCCGCCCCGGTGGATACCCCAAGGGTGGAGCGGCTTGATTTCTTGGTGTCTCAATTGCGGGGAGAGAACGACAGGATTCACGACTGGGCCGGCAATGAGCTATCCAGCGATTACTCCTTCCGCCTCCAGCAAGGCGACGATTACTCATTCAATACGCTTGGGCCAAGGGTCAGCTCGGTCACGCTGCCAGAGTCCGGCATGAGATTCAGAGGCGGTGACAGAATTACCATCAGGGTAAATTTTGATGAAAATTTCACGGTCAGGTCCGACTCAACCGCCGACGATCAACTTTATCTGCAAGCGCGAATCGGCGATAACGCCAATCCTGCCATCTATGATTTTCTTCGTGATCCAAATCAGGATACGGAAAGGCAAATGGTCTTTACCTGGCTGACGCCTACGGGCGTAGTGGACTTGGACGGCGTGAGCCTGGGCGCCAGTGACGACGCTACTCCCGATATTAAAAGCGATCATGGAATGACGATAGTGGATGTAAAAGGAGTGGAAAGCGATTACAGCCTCGGGGGGGCATACAGTTTCAGCTCGATCATAGACGGCAAACAGCCGGCGTTGCGTTCGATTACTTTGCCCGCAAACAACTTCTATACCCAGTCCATGAGGCTTGACTTCAAGCTGGTTTTTGATGAAACCGTCGATTACCAAAGCGGGGTTGGCGCCCGCACGGTTCCGGCGCTCCAAATAAACCAGGACACAAGCGTTGACCTTGTCTATAGCGCCAAGGAAGGCAGCAACACCCTTGTGTTTCAATACACGGTTCCAGACCGGATCGAGTCGGACTCCTCCCTTGCGTTACTTGCGGGTACGCTTTTCAGCAACAACGGCAGGCGTCTGGAGGATGAAGTGGGCAACCTCTATCAGGACGAGGATAATTTCGACGATATTGTCTCCACGACCAATTACTCCAGCCTGGTTATTGATTCGCAGCCGCCGCAGGTGACCAGCATTGACTACACCTCGGATATGGACGGTGACGAGGCCAAGGCTGACCACAGGCTCTACCTTACCCTCAACTTCAGCGAGAGTGTGGATATTACCGGAGACGGAAAGCTGGATTTTGGCCTGGGGGCGGACATCAACAACCGCGAGTTCAGCTATGACGAGGCGGCGAGCGACGATGACAGCCTGGTGTTTGTCTACCAGGTGCAAAACGGTGAGCAGGATGCTGACGGCATCTATATCAACACCAGAATCAACGCCAAGGCGGAAATCACGGATGAGGCGGGTAATAGCACCAACGCCTTAATTTCGACGCCAGCCAACAGCAGCGCAATCCCCATTGACGCCAGCGATCCATATATCACCGATATTGTGTTTTCTCACGACCTGGACAACTTTGTCACAGATACGCTGCATATTTGGGTGCGTTTCGATCAGTCAGTGGATATAAGCCCGGACAACGGCAGTTTCAATCTTGTTTTTCGCCCTGATGGCGGCAGTCAGAATATCCTCGCCACCGCCACAGCCGGAGCGGCGGGAACCGACCTGCTTTTCGACTACACCCTCAGCAGCATTTACACCGACAGCGGCATAAGCTTTCCGCAGGAGCGCCTGCTGCCGGGCGAAGCCGGAACCGGGCTGTTTGCCGTCGACGATCCAACCGACCAGGCGCGGCTCGATTTTTCCGATCTGACCGCTTCGGGCGGCCAGCTTGCGAACGCTCTGGCGAGGGTCAAATTGAGCAATATCACACCACGCATTGAGACCATCAGTAGCAATTTTGTCGAGCAGGGGAGTGCGCGCGAATTTATCACTGACAGCCTCAGGCTCACACTCACCTACAGCGTGCCGGTTGAGGTGCGCAACGACAACAGCGCCGAGTTGCGTCAATCTATCCGCATTCCCTTCCTGCTCGACGGTGAGCAACGCTATTTCGCCTACGACCCCTCGGCGGACACCACGGACGATGTCACCTTTGGCTTCATTTATACCCCCGCCCAAGGTGAAGTGGACCTGAATGGAATTGCCTTCGGCGCCCAGGGCGACAGCAGCGCGAGGCTGGTTTTCAGCAATGATGTGACCCTGAGGGGAAAATATGATCACAATCCGGCCGATCGTCAGCTTTCCCGATCGGACGACCACCAGGATCTGATCGACAATCTACCGAGCATCAACTATCCCTTTGTCAGGGTTACGGGGGTCACCGCCCTGGACTCGTCCGGCGACCGCACCCTCTCGCTCGGCGATTCGGTCACGCTGCGCGTAGCCTTTAATGAGGATCTCAGCTACGACGCCGGTCTGGCGCTGCGCCTGATGGTTGGCGATGTCAGCGTCGATATCACCGCCGACGCACAACAACCCAACGATGACTCGATTGACTTTACCTACAGTGTCGTTGCTGGTCACTTGGATGCCGACGGCATCGCCACTCTCGCTAGCGGCGCTCTCAGCGGTAATCTTGAGGATGCGTGGGGCAACGCCATACCTGTGAACCGGCGCAGCGCCGCCGATGGTGTGGCCTTCTCCAACCTTATGGTGGATGCCCAAGGGCCAGTGGTCACCAGCGTTACCGTATCGCAGGGGGATTTCAGGCAGGGCGACGATCTGACCATTGACGTGAACTTTTCCGAGGCGGTGGAAATCAACGGCGTCATCAGCTATCGCCTGCGACTGCAGAAGGCGGGGCAGGCCAACCCGGTAACCAGGACGCTGAACAATCCGCAGCTCGCGAATAACGACACCAGACTGACCTTCACTTACCGTGTGGCGGCAGGCGACAACGACGATAACGGCGTTCGCCTTGATTCCCTCTTGGGCGATATCATGGATACCCACGGCAACAACGCCGATCGCAGCGGCGCAGATCGGGATTTTGCATCCACGCGCATAGACACCACCCGTCCGCGCATCACCGGTATTGAACTGGTGGATGCGAACGGCGATCAGCTGATAGAACCGGTTTATGGCAGGAACGACAAGATCCTGGTGCGGATCAATCTCTCCGAGTCGATCAGCGTCAACTCCAACGACACCTTCGCCATAGTCGTGGGTGACGTCACCCGCGATTTTCTGTTTGACGGCGCCAGCGACCAGAGCATGCGGTTCGCTTATGTGGTGCAGGAGGGAGACAACGGCGACAGCCTTCAGGGCGTCAGTCTCGGCGGCGACTTTCCGGATGCGGCCGACAACAGCCTTGATGCAGGCAACTTCGTTGATAACTTCAACCCGAACGTGACCGTCTCCACCGAGGAAGTCACCCTCACCGGCTTTAATCTGCCACAGGGCGCGGAGAGCATCTACGGCCTGAATGACAGCCTGAGATTGATTGCGGATTTCAACCTGGATGTCACGGCAGACGCAGGCGTCAAACTTCTGCTCAGGGTAGGCGGTGATGATCTGACGGCCGATCTGCTTGAGATCAACGCGGACAAAAATCCGGTGTTTGGCCTTACCCTCACGGCTGGCTACAACGGAACGGTCAGGCTAAGACGCATCCACAACCCGAACGGGATTACCGCTGTGGCGGGGCAGAGTTACGCCGGTGGGGGGCTTACCTCTTTCAACAGCCTAGCGCCGGTCAGGGACCTGCTGGTGGATACCCTGGCGCCGCGCTTGGTGTCGGTCGACGCCACCAGCGACTATTATCAGACGGGCGAAACGATCACCTTCCGGCTTAATTTCAGTGAATTGATCGAAGTCGATACGCCAAGTCCAGTAGACAGGGTGTATTACGACCTGAGTATAGACGGCGTCTCCGCTTCCATCCCGCTCACCACCACGGATCAAACCGGAGTCTCGCTCGATTTCAGCCATACAGTAGTGGCGGGGCGCACCGACAGAGACGGCGTCGAGCTGGGCAATCTGAGGGAGTTTTCCTATCTGGTCGACCAGGCAGGCAACCAGCTTGCCGCCGACAGCACGGTGGATTACCATCTCAGCGGTGTTAAAATCGATTCGCTGGCTCCAAGCATCAACTCGCTTACAGTGGTCGACGCCACGGGCGACGCCACCAGCAAAACCTCCTACCAGAACCTCGAGCGCCTGCGGCTGAAACTCACTTTCTCCGAGTCGGTGGCATTTACCAACCCTGGCGGTGAAATGCAACTCGACGCAACACAAGCCGATAGCAGCGTCGATCTGTTCCACCTTCCGTCCCTGCAAACCAATACGGCTTTGGTGCTTGGTTACGACGTATCGGTGGACGCGACCTACTCCAACCTGCGATTGAGCAGGTTGACCGGCGTAATCACCGACGCGGGCGGCAATTCTTACCCGCTGGGCAACGCGCCAAGGGCGATTCCGGATATCACCCTGACCCAAACTGCTTTCAGCGTCAGCAACGCCACGCCAAGCGTGCTCACGGCCGGGAAACCAGCGCCATCCGCATGGGATATCAGCGGCGATGGTTTGGCGGAAATCACCACCGTAGTCTATTACAACGGCGCAACCGACACCACTTGCACTATCAACGGGAGCACCGGGAACAGCAGCATTACCAACATAGACTGCAGCGCCGCCAACAACCCAACGGCAGGCAGCACCGGCGCGCGCCTCAAGGTGCGCAACGCTCAGGGGAATGAATTCGCCTTTGCCGGCCTCACCATTGTCGCCGCACCAACGCTGAACGGCGAGGTCGACCCGGCGCCGACGCAGACGGCCGAAGCCTTCCCCGCTTCATGGACCATCAAGGGCGCCAATCTGGAACGGGTGCAGGGTGTGCGCATCAACGGCGTCAACTGCGACAGCGCCGGCGTCGATGCTGAAGGCTCAACCCAGCGTACGGGCGTCGACTGCGACAACATACAACCTGTGCCGACCAGCGCCACGGCCGTACTGGGCGTACGCATGCCGGACGGCTATGAGGCAACCACGGATATCGACCTCAATCCAGCCCCCGAGATCAGTTCACTCAACCCGGCGAATCTAACCCCGGGAGCAAAAGCACCCGCAAGTTGGGTGGTGACTGGCGCCAATCTGGGCGAGGTGGACGAGGTAAAACTCTTTATCGATGGCTTGACCGACTCCACTACCGACTGTACTGGTTTCAATATTGACAGCGCTACGCAGATAACCGCCAATTGCGGCAACAGCCCCATCCTGAACACAGGCGATCAACCCGGTTTGCGCCTTTTCAATCCGGACGGTTTCAGCGTCGCTTACGATTCCATTACCGTACTCAATCCGCGCAACCTGCCGACCTTCACCGATGCCTCGGTGGATGTCGCCTACGGCGAGAACTTCAACAACACCAGCGGTTGCACCGATACCGACAGTTCACCCAGCAACCATAGCGCGAGCAACACAAAAGTCATAATCGACGCCAGCGGAGACGCTACGGCGGACGAGGTGGGCGCAAGCACCATCACTGCAACCTGTCCGGATACCGACGACTACCGAGAGGCAACCGCCGACTACCCGGTAACCATCACCAAGGCGCCGTTGAGCATCTACTTCACCTATCGTGACCACTCCAACGATGTTGATGTCACCCAGGATATTCAAAGAACCCGTATCTTCGGCGACAGTTCGGTATGGCCCTTGCCATTTACCATCAAAGGACTGGTGAATAACGACACCGCCGCCAGCATTAGCAATGACTTGGAGTACAATCTTGACAGGGTTGGCGGCACCGGCGGTGTTCCCACCCTTGGGTCTCTTGCCGCTAACAAGGGGTGGATGTATCCATTGGCAGGTTCAGCCGCCAACAGCCTTGATATCAGCGTTGATCTGGCTTACACCGGCGACAACTATACGGATGCAAGTGCTGACTATCTACTGCGGATACGAGGTTCCATACCAAATGTTGTTTACTCTCTGCGTCGCGTTACCGCTGACCATGACGATTACGCCATCCAAGTGCGTCGTAGCGACCCCAGCGGAGATGACGCCACTATGGACATAGGATTTGACCCCAGTGGTGATCTGGACACCACCTCTTTGCTTGATTTTGTCACCGAATACAACGCCACCGGTGATGGTTACATCGTTAAATGGTACGACCAAAGCGGCAACGGCAGAGACCTAAGCCAGGGTACAGACAATAAACAGCCGCAAATAGTAAGTTCAGGAAGTGTGTTAACCAGAGGCGGCAAACCGGCCATTCAGTTCGATGGAGCAAACGATA
>Ga0209562_1000027_pt1 | contig 80215 bp, 65 predicted proteins | sample WorMetvacBELIZE2_FD_187399 | JGI IMG/M metagenome (GOLD analysis project Ga0209562, IMG submission 187399) | Marine gutless worms symbiont microbial communities from Max Planck institute for Marine Microbiology, Germany - Olavius vacuus BELIZE.2... | ecosystem: Host-associated > Annelida >... | reverse complement strand
AAAACGGAGCGGGAGGGATTCGAACCCTCGGTACCCGGTTAGAGTACATACGCTTTCCAAGCGCACACCTTCGGCCTCTCGGTCACCACTCCAATTGAAGGCTAACAAGCCCTTCGGAGAGACAGGGATTCGAACCCTGGGTACCGTAAACGATACAACGGATTTCGAGTCCGTCCGATTCAACCGCTCTCGCATCTCTCCATTATGCCCTAGAGGACTCGAACCTCCGACCTTTAGGTCCGCAACCTAACGCTCTATCCAACTGAGCTAAGGGCACATATCACGGAGAGGGAGGGATTCGAACCCTCGGTGCAGTCACCCACACAACTCCTTAGCAGGGAGCCCGATTCAACCGCTCTCGCACCTCTCCAATCATTCCACGACCGCGTGAAACCATATTTCGCTTGATTTTCCTTCACATCGCCACGTGTTGCAACAGTTTTCACGAGTAAATCCAACACAAAGCGCCGCGACGCTTTATTGGTTGTCTCTCTTGCGGAATCGGCAGCTTGATGGAGTTCACATACATATCGCGAGTTTAAATTCTGCTTGGGGATTCATCGGAAAAGGCTATAATCAAAAAACTATTGACTAACTAGTCAGTTCAGCCTATATTGATGTTATAGTGACTGGTCAGTCTGATTTCAGGAAATAATATGACACAAAAACGTGAACAGATTATTGAAACGGCCATCCGACTCTTCGCTGAAGAAGGCGTTGGTGTGGCAACGGCAAGAATTGCCAAAGAGGCCAATGTATCAAACGGCACATTATTCAACCACTTCGAAACCAAACAAGCGCTTCTTGACACTGTTTATGTGCATATCAAAACCATAATAGCCGATGAGGTGTTATCCCCTTTGGATATGGGTCACAAGTTGCATGACCTATTTTTAGATGTGTGGCTGTCATTTTCTGCATGGTGCCGGCAACATCCTTTGGAGATAACTGCCTTAGAGCTTCTAAAATCTTCACAGCTTCTAACAGATGATGTGAAAGACAAAGGAAGTGATGCCTGGTCTGACATTATCCACAAAGTGAGGGAAGGCATAGATAACGGAATTCTGGTTCAAGTTCCTTCCGAGCTGATTTTCCTAACAAGTGAAGGCATGCTGAACGCAGTGATGACCTATGCAGATAGAAAGAAACTATCACCCGAAGAATTTGAAGCCACAATCAGAAAGAGCTTTGAAATTTTTTGGCGCAGTATCGCATCCGAATATTCAAAAAAGGAGAAGCAAACATGTTCAAAATTCATATGACTTCCCCGTACTCGTAACTGACGCGACTGGCGGGCGTGATCGGTTCATGCCGCTATGCGCGATCCATCAAAGAAACAATGAATAGTTTCTTCCAACAATTGGTTGAAAAAAATCAGTTCAAGCAGAAAGAGGAAATACTATGGGTGGAAAAAATGTAATCTGGTGTGATGAAAAAACACTCTCAAAAGATATTAGCGGAAATGTTTATATTGTCACAGGCGCTAATTCTGGGGTAGGCCTTGAAACCACACGCCAATTAATCAAACAGGGCGGCCATGTTGTTATGTCTTGCCGACGTATCGATGCGGCAGGGGAAGTCGCCAGATCATTTAGCGGATTGAAGGGAAGTTACGAAATCATACGCTGTGATTTAGCAGACCTGCAATCCGTGCGTGATTTCGTGGGTGCTTTTTTAAGTAGATATAATCGATTGGACGGCTTGTCTTGTAATGCTGGAATGGTCAATATGCGTAACGAGGCCGAGTACACCAAGGACGGATTAGAAACGACCATCGCTGTCAGTTTTTTCGGTCACTTTTTGCTGACGGAACTCCTGCTGGATGTCCTGAAGGAAAGTGCCCCGTCACGAATGCTGATATTGTCCTCCGTTGTTCATGCCGGCAGCCCTAAAGAACGTCACGACCTGAATTTTGATGATCTGCAATATAAACACAGAAAATTTCATAACTTCTCGGCTTACAGTGAAGCAAAGTTGGCCTGCACACTATACGCAAAAGAGTTGGGCGAAAGATTAGAGGGAACAGGTGTAACCACGGCCTCAGTTCACCCGGGTTGGGCGCGATCTAACTTTGGCAAGGGTGGTGGATTTTTTATTCGGGCGCTTATGGGATTAATGCAACCGCTTATTTACAATTTAACATCCTGGACTGACAGTAGCGAAGAATCAGCTCAAACGTCGTTGCATGTTTTACTTTCGGATGATGCTCCTAATCATTCTGGTGCATATTTCAGCCAGCACAGCGTTTTGTACAACGACAAAGAGTGCAAAAAAGGCGGCTGGCCAATGGAATCCCCAAACCCGAATGCAAAAGACATGAAAAAAGCCAAAAAGCTCGTGGAGATGAGTTATAAAATAGTTGGAATGAAATAAGATTACCCGATTTATGCATTCGCATACTCATTCAGCCAGCAGAAGGTGTTGACCAGTTTCATCTGCTCCACCGTGCCGCAGGGAGTTTCCAAAAGATTGGGGTTGGCCACCACCACTGCCAAGCATTGCGCGCGGGAAATGGCGACATTCAGTCGGTTCTTGCTGTACAGGAATTTGATGTTGCGCGGCATATCCTCGGCGCTGGATCTGACCATGGAGATAAACACAATTGGCGCTTGCTGCCCTTGAAACTTATCGGCTGTGCCCACTTTGGCGTTGTCCGGCAGGATGGAGCGCAGATAATTCACCTGCGCGTTATAGGGCGTAACCACTAGAATATCATCTTTGCTGATCGGGCGTGTGCCGCCCTCTTGCCCTGTAAACGATTGTCCCAGCAAGGATTGATACCGCGCCTTGATAATTTTGCCCTCTTCCTCGCTCTTGTGCGAGCAGCCTTCATGGTCAGCCGGAATCATAACAATCCCTTCATTCGGCAGGTGGACGCCTTGCAGACTGAGGCTGCGCTTTTTCGCGCATTCATGAGCGGTCAAACGTCCATCGTAGAACGCGTCGGAAATAAAGCGGCAGATGCTCGGGCGCATGCGTCTTGTTTCCTTAAGGAAGATACCGCGTTCGGGCGGGATGGTTGAATAATCGTTCAGCAGGAACTCCAGCACGGACAGTCCCGCTTCGCCCGGATGTGTACCCTGAATGGGCTGACCGAGCTGCATTTGATCGCCCACCAAAATGATGTTTCTGGCGGAGCCTGCCATGGCTATGACATTGGCCGTGGCGACTTGCCCGGCCTCATCGATGAACAGATAATCCAGACGCGGTTCATTTTTTTCGGCGAAGTGAGAGTCGGCGAATGTCCACGCCGTTCCGGCGAACAAATCAGCATCAAGGTTCATTTTTTCGGTTTTTATTTCTGTGTGAATGAATTGCCCCTCGAAGAATGTTTCGTTATTGCGGTCGCTGGCCTTTTTGATGCCGTGAAAACGCACAGCTTCCGCAGCGGCCACATTTTCCACTTCTTCCAGGAGGTTATGAATGGCCTTGTGGGTATTGGAGGTGACGCCGATCTTCTTCCCACGTCTTATCAGTTCCACGATGATGTGGCTGCTGATATAGGTTTTCCCAGCGCCCGGTGGGCCTTGGATGATAAGATAGCTGTTATCCAAGGCCGCAATGGCTTTCAGCGAATCGCTGTGTAAACCATCGGAGCCGATAATGGCATCGCCCGGCTGCTTGCCCTGAATTCGTGGCAAGTTTCTTCCCAGAATCTCGGTAGCGGCGCGAGCGCGCTCTGGCGCATTAATCACATCTTCCGCACAGTTGTAAATGGCCTTTCGGATAATCTCTGTGTTGATGAGTCGTCCCGGCGGACTGATTGACAGTTTATTCGGCAGCGGGTTTTCACTCGCGGCACGCTTGATTTTCACAATATGATTATCTTCATCGATCAGGTCAATCGTGCCCGCGCTTTTTATGAGAGCTGTATCTAAGACCTGAGAGCCGACCTCCATTCTGAATTCCTGCGGCGGGAAACTATAAGTGTAAATTGACGAACTCTTCTTTCTTTGGGGACTGCCATACAGCTCCATGCCGCCGATACAATCCGCGTCGTCAATCAGCTCATCCTCAGTTTTCTTCTGCCGATCAAAAATGTTCCGCCATTGCGGCTTGGCCTCCCGGCTATGAAATTCCAGCAAATGGCCCAGCCGTTCATTGATCGGCGGTGGATTCTTGCTGTTCATGCCCAATTTTTTTTTGCATTTTTCGTGTTCTTTTTCCCAATCCTTTTGTTTGAGTTCTTTTTTACTTTCTTTTTCCAGCAGCCCCTTCGATTTGTGCTTCGGCCTGAGAGAGAGCAGCCAGTCACGCAGACGCAGTGTGGAAACACAGTCAATCTTGTTATAATCGGCAATCTCCCGCAATCGCGTTTTGTCATTGGTTTCACGCCATTCGTTATAGACGATGATGCTCTCAGCAGCGGTGGCCACCTCGCCCTCCCTCTTGTCCATATAGAATGTCTCAAGGTTTTTGATGGAGTAGCCTGGCTCAGAGCTGCGGATGCTCTCGCGAACCACCAGATAGAGGTCAACAAACTTCTGAGTTCTAAGAAAATTGTCAAGCTGTTCTTCACAGAGCGCGTAACGGCAGGCCAAACGCTTCAGGGCTGTTGTTTCATAGTGGTTGTAGTGATAGATATGGGCTTGAGGATGCTTGGCCAGATGCCCTGCCAGAAAACCCATAAATTGCCTAAAAGCTTTCTTCTCGTGTTCATGGTCATGCCCCCAGCAATGTTTGAATACCTCCTTACCGTCCTTGAGGTAATAGACACCAAATAGATATTCCAAGCCACGCGGGTAAAGCGGATCGCCCTCCATATCGAAGAACAAATCGCCTTCGTCCGGCTCGGGCATGCGGGAAAAGCCCTTGCCCGGCAAAAAAGGGCGAATAAGCACGTATACATCCTCACCCGTCTTGGTCTTATGACGCTGCAAGTCAGCCTGCGAACACAGGCGCTGGAAAACTTCCGGGTTAAAATCTGACTTTTTCACATTGGGGCCCGCGTTCGCCAAATCGGCGACCGTTTGGATGCCAGTCTTTCGCAGCTTGTCCATTTGTGAACGGGTGATATTGGCTACAAGACTAAGGTGGTCGTCCTTTTCCCATTGGGCCTTACAGCCACTCCGCCACCGGCAGTATTGACAATAGCTGCATGGCTCGGGATAAGAGTCTTCAGGTAAATTCTGAACATAGCTCTCAAACCGGCCCTTGGCGCGGCGGTAATAATAGAAAAAATCAGCCACCCGGAAGCTGTGCTTCTCACCATCGCCCAAAACCAGATGCATGTTGAATGGACGCAACCCTTGCAGCGCGGCTAAGAGCTCAGAATAGGCACAGAGCTGCATGATATGCGTGGGCTCAGCCATCCGCGACAGTTTGGTATCCAACACCTCGTAGCTAAAATCGCCCAAATTGGAAGGCGCGTCGCATTTCATCAGAAAGTCCGCGTCGCCCCGCCAAGAGTGTTCAACGAACACTCCCTGGTAAATGACATCCACACCTGACTTTATGGCTTTTTTTGTTAGCGCGGCACGCTCCTGAGGGCTTTTGGCCTTTGGGATTTCTTTTACGCTTTTGCCTTCATCTTTCAAGCGCCCCAGATAATCCCGCTCATGTTCCAAGCCTTTTTCCCACAAGAGCTGTTTCATGTTTTTCGAAGACTGAGCGGTGATGCTGGACTCGTCGTTCTTTAGCTTTTCACTCGATGTCTTATTGTCAAGGAAGATGGCATGGCGGCATCCGAGAAACCTAACTAGGACGGTGGGTGAATAGTGAATTTGACCGTTATTGGGGCGCCGCATGCTACAAAACCCCCTTGCCTAGGCGGTAGACGGCCACAGTAATCGATTATAAAGCTCTTCGAGACAAAATCAACACTGAACGATGAGCCGCCGTTTCATCCGGCTTGGCATTGACAAATGCAATCTGAGCATATAGTATTCAAGCCAGTATGGGAAGATGCGGCTGGCTGCTTATCTTGCCCATCAAAAAATGAGTTCGGTTACTCTTCAAGCACCTCTTCGCGATTGCCTATTTGCCGCGCGAGCATCGTGTCCGTGTCTGGCATGTGGTGACAAGCGCGGCATCGGGGTTTTTGTGCGGCTTTTTCAGTTGACAGCGGAAACTGGAATCTCATACGGGGGAGATATGAAAAAATTTTCATTACTGTCACTTTTGTTCCTGACTCAAGCGAGTATTGCCTTTGCCAATGACACATGGAAACTCGAATGGCCTGAAACGGATTTCAGTAAGACAAGTATCGACTTGGCTGAAATCAGCTCCGGCGGTCCACCCAGAGACGGTATTCCCGTTTGGTGATGTACGACCGGCAAACAGAGAGCTGGTGGCAGCAATTCACCTAAAAAGCCGATGGAAGGTAGTTTGCTTCACCGCCTAGATGCAGTCATTATTTACATGGCCGCTATTAACTCTCATTGACCAGCTCCAATTTCGGTGTTAGTTTTTGTGGCATTATCTGGTAGTGGCAGGTCAAACAACATGATAAAAAAACTCCGACGATATCACCTGACGATTCTCACCGTATTCGCGTTTCTCTGGATTCCAATCACCGTTTTTATAGATTTAAACCATGTTCTGATTAAGGGCTATGGCGCGTTGTTCTCAGAGGTTCTTCTCGTAGCAATTTTCATCGATTGGCTTCTGATGGTTCGAAAAGAGCGACACTTCGTGCTAATCGCTTTTTTTCTTCTCAGCATGGCGATTCACCTCTATCTCATCCTGCGTATACCCCGTTTCCTTTATGAGTATAAGGCTCAGATGTACCTCATCCTTGCTCAAGCGCCACTACTGCTGATTCTGGGCTTCAACGCGGTTATTTTGCCATTTCGGGAAAAACTCATTGAAATACACGCTCGAACTCCCGGCAGTTTCAATCGCATGGCTGTTTTTTCCGCCATCCTCATTGTGAGTTTGATTTTTCTGGTATCGCCAATCACAACGCATATCAGCGACCCTCAGTCCATGCCTTTTGCGTTCGGAAAGCTACTGCTCTGGCATGGTATTTATACCCTTATCGCTATAGTGATTGCCATTGCAGTCTATCGTCTATCTCCAAGTCATTTGAAACCACCCCTTGCTGCCGGCTATCTTGCACTCGCTCTCAGTGCCTGGGTTTATGCCTATCTCCTACCGGGAGACTACGGTGTGCTTGATGTAACCATTCTCACTGAACCTGGTCGCTTGGCTGAATTCAAAACAGCCATGTCAACCAAAGAGATAATACTCGTGCTCGTAGAAGTCTTCTCACTGGCAGCCGCTATGGCGCTGATGTTCTTTCTCTGTTTGAGATTTACGCGCAGGGTATTGCCATTGGTGATTATTGTAAATCTCATGACCTTTGGGCAGGCTCTGTTCAATGTCGTTACTACCGAGAATTTATGGCGTCCGGTGGGAAATGATAACAGTCAGGCATTTCTTCCGGACGATGCGGCCAACGCTTTTCGTTTTTCCAAAGAAAAAAACATCGCAATTTTCATGTTCGACATGTTTGGGGCTGACCTTATCCCCGAAGTACTAGAGGAGTATCCTGAGATAAAGGATAAGCTCGAAGGATTCATCTGGTATCCCTCAGCTTTATCCACGGGATTTTCAACCTATGGCAGCCTGCCCTCCATTCTGGCTGGACCTGAATTCAGTCCCGAGCGGGTGAATGAGCGTGATATCATTTCAATGGATAACATGATGCGGGATGCCCATGCCTACTATGCGGAATTCTGCAAGAAAAATGGATTTGATTTCACTTTTATCCATCCGGTCGACTTCCCCTTAGAGGAGTACAAGGATGAATGGGATCTCACGGTAGTGAATCCGATAAGCTACATGGAGTATTGGTTGAACAGCACGGATGAGGCTGAATCGCTTCAGCTTCGAATAAGCGCAGCGGCTTATACGCGATTTTTTTCCGCTATTGGACTTTTCAAATCCTCTCCTTATTTTCTAAGACCCTATATTTACATGGATGGCCTGTGGTTGATGCTTCACCGGGGAAATTTGGATATCCAACACGCCATTATCCACCTTGCAGTATTAGATTTGTTAGATACACTGTCCCATGTTGATGATGGGCCCCCCACACTGAAATTCATCAATAACGAGTTCACTCACATTCCATGGTCCATTGGTTTGGATCTCAAGCTGGAACAGCATATTGACAGCAGTTATGTCACCAACCCTGATTATGGGGTTAGGACAGTGAGAAACGATGCTGTTTATCGAACGGCGGTTCGTGCCCTTTACGAAATTGCGGCATTTATTGATTGGCTGGATACTCACAAGATTAAGGACCGCACAAAAATTGTCCTGGTATCCGATCACGGTTATTTTGGTATACACAGGCAGTGGAAGGATAATCCGGTTATGGTGAATGATAAAGGTAGGGCGGTTGAAGGTTCATCCCGGTTTAATTCATTGCTCATGGTAAAAGAATTTGACGATCGGGCGCCCTTTCGCATCGATTCGAGACTGATGTCCATCGCCGATACACCCGCCATCGCCCTTTCTCTGCCCGATGATCCCAGGGTCGGTGACGCTCATGATCGAAAAATCGTGACAAGTATTGTACCTTATCTAGCAGGCGATAGCGGTTTCGATTCCTACACGATTCGCCACCAGTGGATTATTGAAGGCGATCCTTCAAGGCCGGAGCATTGGAGTTATGTTGTCCACGAATAAATACACTCTCGCATTTGTCGCGCTGATATCGATTGTCCTTCCTCTTAAGATTTTTTCCAGTGATGGTCTTGGCTTTGGTTTTTGTGATATTCCAGAGAATCTCAAGGAAACGGAGATTTATTCCTCCCTCGGGGCGAATTACGTCCGCATCGATGCCAAATGGACGCATCTGGAGAGTGAGAACGGAGACTGGGATTTTTCCCGCTACGATGAAAAGATTCGCCTCGCGGCGGCAGAGGGTCGACAAATCATTCTCATACTTGCCTATTCACACCCGCGCGCATGGACATCCGAGGATGGAGATGCCCGTCGTATACGACCGGAACGTGTTCCGCTATACCTCAATTATATTGAAGCTGTACACAAGCAATGGGGGGATTTTGTTGTTGGCTATGAAATTTGGAATGAGCCCAATCTCCATTTATTCTGGGCGGGGACTGATGATGAGTTTTTTCACCTTACCAAAGAGGCTTCAATGCACCTGAGGAATATAGCCGATCAGAAGCTCATTGCCGTTGGCAGTATCCAGCTCAACCCTTGGATTGGTGGAATGGGATATATGAGGAAATTTGTGAAATCAGGGGCCTTGGATTTTGCGGATGCCATTTCTGTTCATCCCTATGGTTCTTGGATTCCCTCACAGGCCAAATGGGTTGCCAAAACCCGAGAATTTCTGGATCATCATGGCTATTCGGGTAAGAAAATCTGGATAACCGAAGTTGGTTATCCCACCAAATCCCTGTACCCCTACCGCGTTTCCCAGAAAAAGATGCCATGGAAGATTGCCGAATCTCTCATTCGTTTATCATCCGCCGGAGCGGATATCATAACCTGGTTTCGACTCTTCACCACGATTGAGCGTGAGAGAACTTCAGGGGCCTACGAAGCTGCTTCCTTTGCTCTTCTGTATCGGGAAGCCGATGGAGTGTACATACCCAAAAATGGCCTGGCCACCTGGGGCCGCATCGCAAGGGCCCTCGGCGGGCTTCATCCACAGGCGGGAGTAGTGCATGCCGATCACATCATGTACCCGATTATCCGGGCATTCCATTACTCGGGTGAGGACGGGCATCGGGTGCTCTGCCTTTGGTCTCAATCAGATATACAGGAGCTCCTCTTGGAGGGGTCGGTTTCTGCGGTTTCGGCGCTTGATTCTATTACCGGGGATACCTGGAATCTAAGCGCAGGAGAGCTGCTGCAGGTAGGGAGCAACCCCATTATCCTATCATACACAACAGAATTCGATGCGAATAGCATCCATTTTTATGAAGATGGAAAACACCGGATAATATCCTTTGGCACTCAATAATGCGAGTACTCCTCGTTTCGGCCTACCCATTTTCCCACTCCAGCCGTGGGATGGATGTACTCACTCAGGCCTTTGAACTTGAAGGATGGATTACCCACCATCTTTGTTTTCCCCATGTATCCTACATTCCCCGTCTCAGTCCCCCCACCGACACACAGGTTCGGTGCATCACACCCCGCCTATCTTGGTTTCCCTATGTTGATCGATACATGTTTTTTCTGCCCCGATTCCTGTTTGAGCTCGTGCGCAGAATCAACGTCAGGACTGTCAAAGGCTATATCGATTTTGACGATTATAATCTTGTTGTTCTTGAGAGCGGCAAGGCTCTCTTTCTCCTTCCTGAGATACCCCCATCGCTTGCAATTTGCTACCGGCAATCCGATTCGGTGAAACTTGCCCTGGGAAAGGGGCGCTGGTATTGTCAGTTGGAAGACGATATTTTCGGACGGGCAAAGAAAATCATTCTGAAAAAACCCTTTTTTATTGACCAAGTTCCCGAAGCCGATCGAAAAAAGACCGTTATAATCGAAAATGGTATGGCGCTGCCTGAAACGAGTGGTAGACCAAGTCCGTTTCCTTCAGGTACTCACAATGCTGTCTATGTTGGGCTCCACGTCTTGGATGAATACACATTGAAGTTGCTTCTTCAGAAACTCCCGCGGATTGAATTTCACATTGTTGGCCCCTGCCTCCGATCGGCATCTCGCCGGCGATTGAGAAAATATGCCAATTATCATGAGTATCTTTTTCTTTCCAAGGAAGAATACATGCCCATGCTTGAACATGGACATCTTGCCATATTTCCTTTTGTCCGCACAAAGGCGATGAAGTGGTTTGGCTTAACATCCAAATTCTTGCATTTCATGTATTTTCAACTTCCCATTGTCAGTTATCCCACCGGCCTTCCGGGCGAGTTTGATGGGTTGCCGGTTTTTTTTGCCCTCAGTCCAGAGGGCTTTGTGAGTCAGGTTAATGATGCGATACGCAAAAAACCCGTAGATTACAATATCGACTTTGGCTATTATTCCTCCGAATCGCGGATGGCCGCGTATCGCAATCTGGTGAAAGAGTTGATGGAAGCGAGTAGTTCTTGAGACTTGGCGGCAGATTCTGAGTATCGGGCTCTTACCAGGGGAAAATGTAAAACCGGAGCAAGGAGCAGGTAAATGTTCATAGCCATGAAAATCCTGAGGGCGTTTCATAGGCTTCCAGAGAAGAGGCGGGACATCGTGTTTTTCTCAGAAGGGGCCAGTTATTGGAACACTTTTAAGCCTGTTATCGATGAACTTCTTAAACGAGAGGTTGAGTTTTCTTATCTGTCCATGAGTAATGATGATCCTGGGCTGAACATCGATTCGGATCTGGTTTCGCTCATGTATTTGGGAAGTGGAAGCGGTTTTTTGAGCCTCATGAGCATGCTCCAAGCTAATCTTGTAGTGATGAGTACCCCAGGACTCCAAACCCTCACCATCAAACGGTCCCCATCAGTCAGTCACTATGCGCATCTCGTGCATTCTCCTACCGGCATCTCGTTCTATCGTCGTTTTTCTTTTGACCATTTTGACACAATCATGTGTTCTGGCGCACATCAGATTCAAGAAATCAGAATTTTGGAGTCATTACGGAATCTCAAAGCAAAACAACTTCTGGAGACCGGGCTTCCCTATATGGACATTCTTCGCGCACAGCGCGCATCGCTTCTGCAGCATGGGCTTAGAAGATCGGAGGAGAGAATTACAGTGCTCCTGGCGCCAACCTGGGGGAAAAACGGAGCGCTAAGCCGATTTGGTATCAGGATTGTCAAGGCCATCACGAGCGGTGGATTCGATGTCATCATCCGACCCCATCCCCAGCAGTATCGATCCGAAAGATCTTTGCTCGATAGTTTAAAAAAATCAAGCGCCGGAATACCAAATCTTCAATGGGACGATGCCGCTTCGGGCCATCAGAGCATGAACATATCAGATGTCATGATTTCGGATCTCTCGGGGGTGATTTTCGACTATGCCTTTGTATACGAGAAACCGGTGATTACGCTGGATTACAGATTAGAGGTGAATGGTTTTGAGTATCAAGATCTCAATGGGCCTATCTGGGAGAAGGAGATGAGCCGATCCCTGGGAACTGTGATTTCCGGTGATGAGCTGAATGACTTGCCTTCAACGATTCGGAATCTGGTATCCAGGAAAGATCTCAAGATTGATGTGCAGCGATTGCGTGAACAGTCATTGTTCAATTTCGGCAATGTCGGTGAGGTAGCCGCGAATCAGATATTGAGGATGGCGGGGGCCTCCCCATAACTGTGCCAAGAAAGATATAATGCCGGTATTCTGCTTGAGGAGTTTGCCACCCATGCGCTATCTTTATTTCATCATACTATTGATTTTCATACCGGTATTACCGGTTTTTGCCTATCTCGATCCCGGTACGGGAAGCATGATTGTTTCGGCAATAATCGGTGTTTTTGCAACGATTTTCTTCATATTTAAAGGTTGGTTTTACAAAATATTCCGCATGATCAAGAAAGACAAGAGTCAGGATGATAGCAATAAGGTTGAAAAGAAATAAAACCTCCGCATGAATTTTCTCGAACTCATTTTCATTTTTCCTCTTCGCTATCTCATGAATTTGGTATTCGAGGGCGGTATTGCCCTCACGGGCAATGTTGGTGTGAGCATCCTTATTCTCAGCATCGTTGTGAATACATTCTTGCTCCCGCTGTATTATCTTGCAGAAAGCTGGCAAAATCGGGAAAGAGAGATTCAGAAGAAAATGGCTCCAGGTCTTTTAGAAATCAAAAGCCAATATCAAGGCGAAGAGCGCTACAGGAGAACCGCTGAGCTTTATAGAACCTTCAATTATCACCCCGCCTACAGTTTGCGAACGAGTTTTGGTTTTCTCATTCAGGTGCCGTTCTTTATCGCGGCTTACACATTGCTCTCCCACAATCCACGGCTGTTTGGTGTTCAATTCCTGTTTTTGGACAACCTAGGTGTCGCTGATGGGATTATCACTGTTGCCACATGGACTTTGAATCTGATGCCCATTCTGATGACAGCTTTTAACCTGCTCGCATCCTTCGTTTATGCCAGAGATTTCACCCGCGGGGAGAAAGTGAAACTCGTTTTGATAGCGATCGTTTTCCTGATTCTTCTATACAACTCGGCATCCGGGCTCGTGCTGTACTGGACATTGAATAACATCTATTCGCTAGCAAAAAATCTCATACATCATCCGGTGAGAGTCCGGGAAGGAGCACTGTAATGCAGGCCGTGATACTCGCTGCTGGTATGGGACGACGCCTGGGGCATTACACCAAGGACAATACTAAATGCATGGTGCCTGTGGGCGGGCGAACTCTCATCCAACGCATGCTCGATAGCCTCACCCGTCATCCATTAAGCCGCATTGTATTGGTGGTGGGGTATAAGAGTGAGAATCTCAAAGCTCATGTAGGAAAGAGCTGGAACGGTGTACAGCTGACATATGTCCACAATGGAATATACGAGAAAACCAATAACATCTACTCCCTGTATTTAGCCAGAAACTACCTTCTAACAGAACCCACCATATTGCTGGAGAGTGATCTTATCTTTGATGATATGGTTTTGGATACCATTATAAATGACCCTAGAGAATCCCTGGTTCTGGTTGCTAAATTCCAATCCTGGATGGATGGAACGGTTGTCAGTATCGGTGAGGAGTCGTTGATAAAGGAGTATATTTCCGGCAGGAATTTCAAATTCGCTAACTCCCGTAAGTACTATAAAACCGTTAACATCTATAAATTCTCGGTTGAGTTTGCGAATAAGCGCTATTTACCCTTCCTGGAAGCCTATATTCAGTCTGTAGGCGAGAATGAGTATTACGAACAGGTGCTCAGCGTTATCAATTTCCTGGATGCGCGAGACCTGCGGGCCTGCATTTTGGAGGACGAACACCACTGGTACGAGATTGATGATAAACAGGATTTGGACAACGCTGAAGTACTCTTTGCCGGAGACAAAGAGCGTTTAGCCCGATTTCAAGAGCGTTATGGCGGTTATTGGCGATATCCCAGGCTTACGGACTACTGTTATCTGGTGAACCCGTATTTTCCGCCGAAGAGGTTCAAGGAGGAAATGAAAAGCAATCTTTCCATCCTTATATCGGAGTACCCCTCAGGGCAGAAAGTTCAAAACCTTTTAGCATCCCAATTGTTCAATATCCATCGGAAATCCGTTTTGGTAGGAAATGGTGCTGCCGAGCTTATCAAAATCATGATGAACAAGCCCGGTATTGTCACCGGTTTCATCCTTCCCACTTTCAGTGAATACCATCACCAAGTCGAAACAAGGGATTCCCGATTCTTCACGCCCGATAATCCGGATTTCCAATACGGTATTGAAGAACTCAAGCTTTTTGCTGAAGGACTGAATCGGCTTCTCATAATAAACCCGGATAACCCAAGTGGCAATTTCATCCCGAAAAAGGATATCCTTGAGCTCGCCGCATACCTCCGGGAAAGAAGTATACAGCTCATTCTGGATGAGTCTTTTATTGATTTCTCGGAAGACGGGATTGCCAACACCCTGATTCATAATGAAATACTGGAATGCTTTCCAAATCTTGTTGTCGTGAAAAGTATCAGCAAGAGCTATGCAGTAGCCGGACTTCGTCTTGGAATTCTCGCCTCATCCGATCGAAACTTCTTGATGGGGATAGAACAAGGGGTTCCAATCTGGAATATTAACTCCTTCGCCGAATTTTTTCTTCAAAACATTGGCAAATATCAATTGCAGTACTCCGAATCCTGTCGGAAGATCGTTGTTGAACGTACTAGGTTTCATCAAGAACTTACGCTTTTGTCAGGAATCCGGCCCATACGGTCTCAAGCTAATTACATCACCTGCCAACTGCTTGGAGGCGTAAAGGCTACCACAGTTACAGAGCGGCTATTGAATTCACACAACCTGTTTATCAAAGATTTGACAGGCAAGAAAGGAATTCCCGCTAACCAGGAATATATCAGACTTGCGATTAGAAAAAGAAGTGACAATAATAGACTCATATCCGCTCTCGGCCAAATATTGGAGGCCTGTTAATCAACGTTGCCCGCCTCTATCGAATCACCGCGGTTGTATCATATAATCCTCTTCAAGAGTGGAATACCAAAGATGGCTATGAATTTTCGGTAGCACCCCTTTCTCAACTCAAGAAATGGACTCAGATATCAGCACAATGCTTACCCATGTCACATACTTGGGTTAGAGGACGCGGTATTTGTGATTCGCTTTTTGTTGAAGTGATTCGTTGATGAAGCTCTTGAGTTTGGTGTGAAAGGAATCTCTGGAAAAAATCAGCGCATGCGATCGTATATCCTTTGAACTCCAATCGTGTTCTTCCAAATTTTTTATGCCCTCCATGAGCGAGTCTGCTGTTTGTTGCTCGAAAAAAATGCCTGTTTTTCCAGGGATAACTGAATCGAGTACACCACCCTTGCCATAGGCGACTACCGGTCGGCCGCAGGCCTGGGACTCGACGGGGGTCATGCCAAAATCTTCAAACCCCGGGAACAAAAAGGCTCGGCAGCCGCGATAGTATTCTCTAATCTCCCGATCTGAAATTCGTCCTGTAAATCGTATGGTGGGCCCAGAGAGGCGTTTAAGTTCTCTTTCCTGTGGGCCGTCGCCGATAACGATGAGTTTTCTGCCCAGGTGCTTGCAGGCTTCGATTGCCAGATCAATGCGTTTATATGGCACCAAACGGGAAACAACAAGATAATAATCATCGGATCGTTCTGGGTCGGTTTTTGGGGTGAAGAAATCCGTGAGAACCGGTGGATGGAGTACTGTTGCCTCCCGGCCATATACTTTTTTAATTCGACGCGCAACCTCACAGGAATTCGCAAGCAGCTTATCAGCACGCTGGCCACTTAGGGCATCCCATTGCCGAATACGCGGTATCTGACGCCTCATAGCAAATCGGGTGAGGGCTCCAGCCCGGGCAAGGTATTCAGGGTAGAGATCCCAGGCATAGCGCATGGGAGAGTGAACATAACTGATGTGCAGGGTAGATGATGAGGTAAGAACCCCCTTGGCGCAGGAAGACGAACTGGATAAAACCAGGTTATACTGGCTTAAATCAAATTCCTCGAATGCTCTGGGCATGAGAGAGAGCATTTTGCGATAGAATTTCTTTGAACCGGGAATTCGTTGCATGTAGGAGCTGCGGATACGGGAAGCGGGAAAGATTTTTCCCATTGACTTCTCGTCATAGACTGAGGTAAATATGGGCGCGTCTGGAAAGAGTGCCGCCAATTCTTCCACAACACGCTCCGCTCCACCGTAGGATACCAGCCAGTCATGAATCAGGGCAACTTTCAATCCCCCAAGCTCATCAGTAGGCATTGGGGTTAATAAATCCCTTTAAGATGGTTAGATAGAAAATTTTGAAATCAAACCATATCGACCAGTTTTGGATGTAATAAAGATCGAATTCAATGCGTTTTTCAAGGCTGGTATCACCGCGCCAGCCATTTACCTGCGCCCACCCGGTAATTCCAGACTTCATTTTATGCCGCAACATGTATGAGGGAATCTCATTTCGGAATTTCTCAATGAATACTGGACGTTCGGGCCTCGGCCCCACAAGACTCATATCACCTTTTAGGACATTCCAGAATTGTGGAATTTCATCAAAGGATGTTTTTCTCAAGAATGAACCGATTGCCGTTGTTCTTGCATCATTTTTTTGAGTCCAAACGGCGCCGGATTCGCTCTCGGCGTCGATTTTCATCGATCTGAATTTCCACATGGTAAACGCGTACCCGTCGATGGAAATTCGCTCCTGTCCATAGAAAACAGGCCCTCGGGAGCTCTTTTTTACCAGCAAAGCGATAACGAGGAAGAGAGGAGAGAGCAGTATAAGGGCTATGATGCTGCCCACTATATCCATGAACCTCTTTATGAGAGTTTCAACTATGGAAAGTCGACTGGCATTGATTTTTAACATCGGAAGTCCGTGAAAAGACTCAATCGCATAGCCTATGAACGTATTTTCAATGTCAGGAAGTATCCATACTGGAATAACAGTTCTATTGAAATGAGCAAGGAAATTGCCTTGTTTAGGATACTCATGAGCACTATAGCCAACGATGAGAGCGTCGGGAGCACCCTCTTCTCGTTTGATTGGTATGTGAGCCATCGAATCCAGGTGCGGGATGTCCATATCCGCTGCCTTCCCCTTCGAATCCAGCCATCCTGTTACACGGAGTCCTAGCTCGGGCGTTGTCATAACCCGCCGGGCATATTCCAGAATCGATCGATTTGATCCGATCAGGATGACATGCCTGAGATTGCGTCCCTGACGGCGGCGGCGTGAGAGTACAGATTTAATGAATAGTCGTCCTGATAGTGAGAGAATTACCACCATCAGGGCATAGATAATGAGCATATACCGGGACAATCTTGATGGATTGAAGAAGTAAAGAAGAAGTATGAATGTCGAAATTGCCTGAAAATGTGATTTGAAAACCGAAAACATTTCATGATGCCAGGAAAAATATCGCTGAGATGTGTACAAATCGTTGTGAGAGAAGAAGAAGTAAGAGAGGATTCCAACAAGGAATCCCATAAGCAGAATTTCCACACTGACTGAGGAACCGAAACCGGCCATGATGTGAAAGCGGATGAAATAGGCAGCCGCCCAACAGAACAGAACAATGAAGTAATCAACGAATCGGTAGAGCAACATTATAAGTGATTTCGGATACATCGTTTTCATTGTGCGATTAGTAGTGTAGTGTACTTGTTATTGAAATTTCCAGACTCGCAAAGAGGTCACTTGAGTCAAAGCGTCTGGCATCGATTCCTACCGAACCGCGGGCAACCAGACTTGGAAGTGCATCCAGAAAGAGAACGAGATCGAAGCCCCCTCCCACATTGAAGTCTCGAACGGCATCAAAGCTTTCATTGTTGTAGACTATTCCTATGTCAATAAATGGATGAATCTGAGCATCCCAGACATCTTCGAAACGCCAGAACATAAAGGCTAAGCTGGTGTTAAGCACGGCTCCTGTGTAGCCACTCATCAGGTTATTCCTTACCCCACGAAGGGAACTTGCGATTCTCCGTGGTTCGCCCCACTGGTAGAATGTCATCGCTCTTGTGTAGAAATTGAATCTTTTCCAGAGTGTTTTATAGTAGCTGCCGCTGATATTGATACCGGTCGAAAAAAGGAATTCGTTGTTTGCATCCGTGCCGAACGAAAAGTTGTTGGAAATCCCAGTATCAAACCCTTCCCGAAAGTTATTGATCCAATCCAATCGAGCGAAATTGAAACCATGTGTTGGCAATAGAGAATTAAGATACTTGGGATGGGATCCCAGTTCTCCTTGGTAGTTGTATCGGAAAACTGTACCGAGACTCACAGTGTAGGAGCGACTTTTTCTGAGATCGAAAGAGGTGGATAATTTCGCTTCTGTTAAATCATAGGTGAAGCTATAGGAATTCGCCGGATCGACACTGTCAACAAAATCTTCTTCCTTGTGACTCTGACTCAAGCTGGCAGAAAGTAATACACCCTTATAGAATCGTATTCCGGAAATTGAGGTAACAATATTCCATTCTCCAATTCTTTTTTTGGTGGACTCTTCATCTAGGCGAATATCCATATTGGTTCCAAGGTAGGCATCGGTCATGGAGCCCAAAAAATTGTCCCAATAGAGTTTCATTCCCAGCCGTAGCCCGGTGTTGGAGTCGTATTTGGGATATGGAATGGGGGTAATCGTAAACGCATCAACAATAGTGAAGGTAACTGAGTACCGTTGGATCGTGCTATCAGTGTTATCAGAATCTGTTGTGAAAGTCTTCTTGATATCGGCAGAAACCTTGTGAAAATACCGTCGATTGATTAAAGCCTGTTTTTCATTTTCAACCATCTGTACCAACGATACATAGTCAGGGAATACCATGCCAGATTCAAGCTTGGATAAAGCCCTGAGCGCGTGCTCACTGGTGTTGCCATCAATTATTTCGTAGATGACTTGATCAATAACATAACTGTTTGCTTTATCTTCAGCATACAAATTGACATATCCCAATGTCGCATTGATGAGAAGAAAAACTTCGATGAAAAGGGCTTTCTTCACGAAGAAAACTATAGTCCGTTCAATGTATAAAAACAAGCATCATGATGTTCGATCTTCTTTACATAGTACGCATTTATTCTGTACTATGGCGAGGCTATGAGGAACGCACGATGCTTCAAGCAGTTAATGATTTCAACCCGAGTCGTGTTTGCTCTCATGCTTCTCTGTTTCGGCTCATATCATTTGTTGGCCCAGACCCATCAGTCGGTTCCCATCAGCCAGACTTCGCTGTATGAATTCCTTGATGTTGCGCGAATACGCGGCATGGTGGGACAACTCCCCGCGGCCAAGCCATATTCTCTCTCTCACATTAACCGTGCTCTGTTAGAAATTGATTCAAACCGCGGCAAGCTTCAACATCACGAGCAAGCTGTTCTGGATGATCTGATTGAGAGGTATGTGATTGATGAAGACCAATCCTTCAATTTAGATGGTGATGTACGCTTGGAGGATGAAATCTTTCCAACACGCTTTGGAGGGTATGTAAGTGCGGTTTTCAGTGCTGATTTCAACCGTTTTCGAGACAGTATCAATGGTAGCGCCAATGTCTATGGGTATGCCAGAGGCGACTTGGGAAAACACCTTTCCTGGAGTGTCCAGCTCGGCTTGGGCGGGTTTCTCGTTGATGATTACAACATCGATTATGATTATGGGCCTGCGGGTTGGCAACCCTATACCTATACCAAGGAATGGGACGGTGGCTTACACCCGATATCTTCATTGAGTAGTTTCATCCAGATGCCGACTACTCCGGCAGCTGGGTATTCCTATGAGACGGAAATTGCCGCGAGTATATGGGAAAACCGTGTCAATTTGCGTTTTGGCAGGTTGCGTCATGAATGGGGCATAGGCGAAGGCAGTTTACAGCTTGATGCCAGTGCTCGCCCCTTCTTTGCCCTTGAGGGAACATTGCAGCCCTTCAAGTGGATTTCTTTTTCGGCTATAACAGGCATTCTCGAATACGGTGAAACGTACCGGAATATAGATGATTATCATATTGCTTTTACATCTAGAGAGCAGCAGAACATGTTCTCAGCCCTCCAAGTGGAAATCACACCTGTAGAGTGGTTGTACCTGTCTTTTTTTGACGGTGGAATTTACTTGAAAAGGCCAGAATGGGGTTATGTCTACCCATTCATGAGCAAGTTTCTTAGTCAAAACAACACAGGAGATTTTGATAACCTCATGATGGGTGGAACTATTGGCTTATCTTGGCCGGGCATTATACGTTCATATATTTCCGTATATCTCGATGAAGCACGTTTTACAACAGGCGATTTCTTCCATAATCCCGCGAATATGTACAGTTTTCAAGTCGGAGTCAAAGCGCCGATCCCCGGGATTCCGCTCTCCACTCTCACTGTCCAATACACGAAAATTGAACCATTTACCTATACACATTATGCCCATGTCAATACGCCCTGGTATACAGCTCCTGATTCTGCTGGGAGTAATGGCAGAAGCGGTAGTCCTAATGGTCATCCAGACTATGCCATGGATACAGGTTATATGAATGGGGGAGAAAGCCTTGCATATGCTCTGGAACCCAATTCCGATGAGATTCTAATCAAACTCAGAAGTCATTTTCGCCGTGGCGTCAGCTGGCATGGTGTTTATCGCATGATACGACATGGATTCCCTGGCAGCGTTCCAGGAAGCAGCTTCGATACTTGGGGATTCAGTCCTAAAGGTGGTCTTACACCCGATAATGATCCGAATGGCGCCTACGGTGGCAGCAAAAAGAATTTTCTCAAAGATGGAGTCTATGAGTGGTTTCATATTTTCTCAGCGGGCGGGAGATTGGATATGCGTATCTGGAATGAACCGGTCCAAATAGGACTAGATTATTCCTTTGTCTACCTTTATTACACAGATTACAGTGTCAATAAGCATTTTCGAGCATTAGATAGCTCATATTTTCCAAACACTTTTCGGAATATCGTTACATTTACCATTGGTGTTTCTCCTTACTAATACAGAGCTGGACCTTGTTTGGAATCACCGCTAAGGTACCCAAAGCATGAATGAAATCACATCTATCAATTATCCTGGTGGAAGCTCCAGGATTGTGGCAGGCAGCAGGAATGAGCTACTCTCGGGCGATACCCAACTATCGGTTTTTGATAGCAACACCGCCGCTCTCTTTGCCAATCGAGATCCGGAACGTTCAGTAGTTCTTCCTTCCGGTGAGACGGCAAAAACTTGGTTGTCAGTTGAACGCATAATCAAAAGAGCATTGACATTGTCCCTCGGTCGCGACGGAATAATGTGCGCCATCGGTGGTGGAGTCGTTACCGATGTCACCGCTTTGGCGGCCTCCATTTATATGCGGGGTTGTCGCTTAATACAGGTACCGACCACCTTGCTTGCCATGGTGGATGCCGCCATTGGCGGCAAAACCGGTATTGATTTTGGTGGAGTCAAAAACCTGATTGGCACCTTTTATCCCGCAGAGGAGGTTCGTATCTGTCCTGCTATTCTGGAGACACTGCCCGAGGAGGAATACCTTTCGGGCATGGCCGAAGTAATCAAGCATGCGCTTCTCTCCCCTACTGACGCTGCAGTCGATCTGATGGATTTGCTCCGGAGCGAACAAGAAGCGATTCGGTCTCGGGATATGAAAATCTTAGAACTTCTGATTCCAGCGGCTATCGACGTTAAGGTGAGAATTGTAACAAAAGACCTTCATGATAAAGGCTCACGGGCTTTTTTGAACCTTGGCCACACATTCGCCCATGCCTTGGAATCGGCCACCAACTTCTGCAAGTGGAGTCACGGCGAAGCGGTTGCATGGGGAATCATGCGCGCATTGGAACTCGGAGTACGTCTTGGAATCACCGATAGGAACTGGGCTAATGAATCAACGAAACTCATCCATGATTATGGTTTTCATCGTGTCACAGTTCAGGTAGCGCCCGATGCGATTAAGGCTGCCATGAGCTATGATAAGAAGAAAAAGGATAGCCAACTTCGCTTTATCCTGATGAAAAAGGCGGGTGAACCGGTGATAGAAGAAGTACCGGAGGCCGACTTAAATGCGGTACTCGGAATCGAGTAATCAAAGACTAGTCACGCGTCATTATCTATGAGTCTTGTTAAAGAACTGAAAAGTTGCAGATTCACAACATTGCGGATTTCGCATTTGCTGCGCGCGGGTTGGGACTAAAGAAGTGCTTCCAATCTTCGATATATCTCGCTGAGCATTTTTGTCTGTTCTTCTTTTAGTTCGTCACCAACATCATCAACGAGAACTTCCAGGCTTTCCAAACTGGACGATACCGCTCCGTGAAAACTCCGAATAGCCCTGAACCAATAACACCCTATGCCATCCGAGTAGAGGGCGATGAATCCCATGCCACCTTTTTTCGTTTTTTTACCGCCTCGGGTAACCATCATCAGGTTTGTGAGTTCAGAAATCAAATCATTGCGTTGTTCTAACTTATGTATATGGTAATTGCCTCGGGGAAACGAAACTCTGATATCGGTCTTCGGATTCAGAGTCTCTGCGGCTTTGATAATGGTATTCACCTTGCTATCCGGGAGTACTTCATTGCGATCAAAGAGCAGTGTGCCTCGCATTCCTCCGAAGTTCGGCCGAGTTGCGTCTTTGCTGCGTTTGAGGGCGTTATGAAGGCGCTTCCATTCCAGAACGGCACGTTTTTTGTTACCTTTGCCGGGAGTTCGCGAGAGGGGAAAAGGCTCTCCGGCAATCCATATCTGCGCGGTGGTATCCTTCACAGGTTTTGAAAAGGATTGATACCCTCGGCTTTGATTCTTCTTGTTAACCCTCGGATGAATGAGGAGCATTGAGGGCAGACTGGGATGGATTTCCGCAAGCCATTCTTTTTCCAAAGGGGATACTGAGCGTGCGTAGGTACGGCTAGTGTTGATGATTTCCCCCGCAACAATGAACTCAGGGTTTTCCCGAAATAAAACCGATCCAGGGTGGATGGTAATTTTATCGACACCCACACTGCGATAGTTAAAACGACCATCTTTAACGCAGATAAAGGGAATGAGTCCCCGTGCGCATGCTTTGATGAAGTCTTCACTTGAGCCACCTTCGCTAATGGGGATGCCCCTGCGTGAGGTGATTTCCTCTAGCTGATCGACAATGGCCAGGATTTCATCGAGGATTTTTTTGTCTACATAGTAGCGCTCGGCGAACTTGTCACGGTTTTTGGCTTCGACGAAATCCCAGTAGAGATTGAGATAGCTGGCAAAATCACCGTGATAATCCGATCGGAAAGCGTGATGGGCTTTGCGAGCTTCCATTTCCTCGCCTTGGGGCAAAAGGTAGGGTGTATTCGTAGAGAGAAAGGCGGAGATGATAATCACTTCCCTAAGGATCTGCGGATAACGAAGTGTGGATTCAACGATCATGCGGGCGTGTCTGGGCATGAGGGGGTAGAGCGCCATTCGCTTGCCGATTTCGGTGAGATTGTTATCGTCATCAATAGCATCCAGGAGTTTCAGGGTATCCACGGCGCCGAGTATCCCCTGAGGATCGGGGGGGCTGATAAAGGAAAATGACCCGAAGTCTCGGATGCCTATGTCGGCCATTCGCAGTACAACCTCTGCCAGATCGGTGCGGTAGATTTCTTCCCGGGTATACGCGGGACGCTTGCTGAAACCTTCTTTCGGATAGAGGCGGTAGCACTGCCCCGGACGGGTTCGGCCAGCGCGGCCCTTCCTCTGATTTGCTGAGGCCTGGGAGATGGGCGTTTCCAGCAGGGAGCTGGTGTAGGTTTGTGGATTGTAATAGTTCAACTTGGCCAGTCCTGTGTCGATTACCGAGCTGATGCCGTCGATGGTGATGCTGGTTTCGGCCACGTTGGTGGCCACCACAACTTTAACTTTGCCCTCTTTGGTGGGATCGAACACTTTTTCCTGTACCTCGCTCCCCAAGCGGCCGTAAAGGGGCATCACCTGGAGATCTCGACGGACCGTGCAGCTTAGAAGATGGGTCACGCAGTCCTTAATCATCCGCTCACCGGTGCAGAATATAAGGATATCTCCGCCAGGAACATCTTGATCGCCCACGAGCAAACTGGTTCGGCCTCTGCTCCTCTCATGAATTTTTTCCTGTGTCTCCCTCTTCCCCCTGACAATTTTTTCCACAACCGATGTTATTTTGGATATCAATGCCTCAGTGTTGTTATACACCGAAGGCGGATCGTAAAAGAGTTTCACGGGGTAGATCGGCGATTCGATAGTGACAATGGGGCAAGAGTTGAAGTATTGACTGAACACGATTGGATTCAGCGTGGCCGAAGAGATGATGATTTTCAGATCGGGACGATGGGGAAGGATTTCTTGAATCAGGCCCAGAATGAAATCGATGTTCAAGGTGCGTTCATGAGCCTCATCAATCATGATGACACTGTAGCTGCTGAGCCAGCGATCGCCCTTCATTTCCTGGAGCAAGGTGCCATCGGTAACGATTTTCAGGCGGGTTTCCGGCCCGGTGGTATCCTCAAAACGCATTTTATAGCTCACCAAGGAGCCAACTTCGGATTGCAGTTGCCGGGCGATGTAGCGGCAAACACTGACAGCGGCGATGCGCCGGGGCTGCGTGATGCCAATAATGCCGTTATCAGCGTATCCTGCCTCGTGTAGAATAATCGGAATCTGGGTGGTTTTGCCGGATCCGGTTGGGGATTCGACAACAATAACCTGATGCTTGTTCAGGCTCTCAAGTATGCGCTGTCTTCGCGAATAAACAGGGAGCTCGTGAGGATTCAATGACATATACCTCTTATGCTAGGCTACAGTTATGAACATTACAATTGTTGTTCCTTGCTACAACGAAGAGGAAGTAATCAGTACAACGTATACACGCCTTGTATCCGTGGCCGATTCAGTTGATTGGAAGACGGAAATGCTCTTTGTCAACGATGGAAGCTCGGATGGAACCTTAGCATTGCTCAAAAATATGGCCCGAAGCGATTCTCGCGTCAGAATACTATCGTTTTCCAGGAATTTCGGACATCAGGCCGCCGTTTCAGCGGGGATTCGCTACGCTCGCGGTGATGCCGCCGTCATTATCGATGCCGATTTACAAGATCCTCCGGAGCTGATACCTGAAATGGTGGGAATCTGGCATAGAGAAAATGTAGAAATTGTATATGGAAAAAGGATGGAACGCGAAGGAGAGACAATCTTCAAGAAACTCTCTGCTGCCGTGTTCTATCGTTTGCTCAACCGCCTCTCGGCTACTTCTCTTCCCACCGATACCGGGGATTTCCGCCTGTTGGATCGAAAGGTGATCGACGCGTTCAATCATCTGCCGGAGCGCAATAAGTATATCAGAGGATTGATACCCTGGTTAGGATTTCGGTCGCAACCTCTAAGATACAAAAGAGAAGTCAGGCTAGCCGGAGAGAGCAAGTACCCCCTGCTCAAAATGCTCACATTGGCAGCCGACGGTCTGATTTCCTTCAGCCGAAAGCCTCTGCAATTAGCCATGCTTTTCGGAATTCTCAATATACTTGTGTCCCTTCTGCTCGCCGTTTATGTCTTTGTCTCCTATTTCTCCCAGCGTATATCAACGGTTCCCGGCTGGGCTTCGACTGTTTTGATTATCATTTTTTTTAGTGGTATTCAGCTTTTTTTTCTTGGTGTTCTTGGCGCCTATATTGGGAGGATATTTGATGAGGTAAAGGCGCGTCCTGAATACATCATCAAAGAGATAATCGAAAATGAGGCGACATGAGTAACACCCCGATTCTAAAACCTGTTTGGATTGTCTACGCAATCATTCTGCTTCTGTTGTATACGGTATTTCATAACAGCTACATGAACGAATACTTGGATAACGCCTGGACCCTTTCATGGGCACATGGATGGTGGACAAACGGGAGTGTCTATGATGAGGTGTTTGGCTATCTTGATGGAGATGGAGGCAGCTCTCTTTTCAGTCGAAGCTATGTGTTTCTCTACGGTTCCGTGGCGACTTTTTTTGGATGGAATCGAGGCGTGGCCTTAGGCATATCCTCTCTACTCATAATCGCAGCGGCATATTTGTGGCACCAAAGCCTGGTGACATTGGAGTACCGCAAAAAACTCGCCATCAGCTTCGCCCTGGTGCTGCTGTTGCTGGAAGCCTTTTATGGCGCGGCCCACAAGGCGCGGGTTGATGCTCTGGGGTTTTTTCTAGACAGTTTGGCCTTCTGGCTGTTTGTAAAAAAAAGATACCTGTTCGCGGGACTCACCTTGGGAATCGCCATTGAAACCCATCCCTATGCCGCGGCCGGTGGATTCTGGATGCTCGCATATCTGTTTTCAATTCGTAAAGAAATACAGAAGAAGCTCAGGCAATACCTCCGTGCCTTTCTTTTTTTTGTGGCCGGCTTATCCCTCGGAGCACTCTACTGGTGGTGGCTGCACGGCGAATACATCATCGGATTATCGGCGCTGGAGAATCGGCTGACTTCCAATGCCTGGTGGGCTTACTATTTTAATTTCAACTATTCATGGAGGCATTGGCCAGAACTCCTTATGATTCTCATCGCTCTGGCAGTCTTTCTTGTGAGAAAAGAAGGCAGGAAGAAAGACAGGTTTGTGTTGCCCTTCTTTGTGTCGGTAGTTCTCTGTTCATTGCTTATTCCCCGGGGCAATTACCACTATGTTGTCTATCTTTATCCGGCCGCCATTCTTTTAATTCTGGTGGTAACAGAATCACTGAATCTATTGCCACACCTGCTCGCGGGTATTCTTCTTTTTCAGGTACCCCAATATGCATGGTTGTTCTATAAACAGCGAGGCTATCACCATGCATCGTACATGAGTGAGTTGAAAGACCGCGTTCCGCGTTCGGATCTGATGGTTTACGGCCATCCGAGTTCCTGGTTTGCGCTGCACAACCGCGATTTCCACGCCTATGGGTATTTTGACAGGGCTGGGATTTCACCGGACCAGTGGCCTGATGAATTTCTGGTGATTGAGAACCGGGAATTTTCCAGATGGGGAGGGGCCTTGGATCTTGAAAAGGGTGCTGATTCCTTCGAAAAAATCCCCATTACCCAGTGGGACACTTGGGATGGAACTCCGCTGAAGATTTGGCTAATGAAACGTAGATTCGTGGGAAAATAGCAACGTGAAGTTTCATTTCCGGAAGGAGATTGGGATGATGCTTCGCTATGGCGTTGTTGGGGTTTTGAACACCGGGGTTTTTGCTCTCACAGCGTGGCTAATCAGTCGAACAGGAGCGCATTATGCGCTTTATACGGCGATTGCTTATGCTGTAGCCATTTTTTTTAGCTTCATCATGAATGTTTTTTTTACCTTTCGAAAATCGGATGAATTCTTAGCACCCATGTTTTTCAAATTTATATTGGTGTGCTTATTACTCCTTGGATTGGTGGAAATCCTTCAGTTCCTATTGATCGAGAAACTGAAGATTCGTGAATTTTGGGGAGTGTTGGGAGGAATGGTGTTTTACACCGGCGTGGGATACCTTATCAATAGGCTATGGGTATTTCGGAATAGGAATCGACACGGTTCTGCATCATAAAGAGCGAATCGGTTTATTCCTTGGTTTGTTCCATTGCGTCTTTTCATGCCTGAAAACCCTTGGTTTCCGTAATGTCAAAGGGCATCAGAGATGTTTTTTCGATATGAGTTTTCGAGCTTTTGCCCTTGCTTTTTCAAAGCTGATTCCGTTATAATTTTCTCGTGTCCTAAGATCTTTGAGATTTACAACCCCCGCAGCCTCTTCTTCTGGGCCTATAATCAGTGCCAAAGGGATAGATTTGGCTTCGGCATATTTGAGTTGCGTGCCGATTTTTTTCGATTCCAGATACACTTCCGCAGAGAGGTTAACTTCTCTCATATCGCGCGCGTAGCGCTGGTAGTGGACCATGAGACTCTCATCCAGAGACAGAATAAGGATATCTGTGTTCGAGGCTGTCAGATTCAGGTTGCCGAGTTCTTCTAAACCTGTCATCAGACGATCCAAACCGATTGAGGCCCCAACGCCGCTCACTGGTTTTTTTGAGAACAGTCCAGTGAGATTATCGTATCGACCGCCGGAACACACTGAACCCAGGGAGGGGGAATTTTCCAGGTAGGTTTCAAAGACAATCCCGGTATAGTAATCCAGGCCACGAGTAATAGAAGGATCGAGCACCAGATCTTCCCGCATCGCTAGTACATCCGCGGCATCTAAAATGTCACCGAGCTGTTTTGAAGCTGGCATCGTTTCTGTGGAACTGGGAAAGTTGCTCTGCCGGCCACCGGATCCCTGTGCTAACTGAGTCATTTTTTCCAGGGTGCTTTGATTGTCCTTTTCCACTGTGATGAAGTCCAACAGCAGTTCAGTGTTTTTTCCCCCCACTAAACCGGTGAGTTGTGAGCGAATCTCTTGAGCGCCAAGCTTGCTGATTTTATCAACGCTGCGGAGCACGTGGATACTTTGATTCTCAAGCTCCAGATGGCTTAAAAGGCTGTTGAAGAGGCCACGGTGGCTGAAACGGATTTGGGTTTTACCAGCGCCGATTTTCTTCAGGCCGCTAACCATCATCAGCATAATCTCCAGATCGGCAGCGACGGCATTCGTACCTACAATATCAAAATCGCATTGAACGAACTCTCGATAACGCCCCCTTTGCGTGTTTTCCCCCCGCCAGACCTTGGCAATGTGGTAACGCTTGAAAGGCATGGCGATATCATGCTGATGAAGGGCCACATATCGGGCAAAGGGAATGGTTAGATCGAATCGAAGGGCAACATCCCGGCCACCGCGATCGGTGAAGCGATAGGTTTGTTTATCGGTTTCCCCACCCCCCTTGGAAAGGAGAATCTCGGCATATTCAAGAGCCGGTGTGTCGATGGGCACGAAACCGTAGGAGATGAAATGGTCTTCCAGTGCCCGAATCAGTTTACGCCTGGAAATTTCTCTATCCGGAAGAGAATCCCTGAAGCCTTTGAGCACTTTGGGTCGAATCACTTCGTCCATACATCAACTCCTGCCTTATCATTGCCGGATAGGAAATGATGGGCAAGTAGCGCTCACTGCTATGAGGGTTCATCAAGGCTCATCCTGAGGACAGGGTAAAACTCTGAGCGGCGCGCGCCAGAGATTACCTCTCACAATTCTCAAGCTATAGCGTTTATACGACTTCGAAACACTTCTTATCGCGGAATTGCTCAATACACCCAACACACACTATATTAGTTCTTAGGAAATACATTATTATATGCGCAGCCGTTATTACCGCGATGTCAATGGCAAGCCGACGATCAAAGCCCGCCTCTACGAGCAACTGGATCATAAAATTTCTCGGCTGGATATTGATGCCGATGCTCGAAAAATCTGCAGTCGTCTTTCTTTTCAGGGACACCAGGCCTACATCGTCGGCGGTGCTGTACGCGATCTTCTGTTGGGACGTATTCCCAAGGATTTCGATATTGCCACCGATGCCCTTCCCAACCGCGTAAGGCGACTTTTTCGTAACTCACGGATTATTGGCAAGAGATTTCGGCTGGTTCATGTTTTTTTTCAGGACGGCAAAATTCATGAGGTGGCCACCTTTCGATCACCCGAATCGGGTGATCGACACCACGTGTATGGAACCTTGTTTGAGGATGTCATGCGCCGCGATTTCTCATTCAACGCTCTGTACTACGATCCAGAGGAAGAGATTGTCTTGGACTTCGTCGGAGGGGTCGAAGATATACGAAAGGGGGTCGTAAAAAGCGTTCTACCGCTCAAGGTTTCCTTTGTTGAGGATCCTGTCCGCATGCTCCGGGCGGTGAAATATGCCGTGATTACTGGCATGATTATCTCTCCAGCCGTGACACGGCGTATATTGAAGGACGCGCCGCTTTTAGCCACCGCATCGATTTCACGCCTTTCAGAGGAGCTCTACAAGATTCTCAATAGCGGTTACGCGGAATCCATTTTGCGTCTTATGGAACGCTATCGAATCTTCGATTACCTCTTGCCTGGACTCTCTAAAATCCACAGTAACGAAAAGGAAAACCAGGTTTTACGGGAATCTACCTATCGCAGCCTGGCGAAGCTCGATAAGATCATGCAAAACGAAGGGGGAAACCGCGCTATCATGATTCGTTATCTATACGAAGGAGCCCTTGTGGCCTCAAAGGACTTGGACACTGAAGATGCGCATGGCCTGCTGTATAATGATGCCGTACGAGTCCTGAAAGAGATAATCAAACCTCTTGTGCAACCTAATCGTGATGTAGAGGAGGCGGTGAAACTCATTTTTCGTGACCGCGATCTGCCAATTCCCAAGAAACGTCCCCGACATCCTGGAATTTGGGGTGGGGCATCCAAGGCTGGAATGATTGTTGCTGACGGCACTGATACGAGACGGCAAAAGAAGCGACGAAATCGTAAAAAGCGGAGAAACCGGGAAGCCAACAACAATGGCTGATATCACGGTGATTGGGACTGGCTATGTGGGTCTTGTGGTGGCGGTTGGCTTGGCGGATTTTGGCAACCAAGTTATCGGAGTGGATATTGACACTGACAAAATCGCCATGCTCAATGGGGGACGCTCTCCCATCTATGAAAAAGGAATCGAAGAATATCTGCAGCGCAACTTGGAATCTGGCCGCTTATCTTTTACGACGGACGCGGCGGATCCAGTCAGGAATTCCGAGCTGGTATTCCTCGCAGTGGGAACCCCCTCCCGCGAAGATGGGTCGGCAGATATTTCCTGGCTGCTTGATGCTGTCGATACCGTAGCCGATCATGCCATCGCGTACACGGTTTTGGTAGTCAAATCCACGGTTCCGGTGGGCACCAACGAGATTCTTTGCACGAGAATTGCCGCCAGAAGGTCTGAGGCGGATATCGACGTGGTTTCCAACCCTGAATTTCTCCGAGAGGGGCGGGCGCTCGAAGACTTCTTTCATCCCGATCGCACGGTAATCGGCACCGATTCAAAGCGAGCAAGAGATGTTATGGAGAACACCTATCGCGCCCTGAAACTGATTTCAATGCCCTTCGTGTGGTGCAGTCCCCAAACGGCGGAACTTATCAAATATGCCTCTAATGCCTTTTTGGCAACGAAAATCACCTTTATTAATCAGATGGCCAATCTCGCGGATGCCCTCGGGGCAGACATTCATCAGGTGGCCAAAACCATGGGTATGGATGGACGCATCAGCCCGAAATTTCTCCATCCAGGCCCAGGCTATGGTGGAAGCTGTCTTCCCAAGGATACCAGAGCCGTGCTGCATACCGGTGATGCCCTTGGAGTAGATATGAGTCTGATACGAACAGTGATTCAGGCCAATAACGAACAACAGAAACGCGCGATAATGGTGCTGCAGGACATGGTTGGCGAGCTCAAGGGGCTTACAGTGGCCGTGTTGGGCCTCTCATTCAAATCGGAAACGGATGATGTGCGGGAATCAGCATCCCTCACACTGGTCGCGGCTCTTTTGGATGCCGGTGCGACAGTCAGAGCTCACGATCCCAAGGGCAGTGAAAATTTTCGGAAAATCATGCCGGAAGCGGAAAGCTTTTCAGGATTGTATGAGGCTCTTGAAGGCGCCGATGCCATGGTATTAATGACCGAGTGGAATGAATACCGGGCTCTGAATTTGGGTATAGCGGCCAAGAAAATGAGGGGGCGAGTTATCCTGGATACCAGGAATCTGCTCGATCCCGCTGCCGCCTGGGATGGAGGATTCATCTACCGAGGTTTCGGCCGGCAGAAGAGGTCTGAGAAAGGAGCTTAAAATGCCTGAACATGTTCTTTGGGATCTCACCAGTATTTATCCCTCCATGGAGTCGAGTGAATATCACGCCGATAAAGATAAATTAGTCTCACTTTCCGCGAAGATATTGAAAGTTCTTGAAGCTGCCCGCGCTGGAGAATACAGATTATTGGATTGGTTTCCCACAGCCGTAGAGCAGCTCAACCATGTGGCTGATTTGTCAGAACATCTCTCCTCTTACACCTATGCTCTTTGGAGCACCGGCACCACCGACGGGATGGCTCAAAGTGAGTTGAACGATTTAGAGGCCCGTTCCCTGGCTGTAAAAGATGTCTTTGTGCGATTCAGGTCGTTACTTCCAGACTTGAAGAATGATTGGGAGGCCCTTCTTGCTCACCCTGAGCTTCGCCGATATCGATTCTGGCTAAACGAGCAGTTATTTCTTGCTTCTAGAGAGATGAGTCCGCTTGAAGAATCTCTGGCAGCGGATCTCCAGAGATGTGGCGGGGATGCCTGGGATCGCCTTCATGATAAGCTTTCCTCCCTCCTCGTTCAAGAATGGAATGGAACTGAAAAGACGATTACACAGCTTCGAGACATGGCCTACGATCCTGATCGGGCGATACGCGAAAAAGCATGGCGGAAAGAACTGGCCGCTTGGATGAGCGCCGAAATTTCTTGTGCCGCCGCTCTGAACGGCGTTAAGGGCGCCACACACATACTGAATACGCGGAGAGGCTGGGGGAGTACCCTGGAAAAATCTCTGTTTCAAAACCGCCTTTCACGGACAGCGTTGGACTCCATGCTGGGAGTGATGACGGAATCTCTTCCATTGTTCCGGCGTTATTTTTATGCCAAGGCCCGCATTCTTGGCCTAAAACAACTCTCCTGGTTCGATCTCTTCGCGCCTGTGGGCCAGAGTGGGGGAAGCTGGAGTTGGCCACAGCTGAGAGAATTCATCCCCCGGATGTTTGATACGCTCTCCAGCGATATGGGAGATTTCTCTCGGAGGGCCTTCGCGCAAAATTGGATTGATGCGCAGCCTCGAGAGGGTAAGGTGGGCGGAGCCTACTGTACCCATTTTCCCCTGGCCGGTGAAAGTCGTATACTCTGCAATTTTAATGAGACCTTTTTCGCGGTATCGACAGTGGCACATGAGCTTGGCCACGCCTGGCATAGCGAGGTGATGAAGGATTTACCTGCCCTGAATCGTGAATACCCCTTGATTCTGGGCGAAACCGCCAGTATTTTTTCAGAGACACTGGTGTTCCGGGCCGCCCTTGAGGAGCTTCCGCCCGAATCGAAACTGTCCGTGCTGGATTTCTATCTCACAGGGGTTTCCCAGCTCATCGTCGACATACTCAGCCGTTTTCACTTCGAGAGTGTCTTGATGCGTTCTCGGCCCGACGCTGAGCTCAGTCCGCAAGAACTCACCCGTATGATGTTGGACGCTCAGCAGCATTGCTATGGCGATGCCTTGGTCGAAAACGAACGACATGGCTGGATGTGGGCCGTGAAAGGACATTATTATCTACCCGATTTAGCATTCTATAACTTTCCCTACGCCTTTGGACAGCTTTTTGCGTTGGGACTCTTTGCTCAGTTCCAGGAAAGCGGGGGGGATTTTTTCAGACAGTACCGAAGCCTACTGCGCAGCACGGGTTCAGACAGTGCTGTTGAGCTGGCGAGGTCTGCTGGATTTAACATCGAATCGCCGGATTTTTGGCGAAGGGGACTCAGGATAATCAGCGAACAGATTGTCGATTTCGAAAATTTGGGGATGTAGCCGAATATCATCGATGGACTTAGCTGTCATTCCTTTTGGTTGGACTCCTCTATAGTTTGAATTGTGGGAGTATCCTCGTTCACCCATTTCTCATCCTTCGTCGAAACCCCCGCAATAACCAAGTTGAATTCGGCAATCATAATACCCGCAAATCTCTCTATTCTTTTAACAGTGTAGTCCCTCAGGCCAAGAAGATCGCTGGATGATGTATGGTCAAAGGGTGTTTCCAGCTCTGTCCTTATGTGATATACCCCGTTAACCGGTTTTATCCTCACTTTTTTCACAACAAGTTCGCCGTCGAACTCATCCACACAATGTGCTATCATTTGGCCCAATGCTCTTTCGCTGATTGCTACCTTCCCCCTCTCCTGGCCATGGAAGGAGGGTTGAACAACTGATTTTTCATAAACCATGTGACGGCGCTTTTTTTTGCCGATACCAAATCCCCAGCCGATTTTATAGAGTATCTTGATGGAATTCGAAATCAGATGGGGGTAATCACGTTCAACTTCGATTGATGGTACCGGTATAACATGTTTTCCCTCTTCGTCTCGAGACTTCTGAGCTGTAAGCAGATCACCTTCTGAGCTAATCTCCTCGATGAATATGTTTTTTGCCGGCGGCGGAAGCCCCAGTTGTTTCGCGGTACGGGCCACCATGCGTTCCGATGTGCCCAATAGGAGAATTTTTTTGATTTTTCTTGATTTTATGGCGTTCACTACTTCGTTGCGATGAAGTGGATCGTCGAAAAGTGCGGCTTTGATGGCGCTTATGTATAGGCGTTCTCTCTTAGCAGACCTCCCGGCGACAATGCTGTTTCCATGAATCAGAAGTCCATCGTCGATAATGTATTCAATGTTGTAGTTCTCTGCCACCAGTTTCGCGCGGAAACTTTTCCCTGTACCGCTCTTTCCAACCAAAGCATATACTTTTGTTCCTCCAAAAATCTGGCGAACCCGATCTGAGGCACTGGCGATACGTCGGGCGGCAGTCTTTCCCTCTCCCATTCTTGCTCCTCTTCTTGAAGGTAGGAGTTCAGTGGCTCCTGGTCAAGGGAAGTAGGAATTTTGCGTCGCTTGACATTGCATGAACCCTCAAAGACAATGAAAGCCGTGTCCGTATTCATGCGCATTTCCTCTACATTGGAAATCATTCACCGTCAGCGAAAAATCTGGAATAGGCTGCTTACCTTCCCTCTTATACTTATTGCTGTCGCCCTTATTTTGTTCGTTGAATATGGGGTGAAACGATCCAGCTACTGGCCCGGTTGGTTTATTCTAAAACTTCCACCAGCAACCAGCGAATCGATAGCTCTTAACGCATTATCTATGCTTGACATTACCGATGCCTTGGGTGCCTCGAATACCGCAGTGGGCTATATGGACATTCCTACGATAAAAACTAGCACCGTTTCTGAACTCGATAAGATACTCATCAAGGACGATCCCCGGCGAGATCCTTATCTCGATTCTCTCTCAGCGCTTTTCACCTCGGGGGATTCAAAGCTCCTGTATCTTCCCGCGAACAGAAGTTTGCATTTTTACCAAGCGGCTCTTCGAAATTCATCCGAACTTGAGGGCGCCGAGCTTGTTGACCGCCATAACAATTTTTTCCCTGTTAACGCTTTACTGCTCCTGGCTGTATTGTTGTTGATGATTTTGGCATCCAGGGATGGACTTCCATGGATAAGGCTCATGGCCGCCGCTGTTCCTCTGGCTGTTTTTTCAATCTACCTCAATCCACTCAGGCTGTTTCCACTCCTGCTCGTTTATTTCTTGTCGCCTTCACTGCTTTGGACAAACAGAAAACAGCGGGGAATACCGCTCACCCTCATGGGCTTTTTTGGATTGATGCTCGCCGCGTACCCACTGTATCATGGGATTGACACACTTGGGGCTCTGAAACTCACCTTGGCCTTGGTGTTATCGAATACTCTGTTCTTTCTCACCCATTTTTTCTGTACAAGCCAGAACAAATCCAATAAGAAGGTACAACCTACAAAGATCCAGGCCATCACTCGAAAATCCAGCATTACTCAATCTGTGCCCATACGCGTACCGTTAACAACCTTTCGTCGCCGCGACCACAGTCTTTTCAAACCCATAAGCATGTGGCAGGCTCCTCTCGATATCCGTAAGCAGCAGCGATTCATCCCCGAAGTATTGCTTGCGCTCCTGCTCATTTTCTCATTTTTTATACCCCTTCGTTCCGCATCAATGCATGCGCCGTTCCCATCAGCGAGAAAAGCTCACGACGGATTTGATAATCTTATCGCTCTTCACAATTTGGCCAACAAGCGAAGCGACACCAGTCTTCCCGATGTTTCGCAGCTATTAGCCTCAGTTGCCTATCAGGAAGGTTTCATGTATGGGGCAGAATTCCATCTGCCTCTACCTGATGAAACCCTGAACCTCCATCATTACATTGACAACGGATACTCTATATCCGCATCGAGCACTTCGATTGTAGTGTACAATGAGGACTGGTTTGAAACAGTGATTCAGCGAGAACTCACCCGAGGGGCGGGGCTTCTTTTTGCCTCCCTGGGGGGACCCGCGCCCGTTACTGCTGTGACGCAGCGGAGCACAACTGTTATCGATCGTTTCGCATTGACTCATGCGGGGTTCTCGGCTATTGCCTTCCTGAGCACTCTGTTTTTGATTTTTGCTCCACTGATAACAAGACGCGCAGGTCACAGACGCTATCTTTCGTTGTTCAATTTCCGAAGGAAAGCGCAAGCGGCATGAACAGGATGCGTACTTTTGTCCGAGGTGGTATTCATCCTCCGGAAAAGAAGGACCTTACCGCTGATTGTCCCATTCACGATGCGCCACTGCCCGCCATTGCCGTAGTCCCCTTCGCCCAGCACATCGGCGCGCCTTCCAAACCCTTGGTACTGCCCGATGATCATGTCGAAGAAGGTCAGCTCATCGCTGAGTCTGAAGGATTTATCTCCTCGTCTGTTCATTCACCCATACCGGGGATGGTCAAAGAAATTCGGAATCTCTATTTGCCTAACGGTGTTCAATGCGATGCCGCTGTCATCGAACGTGATGAAAGGATTCCCCGGCGAGATGATTTTGGACACAAGCGCGACTGGTCGGTGCTGAGCAATGACGAGATTCTTGATTTGCTTCGCCTTCATGGTGTTGTTGGGCAGGGTGGAGCTACCTTTCCGGCCCATGTGAAATTCACCATACCCAAAGGACGAGAATGTGCCGTTTTTCTTGTGAATGCTGCAGAATGTGAACCCTATTTATCTGTTGATCACAGGCTGATGCTGGAACGCGGCGAAGATCTCATCGAGGGAATACGAATTGTACGAAAACTGCTCTGCCCCCAACGAGTGTTGATAGGTATTGAAGCGAACAAAGGCAATGCCATTCAATCTCTCAAGGCTACGGTGGCTTCGGAAAACATCGAAGTCGTGCCCTTGAAGGTGAAATATCCTCAAGGGGCCGAAAAAAATCTCATTGAGGCTGCACTCGGTATCATGGTGCCCTCTGGGCGTCTTCCCATTGAGGTAGGGGTTATAAACGCCAATGTTGGTACTCTGATTTCAGTATGCGAGGCAGTGAGAGACAATCGTCCTGTCATCGATCGTGTAATAACGGTGGCGGGGGATGCCATTACCAAACCAGGAAATATCCGAGCCCGAATAGGAACTTCTGTTGGCGATATTATTGAAGAATGCGGCGGATTGCGTGAAAATCCCCTGAAACTCATCAGCGGCGGTCCCTTGATGGGTTTCGCATTCGGCAGTCTCGATACTCCGATTTCCAAGGGAACCTGTGGTATCCTGGCACTCACCGCTCGGGAAGTGAAATCTGCATCTCCAACAGCCTGCCTATCCTGTGGCCGCTGTATCGACGCCTGTCCTATGGGACTGATACCCACATTGATTTTCAAGAATATTGAACATGAATTGATGAATGAAGCCGTTGGTTTAGGTCTGGATGACTGCGTTCTCTGTGGCGCCTGCGCTTATGCCTGTCCATCACATATCCCTCTTGTTTCCGCCTTCAAAGCCGCTCGGGGACGCCGGCGACGACTTGCTGCCCGAACAAGGGGCTAGCTCATGGAACACATGCCCCTGATATCTACTTCACCTCAGATTCATCAACAGGGTTCAACCCGCCGGCTGATGATTTGGGTTTTAGTTGCCATGGCGCCCTCAGCACTCTGGGGTATTTACCTTTTCGGGAGCCGGGTAGCTCTCATTCTTCTTGCCTCAACAGCAAGCGCCGTTCTCTGTGAAGCCATTTTGAATCTTGTATTCAAACGAAACAACACCCTGGGCGATTTCAGTGCTGTTGTGACTGGCGTTCTGGTGGGTTTCAACATGCCGCCCGGCATTCCCCTGTTCATCCCCACGGCCGCTTCAGTTTTTGCGATCGCCGTCGTGAAATGGAGTTTTGGCGGCCTTGGCGCCAATTGGATGAATCCGGCGATGGCCGGCCGCGTTTTTGTGTTTTTTTCCTGGGGTCAAGACATGTCCAGGTATGCTCTTCCGAGAACTGGCGCCGTCGACACACTCACCGGTCCCACCCCCCTGGGCAGTGTTAAAACAGCGCTGAGCACTCTCCCCGATGGCATCAGCGGACCCATGCAGCTTTTGGATTCTGAGGGGCTTTCAACCACTTATTTTCGTCTTTTTATGGGACATATGCCTGGATCGGTCGGGGAAATGTCTGCCATGCTCATCATTGCTGGCGGATTGCTGCTGGTATTCGTGAAGGTTATCAACTGGGAGATTCCTGTTAGCCTTCTGGGGAGCTTTGGTCTTTTGATGTGGGCTTTTGATGGTCTTCAATATGGCGGCGCCATGTTCACAGGCGATCTGCTCTTTCAGCTACTCACTGGGGGGCTTATGCTCGGCGCCTGGTTTATGGCCACCGATCTTGTTACATCACCCCTCACTTTTAGGGGGCGTGTCATCTACGGCGTCGGTTGCGGGTTTATCACATTCATTATCCGGAGCTTTGGCAACTTTCCCGAAGGTGTGAGTTTGGCTATTATTTTTATGAACATTCTTGTTCCCCTCGTCGATCGTTTTTGCAAACCCTCTCGATATGGGGTGAAACCATGAGCGAAATGTTGAATAAAGCCGTCAGATTGGGCGTGATAGCCGCGCTGACCGCACTGCTCCTGGCGCTAGTGAATTATTACACCGAACCGGTAATCAAAACACGCCGGAACCTCGCACTCGAATCAGCCCTCACAGTGCTCGCCGGAGGAGGGAAACCCGGTGCCGCTGAGGAAAATCCCGCTCCGTCTGTTACAAAACGCTGGCCCATCGACAGCGGTGGCTGGATATTGGAAATTACCGCTATGGGCTATGGCGGTCCCATGACGCTTGTAGCTTCCTATTCCAGCGATGGGGCCATCATGGCGGCCCGTCTCCTAGACAATACTGAAACGGTGGGTTTTGGCAAGAAGGCAGAGGATCCCGCCTATATGAGTCTTTTCAGCGGAATGGGCGGCGATACTCCAATTCCCCATTCCACAAGTGATCTTGAGACTGGCGCCGATATTGTTGCCGGGGCCACTATTACCTTTTCAGGTATCTCTCAAGCCTTGAAAATTGGTTCGAACCTCGTTAAGGACTGGGGGGATTGATAGTGAAAAGCCTGTTAAGAGGATTACTCCATGAAAATCCGATTTTTGCCCTTGCTTTGGGACTTTGTCCCTCTCTGGCTGTGTCAACCACGCTGAGCAATGCCTTGGGTATGAGTGCTGCCACCATCGTCGTACTGCTTGGATCTAACATCGTCATCAGTCTGTTGCGTCATCAAATTCCCCATGCAATCCATATTCCTTCGTATATCGTCATTATCGCTACTTTTGTCACGGTGGTAGACCTGCTGATGCAGGCCTATCTGCCGAGTCTTTCCAAATCCTTAGGTATTTTTATCCCTCTGATAGTGGTGAACTGTGTTATACTGGGTCGAGCCGAGGCCTTTGCCAGCAGAAACGGCGTTGCTGCCTCGATAATCGACGCGATTGTTATGGGAGTGGGATTTGCCGTGGGACTCATTTCTATTGCCCTGGTGAGAGAAGTACTGGGTGCCGGAACTATCACGGTTTTTTCCGGTGATACTGTAATTCGTATACCTTGGCTCGTTGATAATCCAGCGCTCATATTCTCCTTTCCCGCTGGAGCTCTCATTGTGATGGGATTTCTGCAATCTTTCTTTCGCTGGCTGGGGGAGAAAATTCGAAAATGACATACATCGGCATTATTATTACCTATGTTTTTGTGAGCAACCTGGTTCTTTCCCAGTTCCTCGGTCTCTGTCCTTTTATTGGGGTTTCTAAAAATACCGAGAGTGCCATAGGCATGGGTTTGGCCGTTACATTTGTTATGAGCCTGGCCACACTGATCACCTGGGGCCTACTGCATTATATTCTGATTCCACTGAACATCGTATTCCTCCAAACTGTTATATTCATCCTCGTAATCGCGTCTCTGGTTCAGCTCGTGGAAATGGTGATTCGCAAACACTCTCCTCCATTGTACCAGGCTCTTGGTATCTACCTTCCCCTCATCACTACCAACTGCGGTGTCCTTGGTATCGCTCTTATCAGCGTGAACAACCGCTACGGGCCCATGGAGAGTTTTCTGGCTGGCCTTTCTGCTGGCTTCGGCTTTCTCATTGCCCTGCTCTTTATGTCGGGAATTCGAGAACGCCTTGATACAGAGAAGGTGCCGAAGTATCTCAAGGGCCCTCCCATCGCCTTTATTTCCGGCGGTTTGATGGCTCTCGCTTTCATGGCATTCGATAGGGCATTGCTTGTCGATCTCATCGGGGTTCATTAGAAGAAATCAATGGAGAATATTCTAAGAATACTGGCAGCATTTCTCTCCACAAGCGCTTTTGCGACTTTGTTGGGTATCGGTTTAGCAGTGGCTGCCAAAAAACTGCGGGTAGAGAAGGACGAGAGCATTGAAAAACTCAGCGTACTGCTTCCCGGGCTGAACTGTGGCGCCTGTGGTTATGCTGGATGTGAACCGTATGCCGAAGCCCTTGCCTCAGGCACAGACATTGATATAACGCGATGTACGCCAGGTGGTTCTCAAACCAGAAGTGCCCTGGGTGAGGAATTGGGATTGGAAACCAGCGATTCAACAGTGAGAGAAGCGGCTCGCTTAGCCTGTAACGGCGGCGTTAACATAGCCGTCAAAGATTATCGTTTTGCCGGATATGCCGATTGTGAATCGGTTTCACAGCATTTTGGCGGTGATAAGGGGTGTAAATACGGCTGCCTTGGTTTGGGTTCTTGCGTGAAGACTTGTCCGGTCGACGCCATTTTTTACACCGCTAATGGCCTGGTGAAGGTTGATGAAGAAAAATGTATTGGCTGCAAACTTTGCGTAACGGTCTGCCCCACTGGTGTTATGAAAATGGTAAATGCCGATTCTCATTGGTTTGTAGCTTGTAATTCTAGGGATAAGGCCAAGGTAACTAAAAGTCTGTGCAGTGTCGGCTGTATCGCTTGCCGTATCTGTGAGCGAAAATTTCCTGAAGCTGGGTTTGTTGTTACGGACAATCTCTCCATTCTCGATTATAATGAGAAAAACAGTGAGGAACAGGCTTCTGCTGCGGCCGCTTGTCCTCCAAAATGCATCATTAATACGAAGGAAAAGATATAGGCGCCAGGGCAACCCAGTCATGTGGGCGGTCATAGCTGCCTTCGGAGAACATGAGCAGGGTAAAACTAATTTTCGGAACCTGTAACATGGTTCCCTCAGGAGAAGCTGAAATCCTCTTTGAAGATGCCTACCAGAAGGCCTTCAAACCGCTGTTGACAGCCATCTACAATCACCCTGAAATCCTCTCCACACTCTATTATGCCGGGCCCCTGCTTGAGTGGCTGGAAGCACATCATCCCGAGTTTCACACCGTTCTTTCGGAATTAACATCCAAACGCAACATTGAATTACTCGGTGGCGGGTATTGGGAACCCATGCTCCCCCTTATTTCGGCCCCCGAACGTGTGGGTCAGATTGAAGTAATGACCACTTATCTCAGGAAGAAATTTGGGAAACGCCCGCGGGGCAGCTGGATTACCGGCCAGGTTTGGGAGGCCAATTTGGCTTCTTCGATGAATGCAAGCGGCATCGATTATGTTTTTCTCACCGAGCGGGCCTTTCCCGATGTGGCAGATTTTCGGCCTGAATTCCCGGTAATAACGGAAGACCAGGGCAAAACTGTTGTTGTTTTTCCGGTGATGGACAGCCTAACCGAGCGCTTCCTCAATGTACCACCGGAGCATATTCTTGAAAGCCTAAAGGCACTCGAATCAACGGAAGATAAAGAAGTTGTTGTCTCCCTTCTCCTGAATGGCCAAACGCTGGGTGGAAATGGTTCCCATCAGGTATGCTACAGCGAAAAATGGCTGGATCGCTTCTTCACGGCTGTTTCCAATGCCCGGGAGTGGTTAGAGTGTATACATCCTGGACGATACCTTCGCAGTGCGCGATACCCTCGGAAAAAAATATACATTCCGGGCCCTACATACGAATTTCTGATGCGTTGGTCCGGCAGCAGTCGGCACAACGTGGGTTCACCTTCGAATAATGAGGGGCAACACGCCCGTGCATATCGAAAACCCCAACCCTATTATCGTGAGTTTCTATCCAAATACCGAGAAAGCGAACTACTCCATGCCAAAATGATGTATGTCCAAGTGCTCACCAACCAGATTCGCGGTGATAAGTACAAGAAGAAAAATGCTAAGGAAGATCTCTGGCGAGGTCAGGAACACTACCCTTACTGGCATGGGCCAAGTGGTGGCATCTACAGCAGCAGGCTCCGACACAGCGCCTATCGCGCCTTAATCGAAGCAGAAAAGTCAACCCGGCAGAGGGGGATTTTCAAAGCCGCCCTCACCGCTGTGGATTTTGATATGGACGGCGACAAGGAGTATTTATATAACGGTTTGAGTTTCAACGCATACATCCATACAATGGGCGGTGCTCTCTTTGAACTCGACTATCTTCCGGTATCCCATAACTACCTGGCGACATTCTCCAAATATCCCGAAGACTATCATCCTCCGGCCACGCGGGAAAAAGGCTATGATTGCTATTCCCGGCAAGCTTTCCTGGATCATATCCTGGATCCGGATAACGATTTGGACCATTTTGAAAAAAACTCCTGCAAGCAGAAAAATCAGTTCCCTAAGAAACTTTATCAGCTCCGGGATATGGTGCGAGATCAGCCAAAAGTAACCCTTAGCTGTCGTGGATCGGTTACCGGCAGCGATGAGACATTGGAAATCTTGAAAACCTATCGGTTCCGCCGCAGCACCCTTGAGGTGGACTACGTGCTCACAAATCTGACAGCGCGCACATTGAGTTTTATCTGGGGTTCGGAAATCAATCTGGCGCTTTCAGAGGACCCTGCCGTGAGAACAATTCATCTTAACAGCATGGAACCCGATAGCGCTGGTGATGATGAGCGGGGTAGGGAAGAAGGTATCGATTCGTGGACCCTTCTGGATAGTGATAAAGATGTCATCATGCAGTTTCATCTTTCTGAACCGGCCGAACTCTGGCGATTTCCGGTTTTTGCCGATTATCGTGTTGGCCGGGAACTGCGAAGAAACTATCAGTCGAGCTTCTTCATGCCTTGCTGGGAGGTGAAAATACCGCCATTGGATCAATGTAGCTATCAGATATCCCTACGCATTGGCCGCTTCAAGAATCGATAGATCACATTGACCGTGTTGGCGCTCTGGCGCTAGGATAATTCATGGTTCGAAACAAATCCGGCATCGACATGTACAAAGCCGCAGCCTCTGTGGGAAAAGGAAAAAACCAGCCTGCGGCATCCCGTAAGCGTGATGCCGCCAATGGATTTATGAGAACCGTTGAGCCTTCGGGGGAGGAGCCTCATGGGAGCAGCAAGGCGGCCCGTCTTTTGCTTCTCTTGGGAATAGAGGATGCTGCGGCGGTCATGGCTTCCCTAAGCGTTGAGGAAGCCGAAGTTGTCGCTCGGCAGATTGCAGCCACCCGCCGAGTTGATACCGTTGAAGCACGTTCTCTCCTGGCCGAATTCGGTGAACGATTCTCCCATCTGGAAATTCGTCGGGTTCGTGGGGGAGTGGAAGCCGCCCGGGACATACTAAGCAAGGCTTTTGGCGCCGAACAAGCTGAGTTCATCTTTAACAAAGCCGTACCAGGGGCGGCGCCCCGCCCCCTAGCCTTTCTTGACGATCTTACTTTCGCCCAACTGGCCAGTCTTTTGAGAAAAGAAACCCCAACTTCCCTGGCCCTGATTATGTCTTGCATCGACCCATCCCAGGCATCCCGCCTGCTGGAATCTCTACCTCAGGACCAACGAGCCCAGATTGTGCTCCGAATGGCCCGCACTCAGGAAATCTCCAATTCTGTTCTCGCCACGGTTGAAGCTGCTCTTCAGGAGCGGCTCAGACTTGTTGGCAAGGATGACAGTGAAGAACTCGATGGTCGCTCGGCATTGGCTGATATATTGCGGTATATGGATATTGCGGATGAACGTCGACTCCTGGATTCCCTGGAGGAAGCCGATCCCAAACTGGCCACGGAGGTGAAAGAAAAACTTTACACGATGGATACCATCTTCCACTTGAGAAAACGCGATTTGCAAACTGTTTTGATGGACATGGATGAAAAGGAGATTGCCATGTTGCTCAAAGGACAGCCGCCGGAAATCACCGAATACATCACTTCATCCTTAAGTTCCAGGCGTCATTTGATGGTGAGAGATGAGGGCGATCTGCTGGGACCGATACCCCGATCGGAGGTCGATCACACAGTTAGAAAATTCCTAGATAAGTTAAAAGAGGGGGAGCAATCAGGCACTTATGTTATTGTTCGGGAAGAAGAAGACCTGATCTAGCCATCTCCATCCCAACATGCATTCGGCACACAGAGTTATCTTGAACAAAGCTTATTCTATCGCTACGATACGCCCATGACTGCTAGCGAATTACGGAGTAAGTACATAGAGTTTTTTGTGCTCCGCGGTCACACCGAGATATCCGGGAAATCTCTTATACCCGAAAACGATCCCAGCGTCCTGTTCACTACTGCCGGGATGCACCCTTTGGTTCCCTATTTGATGGGGCAAGATCACCCTGCCGGTCGGCGTCTGACGAATGTGCAGAAGTGTATTCGCACCGGTGATATTGAGTTAGTTGGGGATGCGTCGCATCTTACTTTTTTTGAGATGCTGGGAAATTGGTCGCTTCGAGACTACTTCAAAACTGAAGCGTTGGAATGGAGTTATGAATTTCTCACAGGGAATGAACAGCTCAATCTGGATGCCGAACGGCTATATGTCACCGTATTTGAGGGGGATGAGGTTGCGCCCTTCGACTCTCAGTCCTATGATATCTGGGTAGGACTCGGATTGCCCAAAGAGCGCATCTTCAAATTACCCAAAAAGGAAAACTGGTGGGGGCCAGCTGGACAAACAGGACCCTGCGGCCCGGATACGGAGATGTTTTATGATACTGGCCTTCAACACTGTGGTGTGGACTGCCGGCCGGGCTGCTCCTGTGGCAAGTATTTTGAAATTTGGAACAATGTTTTTCTGCAATACGACAGGCAGGCTGATGCTTCCTTCAGGCGCTTGGCTAATCCATGTGTGGACACCGGAATGGGTGTGGAACGCACAATTGCCATGCTTCAGGGAAAAAAAGACGTTTACGAAACCGAGATGTTCGCCAGTATCATCACAGCCATCGAGGATATCTCTGCTCAGAAGTATGGGGAAGATGATCAGATCGTTCACTCTTTTCGCATCATCGCCGATCACGTGAAAACCGCAACAATGATTCTCGGGGATGAAAATGCTGTTAAACCATCTAATCTGGGACAGGGTTATGTACTCCGGCGTCTCATCCGCCGAGCGGTTCGACATGGACTTCAATTGGGCATTGAAGAGGATTTCCTAGGCACAGTGGCCGAATCGGTTATCACACTCTATAAGGGCATCTACAATGAACTCACAGATCAGAGGGATTTCATCATGTGTGAACTGGCATTGGAAGAGAAACAATTTCGGCAGACTCTGGAAAACGGTTATAGAAAATTCAAAATGCTGTTACCCAATCTCCTTCGTAATCCGAAGAAAATTTTTCCTGGGCGCGTTGCCTTCAATCTTTATGACACCTACGGATTTCCCATCGAACTTACTCAGGAACTTGCCTCGGAGCATGGCATGTGTTTGGACAAAGAGGGTTTTGATAAGGCTTTTCAAAAGCACCAGGAACTCTCCAGAAAGGGCGCGGAATTTTCATTTAAGGGTGGTTTGGCCGACGATTCTGTGATGTCCATCCGTTACCACACGGCAACCCATCTGCTCCATGAGGCACTCAGGCGGGTACTGGGCGATCATGTGGTCCAGCGAGGTTCCAATATCACTACTGAGCGGCTGCGCTTTGATTTTGTACACCCCGCCCCCCTTACGGATGAAGAGAAAACGGCAGTAGAAAAAATGGTGAATGAGTGCATCGCCGCCAAGCTTCCCGTATCCATGGATACCATGACCCTGCAGGAAGCCCGAAGTCTCAATGCGCGTGCGCTCTTTGAAGGCAAGTACGATGAACAAGTGAAGGTTTACCGAATCGGAGATTTCTCTATAGAAGTATGTGGAGGTCCCCATGTGCAAACTTTAGGTGGATTGGGGTATTTTCATATCACCAAGGAGCAATCAAGCTCCCGGGGTGTTAGGCGTATCCGAGCTGTTCTTGATGATGCGAATGTCTGATGTCAAATCAAGATGACCTGAGTACCTCAATGAATTCGGATATCTGTTCATTGGGAATTCCCAGGTTCAAGTAATCCTTCAGCAGCGCTATGGCCTCTTCAGTTCTTTCCAGCTTTTCGAGGCACTTGGCGGCCTCGACATATGGTCGATTGTTCGTGGGTTCCCGTTCAATAATCTCAGTCAGCCTCTCCAGGGCTTCTGTATATTTACCCTCACTCATTTTGATGAGCGCTAGGCCAAGGACTGCATAGGTATCATAGCCAACTTTCAGTGCTTTTTGGTAGTAACTTATGGCCGTTTCATGTTCGCCCTGAGTTTTATACGCATCACCGGCTCGAGTGAGTATCACTTTGTTGGTGGGATCATGGGAAAGGATGCGTTCCCAGTATTCGAGAGCTTTTTTCGGCTGACGCAAACCTCGATAGCAATCCGCCATGCCAAAAAGAGCGTAAGCATTATTATCTTGCATCGCCAGGGCTTTTTTGAAATAAGGTATGCCGTCTTCGAAGAATTTCAGTTTGCGGTAGCAGTTGCCAATAGAAGTGAGCATACGTATGTCCACAACATTACCCATTTTTTCCTCAAGCTGACTCCAGTATTTCAATGCCGATTCATATCTCTTAAAATCGTAATTAAGATGCCCAAGTCCAATGAGCGCGTATGAGTGGCCTTTATCAATTTCGAGGGCTTTCAGATACAGTTCCTTTGAGCGGGGGAAATCACTGATTTTTCGATATGCATCAGCCATTCTTGTAAGTACAATGACATTTCCGCTGTCATACGTGAGGTATTTCCCCCAGATATCAATGGCCATGTTGAGATATCCCAGGTTTTTATAACAATCCGCAAGACCGAAGAGAGCGTATCGGTTATCCGGGTGATAATTGAGGCATCTCTGGTAGTATTCTAATGCCGATTGGGGGTTTCGCTCTTTCCTGTAAGCATCACCAAGCCCTACGAGTGCATAACAATTTTCGGGATCCAGGGCGAGAATGGTTTCGAATTTTTCAATAGCTCTGTGAATAAGGGAATCCTTGATGAATTGATAGCCTTGTTTGGAGAGTTCGGAAATCTCAGCTTGTTGTTCCACTGTCAGGTGGATCTTTTTTGATGAGTTGCACATCTTTTCATTATTGGATATTCTCTTTCGATTTTCTACTCATTTATCCAATTATGAACAATTTTGGCCATACGCTTGGCAAAATATTCGATTCGGTCTGGAGCTGGTGCGAGGCTGTAGAGGCGATAGGCTTCCCAGTAATCTGCCTTTTTGTAGTAAAAATCTCCCGATCGGATAATACCATCGGTGTAGCCCAAAGACAGGAATATTTTTTTGGCCATCCTGATATCGCCTTTGTTAAACAGTTGGTTTCCTCTTCGAATCAATGCGGCTTTTTGGGCTGAATTGACTGCTGCTCTATCGGGAGCAGTAATTTTTATAAATCCCTCTTTTGGAATTTCCGCCATAGCTTCAGATGATTCCTTTTGTCGACATCCCCTCTTCACCATTATTGCTGGGTTTGAAGGCTTCTGCGAGAGCCCTGCCTACAGCCTTAAACAAGGCCTCCGCGGCATGATGACCATTTTCGGAATAGCGAACGCAAAGATGAAGATTGAGTTTCCCGGCAGCCGCCAATCCCCCGAAGAATTCCTTCAGTAGAAAGAGATCGAAATCCCCGGCCTTTTTTTGAACCCAATCGACATTCCATTTGAGATAGGGGCGGCCACAGGCATCCACCACGGCTTCGCTCAACGCATCATCCATTGGAATAATGGCATATCCGTAGCGCTTGATACCAACAGACTCTTTTTGAGCGGTCACAAGGGCGCTGCCAATCGCGAGTCCCGTGTCTTCCACCAGATGATGAGGGTCAACTTCTATGTCGCCTGTGGCCTTTAGCTCCAGGCGAAATCTCCCATGAAATGCCATGGCATTGAGCATGTGGTTAAAGAATGGAAGGCCGGTGACCGGTAGTGAGGGCCCAGGAGCGTTCATATCCAGTATCACAGAGATGTTAGTTTCCTTTGTTTTTCGGTTGATTTCGATCATGATGATCCCTTCGCCATATTATCGACCAGTTTCTGGATTTCACGATAGTGGAGTTTGAAATAGGCAGGATTGGCAATAAGTCTTACCTCTATTTCCGACAAGGTGCTCAGTACCGTGAGCCCGTTGGCCTTTAAGGTGTTCCCGGTTTCCACCAGATCTGAGATATAGGGGGCCAAGCCCAAAGCAGGTGCAAGTTCAACACTGCCGCCGAGACGGATTATCTTTACGGGGATACCTCTGTGATGAAACCATTCACGAGTTATACGAACATAACTCGTGGCGATAACAACGGTCTCTCCCAATAATTCGGGTGGTACGGTTCCTGTTTTCGCGGCCACACAGAGTTTGGTAGAACCAAAGGGTAGGGTGAGCACCCGTGTGAATGTCAAACCGGATTCTGCTACCGTGTCGTCGCCGATAATGCCCAAACCGGCAATGCCATAATGCAGGTAAGTGGGCAGATCGTGGTTTTTCACCTTGTAGACTTCCAATCTTCCACTGGAATCCACCGCAGAAAGCTTCCCTGATCCAAAGCTGATTTTCATTCCCAAACTCGCGAAATACTCTAAAACCGTATCGAAAAGACGTCCCTTGGGTATGGCAATGCTCAGTAGTGGACTTCTCATCACGATTCCTTCAAAGGATTGATAAGCACTCGTTCTCCTTTTTTCCGACGGTTCTTCGCGTCTCTGTAGCGGGTGGTGAAATTATTCCCTTTCGCGACAGGGAGTTCATCGGCGACATCTGTTGTGATTCCGCTCAAGGGCTCAATCTTTCGCATCATCAGGCTGAAGCCGGCAGCCGGTGATGAGTTACCGAAAACACCCAACAGATTGTCGTATCTCCCTCCCGAAGCGATTGCTGAATTGGCGCCACCGGCATACACCCGAACCGTAAAGCCTGTGTAGTATGGTTGACCCCCGTGCTCTGTGAGATCAATGCGAATATCTTCCATGGAAACACACATTGAGAGTTTTGAAGCCAAACTCCGGAGTGAATCGATCGATCGGTTTATCATGGTGAAGTTCGGGCTGTTGCCACAGTTCTTGAGAAATCTCTCACCGACCTCGGCGAATTCCTCGAAGGTTCCCAAAAAAAGAAGCAATTCGGTTCTCTGTTTCCAGTTGTTCAATCCTGCATCTTTCATCAAGCGGTTCAGTCCCTCACGATCCCGAATTTCGAGGTGATACCAGGCGTTTTCCGGATTCACCCTCTCCTCCAGTATGCTATCTAGCAGGGAACGAGAGCCGATGTGCATTCGCCATTGAGGAATTCTCATGGTGGTGAGCAGATTGTATAGGAGTGTGAGTATCTCCAGATCACCATCCTGCCCATCCAGTCCGATAAGCTCGGCGCCGGACTGAAAAAATTCGTCACTGGAGATATCTTCATCCTCCTGATGCCGAATGATGCTGTCGGCATAATAAACACGCTGGGGAAGCGATTCGCCTTCTAGAAACAAGCCCAATTGCTTGGCAAGGAAGAGGGTGATATCCGATCGGAGCATCAGCAATTCCCCATCCCTGTCGGGGAATCGGTAACTGCGCTCTTCCTGGGCACGATTCAGCAGAGGGCGGTAAGTTTCAAAAAAATCGAAAACCGGCGTGAGAATTGGTAAATATCCCCAGGATGTAAATTCATCCTCTACCAGCCTGAGCAGTTGTCTGTGCCGATAGGCTTCTTCGAGAAAGAAACTTTCGGTTCCCTGGGGAGTACGCAGTCGCTGCCGATTGTCTCTTTTCATGTACACATTATGCCCGGAGCCATCAGCGCGGTCTACCGATTCTCTAGTGGTTTTTTGCCCACGCGAGAATGCCATCGCAGATCATCAATGCGTCTTGTTCTCTCAAATGGTCAGAACGCAGTGCCCAGGCATTTCCCGGATAATGAATGTTGCGCGCTTCAACCAGAACAGCAGCTTCGGCGGGATTGTTCTTGAGTACAAAAAGGGGCTGTTGGCGATGAAAAGAGCCCGATCCGAGATGCTGAGCTATTATGGAGGCCAGTTTTTGGGAAGTGGCCAGCTCTTTGGCATTAGCGCCATCGTAGAGCACGGCCTTCCCATCCGGTAGATCGGCGGAATTATCTGCGTGGATAGCAATGAATAGGGTACCCCGACGACGTGCGGCGGCACTGACTTCCGCTATGCTGCGTGACGCGATGGACTTTCTTAAATCCAAACCATCGATGGTGCCCACGGGTCGCCAGGCGGTATTCAGATTATGCTCTCTATCATTGTATACCTCGTTTTTCCTATGGACGAAGGTATGTCGGGCATCAATGCTGTTGCGAATTTGATGATCTGGCGCTAGTATCGTGAAATCAACAGAAGCGCCATGACGAATCAGAGCGCGACCGAGTCGCATTGAAATGTCATAAGCGTATTCATCTTCGGTGATCACCACCGGATTTCCATCCCCATCGGCAACGGGAACGATGGCGCCGGGATCGAGTCCACCATGTCCGGGATCGATAATGATATGCCACCCTTTTAGGATGCGACTGATGGGTGTGTGTTTTTTTGCTTCATCGAAGAAGTCATCCAGCAGCGCCCTGGCCCGTTGAAAATCAACGGCGGCGCTGTCATCTGATGATTCCCAATAGGACGCGTTTGGTTGACTTGTTTTTTGAGGGACACTGAAATAGTATTCACCGACTGATGGTGTTTTTTCTCGTGTTGGTTTCGCGTCGTTCTGTGGTTTTTGGATCGCGGCGGCAGCGAGAAGAACTGGTGAGTCAATTTCGTGTTGTTGATCGCGCATTCCCGGAAAGAGCGCAAGAGACTCCCCAGGACGAATCAGCTCGTCTTCCAGGTGATTCCAGCCTTTGAGACGGTTGACATCCAGATTGTAACGCTGCGCAATAGTCCATAGGGACTCTCCCTCGCGTACTCTGTGTTCCTCGGGTCTGGGGGGAGCGATTGTCAGGGTTTGTCCGGGGTAAATGGTGTCATCTTCCAGATTGTTGTAGAGTTTGATGCGCTTGGCACTGGTATTAAATCGATGGGCAATGCCCAAAAGAGTGTCTCCAGGGAGAACGCGATATTTGCCATCCGATGCCGGTATGGGGAGTTTGAGTTTCTCACCTATGGCTATAACATCCGTCCTCAGATTATTGAAGCGGCGAATATCTGGGGCATCAACGCCGAATTCCAGTGCTAGACCATAAAGTGTGTCCCCCGGCTGCACAGTGATAGTAACGATGTCGCCGCTAGGAATATCCAGGATTTCTCCTGGGAGTATAGTGGGATTTTCCAGTTTGTTCACCCTCATTATCCAACTGACCGGAACATCGTATTTCTGAGATAGATTGTAGAGGGTGTCCGCCGGCTTCACCAGGTGACTCAGTGCCCCCGCAAGGGCTGGGAAGAGGAAAAACAGCAATGCGCCATATAAATAGCGTTGTGAATCCGGCACAGAATCCTCCCAGAAGTATCGCTTTCAATATCGAAAACAACAAAGGCGCACATGAGAAAAATAAGTGCAGAATTTCAGTCGTCTCGGGAATAAAAGGATAGTCGGGAAGCCCCGTAACTCCGTTTGTCATAGAGTCGCAGACGGCCAATTTCTTCGGGAAAATCATCCTCGGCGGGGTAGTGAATCATCAATGTACCTCCCTTTGCGGGCTGTTTGGCAAGCTCCGCCAGTTTCAACAGAGCCAGCTTATTGTGCATGGCGAAGGGTGGATCGCAGTGAACTATATCAAAACGATCCATCCCGGGATGAAGTAAATGCTCCACAGCCTTGATGACGAGTTTCACTCTGGGATTTTCAGGATCATCGCGTGCGATTTTCAGGTTTTCCAGTATCGTTTTTCGCTTTTTGCGGTCTTTCTCAACCAAAAGGATACTGTTGGCCCCCCGACTGAGGGATTCGAGCGCAACGACTCCTGAACCGGCAAAAAGATCAAGAAAAGACAATCCATTGAGGGGGCCGAGTATGGAGAACATCGACTCTCTCATACGATCCATGGTTGGCCGTATCACTCCTGGCGGACAGCGCACGATGCGACCGCCGTATCGGCCTCCGGTGATTCTCATCCCTAACCGATCCTGAGTAGGTTTTCATCGAATGGTGGGCAGCGACTGAACAGGTCACGGAGATCAGAAAACTGTGGATTGAGTAGTCCTGGATCGTCTTCTGCCGTTTTTTGGGCGTGTTTTCGGGCTTTTAGAAGGACCTTTAAATCTCTTACGGGATCGGCAATGGTCAGTTTAAGGAAACCGGACTGCTTCACTCCCGCCATGTCCCCGGGCCCACGCATTTTCATATCTTCCTCAGCCAGAATAAAGCCATCATGGGTTTCTTTCATAATCAACAAGCGTCTGCGCGCGTCATCGCTAAGCGGCTCGGCGTATACAAGGAAGCAGTAGGATTGTCTGCTGCCCCGGCCGACTCGTCCTCTCAGTTGATGAAGAGCCGAGAGTCCGAATCGCTCGGCGTGTTCGATTACCATTGATGTGGCCTCAGGAACATCGACGCCAACTTCCACGACGCTCGTGGATACAAGAATCTGAATATCCCCCTCCCGAAATTCTTTCATAATTCTCCGTTTTTCATCCTCTTCAATTCGAGAATGAATGAGGGCAACCTTGAACTCACCGAACACCTTTTCAGAAAGGAGACAGAACATGTTTTCGGCATCTTTGAGGGAATTTTTTTCTGATTCTTCGATGAGGGGATAGACGAAATAGGCCCGATTACCTGCCTGAAGCTCCCGGCGCACGAACTCGTATACCTTGGATTCATTGCTCATCCTGGCAAGATGTGTCTTGACTCGCAGCCGACCTTTGGGCATGGTGCGTATGGTGGATAAGTCCATATCGCCGAAAGCTGTCAAAGCAAGGGTTCGGGGTATGGGAGTAGCCGAGAGGGCGAGTAGGTTGACGAAGGCAGCTTTGTCGGTAAGCGAGCGGCGTTGTTGGACACCAAAACGATGCTGTTCGTCGATAATGGCGAGTCTCAAGTCATGAAACACCACGTCGGCGCTGAAAAGGGCGTGAGTGCCCACCGCCAGATCCACCTCACCAGCGGATAGGGCCTCGGTGAGCGCGTTTCGTGTGCTGCCTGTTACCTCGCCTCTAAAGAATGCCACCCGCAGTCCCAAGGGTTCCAGTAGATGGGCCGCGTTGTCGGCGTGTTGCCGTGCTAAGAGTTCGGTTGGCGCCATGAAGGCAACCTGGGAACCGGCGCCGATTACGCCCAATGACGCCATAAAGGCCACCAGGGTTTTGCCTGAGCCTACTTCGCCTTGAAGCAGGCGGGACATGGGCTTGGGAGAAACTATGTCCTGGCGGATATTTTCTAGGGAATTTATCTGATCGGGTGTGAGGGGGAATGGGAGTTTTTCTTTCATTTTGCCAATAAGTGTATCGTCCCAGGAACCTGCTTGGTTTTTTTCGGTATCTGAAAGCTGAAAACGGCGCGCGACGGTGAGCTGCAAGTGGTAGAGTTCTTCGAATATCAGAGCCTTCCGGGCACGCTCCGCGTCGATGATTTCATCGGGGAAATGAATATCCCTCAGGCATTGTTCCTTCCCGGGAAATTCTTCTTCCCGGCGCAGATCGGCAGGAAGTTCATCCCGCAGGCCTCGCGCATAGGTATCCAATGCCGTTCTGATCGTTTGTCGCAGAACACTTTGCGTCAATGTGCCGCTCAAGGAATAGACCGGAAAAATACGCCCGAATTCCTTTGGTTCTATGCCCTCAACATATTCCTCGAAAACAAACGTTCCCGATTGGAGCTCACCCTTTTTCCTCCCAAATGGACCACTGAGATGAATGCGCTTTCCCGGAATCAGCTTTTTTCCCAGGAAATTGCGGCCGTAGCACAGCATGGCGGCCTGGTCGGTTTCATCTGAAACAATCACTTTGAGGGCCATGCCTCGCTTCCAATGAACAAAATCATGGCGCAATACTGTAGCGAGTGTAACAGCAGGTCGATCAGCAGAGGATAGGACCAAGGGTACAGGATTTTTCCGATCCTCATAGCGCACAGGATAATGCCGGAGAAGTTGAGCTACACTCACGACACCAAGGGTGGAGAGGTTTCGGCGAGCCGCGGGTCCGATACCATCAAGGTTCACCACTGGGTAGTTGAGTTCGCCCAGGAACATATTAGCTGTTTAACAGGTTTCTAAGAAATTCAAGGAGCAGAGCCATACCCCATCGTCCCAGAATTCTCACAGCGAGGAAGGCGACAGCAACGATGCCAAGGGCCCAGGGGTAGGGAATTGTACGGTTCGTGAAAATACCCAATGTGCGTGACACAATGGGAAACAGAAAGCTGTCAAGGCTATTTAGAAAGGTTGAAGAAGGGTTTTTCGAGACGTAGAGCATCAGCAAGCGAAAAAGCATGATAATGGAAAAGAGAAGGAATACTCCCATAACGATTACCCAGATCCTCCAAACAAGCCAGAACAGCAAATCCCAGCCGGAGAGCAATACCAGAGAAGCCATGTTGTCGGCTACGTAGATTCCAAAATACAGAACGAGTAGGGCAAGCATTGGCGAAAGATCTAAATTGCCAATTTTCAGCCACTGTATGCCACGAAAAATATTCAAATATGGATTAGTAACCTGATTGATATAAAACTTGATTTTCATAAACCCTGACGATCGACTAGGTATCCAACTGAAGAGTATGCTTATAAATATAATAAATGAGTACACAGAAAGTACTGTGCTGAGAATGCGCATAGTGAGGCGAAAAGTTTCCATGACTAAGAGTTACTCCTTCCAGGCTGTGCCCACGGCTTTATAGTTTTTTATACGTTCTAGAACAGAATCATCAACCGCAACTCCCAGTTGATTTGATGACTTCACAATGGTTTTTCGATTACTGTCCAGGACGTGAAGGTAGAGTGTACTTGGTCCTGGCATGTCTTGGAAAAACGATCTGAGGTCTATGAGTTCTTCTTCTGAGTAATCCTGGTCTATCAGTTCAATATGAGTTTCTCGAATACTAGTTTCCTTCAGTTCATCAGGCTGTTTGATTTCATCTACCTTTATCTGCGCTATATCCCGGCTCATGTCTACCCTTCCAACAACACCAACGATGGCATCTTCAATGAGCAGATGCCCATAGCGCTCAAAAACCTTACTGAACACCATTAGCTCTATTGATCCGTTGAAATCTTCCAGAGTAGCAAAAGCCATTTGGTCTCCCCTGCGCGTCGTCTGCCGGCGGACATTCTTTATCATACCCATGATGGAATAGGGCCTACCCTCTCTGCTTCTTTCAATCTCAGCGATGTTCAGATTCACTGTTTTTTCCCAAGAACTACGGTAGGAATCCAGAGGATGCCCTGAGACATAGAAGCCGAGATGCTCCTTTTCCATGTGCAGCAGTTCAGAGTCAGACCACCCTTCCACTTCTTCCCATTGCACCTCCGGTGTCAGCTCCTCCTCGGCATCGACAAAAAGAGAATTCTGTCCAATAGACTGATCCTCTTTACTTTTGAGGACTGATGACAATACCAAATCGAGATTATGCAATAGAGTAGCTCGATTCCTAGATTCAATATTGTCGAAGAGTCCTGCCTGAATGCTGATTTCCAGCACCCTGCGATTGATAGTTTTCAAATCGACTTTTTCCAGAAAATCGAGAAAACTGTCAAACAATCCCCACTTGTTCCGGGCCTCTACCACGACATCGGCTGCCGATTGCCCCATACCCTTGATACCCAGTAGCCCGTAAATGATTTTTCCCTCAAAAACAGTGAAGGCAGGTTCAGAGAGGTTAATGTCCGGCGAAAGTATTGTGATTCCCTCTGCGCGCGCGGAATCCAGATAGTTTTTTAGTATATCAGGAGAGTTGATTTCATTGGTCAGGTTTGCTGCCCAGAATTCAGCTGGATAGTTGGCTTTACAGAATGCTGTCTTATAAGCCACCATTGAATACGCTGCCGCGTGTGACTTGTTAAAACCATAGCCCGCGAAGGGTTTGAGCATCTCAAAGATATCTTTGGCCTGCATGGGATCATAGCCCTGCTTCTGCGCGCCATCGATGAATTCGATTTCCAGCTTTCCCATGTCCTTTTCTTTCTTTTTGCTCATGGCCCTTCGCAGCGTATCCGCCTTCCCCAGGCTGAATCCTCCGATTATCTCTGCCACCTTCATGACTTGCTCTTGAAAGATTATGACGCCGTAGGTGGGTTTGAGAACATCCTCAAGGTGGGGATGAGGATATTGGATTTTCTGAGGATTTTTCTTTGATTCAGCGAACTGAGGGATATACTGCATGGGGCCCGGTCGGTATAGGGCGTTCAACGCGATGAGATCTTCAATGCTAGAAGGCTGTGTGTCCCTTAGTACCCGCCGCATACCTTCGCTTTCAAACTGAAAAACAGCCTCGCTTCGACCGTCGCTGAGCATTCTGAATGTGGTCGCGTCATCCTCAGCGATGCTTTCCAGATTGAATTGTGGGGTATGCTTTCTAATGAGCTTTTCACTGTTTTTGAGCAGTGTGAGGGTTTTCAATCCCAGAAAGTCCATTTTCACCAGGCCGCATTGCTCTATGATATCCATGGTGTATGCCGTAATAACATCTCCGGATTTCTGATCTTTGATAAGCGGAACATAATTGGTGAGAGCCGATCTGCCAATTACTTTGCCGCAGGCATGCGTGGATACATGGCGGTTCATTCCCTCAAGCAGCGCTGCCACATCGAAAAGGTCCTTATAGACACCACCGCGTTCGTAGAACTGCTTCAGCTGACTCTCCATTTCCATCGCTGAATTCACATCGATGCTCCGGCCATCAGGAGTTTTTCTTTCGGGGATCAGTTTGGTGATGGCGTTGGACTCGCTAAACGGTATGTCAAGAACACGCGCAACATCCTTGAGTACAGCCTTGGTTTTCAAAGTTCCAAAAGTGCAAATACCCGCGACATTGTCATGGCCGTATTTCTGGTGCACGTATTCGATAACTTCAGCACGGCGTTCGAAGCAGAAATCCACATCGAAGTCCGGCATGCTCACTCGCTCTGGATTTAGAAATCGCTCAAAAAGTAAATCATATTTTATAGGATCGATGTCAGTTATTCTCAGAGCATAGGCAACGAGGCTGCCGGCGCCGGAACCACGTCCCGGACCAACCGGAATATCATGGTGTCGTGCCCAATCAATGAAATCCCAGACAATCAGAAAATAGCTGGAGAATCCCATATCGGCGAGTACCTGTAGTTCATATTCGGCCCGTTCGTAAATCTGTTTTTTCTCTTCTCCATCAACGGCGGAATAGCGTTTTCTCAAACCATCGAGAGTGAGGTACTTAAGATAGGAATCTGGACTGCTGTAGCCCTCAGGTATTTGGTAATGGGGCAGTTGGGGACCGGGCCGAGGGATTGTGAGATTGCAGCGTTCGGCCAGCATAACAGTATTTTCAATGGCATCGGGAAAATCCGGAAAAAGGTCGCGCATTTCATCTTCTGTTTTGAAGTAGAATTCCGAATTTTCCGTCTTAAGCCGTTTATCATCAGCTTGTCTTTTCCCCGTGGCGATGCAAATGAAGATGTCATGAGCATTGGCATGACTTCTATCGAGGAAATGCACATCGTTAGTGGCGATAATGGGTATGCCCGTTTCCTGGTTGAGTCTCCGCATGCCTTGGCGAACAGTCTCTTCTTCGGGAATACCATGATTCATCACTTCCAGATAGTAATTGCGCTTGCCGAACAGCCTGTGGTAATAAAGAGCCTTGTTCTTTGCTTTCTCCCAGTCGCCCGCGAGTATGGCCTGGGGTATCTCTCCTCCAATACAGGCGGCAGAGGCCATCAAACCCTCATGATGCTGTTCAAGTAATTCGTCATCGATTCTTGGCCTGTAGTAAAACCCTTCGGTATAACCCTTGGATGTCAAGATCATCAGATTCCGATAGCCTTTTTCGTTCCGGGCGTAGAGAACCATGTGGTGGTATTTTTGTCCGGTGGTCCTATCCAACCGGCTTCCAGTCGCCACATAAACTTCACAGCCGATGACTGGATTGATGCTTGCAGAGTGGCAAGCTTGCTCGAATCGCAAAGCGCCAAACAAATTCCCATGATCGGTGAGCGCCAGATGCTTCATACCCAGTTCCTCGCACCTGGCGACATAGTCTCCAATGCGACATGCGCCGTCGAGCAGCGAGAAATCAGAATGATTGTGAAGATGGACAAATCCGCTCATATTCTCCCGATGGCATGATATTCCGTGTAGGTGATTTTGTCACCCGCGTCGCTTCATTTCGTGACACTGTTCAGGAATTCCCGTACCAATAATCGCGCTGCCCTACGCTCGTACTCGTGTTTTTTCCAGATAAGCGTCATTTTGTCGATGGAGCCATCCAGCATGGCATATTCCCTTTCCCCGAAGGAAAGTGGACGACCGGCGAGTATGAGTTCCAGTTCCCTGTTGCGGAGTATGTTCCGGGTACCGTCTGAAAACGCCATTCGGCATTCGGAAAGGATACCCTTATCCATTTGCGCCAGCGCAGCGAAAACCAGCACGCGGTTTTCATCCTCAGTGGGACGTATTTTTTTGAAGACTCCAAAATCCCATTGTTCGGTGGGTATACTGATTTTTGTAATCAGTTCGCCAGGACATAAGCCTGGCTTCTCATTGATTTGACCAAGTGGAATTCTCCTGGAACTGCTCAGGGATTTTCTTCTGTTGCGTTTTTTTTTGAGAAATCGTATCTCGACTCTTGTATCTAATAATTGCAGAAGGGGCTTGAGATCTCCAATTCTCTCTTTCATAGCTAAATGCCCACCTATGGTGGCGCGGCAGCGGATTGGACGGTTCCCCACTTCAGCGATGGCTTCATACAAGCCCGATGGAAGGGTGCGCCGACCTATGGACCTTAGTCGATCCAAGCTCATCATTGAGCCAATCTCTAGGCTGCGTTCCGATCGGGAGGCTCTGGCAAGCTCTTCAACATGGCCGAGAGCAATAACGACATTTGGCATGTTGATAACGGATTTACTGGTGGAATGGCCTGTCATTTGGGTGCCCCCGGCCCAAAATTCCGCGGCGGGCTCATTCATGGCGAATTCCAGGGCTTCATTGATGGTTTTCGGGATCAAGACTCTGGGGGTTTTCTTATTGATGCTCATGGAGACGCTTCTCTCTCAGGCGAGCCGACCGCAATATGCCATCGAGTATCCTCGAGGTAGAGGAGCACCCACACAGCACTGAGCCAGCAGACTCCCGTACTTGTCCAGCGCTGGGTCGCAAGGTCTTGCGCAGCAGCGCTTCGGTTGCCAAAGCACGCGCAGGAGCACAGGCAGCGCAAAGCCGTAACTGAGCGGATTGGAAGCCAGTCGTGATATCCGCATATGATTTGGCTTGGGAAAGACCTTCCATCGTCCAGATATCCCGGAATCGGAGTTCGAATGCCGGCAGAATACAGGAGAGCGCCAGAGAGTCATCCATGAGTATCAAACAGGCGCCGCAGCGCTCATCAGCGCAATGATGTCTCAGGGATCGCTGTTGGAAATTCTCCCGGAGAAAATCTACAGTGCGCCGATGTGGTACGGTGTTCGCTTCCACAGATACACCGTTGAGACTGAACGCGATCAGCACAATCAAAAACCTCCTTTGTGAATCTTTTCAGGTGAAATGGGAATACTGTTGATAAGTGCTCCGGAGGCCTGTCGAACCGCGTGAACCAAAGCCGCGGGCAGCAGGAGCCAGGGCAGGGTGGAGATATCTTTGGGAGCGCGCTTCACCCCGGGTGAGTGAAATTGGATGTCGAAGATGGGTAGACTCACATTTCTGGGCCGAATAAGACACCAGTTCAGGGCTTCCTCCATTGATGATTCCACTGATGACTTCGCGTTATCCGGCATCAAAACCGATCCACCATCGATAATCAGCCATACATGCAATGGATGAACCTCCATTGTTGTGGTAGAGAGAGCAATTTCCGCGATACCAACCCCCCAGGAGCTCGTTTCGAATGGTGATCCCTCAAGTCTTTCCGAATTCCAGGATTTTTTCTTGTTTTTCCCCTTAGAACGGGTTACCATAATGGGAAGGGGGTCTCGAAATCTTTTTTTAACCAAATCGTCTAACGCCTGGTCGAGAAGACGGGAATAAACCGAAACATCCTGTCCCAGTATAGATGGGCCTTGTTCGTTAGAAGCATGTGGGGAGTCGTTAGAGAATTTGATACGGCGGCTTTCGATGCCTAACAGAGACGAAATCGCGTTGGTCCAGACCTGCTGCAACGGGGCGCCGGTACCAGCCGACGGCATGTTGACAGTCAGGCTGCCACCTAGGTCCATGGTGAGGGATAGGGATGCCGCTCCGAGGTTTTTTGAGGTGGTGAGAAACCCATTGCCGAACCAGGCACAACTCAGTCCTATACCTCGGCAAAATTCTGGTTTATGGGTGAGGTTTGTCCGCCCCCAGCTGGTTTGTTCAAAGGACGCGTGTTTTCTTTTGAAGTCTGATAGAACTAGCGCTTTATTGAGCATCTCTGGGAGTGGGTAGTTGACTGGCATCGTGATGCCGGGTCCACAAAATCCACCGATCCTGGGAATACTCTCCTTGCGCCATGCTCCGGGTTGGGCCACGCTGTTCTGTGCTACTTTGGAAGCAAACAGCTCACCAGCGAGAAATCCGATTTCAAATCCGGCGGCGGGACCGACCATCGACGGCGCCTGCTGGCCGTACGCCACTTTCCCCTTTACAATGTAGCTACGGCAGGGATAAACGCTGAATATTCCCAGGATGATCCTCTCCAAGAATTCTTCCTGAAGAGGAAATGCGGCGCCTGCCAGAACAGTGAAATCAGCCTCAATAGCCAGGATATGGCCTTTCGCGTCGACCGCGCCGCGAATCTGCAGTTCCACTTCTGGATATCGCGCGTCGAAGAGCCTCGCATCTTCAATTGAAGTGCCGATTCGAATTCCCCGCTTTGCCCGACTCGCCAACAATGCGGCATGACAGGCGAGCAATGCCGGTTGCCAAATTCGCCCATTGGATTTGCTTATCAATTCATAGGGTTTCACGCTAATGCGACTCTTATCAATCTTGAGAACCGCGGCGACACTGCGGCGAATGGCCGCCGGCCAGGAGGAAGAGGCATGAATAACGAAGTTGGCTCTGTCTTTGAGGCATGTGACACTTACCGGCTGCCGAGCATCCTCCCTGGCGGGAATACTGATTGATTCTTCGATCACTTGGGATGCCTTGGAAAAAACCCTGGCGGGAATACCCTTCTCCCTCAGTATTTCCACAATCATGCCTGGTTGTTGGGAGCGAGGCGTTTCGATGCGCATTTCCACCCGTGATAGCCAGTCCTCCAAATCGTCCAGATTGGGACACGCGACTGCCAGTATCGGCTGTCCATGCCAGAGAATGTCAGTTTCCGCTAAAACCTGTATATGCTCTTTGCCGAATTCGATATAGGCGGCGCCGGGAATATCCGCCGCTTTCACACTCACGATTTTCGAAGCGGAAGGAGGAAGTTTAATGGCTTTGATTTTCCCGGTCGGCACTGTCGAACGCAACAGCCCCCCAAAGAGAAGTTTCTTCCCACCGGCGTCTTCAGGGAATCGAATACGACCAGACATCCTGGTGCTGAGAGTTTTTAGCTCATCCATAAAGAGTATCCCTGACTATCCTTATAATCCGCATCCGTTCTTTCCGGCGCAAAGTAGGCCAGAGGGGCAGGGACAAACTGCGGTGTGCGAGACTGTCGGCCACCGGGAAATCACTCTCATCCAGATGGTAATGCTCTTTCCAGTAGCTCATCCTGTGAAGCGGTATGAAATGAACAGAGCTGCCTATTCCTTCCTTCCACAAATTGTCCGCGATACGATTGCGAGTAACAGTATCATCGGTGTGAATGATATACAAATGCCACGCATGTCCCTCTGCTTCATCAGGTAGATGAAGGCCGCTGAGATTGGCAAGTTCGCTATTATACTCCATCGCGATCTCGCGGCGCATCGCCAAGAAATCATTGGCCCTGCGCAGTTGAACCCGACCAATGGCCGCCGCCAGGTCGCTCATGTTGTATTTGTAGCCCGGAGCCGACACATCATATTCCCACGGACGTTTTCCCGCGTTGCCGTTGTAGCGATTCCATACAGGCCGATCAATACCATGAAGGCGCATGAGTTTCATGCGATTCTCATAGAAGGGATTTCGGCAACACAGCATACCGCCTTCGCCGGTTGTGATTGTTTTCGTAGCATAGAAGGAGAATACACCGATATCACCCAGTGTTCCGACCATGCCATCGGTGGTTGAAGAAGGGAATGCGTGCGCTGCGTCTTCGACAATCGCAGCGCCACTGCCTTTCAGAGCATCCCGGATCGCACGGATATCGCAGGGATGTCCCCCCAGATGTACAGGAATGGCTGCCTTGATGGTTTTTCCTGAAGCCATCACGTGTTTTGCTGACTTTTTCAGCATTTGCGGATCCATGTTTCCCGAAGATTCATCAGAGTCAATGAACAAAGGATCGGCTCCGAGATAACGAATGACGGCGGCAGTGGCTGTGAATGTCAGGGTGGGTATCGCGACCAGATCTCCAGGCTCAACACCCACCGCTTCAAGAGCCAGATGAAGGCCAGAGGTAGCTGAATTGACAGCGAGGGTTCGTATTTTTTCGTCGGTCGAACCACCGATAAATTCCGCGAATTCTTGTTCAAAAGCCAGCGTCTCAGCTCCGGTTGTCAACCAGCCGCTTCTCAATATTCTTCGAACAGCGGACATCTCGGCTCGGCCTATCGATGGCTTAAAAAATGGGACAGCGCTAGTATTCCGGTTCATCGCTATACACTTCAACCCCCCTGAAGTAGCGGCGGATTACACTTCGCAGGAGACGCCGGTTTCGAAACGCATCGGGGCGCGTAGAGTCCCGATTTGTAATTGGTTCCATTTTCTTCAGTATGCTATCCACCCTTTCTTTGAGTTTCCGGGGATACTCCACTTTGACAATGCGTGGATGCTCAGTCTCCAGAGGTGTTTCATCATTCGACCATAGCCGTTCGACTTTCTTCTCACCGGGCCTCATCCCTATGAAGGTGACAGGAATACTCTCTTCATCATAGCCATAGAAGCGAATCATTTGCCGGGCAAAGTCTACAATGCGCACCGGTTCTCCCATGTCGAGCGTATATAGTCCTCCATCGGATGACAGCCCGGCAGTCTTCAAAACCAGGCTCACCGCTTCCGGTATGGTCATGAACCACCTTTTCGCGTCGGGATGGGTTATCGTTACCGGTCCGCCAGAAAATATCTGCTCCTTGAAGAGTGGCATAATACTCCCGCGGGATCCTAGTACATTACCAAAACGGACCACCATGAAATCCTGGTTTTTTTCCCTCTGGGCGAGAACCATCATCTCAGCAATGCGCTTACTCACCCCGTAGACACTCACGGGTTCTACAGCCTTATCGGTGGAAATGAGAACAAAACGATTGGCGCTTGAGGCAATGGCGGCATCAATGAGATTGCGTGTGCCCATAACGTTATTCCGTATGGCCTCCACCGGGTTCTGTTCCATCATGGGCACATGCTTATGGGCGGCGCCGTGGAAAATAACATCGGCCTTCAGGCGCTTGAGGAGAAATATCATGTTGTCCCGATCTTGGACTTCTCCAATCACCGGTACGATGGTGGCCTTTTCACCAACACCAGCATCCTGCAGTCGTCTGAGTTCCTGTTCAATGCCCCATATGCTGTTTTCCCCATGGCCCAAGATGTAAAGACGTTCGGCGCCCCCATAGAGGAGCTGTCTGGAAAGTTCACTTCCAATGCTACCCCCGGCCCCGGTCACCAAAACTCTTTTTCCGCGAACATAGGAGAGGCTTTCTTTAAGATCGATGAGAACAGGCTCCCGCCCAAGAAGGTCTTGAGGATCTATATCTCTCGCCTGTACGAAATGCGGATCGGCACTGACAATCTGACTCACCGACGGCAGGATACGGATTCGGGAGAAATCGGCTTTTCTGAGAGACTCATAAACATCATTGAGCTGCTTGCGGGATGCGGTGCGCAGAGAAATCAAGGCTTCGGCGCCATGCCCTACTTCCAGTATCCCCGCGCAGGCGCTTACCGGCCCAAGGACAGGTATTCCGTCCACCATCGTTCCTATTTTTTCCTGGTCGTCGTCTAGAAAGGCAACCACCATGCCGATAACACGGTTTTCGCGAATCTCTCGCGCAATGGCCCGACCGAATTCTCCGGCGCCGACGATGTAGATGCGGTTTCCCATGGCCATAGGCCAAAATGTAGCACCGAATCGGTGGGTATGGAAACACGAACAACAAATCTCATATACAACATTGGGTTTTCCGAAACTAGGAGTATGTGGAAAACTGAGAGGGTTGCTCTATTTTTGTTTCTGATAGCTCCTTTTTCAGCCCCATCTGCGACAGTTTTGATTGAAACTAGGGATTCACAGACCTGGGAAACCATGGATTTCGCTCAGCGCGTGCGTATTGTATCAGTCGAAACCGGACTCATGGACTCGTTGTTCGACCATGGTCATATTTTTTTCAATGTATATACTCATACAAAGAGATCCGCCAAGCGCGCACTAGATCAAACTGCTTTAAATTTTGCCACTGAGGAGGGAGCCCAGTTCCTGCTCATTCTTATGCCCAACAAACTTGGCGTTAATTGGCGATTATATGAGGTATCGGAAAAAAACTTGTTGATTAGGAACTTCTCAGCACTCAATAAAATCAATCCTGAGTTAAAACCAAGGGATCGATGGCTTGCATTAGGCGGATTATTAGCTAAAGATATTGTTAATGAACTCCGATGAGGCTAATCCTCAGAAGCGATGACGTCGATTATAGAAGTGGGTGTTACCGGTTTGTGTGTGTGCTGATTTCAAGGAGATATATGAAAAGTTATTTCGCAATACTCATACTCATTGCGGTCACTTGGTCGCTGAGTGCGGAGACGATTTGGACGGGCAATGTGGCGATCGGTGACATAGCCGATTTTCCCATGTCATCCGATTCATATCAGGCATTGTCGAATACCTTTCCTGTCGGTACCAAACTGAGAGTAATTAATCCTAAAGGTGGCGCCTCTACGGAAGTAGTGGTCACTAACCGGCTAGAATCGCCGGGTGTTTTCATCGTCATTGAAGAACGGGCTGCCATTGCTATTGGAATTTCTCTAAACCAGGTTATGCCCATTCGCGTCATACCTCTCACTTTGGAACCCGAAAATACCTACTTATCGGATAGCCAAGACATTGCTAGTCCAATTGTCGATGAGAGTGTTGTTGCTGATAGAGAGCTCAAAGCTGATGCGACGCCACCATTGCCGCCGCCTATCACAGATGATGTCGCTATCAGCGACATGACCGTGGAAAACATGCTTGTTGATAATCTGGTGGTGGACAAATCCGAATCAATCGACGTCCCTGAACCCCTTGCTATTGAGAAAGCCCCGGTCGCTGAGCCTATGGAACCCGATGTACCTGATGGTGGATTTTATATGCATTCGGTAACCAACGATGAGGGGGGCTTTGGTGATGAACAAGACGAGGGAAACATCTATTTTCTGACACCGGCCGATCTCCAACCACCCCCGGCGCTTGCATCATCGAAGACACCATTACTGGCGCCACCTCCGGCACCGAAACCACCTGCGCCACCCACAGCTCCAGCACCGGAGTCGCCTGTGCCGGCGCCATCGGTGTTGCCAGCGCCTGTGGCGCCGAAACCACCGGCAGCGACAACATTTTTTCCGCCGGTTGAGGATAAATCCGAGCTACCGACACCCATTTATGAGGTGCTTCCTGGCGACAAGCGTGCATACATTCAGGTAGGCGCCTACAGTAGCAAATCTGCTCTGGAAGATGCCGCACGGTGGATTCTTGCCAACACGCCTGGTTATCCTTTGAGTATGGGCATAGGATCCAATGCCTACGGTGAAGTGTATAAGCTCCTTATTGGGCCCCTGACTCAGGCTGAAAGAGGCGTCGTACTTCAATACGCTCGATCCACATATTTCGCGGACGCTTTTCCCTACCAGCCATGAGCCGCGTTCAGACCGACGGGGAAATACCCGATACGGATATGGCCTCCCATTTCCAGGCAGAAAATAGTAATGCTCTCAATTCGGAACACAATGTGAGCGATTTCGACGCGGAATTCCTGGGTATTTGGGAAAAAGCTAGTCCATACACTATGATTTCTCCTGAACGCGGATGGGCATTGGCTGAGGCTGTCCGCTATGTTTGTCGGCGAAAAATTCCAGGGGACATCGTCGAATGCGGGGTTTGGAGGGGTGGAGCCTGCCTTCTTGCTTCCCACATTCTCGCCATCGAAGCATCTCAAGAATCTCGGCGGATCTGGCTTTTCGACACCTTTGAGGGCATGGTGAGCCCAACTGAAGAGGACCGCATAGCATTCAGCGGACAGGCGCTTCGAGAAAGGAATCCCGAGGGTTGGTGGTCGGCCAATTTGACCGAAGTGAAACAAGTTCTCAAGCTTTCACCATTGGATATTCAACGATTTGAACTGATACCCGGCCGGGTTGAACACACATTGTTAGTCAAAATTCCAGAAGAAATCTCCATTCTCAGACTGGACACCGATTGGTATGCTTCAACTTCTCTGGAATTGGAAATTCTCTATCCAAAGCTTAGTTCCGGCGGTATTCTCATCATCGATGACTATGGTCATTTCACCGGCGCTCGGAAAGCCGTTGATGAGTATTTTGCTAAGCGGAAAACGCCTGTGCTCCTTCATCGAAGCGACTATAGTGGAAGGGTAGTTGTCAAAGACTAAATGTCCCTCAAGTCAAGAATCTTACTTTGAAGCCCAGTTCTTCATCATGGCTATCATCTCTTCGCTGTCCCATTCCAATGCGCCGGCTACCACAGCGAGCGCTCGGCCCTCACGATCAATGAGGATTGATGTAGGCAGACTCGATATACCAATCTCCTGAGCTGCTACGCCTTCAGGATCCAGATAGACCGGGAAATCCACCTTGTACTCTTTGAGAAAGGCTTTAATCAGGGTTGTCTCTTCCATAACATCAATGGGGATTATTGAGAATTCGCTATCTTCGAGGGCTTCTGCCAGATTTTCCATCGAGGGTATTTCCGCCCGGCACGGCGGGCACCATGATGCCCAGAAATTCAATAAGACTACCGAACCACGGAATTCTTCAAGTGTAAGGGTTCTTTCATTCTCAAGATCCTGGAAATTGATATTGGGTATGAGTTTATCATTCGTCAGTGGTGTGAAACCCAGTTCCCGCAGTGTCTCGGCTGATGGAACGACAGGTTTGGGCGCGTATCCGCATGATAATAGAATAGTCACTACTAATAGGCTTGAACCTACCAGAGTATTCCGGATATTAGAAAACATAGCTGACTCCTTCGAATCGCTTCTAGCATTATAGGCTTTCATGATTGAATAATCGATATCAATACGAAGATATTGTGTGCCGCATGGGCAGCAATCAATGGCACGATACTTCGATAGTACTGAAACACGAATGCGTAAATAACACCAGCAGTCAACGCGAGAACCATGGCAGAGATTCCCTGCCAAAAATGGACAATCGAGAAAATAATGGCGGAGATCAATAGGGCTGGTATGCCCACTCCACCGAGTTTTTCCAGGTTGTAAATCAACCAAGAACGGAAAAAAAGTTCTTCAGTAGCGGCTGTGACTATTGCCATTAACAGAAAAGGCATCAAATCGCGCCCCACAGATAGACGCACTAGGTGGGGTGAGATAGTTGGTGGCACGAGTACACCGACCATCACCGTGGTTGCGAAAAGTGTCAATGTGAGTGGTATATCTTTCCATCTGGGGCGTACCCATCCCCGCTTATAGCGCTCTTCTCTTTGAGCTTTTATGGCAATCACAATCAGGGCTGCCAGGAAGGGCAATTGCATGAGCACTCTCATGAAGGCTTCTTCATAATCAATATAGAGGCGGTTTCCATCTCCTAAGAGGTAAAAACCCAGTAGAATAAGGGTTAATGCCAACAGAAATGACGCAATATCTTTCGTTGTGCTCCGATGCATGGGCAATTTTAATGAGTGATGACCGATAATGGAAAGTATATGTGGGTAGCCGTCCTGGTGATGTTAATCGCCGTGTTGTTTCTGCTTCTCAGTGGGCCGACTCGATTTTCTTCGTCCGGCGGGAGAAAACGGGGGAAGATGGCATTTTATATTAAAGGTGTGGATGCCGGATTTGCCATTTCCGAAATCAACCTTCTATGGTCTGCCGCTGTTCGGGCCGATATCAGCAATCCATCGGCACTGTATGGTTCTTTTGACGAGCTGGATAAAACAATCAATCAGATTGCGGGCAAGAGCAAATTCCAGGATCGAAAGCAAGATGATCCTGATACGCTCATACTCAAGAAGCTTTTTGAGTATCGAAAAAAAATGGAAATGAATAAGCCGAAATACAGAATGGGCCTCAAGAGTACCAGAAGCGTTGATATAGGCCAGCGTCTTTCGGTAAGGGGCGAAGGACTTGGAAACTACTCCTCCAAGGTTGTGGAAAACGAACCCGACTACCTTAGCATCTCAATACCAGTGGGCGATCCTTTACCGAGAGGCTTCAGTTGGAGACAGGCGACGTTGAATATTTATTTCTGGCGTAAGGAAGATGCCGGGTATTATTTTCAAACCCGAGTAATTGGCAATTACTACAATCGGAAAAATCTGAGCTTCCGTGTAAAACATAGCGATACCTTACTGCGCAGTCAAAGACGGAAGACTTTGAGAGCCCCGGCTCGTATATCAGCGCGCTATTATCCCCTTGCCAGCCTGAATGACGCCAACCAGTGGATTGAATCCGCCCCCGGGCACAGCTGTCTCATCATCGATATTTCGGATGAGGGGGTGGCTCTGCAGGCCAGTGGACGCATCAAAAAAAACCAAGCCCTCAAGCTTCAATTCAAGATTCGTGATGAAATAGTTGTCGTCGCGGGCATTGTAAAAAGAGCCAAATACAACAGCAAGGAAAACAGTTCAATCCTTCATGTCGGATTTAGCCAGCCAACTGAAAACGCGCAAATGATACTCTTGTCCTATGTTTTCGATATCGACCGTTCACGCGCCAAGGGTGGAGATATGGAAACGGAAGATGTGCTCAATACAATACTGGGTTTCTCCAGCGCGTCTGCAGAGGGCGCGATAGAAAGTCAAGAATCAGAACCCAACTCGATAGATGACGAGTTTGAATCGCCAGAGATCGATAACGCTGATGGAAATAAGGTCGAAGTTTCATCCGCCCACAGCGAATCCGATGATGATTTGTCCGGTGATGATGTAGCGGAGCTGATTTCTGTTGATGATAATGCTGATTTCATGCCTACTGATGTCGGAGAACTGGAAGAATTGCCAGAAAAGTGACAAGCCCCCCTCATTGTCGGTGGGAAAAGATGCTAACCCCACTGTGAATTTGCTTATGATTCTAGCGTCATAAGTACGGATGATCCCTTTTTCAAGTGAATACCTCTTTCTCGTGGTCGTGAATGTTATGAAACAGACATGGAACGAATTAACCCCACCCATGGCGGCCGGGGGTGTTTCATTTTTGGTGATCGATTTATTGTGGGGTTCGAGTATCGAAAACTATCTTTTTTTCACTATTTCAATGATTATAGTTTTGATACTATCAGTCATACCACTCACTGTGAGAACGGCTGCGACGATTCCTCGTCGACATGCCGTAAAAACCCTAGGCCGTTTTATAATTGGATTCTCTCTCATCGCGGCTTCCAACGGTATCTACCAAATGAGCCCCTCCTTGTTTTTTCCTGGAATGCCCCCCGAAGAGGTTCAATATGCTACTTTGCGGCTTCTTGAGGATCCCCACCAAATGAATTACGGCGCCTGGTTTGCCGAAGCGCGGCTTTTAGAAACCGGCACGGAAAATGTGCATGTATCAGCTCGGGGCAGGGTAAGGCTCTTTGCCTCCGGCGATTCATCGCCGTTTAGCAACGGCATACTGGTTCATGGCCGGGTGCGCCTCAGACGGAATGAGAATGAGGGTCAACACTCCTGGATTGTCAGAGCTGATGAGTTATCAAACCAAGCCTGGCAATCCTCCTGGTATCGCCATCGACACCGACTTCTGAGAGAAATGGAACAGCGGTTTTCTGGCGCCGGTGTCGATGCCACTTCCTATCTGAGCGCTCTTCTGTTGGGGCGCAGAACCGATCGGGGATCACCAATCATCATCAGGTTTCGGGAATCGGGATGCATGCATCTTCTAGCACTCTCAGGTTTTCATGTCGGGCTCATTGCCCTGGCGCTCCGATGGATGCTCCGGCCCTTGCTGGGTTTCACAGCATCATCGGTGTTTTCCGTTCTGGCGGCCATTGCCTATCTTTTGCTCACAGGGATTAGACCTTCGCTGTTTCGAGCCGTTTTGATGTATCTGCTCTGGAGTAGGGACGTACTGCGGGGCTACAAGGTTTCGCCTCTATGCTACCTCTCGGCATCGTTCATAATACAATGTGTTATCATGCCAATGAATGTTTATTCTCTCTCCTTTCGCTTGAGCTATCTGGCTCTTTTCGGCTTGTTTTCAGGGGGCAGTTTTTTCACTAGGCTGTTTCGCAGGTATATTTCCGGGAAACTCTCCACACTGCTCGGTGCGGGTATCGGGGCGCAGCTAGCGACAATGCCTCTGGTGGTAAGCTCTTTCGGTTTATGGCGCCCCGTTGGTCTAGTTGCCGCCCCGGTTCTCACGATTCCAGTAAGCGTAGCCATGGGGCTCGGCAGCATGAGGCTTCTTTTTCCCATCAATTCCAGAGCCGGCAGCGTTATCGATTTTTTTCTGGCGAATCTGGTGAATTTTACGACACATGTAGCCGAACTGTTTTCACAGATTCCGGGGCTGGCTATTCCTGATGGACTGACTTGGCTAATCAGTGTTGTGGGGATTATACTGCCATTTATTCTTCTTAGGAAATTGCGTAACGGAATTGAAGCAAACGCTGAACCACAATTCCCCTGCCTCAATCCAAGCCCTCCTCAGAAACCTCAACCTCGCTCCCCGCAAGAGATGGGGTCAGAATTTCCTTATAAATAAAGGCGCGCGGAAGAAAATTCTCTCGCTGCTGGAATTGGATAGCAATCTCAATGTCTGGGAAATCGGTCCGGGACTGGGGGCTATGAGTGTCGATATACTCAAGTTTGGGGTACAGCTCACCATGTTCGAAATCGATCCGGCGTATTGCGACTGGCTAAGGAGTTATTTAGGAGCGAATACTTTCAAATTGATTCAAGGGGATGTGGTGAAAACTTGGAATCAGGAGTGGTCTCAGAACCCTCCTCAGCGCATTCTCGGTAATCTTCCTTACAACGCAGCCTCACCCATCATTGCTTCCTTCATCGGTTCTCCCCCTTTAGCGCCCTTGAGTGTTTTCACTGTACAGGATGAGATGGGGCAAAGAATGGTGGCAAAACCCGGCGGTAAAGACTATTCCTCCTTTTCGATCATGTGCCAAACAGCGGCTCGGATAAAAGACTGCGGCTCTCTTTCCCCCTTTTCGTTCTACCCTGTGCCCAAGGTTAGATCACGCATCGTTTCTATCAAACCGGGAACAGCCTGTGGAACTATCAACAACCCAAATCAGTTTTCCATTATCCTACGGTCCATGTTTTCATCGAGGCGTAAGACACTTTCCAATAACATATCGGCATCGTCCACAATCAAGGGTTTTCCCGAAGCAGAGGCGCTAAGGGATGCTTTTGCAAGCGAGGGAATCGACATCCAGCGCCGTCCGGAAACAGTTTCACCATGCGAATGGGTTTCTGTGGCAAATCGTGTTGCTGATATCTGATGGAAATTTGTTTGCTCTGTGGTTTCCAGGGAAGCGAAGCGTTTCTAACGAAGAAAGATCATATACGCTATTACCGATGCACGCGATGTGATTATGTATTTCGGGATCGAGGCTTCAGACTTTCCGCTATCGATGAAAAACGGCGCTATGAACTCCATGAGAATTCCATGGATGATGCTGGCTATCGAGCGTGGTTGAATAGATTTCTGGATTTTGCCCTCAAACCCTCTTTGCTTCCTGACTCCAGAGTATTGGACTTCGGCAGCGGTCCGGTACCAAACCTTGCTATCTTGATGATGGAACGAGGCTATTCGGTTGAAACCGAAGATCCATTTTTTTCCCCTGAAGTGCCTGAGGGCAAATTTTCCTTGATTACGGCTCTTGAAGTTTTTGAACACCTTGCCAACCCCCTCTACACCCTCAAGAATCTTGCATCCAGACTCACCCCCGATGGGAGAATGTGTATTTCAACAGAGTTTCTTCCCAACGATCGGAAACTATTTGACACATGGCATTACCGTTCAGATCAAACTCATATTGGTTTTTTCACTAAACAAGGGTTGAACTTAGCGGCCAGCTATGCGGATCTGGAACCCGACGGCGGTGATGATATCAGATATGCTTCCTTTCGCCTTGCTCAATATGCCAGCTCATGCTAGTTTAGCTTGGCCATGGCCCTGTTTCTCATTGTGTCCATCCCCATGTGGTTTCTCATGATTGTGGCGTTTTACCCCGTTCCCTCTCGTGGCTGGCGAGGTATACTCACCCCATTCCTCGGTGGTGTCCTGACAGGTTCGGTCTGCCTTCTTGTAACCCTTAGCTTATTGACACGCTTACCCTTCAGTACAGAACTGCTGGCCATGTATATCTGGGCATGGCTTCGCGGGCCCGGCTTGCCGATGCTGATAAGCATCATTGTTGTTATCATTCTCCAGTACCGCCAGCCAACATACTATTCACGAACACGTGAAATTGCCGCATGGCTAAGTGGCGCCGCTACGACGTACACACTTTGGTATGCTCTAACCCCCAATCCTGGTTTTGATATTTATCGACTTTTTTTTATACCCGTTCTTTTTATTTCCGCTGTCGGCTCTGTGTCCTGGATAGCCGACAGAGCTCTGCGCCTTAAGAGTTATTTTGGTTTTGTTTTGTTGCTTATCGCGGCTCTATTCTCATCGATTATTACAATGTTGCCTGTTCTCTATGCCTTCGGCAGCGAAATCGAAGCGTGGATTGTGACATCACTTATCGCGTTCGGCTCAACATTGCTAATTTTTATGGATTCTCGTGGCTGGCTGGCTTAATCGTGCGCGTATGAAACGCATTGTTTCGCTAATGGCTCTGTCGTTTTTTCTGATGGGCCTGTGCTCGTGTTCGCCGGTTGAAGTACTCGTGGTAAACAACCCCTACATTGAAGTGATTCAGGGGCATCCCTGGGCAGCTACGCGACCCCTTTTTGCCCTGCGGGCTAGGCTCCAGGGGCTGAAGATCACCACCCTCAACATCAGCGAGAATGAGGATTTGCCAAGCATTCTCAAGAACTCGGACAAGATACCCGCCATAATAGTGCTCACACCAGCACATGCCGGATCGATAGCGCAATTGGCATCTGCCGAGAGCAGAATCGTTCTCGTCGGTGGATATGCTCAGGAATCGACAGCGGTATACTCCATTGCGCCGGATCGTACGGGAGTAATAGGCGATTTAGCTAAGCTTTCATCAAAAATCGCCAAAGATTCCGAATTGTCCATCCTGGCAGTATTTCGCGGTGCTACAGGAGAAGAAAAAAGGGAGATAGATGCCTTCAAAAGGGAATTATCGACCGATATCAATGTACAATTCATTAGTCTTGCCGAAATGCCTGGCCGGAGCCTACCGAATGATTTTTCACAGCGGATAAACAGACACACACTGCTCATCCTTCTCGCCGGTTCGGAAAATATACCGGCAATGCGGGCATCTGAGGAAGAAGCTGTGCCCGTAATCACGGAATTTGTACGGGGTGCTGATGCCTGGAAAAACAGAATAGTAGCCAGCGTTGAGGATGATAACAGGCAAATGATGAGAACTTTGCTCCACGTCTTGAAATCGGATAATCCAAAACTCGTACACAATTACCCATCGCGCATGGAGAAGGGTGTTCTTTATGAAGAATATAGCCGATAAATTATTCTGGAGTGAGAAATGGTTTGACGCTATGGCGCCTTCAAAACTATAATTCAACAATAAGGTGATTTATCGCCTATGGCTTACCAAATAAGGAGATCGGAATGAAAAGTGGTAGATACCTGTCGGTCCTGCTCATCCTCCTGATGTTAACTGCAGGATGGCTGTTTGCGGACGAAAAGGCGCTCAGAATGGAGTCGCGCATAATGGAAACTTGGGATGGGCAAGACTCCTCCTTTTTCATCGATACCGGAGAACCCATCGCTTGGCAGGCCCAAGGAAGTAAATTTACGGCTGAAGAACTACCCCTTACCACCTATGTGTTGAATGAATGGCCGGACGAACTATTCGGCAGAAACCCCGAAAATCCCGAGGAACTTGGTATTCTCGGTATCAAAGGGGCATTTGTTCGCCAAGGCTATAATCAGCTCGAACTCATACCCGGTGTCGGTGAAGGTGATAGCTTTGTTGCCAAGCCCCTCCCATTTCCAGGCCGTGTACATATGCTGGATTTCTGGGTTTGGGGTTCCAACTATGACTACTATGTTGAACTGCATTTCATAGACAACAGCGGCATAGCTCATGTTCTCTCTCCCGTTCGTGAAGAGTTGAAAAGAGAGCCTGGCAGTATCAAGTTTATTGGCTGGAAGAATTTTTTTGTAGTCATGCCGAATTACATCAAGAATGCCATTAATCACAAGCCCACTGAGGCCAGTATCAGCCTTACAAAGATCGTTTTTACGACACATCCAGCCGAAAGGGTTTCTGATTTCTACATCTATGTGGATCATCTGAAAGTCCTGGCAGATTTGCAGCAATCCTTTTATGATGGATTTCAATTGTCAGATCCAGTCAGGATCGAAGAGATTTGGGGTTCGGGGGAGTAGGATATGAGAAAAACAGTTTTTATCGTTATCATTATGGGCGCTGCCTTCGGTGCTTTGTTCGCTCAAACGGGAACCGATCCAGGCGCCGCCGTGGCTATTACGGCTCAGCAGAAGCTAAAAGAAGTCTCTGTGAGTAAAATGGAAGACGCTGGTTTCTGGTATGGCGTTTTTCCGGCAGATAATGGAATAGTTGAAATTCAAGCATTTACCGGGGGATCTGATGATAAGGTAGCGATTGAAGATGAAGAAGCGAGTGGAATTGATGAACCTGATGAAAAGGTTGTGGGCATGAAAGTGTCGTTCTACCACCGGGGCATCGTCAACTTCACACTCAAACCGATTCGACCGCTTCCCATTGAAGGTCTTGCGAAAACTATTTCCGTTTGGGTTGCCGGGCGCAATGCCGACCATCGATTGGAAATGCTCATATCCGATCAGACTGGCAATGTGGCTGTGCTTCCCATGGGTAAGTTGAATTTCGCCGGTTGGAAGAAAATTACCGTCACCATTCCGCCGCACATCAAACAAGTTAACTATCCTCACAGTAATGCCATGGGTATTTTTATTGAGGGTCTCAATGTGCAATGTGATCTTGATCAAACCTACGGTCGCTACTACATCTATTTTGATGATATACGGGCTGTAACAGATCTTTTCGCAGAGGAGAGTCGCGATTTTGACGATATGATGGATGGCTGGTAATCTGGCTAAAGGCTGAAATTCGAGCCCCCACCCGGGGGCTTTTCCTTTCAGGAAAGATGCATGGACTCGCTCATCACCGAAATCAGAAAAATCGACACTTTCCTGCATTTATCCTCTTCAGATATGGTGGCCCTGGCTAAAATCTGCGTACCGGTGAACTACCCTCCCAGGAAAACGATAGCCCGTGAAGGCGTCGACGCGAAAAATCTCTTTGCCTTAATCACCGGTACTGTGGGTATCTGGGTGGATTATGACACCGATAAGGCAGACCTCTTAGCCGTGCGAGAGGCTCCCTGCTTAGTGGGGGAATTGAGCATTGCCGATCAGTTGCCCAGGAGTGCTACCATCGTTTCCGGGGCGCCAGTAGCCGGCTATACAATCGATGCCGACTCTTTTCGCAAACTCCTGGAGGAACGCGGCAGCATTGCCCTTGCCTTGTTGAGGGGTATCTCGAAATTGGTGAGATCTAGCAATGACAGTTTTGTCAGTGAGCTCAGGCAGCATAACGAAGAGCTCATGAGAACCAACGCTGAACTCACACAAGCCCAACGTCAGCTGGTGCGCCAAGAACGCTTATCCAGTCTTGGCAAGTTTTCATCGATGATTATTCACGATCTGCGCAATCCTCTTTCTGTAATTATGGGCTATGCCGACCTTCTGGAGCTGAAACTGGAGGATCAGGACGGGGAGCTATACCAATATCTCTCGCGGATAAAACGGGAGACATCTAGGCTCACTGGGCTCACGAACGCGTGGTTGGATTACACGCGGGGTGAAATCAGACTGGCCTATGCGCCGGTAACGGTGGAAAAACTCTTTGAACAGCTTCACGAAAATGTGAAGACGCTTATCATCGCTAAGGGTTTAACAGTGAAATGGAATCGTGAGTTTCAAGGAACAGCCCTGCTTGATTTCAACCGGACCTTGCGGGTGATGGTGAATCTATTCGACAATGCGTGCAAAGCATGTTCCAAGGGCGGATGTATTGAAGTCAGTGCCAATCGGGATATCGATCACATGCTGCTCTCAGTAAAAGACGATGGCATCGGAATGAACAAGGAAACCTTGAACCATGTGTTTGAGCCATTCTATTCGGCCTCAGATCGTGGCGGAACAGGCTTGGGAATGCACATCGTAAAGACCATCGTGGAAGCTCATAGTGGATCGGTTGACATAAAGAGTTCTCCGGATGAGGGTACGGAGATAGTCATTCGACTTCCCTTGCGCATGTAGCGCTGAGTTTTTTCATTGTATCGATTCTTGCTGGCAGCCCCGTTTAACGCGTTCTAAAGATGGGTATTGTTGTTCTATGGGCATAAAAGAGAATTTTTTCCATCATTCTTTCGGAATTCGGGTTTGCGCCCTGTTCAGCGCGCTTTTGTGCTTGAGTATTGCCGGCAGTCTCATGGCCCGACAGCCGCGTTCCCTGGCGGTTTGGATCACTTCGGATATCGAGGGATATTTAGTAGGCTGCAATTGCCCCGGCGCGTCATCAGCCGGGCTTTCTGCCCTGGCCGCCGCACTGCAAAATCGAAAGAGCAGCCGAGAACCCTTACTGGATGCCGGGGGATTTCGTGAACCGAATCGGTCAGATTCCCTGCTGGAAGACTCAATGGACCAGGCGGCCTTGTTGCTGGAATACACGGGTTTGCTAGCTGTTTCCAGCGATCTGCGGGATGGGGGTCGGGCGATGCGACGCAGAAGTCAGCATCTACCTCTTAAGTGCGCCGGAGCCTATGCAGACGCGCTATTGTTCACTAAATTTCCCGGTGAACGGATGGCATTGATACTCTCCGGGATAGACTCTGGAGGGCAGAAGGTTGAAGTTGGGGTGGCTCAGTGGGCAGGATCGGGGGAGAGGAACATTGAGAATCCGCATCGACGGTATTACTTCGGCTCGGCCTCCAAGGTATTGAAAATCAAAGGATATGCGGATGCTGATTTTCAAATACTGGTAATTCGAGGATCACTTGCTGATGCGGAGATGTTTTTCAGCCAGGCGGGTTTGGAAGGTTCTGAGATTTCCAATCTGATTGATTTACTGATTTTCACAGGTCCTGATTCGCCCGCCGCGGCACTGTCTACCGGTGGTGCTATGGGCAAACTCAATCTACCTGGGATTTCTCTTCCTTGGATGGCGGTCGCTCCCCGTGGGAATGGATTGGGGAAGGTGGAATTTTCCCCCTCAAGAACTGTTGATATCGAGTTAATCCCACTTGAAAGAGGAACATCGGCTGAGTCGGATGAGATAATCGCTCTTGGCGATCACTATATGGAGAACCTGATCGCTCGCGCGCGCGCGGCGGTTAGCGCGGACAATTCCAAATCCACGCGCGAAGGCCAGGCAGATTTCATTGTTGACTACTTTTATCCCTTTGGCTGTCGTGATTGTGAAATTTTTCTCAACGACGATTTGCCTAAACTCGCCAAGGATAGTGGTAAGAGTGTCGCTGTTAATAAGTACAACACGGATAATCCCGATGATTTCGAGGCGCTTCTTTCGGTTCTCGAAGAAAGGGCTATAGAACTCGTAGAAATCCCGGTAATGATAGCCACTGAATCAGTGTGGCAGGGGGAAAAGGCGATAAGTAGAAATCTGGCAGCGCTTCTTGGTGGCAATCTACCCCCGAGGGAGAAACAGCAATCCATGGTGGGAATTCCTGTTCGATGGGAACCTGGCGCCGTGGCTCTGGCAGGTCTTCTGGACGGGGTGAATCCTTGCGCGTTTTCGGCGATGCTGTTTCTTGTTTCGGCAATGGCGATAGCCGGACGATCAAAAAAAACCATGTTAGCCATCGGGCTATTCTACGCGGCCGGCGTATTCATCACCTATTCTCTCATTGGAGCCGGACTGTTAAGCGGGTTGCGGCGTATTGCCGTTGAGCCGTTAATGAGGAACATCCTGGAATTGCTATTGGGAGCTATCCTCATCATTCTTGGGATTTTGAGTTTCATTGATGGACTGAGATTGGCTAAGGGTCGCAGTGATTTGATTCTCAAACTGCCCGATCAACTCTCGGGAAGGGTTCATCGCCTTATTCGGGATGAAATTCGTGCCGGAGCAGCCATCGGCGCTGCGTTTATGCTCGGTGGCGCTGTCGCGTTGATTGAACTTGGCTGCACAGGCCAGGTCTACCTACCGACCATTGCCTGGATGATTGCCCGTGGTGAAGGAAGAGCACCCTGGCTGTGGCTGCTCATCTATAATGGAGCCTTCATCCTTCCACTTCTTATCGTCTTTGTTGTATCATACAAGGGTGTTTCGGCTGTTAAGCTGGTGAAAGTGTTCCGCGAACGGGGTTTTGTGATGAAATTCATTATGGCGGGCCTGCTCATTGTACTCGCCGCTGTCGTATTCATCGCGTAGTTTTCAGGGTGGCTGTGTCGATAAAGACTCGCGATTTTCATACTCCCGCTTAAAAAACAAGGCTTTCACCAATGGCCGCCGGTCCTACGAAGGTTGATAAACTGTGCCTATCGTAACATGTGACGCAATTCGCGCATCCTTCCAGCAACTCCATGAGTCTCACCGTGTGCCCGATTCAGAGAATATCACGCAGGTACTGGAACTCGCGCTAGAGGCCTTGAAAGAAGAAAATCCTCTGATTCGCCCCCGCGATGCCATCCGGCGTCCCGGTGGGCTTGTGCTCCTCAACCCCGATATCACTACTGTTTTGGTGCCGGATCTTCACGCGAGAACCGGTTATCTGCTTACCCTGATGAATATGAAAATCGATGGGATTCGGGTTCTGGAACGACTTCTCAACGGGACAGTACAGGTACTATGCGTTGGGGATGGTTTTCACAGCGAAGCACGGGGAGCCGAGCGATGGCTGAGGGCCGCCGAGGAGTATCAGAGTGGTTATACCATTCACCAGGCCATCGATGAAGAAATGTCCGAAGGCATTTCCCTGATGATGATGGTTATGACACTCAAAAACGCGTTTCCAGAGCGGTTTCACTTTCTCAAAGGCAACCATGAGAACGTTGCTAATGCGCAGAGCAACGGCAACCGCCCTTTCAGGAAGTATGCCTGGGAGGGAATGATGGTGAAAGAATGGTTTTGGAAATTTTTGGGGCCGGATTTACTCGAAAAATGGGCGGAATTCGAGATTTCTCTGCCCATACTGGCTGTGGGTGACTGTTTCATGGTGTCCCACGCGGAACCAAGACGGGCCTACACTCGCGAGAGAGTAATCGAGTACCGCAGTGACAGCAATCTCATCTTCGATTTCACATGGACCGGTAATAATGAGGCCGAAGAGGGCAGTGTCAACAGGATGCTGGAAATCTACCTCGGCGC